>Ga0116226_10000907_pt1 | contig 25867 bp, 26 predicted proteins | sample S1TSphfallax_FD_89692 | JGI IMG/M metagenome (GOLD analysis project Ga0116226, IMG submission 89692) | Host-associated microbial communities from peat moss isolated from Minnesota, USA - S1T2_Fa - Sphagnum fallax MG | ecosystem: Host-associated > Plants > Peat moss > Unclassified | place: USA... | reverse complement strand
TATTGGCCGCGGTCGGGGTGTCGCGCGCGAGCGTACTCACATACGCCAGACCACCGGCGTCGGCGAGCTGCCCGCGACGCTCGAGCTGCTCGGAAACCGTCACCACATCGACCGGCTTGCCCTCGCTCGCAAGCGCGCCAATGGCTTCGAAGATGAGCCGGTGATCAGGCCGGTAGAAATCTCCTGATCGGACGACGTCAGCGACGTTGTCCCAGGCACTCGAGTCGAGCATCAGGCCGCCGAGCACCGATTGCTCGGCTTCGACCGAATGCGGCGGCGTTCGCATCTCCGCCACCGAGGTCATGTCGGCCCCTCAATCCTCGGGCAGGATGAGAATCGCGAGCGGCACGGTGACGTCGGTATGCAGATGGACGGCCACCGTATGCTCCCCGATGGCCCGCAGCGGACCGTTCGGAAGCCGCACTTCGCTGCGCGCGATCTTGAGGCCGGCCTTGGTGGCCGCCTCGGCAATGTCGGCCGTGCCGATCGACCCGAACAGCTTGCCCTCGGTCCCGGCCTTGGCCGCGATCGTGAGCTTGAACTCCTTCAGGGCCGTGGCGCGCTCTTCGGCGGAACTCAGCTGCTCGTTAGCAAGCTTTTCCAGCTCGCTACGGCGGGCCTCGAACTTCTTGACGTTGTCGGGCGTGGCGAGCGTCGCCTTGCCCTCAGGGAGGAGGTAGTTACGCCCGTAGCCCGAGCGCACTTTGACGCGATCCCCGATGGTGCCGAGGTTCGCGACTTTCTGCAGAAGAATGACGTCCATAGCGATTCAGACTCCGCGCAACTTCAATGCTGGTCGGTATACGGCAGGAGCGACAGGAAGCGCGCGCGCTTCACCGCCACCGCCAGCTGACGCTGATAGAACGACTTCGTGCCGGTGATCCGGCTCGGAACGATCTTCCCGGTCTCCGTGACGTAAGCCTTGAGCGTCGCGAGATCCTTGTAGTCGATCGACTTCACGCCCTCGGCGGTGAAGCGGCAGAACTTCTTGCGCCGCGAGAAGCGGCTGGTGCGTTGCTGTCTCATGCGCCCATTCCCTCATCCGAGTCGCCGGTACCGATGATGTTGTCGCCGCCATCGCGCGAGCCACGATCCCGACGCGGGGCGCCGGAGCTTTCCTCTTCCTCGGCCTTCGCCATCGGCGAGGGCTCGGTGACCGCCTCATCCATCGCGACCACGAGATGACGCAGCACCGCGTCGCTGAACCGGAACGCACCGGTGAGCTCTGCCAGCGCCTTCTGGTCGACCTCGACGTTCATCAGAACGTAGTGCGCCTTGTGCACCTTCGCGATCGGGTAGGCGAGCTGACGCCGGCCCCAGTCTTCCAGGCGATGCACCTGGCCTCCATCGACGGTGATCATGCCCTTGTAGCGCTCGATCATCGCCGGGACTTGCTCACTCTGATCCGGATGGACCAGAAATACGATCTCATAGTGCCTCATGGATACTCCTTCTGGATGGGACAGCCACCCGACCGGAGGCGCTCGGCGGTGTGGCAAGGAGAGCCGGGCGTCGAAACGACCGGTTCTTAAGGGGCGCGAAGAATACCCGAGCGCGGCCCATCTCGCAAATGAAGCAAATCAAGCGCTTGAGGGCTGCCCACCGGCAGGTAGGCGACTGGGCGCCCGGGTCCCCCGCTGGCGCAGCGATTCGTACAGCAGCATGCCGGTCGCCACCGACACATTCAGGCTCTCGACCGCGCCCAACTGCGGCAGGCGGACCAGAAAATCGCAGTGCTCCCGGGTCAGATGCCGCAAGCCCGAGCCCTCCGCCCCCATCACGAGCGCCAGCGGGCCCGTCAGGGAAGTCTCCTGGGCGAGCTTCGGCGCCGCCGCATCGGCCCCGACGATCCACAGTCCGGCCTCTTTGAGGAGTTTGAGGGTCCGGGCGAGATTGGTGACCGCCACGACCGGCGTGGACTCCGCCGCGCCGGCGGCCACCTTACGAACCGTCGGGTTCAGCTGTGCGGCGCGGTCACGCGGCACGACCACCGCCAGCGCCCCGCAAGCGTCCGCCGTGCGCAGGCAGGCGCCGAGATTGTGCGGATCCTGCACCCCATCGAGCACCAGCAGCAGCGGCTCGACCGCGGCCGCCAGGGCGGTCAGCAGGTCATCCTCGGTCCAGGGCGAGAGCGGCGCGATGTCGGCCATCACGCCCTGGTGGACCGCTTCCCCAAGCAGCCGATCGAGTTCCGCGCGCTCGGCCCGCCCCACCTGGACGCCGAGCGTCTTGGCGAGGGATTCGAGCGCCTTCACGCGTGGATCGTCGCGCCGCTCCGCGACCCTCAATCCCGCAACGCGCGCCGGGTGGCGGGCGAGGAAGGCGTGCACCGCATGCCAGCCGTAGATGCGCTCGGTACGCCCGCTCACCCGCCCGACGCCTCCCCGCCAAGCTGCGCAGCGTCGCGCAACTCCGTGAGCTGCAGATCGATCAGGCCCTCGATCGGATTGACGGCCGTGACCACGACCGATAGCCGAGTCCCGATGCGCAGCCGCCTCTTATGGCGGCGTCCGATCCAGCCGTGCCCGTCGTCCTCCATCACGTACTCATCGTCGGTCAGCGCCGCGGTATGCAGAAGTCCATCCGCCGCCACCGCGAGGATCTGCACGAAACAGCCGAACTCCACCACCGAGGTGATGAGGCCTTCGAAGCTCTGCCCGATCCGGTCGCGAAGCCAAGTGGCCTTGAGAAACGCGGACACATAACGACTCGCTTCGTCGGCGCGCTTCTCGAGCCGCGACAGATCCTCGCCCATGGCATCGAGCTCGGGGAGCGCAAAGCGCGCGCCCGAGGGATCGCGCTCCCCGGAGATCAGCGCCTTGAGGCTCCTGTGCACCACGAGATCCGGATATCGACGAATCGGCGAGGTGAAGTGCGCGTAGTGCGAGAGCGCGAGACCGAAATGGCCGATGTTGCCGGGTTGGTAGACGGCTTGCTGCATCGAGCGGACGATCACCGACTCGAGGAAGGGCCGCTCCGGCGATTGGCCGAAACGCTGCGTCACCCGTTGGATGTCGCGCGGCGCGGGCACTTCCGGCAGCTCCGCGGCGACACCGAGCGCCGCCAGGGTCGAGATGAGATTCTTGAGTTTGCGCGGCTCGGGCGAGCCGTGCACACGATACAAGGTCCCCTCCTCCGCCTTCGCGAGCGCGCGAGCGACGGCGACGTTGGCCGTAATCATGCACTCCTCGACCAGCCGGTGCGCGTCGTTGCGGGCATAGAGGTCGATGCTGCGCACGCGCTCGCTCGCGTCGATGCTGAACGCCGCCTCCGCGGCATCGAAATCGAGCGCGCCGCGACGCTGACGCGCCTTGGCCAAGGCCCGATAGAGCTCTACCAACACGAGCAACGGCTCGTAGATAGGCCCAAACGCCTCGCGCATCTCGGGGTTTCCGAGGAACAGCGCCTCGTGAGCGTGGGTATAGGTGAGCCGCGCCACCGAGCGCATCACCGCCGGATGAAACGTCGCCGATTCGAGCTCACCGGTCGCGCTGATCTGCATGTCGGCCGCGAAGCACAGTCGATCGACATGCGGCTCGAGCGAGCACAGATGGTTCGACAGCGCCGTGGGCAGCATCGGCACGACCCGCGAAGGAAAGTACACCGAGGTACCGCGGGCGCGTGCCGAGATGTCGAGCGCGCTGCCGGGGCGCACATAGTGGCTGACGTCGGCGATCGCGACGATCAGGCGGTAACCGTCCCCCGAGCGCTCGGCATACAACGCGTCGTCGAAGTCCTTGGCGTCCGCGCCGTCGATGGTGACGAGCGGCAACGGCCGGAGGTCGAGCCGCCGCGCCGCCTCGGCGGGGTCCACTTCGCTGCCGAAGGCTTGCGCCTCGCGCAGCACGCTGCCGTCGAACTCATGCAGCAGATCGAAGCGCGCAACGGCCGCCTCGGTCGCGAGTTCCACCGGGCGCTCGGGATCGAGCTTCATCTCGACGCGCGCCTCCCCGATGCCGCCCGCCTCGGGGTAACGGGTAATCCGCGCGATCACCCAATCGCCACTTCGCGCGCCGTTGAGATCCGCGCTCGCGACATGACAGCGCAGCGCGAGCCGGCGGTCCGCCGAGGTCACGAAGGTGGAGCGGTTCTGTACTTCGATGGTGCCGAGGAACGCGGCAATACTGCGCTCCAGAACTTCGCGCAGTCGACCGGAGTAGCGCCCTTCCGCATCGCGCTCGACTGCCACGCGCACCCGGTCGCCATGCATGACGCCGGTCATCTGCGGCGGCGGCAGGAATACCGCCACCTCCATTCCCTCCACGCGCACGAACCCATACCCAGCGCGATTGGCGCTGACCGTTCCCTCGACCAGCGAGCCCGACGCGGGGCCCGGGGCGCTGGCTTCACCTGGGGCGGCGTCGCGGGAGCGATCGGAGCGGCGGCTGCTGCCTGCGGGCGAGCTGTCGCGTCGCGGCCCGGATTGTCCGGAGGAAGATCGGCGTCGGGTCATCGTGGGGGTTTACTCATGTGGGGAGCTGCTCGAGAGACTGAGGGGGCGGGCAGCCGATTTGACAGCCCTGGCACCCCTGCGTACATTCCGGCGCCTTCTGTTCACTGCACGGCCCGGGTGGCGGAATTGGTAGACGCACTAGTTTCAGGTACTAGCGGGTAACACCGTGGAGGTTCGAGTCCTCTTCCGGGCACCAGTCGAATAATTTCTAGTGTTTTCAAACGCTTACGAGGCGTACGCAAGCCTTTAAGATTACCACAAGAGGCCTCGGGCCGCGCGGCCGGTCCTAGGAGCCCGCCGTGGGCGGTGCCAGCGCCTCGCGCTCCGCGCCAAGACTCGCGTTATCGCTCTCGTCCTTCAGCGCGACCCCAGAGCTCCCCAGGCGCCGCGCGGCGCGCAGCAGCAGCTCCAGCCGGCGCGCCGCCTCGGTCGGGTCGAGCCCTTCACGGCGGATATTCGAGAGGCAGTTGCGCTCGGCATCGGTGCGTCCGACCCGCGGAGCATGGGTGAGATAGACGCCTAGGCTGTCGGGGGAACTCAAGCCCGGACGCTCACCGATCAGCACCACGACCTGGGCGGCCCCGAGCAGTTCGCCGATTTCGTCGCCGAGCGCCACGCGCGCCTCGAGCGCGATCACCAGCGGCGCGAGCTTCAGATCGCTGACCCGCGGCAGCAGTGCTTCGAGCAACGGCGGCGCATGGCGTGCCACCGCCGTCGCCGACAGACCGTCGCCGACGACGATGAGGAGTTCCGGCGGAGGCTGCAGCCGTTGGCCTAAGACGCGTTCTCGACTCGCCGCATCGAGCCTCCGGCCGAGATCGGGCCGGCGCAGGTAGACGTTACGATCGGCGGCGGCGCTCCGCACGCGCAGCGGCGCTCGCGCGCCACCCGGAAGCCCCCGGCTCATGAAGTCCGCCTCGAGCGCTCCCACATCGAGTGTCGACTGTACCGCGTCCCGCGCCGCGGCCTGCGCGGCGCCGAACTCGAGCAAGGCCTCGGTCGGCAGGCTCACGCCGCTGCGTCCCAAGGCGATGCGCGCTGCCGTCCGGCTGCGCAGCGCACCCCAGGAATCGCGCACCACATCGCGGCTCATGCGGTCAGGGCCGGCGGAGATCCGCGAGCAGCGGCTGCGAGGCGGTCTGCGGGATGAGATTGCCGCTCGGGTCGGTGATACCCATACGCTCGAGCCAGTCCTCGAACTCCGGCGCGCGCCTGAGCTTCAGCGCCCGTCGCGCATACAGCGCATCGTGAAACGAGGTGCTCTGGTAGTTGAGCATGATGTCGTCCGCACCGGGCACGCCCATGATGAAATTCACCCCGGCGACGCCGAGCAGGGTGAGCAGCGTATCGACGTCGTCCTGATCGGCTTCGGCGTGGTTCGTGTAACAGATGTCGCAGCCCATCGGCAGCCCGAGCAGCTTGCCGCAGAAGTGGTCCTCGAGGCCCGCGCGGATGATCTGCTTCCCGTCGTAGAGGTATTCCGGCCCGATGAAACCGACCACGCTATTGACGAGCAGCGGCGCGAACTCGCGCGCCACGGCGTAGGCGCGCGCCTCGCAGGTCTGCTGGTCGATGCCGTGATGCGCGTTGGCGGACAGCGCACTACCCTGCCCCGTCTCGAAGTACATGACACAGTCGCCGAGCGTGCCGCGGTGCAGGGAGAGCGCTGCGGCGCGTGCCTCGCGCAGCAGTGCGATGTCGATCCCAAAGCTCGCGTTGGCGGCTTCGGTGCCGGCGATCGACTGGAACACGAGATCGACCGGCGCGCCCGCCTCGATGGCCTGGAGTGTGGTGGTGACATGAGTCAACACACAGGACTGCGTGGGGATCTCGTAGCGTTGTCGCAGATGGTCGAGCATCTCCCAGAGTGTGATCGCGGCGGCAAGGCTGTCGCGAGCGGGATTGATGCCGATCACCGCGTCGCCTGCTCCGTAGAGGAGTCCGTCGATCACCGCCGCTGCGATGCCGGCCGGATCATCCGTAGGATGGTTCGGCTGCAGGCGTACCGAGAGCCGCCCGGGCAGTCCGAGGGTGGAGCGAAATCGGGTGATGACCCGGCACTTCTGCGCCGCGAGCACGAGATCCTGGTTACGCATGAGCTTGCTGACGGCGGCCGCCATCTCCGGAGTGATGGCGGCCGCGACGGCGGCGAGGTGGGCGCCGTCCGTCGTGTCAGCGAGCAGCCAGTCGCGGAAGCCTCCGACCGAGAGGTGCGCGAGCCGCCGGAAAGCCACCGCATCGTGGCGGTCGAGAATCAGGCGAGTGACCTCGTCAGTCTCGTAAGGGATGAGCGGCTCCTCGAGGAAGCGGCTCAAGGGAACATCCGCGAGTTCGCGTCGCGCCGCCAGCCGTTCGGCCTCACTGGCGGCGGCGATGCCGGCGAGGAAATCGCCGGAACGGGCGGCCGAGCTCTTGGCGAGCAGCGTCTTCAGATCCGCGAATGCGTAGCGGTGAAGGCCGGACACTCGCCGAGTCTACACGCCAGCCTCGCCGGCGGAAGGCGTGGGCCTCAGACCGTGGAGCGAGGGCCGCCGCGCAGACGACGCGCGACCCGGGGCAGCGCCTCGCGGCGGCCGCGATGCATCTGCAGGAGATTGGCCCGCATGGTCGACAGCGCATCGACGACCTTGCGCCGCGCGAGCGGCGAAAGTCCGCGCATGACGAGATCGTCGACGATGGGTCGCACCACATTCGTGGTACCGGCGGCGCGCAGTCCCTTCGGAGTGAGCCGGACCTGTTTGACCCGACGGTCATCGATCGTGAACTCGCGGCGCACGAAGCCCTTCGCCTCGAGGCGGTCGATGAGGCCGCCAAGGGTGACTTTGCCGATCTCGAGAGCGCGAGCGATCTCGGTCTGCGTCAGGGATTCGCCCTGCTGCCGGGCGAGACACGACAGGACCGACCACTGCGAGCGAGTCAGACCCGCGGACTGCATTTCGGTGTCGAACACCTTGCGATGCAGTCGCGCCACGTCGTGGATCAAACGACCGACGGGGATGGATTCGCGCTCACCGGCTCGGGTGGACGCGGGCACTACGGACGTTTTGCGGGGCATGTTCATGATTTCCTACACTGCAGAAACCATGCCATGAGACATAAGTATCAGAAAAGCTTGAATTTGAGGGAAAAAGCCAGGGATTGCATCACTCAATTCGTGCGTATCTTTGGTGCAAGCTCACCCCGCGCTGCACCATCTCTCCCCCTTATGGGTCATTCAACGTATTGCTCAATCGAACGGATGTCGCAGCACGATCGTCTGATCGCGCTCCGCACCGGTCGAGATCACATCGATCGGCACTCCCGCGAGCGCCTGGATACGCTCGAGATAGCGCTGGGCATTGAGGGGTAACTGCTCGAGTCGGGAGATCCCGATGGTCGAGGTTTGCCAGCCGGGCAGCTCCTCGTAAACCGGTTCGACCTCGGCGAACGCGTCGCTGAACAGCGGCGGTGTCGAGAGCGTGCGGCCTTGGACCCGATAATCGGTACAGACCCGGATCGTGTCGAGTCCATCGAGCACATCGAGCTTGGTGATGCACAGGCCCGACACGCTCGAATGCACGATCGAGCGCCGCAGCGCGACCGCGTCGAACCAGCCGCAGCGGCGGCGCCGGCCGGTCACCGAGCCGAATTCATGACCCACGCGCGACAGGTGCTCGCCGGATTCGTCGAATAATTCGGTCGGGAACGGGCCGGCTCCGACGCGTGTCGTATAGGCCTTCACGATGCCGAGGACGTAGTCGAAGGAGCGCGGACCGATACCTGTACCGGTGCCGGCAAACCCGGCGGTGGTATTCGAGGAGGTGACGAAGGGATAGGTCCCGAGATCCACATCGAGCATCGCGCCCTGGGCACCCTCGAACATGACGTTCGCTCCGGCCACGCGCAACTCGTTGAGCGCCCCGGTGACATCGACAACGAGCGGCTTGATGCGCTCGCCCTGCGTCAACTGCTCGTCGAGGGTCTGCTGAAAATCGAGCGTCGGCTGACGGAAGTAGTGTTTCAGCACGAAATTGTGGAAATCGAGTACTTCGCCGAGCTTCGCGGCAAATCGATCCCGCTGGAAGAGATCCGCCACCCGCACCGCGCGACGGGCCACCTTGTCCTCGTAGGCGGGGCCGATGCCGCGGCCGGTCGTGCCGATCGCATTCGCGCCGCGGGCCTGTTCCCGGGCCCGGTCGAGCGCGATGTGCGAAGGCAGGATCAGCGGACAGTTCGGCGAGATGGCGAGCCGCTCGAACACCGGCACTCCTTCGTCCATGAGGGTCTGCGATTCTCGCAGCAGCGCCTCGAGCGAGAGCACCACGCCATTACCGATGAAGCAACGCACGTTGTCGCGCAAAATCCCCGAGGGGATCAGCGATAGCACGGTCTTCTTGTTCCCAATGACGAGCGTGTGACCCGCGTTGTGGCCACCCTGGAAACGCGCCACCGCGACCGCGCGTTCGGTGAGCAGGTCTACGATCTTTCCCTTGCCCTCATCGCCCCACTGGGTGCCGATGACGATGACGAATCTGCCCATGGCCCGACCTTCAGGAGCGAACGAAGAAAAGGAGTAACACCCCGACCACCATGCTGCCGAGTCCCGCGAGGCGCAGTTCCCGATCGCCGAGTTCTGCGATCTTCGAGAGCGCGCGGCGCATGCCGGAGGGATTGAGGAAGGGCGCGATCCCCTCGAGCACGAAGAATAACGCAAGCGCGCCCATGAGCTCGCCCCAGTCTATGCGCACGGTGGCACCTCCGGCGAAACGCCCGGTGAACCTACTTCAGGCTCTTGAAGTACTTGAAGAACTCGCCGTCCGGGCTCACAACCATGACGTCGCCGTCCTTGCCGAGCGAGTTGCGGTAGGCCTGGAGGCTCCGATAGAAGCCGTAGAACTCCGCGTTCTTCGAGTACGCGGCAGAATAGATCTCGGACGCTTTCTGGTCGCCCTCGCCGCGGATCTTGAGAGAGTCGCGCTCGGCATCGGCGAGGATTTCGGTGCGCTTGCGATCGGCCTCGGCCTTGATGGTCACCGCCTCTTTCTGACCCTCGGCCCGGCGGCCTGCCGCCGTCTTGGCAAAGCTCTGCTCCATGCTGGCGTAGACCCGCGCACTCACGTCCTCCGGGAAGTCGATTCGCTCGACGCGCACGTCGATGAGTTCGACGCCGAGCGCATCGACCTCGCGACTCGCCCGCTCAAACATGTCGCCCGTCACCGCGGCACGTTCCGCGTTCACCACCTGCACCAGGCTCCGCTGCGCCACCACGCTCTTAAGGCCGTCCTTCACGATCGAGGAGATGCGCTCGGCGGCGAGTTCCTCCTGGCCAGCGGTCGCGTTGTAATAAGCGGCCGGCGCACGCACCCGCCACATGACGTAGAAATCGACGATCAAGGCCCGGTTATCGTTGGTGAGAAAAGTCTCGCCCGCGTACGGCTGAGTCACGATGCGGCGCTCGAACTTCACCACCCGATCGATCGGCGGCGGCCACTTGAAATGCAGGCCGGGCGTATAGCTCGCGTCCACGATCCGCCCCACCTCGGTACGAATCGCGAGCTGGGTTTCGTTGACGGTGAACAGCGTCGTCGAGATCAAGAGCAACAGCACGATGACGCCGATGACGAGCGGGAAAGCACGGGCGGACATCAGCGTTCCCCTCGCGAGCGGCTGCCCTCGACGGTCACCGTATCGGTGTCCGGGGTAGAAGTTGGCGGGGACTGTTGGCGCGCTGCATTAGCGGCCGCCGCGGCGGCGTCCGCATCCCGCGCCGCACTATGCTCGAGGAGCTTGTCGAGTGGCAGATAGATCATATTTCCGCCGGTGCCACCCTTCGAGTCGATCAAGACTTTATGTGAGCGCTGCAGCACATCCTCGATGGTCTCGATATAGAGGCGTTTACGGGTCACCTCCGGCGACTCGGCATACGCCGCGGCGAGTTGCGTGAAGCGCGAGGCCTGACCGGTGGCGATGGCCGTGACCTGCGAGCGATAGGCCTCCGCATTCTGGATCTGCCGCTGCGCGTCGCCCTCGGCATTCGGAATGATGCTCGAGGCATAGGCTTCGGCTTCCTTCACCAGGCGTTCCTGATCGGCAAGCGCCTTGTTAGCGTCGCGCTGCGAAGGGATGACCGGTTCCGGAACCTGGACCTCGGTGAGACTGACCGTCGTCACGACAATGCCGGTGTGATACGAGTCGAGGGTGTGCTGAATGAGCGCCTTGGCGCGATCGGTAAGCTGGTTGCGCGTCGTGCCGATCATGATGGAATCGAGTTCCGAGCGACCGACGACCTCGCGGATCGCGCTCTCACTGACCTGACGGAGGGTATTTTCGGGATCCCGGACGTCAAACAGGACCTGGGTCGGATCGGCGAGCTGATATTGAACCGCGAGCTTCAGGTCGACGAGGTTCACGTCCGCCGTGAGCACCCGCGAGGTGTACTGGGAACTGTTCACGCTCGAGACGTTGACCCGGGTCAGCGACTCGATCGGCCACGGCCAACGCCAGCCGATACCCGGCGTGACGGTTTCCGTGTACTTGCCGAAGCGCTGAATGACGCCACGCTCGGCCGACTCGATTTCGTAGAACCCGCTGAACAGCCACACCGCGACCACGATGCCCGCGATCACGAACGGCAACGCACCGCTCGGCGCCGGTGATTCGCCACCGCCCGAGCCCGACGAGCCGCCGCCGAAAAACGCCTCGATTCGCCGCTGCCAGCTGCGTACGGCGTCGTCGAGGCCGCCGCCCGCGCCACCGCGATCGGGCCGTCGGCCCCAAGGGTTGTTCGTTCCGCCGGGTTGATTCCAAGCCATAGTGATCTGACGCGTCGGCTCTTTATAGAGCTTATGCCTGACGCAGTTTGGAGGCGCTTGAGGAGGCCTGTGATTGTAGGTACGGCTGCTGGGGCGCACAAGGCTCATGCGTCTCAAGGTCGAGCGCCCGGTCGGCCGCATCGGCCCGGGACTCGAGTATCTCGACTCCGGCCGAGAGGCTGAGCTCGAGAAGCTCGCGATCCGGCAGATTGACCTCGAGTTCGTGGCTCCCGTCCTCACCGGTGGTTTCCGCCGCCACCGTCCCCGCCGCATAAAGCCGTGCCCGCAGCGCCCCCGCCGTCACGGGCAGGCGGATCCGGGCGCGATGCGAGCCGCGCGCGATGCGCTCGAGCACGGCGGTCGCCAGCAACTCAGACCCGAGGCCGCGTGCGGCGGAAATCCATACCTGGCTGACCCGTCCGTCCGCATCGCGCACCAGGTGCGGGTCGATCCCCAAGCGGTCGATTTTGTTGTAGACCGCGATCGAGGGGATCTCGGCGCCGCCGATTTCCTCGAGCACGGATTGAACCTGCGCCATACGCTCGTCGCGACGCGGATCGCTGGCATCCACCACGTGCAGGAGCAAGGTCGCCTCGCGCGCCTCGGTCAGTGTCGACTGAAAGGCCGCGACCAGTTCGTGCGGTAGCTCACGAATGAAGCCAACCGTATCGGCGACGACCACCTGCACACCGCCCGGCAAAGTGATGCGTCGGACGAGCGGATCGAGGGTCGCGAACAGCTGGTCCGCCACATAGGCCTCGGCACCGGTGAGCGCACGAAACAGGGTGGATTTTCCGGCATTGGTATAGCCGACCAGCGCGATCGACGGCACCGGGATCTCGGCGCGCGCCTGGCGACCGGTGTCGCGTTGCTGCTTCAAGCGCTCGAGGCGCTTGGTGAGATTGCGCATCCGCTGACCGATCAGGCGCCGATCCGTCTCGAGCTGGGTCTCGCCGGGACCGCGCATGCCGATGCCGCCTTTTTGCCGCTCGAGATGCGTCCAGCCGCGGACCAGTCGGGTGGCGACATGCTTCAGTTGCGCGAGCTCCACCTCGAGTTTGCCTTCGAAGCTGCGCGCCCGCTGGGCGAAAATGTCGAGAATGAGCGCGCTGCGATCGAGAACGCGGCGACCGATGAGGGCCTCGAGGTTACGCTCCTGGCCCGGGGACAGCGGGTGATCGATGAGCACGACATCCGCTTCGGACTCGAGCGCGAGGTCGCGAATCTCCTCGGCCTTACCGCTGCCGACGAACAACCGAGCGTCAGGACGATCGCGTCGACCGGTAACCCGTCCCACGGGCACCGCCCCCGCCGACAGTGCGAGCTGCGCGAACTCCTCGAGGTCTTCAGGATCGAGCGGCGCGCCGAGCCCTAGACGGACGAGAACCGCGCGTTCACCCGCGCGTGGACGATCGAACACTCAGACTACCCAGAATTCGGATCATCTACTCCACGACGGGCTCGAGCGGCGCACCGTCCTCGGCCGTAGGCACGCGTACGTTTCGCGCCGGTACGACCGTCGAGATCGCATGCTTGTAAACCATCTGGCTAACGCTGTTCTTCAGGAGCACGACGAACTGATCGAACGAGTCGATCTGGCCCTGCAGCTTGATGCCATTCACCAAGTAGATGGAGACGGGTACCCGCTCCTTGCGCAGCTGGTTCAGGAAAGGGTCCTGCAAGGACTGGCCTTTGGCCATGGGATCTCCTTGTTGTAAGGGCTTTGTTGTAAGAAGTTCCGGGCGTGACCTTCCTTGGCCCCCGCTGTGTGCAAGCTCTACCATTCAAATGGTACCACGACGATCGCTGGAGAGGACACGCGGGAACGCCGCCTCGATGAGCGCCCGATGCCAGCGCGAATAGGCATCCTCGCGTTCCGGATCGAGGCAAATCGATGGGCGTTCCGCGGGCAACCAGTCAGCGCGTAACCAGGTTGTCTGCCTTTTGGACAACTGCCGGGTAGCAGCGATACCGCGGCGCACCGCTTCCACCAAGCCGTATGCACCGTCGAGGTGCGCCCAGAGCTGTCGATAGCCGACCGCACGCATCGATGGATGATCGACCGTCAGGTCGCCGCGCGCTCGAAGCCCCTGCACTTCCATCAGAAATCCTTGCGACATCATGTCCCTAAAGCGACGTTCGATACGCGCATGCAGCACTTCACGTGCCGGCAGTAACGCCCAATGCACATATGACCATTCGGGTGGTGCGGGAGTTTCCTGCTGCCAGGAGGAAATTGCTCTGCCTGTCATCAAATAGACTTCGAGCGCGCGCTGCAGCCGCTGCGCATCGTTTGGATGTATCCGTGAGGCGGCGAGCGGATCGACGCGAGCGAGATCGAGATGCAGTGACGGCCAGCCTGCGGTCGCGGCGCGCGCGGCGAGCTCCGAGCGGATCTCAGGGTTTGCCTGAGGGAGTGGTGCGAGGCCGCCGCGTAGCGCGCGCAGATAGAGCATGGTGCCACCGACGAGCAGCGGTAGGCGGCCGCGAGCATGGATTTCGTTGATGAGACGAGTCGCGTCGCTGACGAACTCACCCGCGGAGTAGGTCTCCGCCGGCTCGCGAATGTCGATCAGGTGGTGAGGAATCCCGGCGCGAATCGAAGCCGGCGGTTTGGCGGTGCCAATATCGAGGCCCCGGTAAACGAGAGCCGAATCGACGCTCACGATCTCGATCGGCAACTCGCGCGCGGCGCGAATCGCCCACTCGCTTTTGCCCGAGCCCGTGGGGCCGGTCAGGATCGCCACCACCTTCGGTGGCGTTCCGTCGCTCATCATCGACCTCGCAGGAACAGCCGATCGAGCTCCGCGAGTCCGATTCGCGCCCAGGTCGGACGTCCGTGGTTACACTGATCGGCGCGGTCGGTCGCTTCCATCTGTCGCAGCAGCGCATCCATCTCGGCGAGCGATAGGCTGCGATGGGCGCGGATCGCCGAGCGGCAGGCCAAAGTCCCGAGCAGCCGGTGGGCCGCCCCATCGAGGTGGTGGCGCCCGTCACCGTTCTCCATATCCTCCACCGCCGCGCGCAGCAGAGCAGCGATGTCCTCGCGCGCGAGCGCCGCCGGCACGCTGCGCACGACGAGTTCGCTGGGAGACAAGCGCTCGAGCTCGAAGCCCGCCGCTTCCCACTCGGCTTGGTGCTCCAAGACGTGGTCGACTTCATGCGGGCGCAGCGCCACAGACAGCGGCGCGAGCAGCCGCTGGGACGGCATCGAGCCCGCGTCGAGGCTGCGTTTCATCTGCTCATAGAGAACCCGCTCGTGGGCCGCATGCATGTCGACGAGGATCAGCCCATCGGAGGTTTCGGCGAGCACATAGATCCCGTGGAGCTGGGCGAGCGCACGGCCGAGCGGTCGTTCGGCGAGTTCCGGATCGAGCACCGACTCCGTCGAGCGCAGGGCGCGCCAGTCGAAGCCTGCACGCGGGTCCGCTTCCGCTACCCGGAGCGAGTCGGCGCGGCGCGGCATGACGACCAAGCGCGACTCGAAGCGCGACGCATTCCAGTCCGCGCCAGCGACGGCCGACGCACCGGGACCGGGACCCGGCGCGTCCGGGTCGGGTACGGCGGCGGCCGATGCGAGCCCGAGCGGCCGGGTGGCGGCCAGCGCTCGCTCGACGGCACGGAACAGGAAGTCATGCACCTGACGCGAATCGCGGAATCGCAGTTCGAGTTTCTGCGGATGGGCGTTCACATCGACGAGGGTGGGATCGATCGCAAGGTCGAGCACGTAGCCAGGATGTCGCCCGTGATAAAGGACATCGCGATAGCCGAGCCGCACCGCGTTCATCAACAGCCGATCGCGGACCGGACGTCCGTTCACGAAACAGAACTGCAGATCGGCCCGGGCCCGCGCCGCAGTCGGCGCTCCGATCCAGCCTGACACCGCTATCGGCCCCGCCGCCTGCGCCAGGGGCAGCGCATGCTCTCGGAACTCGCGCCCGAGCACGGCGTCGATCCGCGCCGCGCGCGCATCGGACGCGCCGCTCGCCGGGGCGCCGGCCTCGAGCAGCGTGCGCTCGCCGTGCCGCAGCCGGAAGGCAACCTCGGGCCGCGCGAGCGCGAGCCGCTCGACCAAGCGCAGGATCGCGCCGATCTCGGTGGCGACACTCCGTACGAACTTGCGACGCGCCGGGATGTTATAGAAAAGATCGCGCACCTCGACCGTGGTACCGGTCATCGGCGCCGCCGGGGCTACCGGGGAGAGCGTTCCGCCCTCCGCCACGATCTCGGCGCCGCGGTCGTCGCCGCGTACGCCCGAGATGATCCGGAACCGCGACACCGAGGCCATCGACGGCAGCGCCTCGCCGCGAAAGCCGAGCGTCACCACTCCGGCGAGGTCGTCCTGCGAGCTGATCTTGCTGGTGGCGTGACGCGACAGGGCGACGGCGAGCTCGCTGGCCAGGATCCCCGAACCATCGTCGCGCACTCGGATGAGCCCGATCCCGCCTTGTTCGACGTCGATCTGGATGCGACGCGCCCCGGCATCCAGACTGTTCTCCACCAGCTCTTTGACGACCGAGGCCGGGCGCTCGATCACCTCGCCAGCGGCGATCTGATCAACGAGTTCGTCAGGGAGGATTCGAATCGGCATGCAGGGCCCGGACGCCGCAGGCCGCATCGCGGCGAAGTCCGCAGAGTGTACCGGGTCAGGGCGCCGCGCGACCGGCCAGCACCAGGCTGCCCGCCGCGCGCTTCTCGAGGGCCAAGCGCGAACCATCGGGGGGACTCGCCTCGAAATAACCTCGCACCCCCTCGAAAATGGCGTGGGCGAGCTCACGCTGATGGGCCGGTTCCCGGAGCAGCCGCTCTTCCCGCGGATTCGAAATATAGGCCGTCTCAACCAGCATGGAGGGGATATCGGGAGACTTCAGGACGACGAACCCGGCCTGCTGTACCTGGGATTTGCGCACCCCGCCGACCCGGTCGATGGCGGCGAGCACACGCTCGGCCGCCTCCGAACTCGCGCCGATGCTCGCGTTTTGAGACAGATCGAGCAGTACCGAGGCGAGCGACCGGTCCTTGTCATCGAGCTTCACGCCGCCCTTGAGGTCGGCCGCGTTTTCGCGCTCCGCCAGCCAGCGCGCCGCCTCGTTGGTCGCGCCCTTCTCGGAGAGGACGTAGACGGAGGCGCCGGAGACGTCCCCGTCGCGCACCGAGTCGGCGTGGATGGAGACAAACAGATCCGCCTTGGCGGCCCGCGCACGATTGATGCGCTCCCGCAGCGCGATGAAGTAATCCCCGTCGCGCGTCAGCACCGCATGCATGCCCGGCTCATGATCGATCGCCTCAGCCAGCGCCCGCGCAATCCCGAGGACGACATCTTTCTCGCGGGTCCCGTCAGGTCCAATCGCGCCCGGATCCTCGCCGCCGTGCCCGGCATCGACCGCCACCACCACATCGCGCCCGGTCTCGATGGGCGCATGCGCGGGATGCATCGCTGCCGCCTCTTCGGGCGGCGGCTCCGACGCGGCGCTCGCGACAGCGCCCCCCGGCACCTCCAGCAACAGGCGAAACTCGCGCGCCGTAGATCCGCGCAGCCAGATCACCCGCCCCGCGCGCGTGGCCTGCGCCGAGCGCAATTCGACCACCACCCGCAGGGTGCGCTTCGGCTGGGGCCCGATCCTGAGCGACCTGATGAGGCCATCGGCGGCTGGCAGACGCGCTCCAGTCCGCAGTCGAGTGTCGTCGAGATCGACGACGATGCGCTCAGGATTCGTTAATTTGAAGACATGATCGGCGACTTTGCCCGAGAGGGTGAGGCTTAGGCGGGTCCCCGCGGCGCTCTCGGTCAGCGCAATGTCGCGCAGCTCTGCGCTCGCCACGGCCTCGCGCGCCGTCGCCACGCCGCAGAGGATCGAGGCGAGTCCCAGTACCCATCCGATCCGCCACCGCGCCTTGATCCAATGCATCGCTGCGGGCTCGCCCGGCCATCCAACCCAAGGACCGCTAATCTACGGGGGGCCAGGCCTAGATTCAATATTATTAATGAGATACAAGGGAAAGCTTAACGAGCCTCTAGCGATGATGCGGCCTCGCGGAGGGTCGCTTCCGCGACCTCGAGCCAACGGCTCGCCGCGATCGACCGCGCCCTAGCCGCGACACTCCTTCCCGCTGCGATACCCTCGGGCGCGCTAGCGAGGCGCAACTCGAGATCGGCGTCGGGGAGTCGCACGATCCCGCGCTCGGGCCATTCGACGAGCCATAGATGATCGGCAGCGTCGAGATCGCCGAGCCCCAGCGCATCGATTTCATCGGCCGCGGTCAAACGATACAGATCGAGGTGCACCACCACCAAGCGCGGCAAGCGGTAGATCTCGAGCAGCGTGTAGGTCGGGCTTCGGACCCGAGCGATCCCCCGCGCGGCGAGAAAGCCACGCGCCCAGGTGGTCTTGCCAGCGCCGAGCTCGCCGATCAAGTGCACCATCAGAGCGCGCTCGGGGATCGGGGGCACCGCCCGCGAGAAGGCGGCTGCGATCCGCTCGGTCGCCTCGACGTCGGGCGCGAGGAAGTTCCGCTCGGCAAGCGAACTCACGCGAGGTTGACCCAGGTACGAAGTTCTTTAATGACGTCGCTCGCCAGCAGCCCGCGCTCGCCACTGCGGGTCGCCGCGTCGCCGGCCAAGGCATGAGTGAGCACCCCGACCCGCGCGGCCTGCACGGGATCGCCGCATTGGGCGAGTACCCCGGCGATCACACCGGTCAGGACATCGCCCATACCCGCGGTGGCCATCCCCGGGTTACCGCGCTCGCAGAAGCCCGCGGCCTCGTCCGCAAACCCTACCAGCGTGCCCGCTCCCTTGAGAACTACGACTCCGCCATAGCGCGTGACCAGCCCACGTAGCGCGCCGAGCCGATCCCGCTGGACCATCGCCGTGCTGCAGCCGAGCAGGCGCGCCGCCTCGCCCGGATGCGGGGTGAGGATCCAGCGGTTGTGCCGACGCGGGGCCTCAGCGAGCAGATTGAGCGCGTCGGCGTCCACGACGAGCGGCTTCGAGGATTCGAGTACGCGCTCGAGCAGCCCCTTCGCCCAGGCGCTGCGGCCGAGCCCCGGACCGATCGCGAGCACGTCCGCCTCCTCGATGAACTCCTCGACCTCTGCCGGCTCGCGCACCGCCCGACAGATCAGCTCCGGCCGGCGGGCGACGATCGCCACCAGATTCTCCGCTGCGGTTGCCACCGTCACGAGGCCCGCTCCGACGCGCAGCGCCGCCTCCCCGGCGAGCCGTGCTGCGCCGGGCATTCCAGGACCGCCGCCAATCACGAGCACGCGCCCGAACGAGCCTTTGTGCGCGGCGCGTGGCCGGCGCGGTAACGCCGCGCGGATTTCGCCGTCGGTAATACGCCGCAGAAGCGGCGTGAAGCGCGGCTCATCGGGCGGCGCGAGTTCGAGATCGTCAAACTCGAGCGCGCCCGTGTACTGGGGGCCATCGCCGAGAAAAAGCCCGGTTTTCAAGCCGACGAAGGTGATGGTCGCTTCGGCATGCACGGCGGCACCGAGCGCGAGCCCGGCGTCGGAGTCGAGACCCGAGGGCACATCGAGCGCGAAGATCGGTTTGCCGGCGGCATTCATGGCCTCGATCGCCGCCGCCGCCTCGGGCCGTAGCGCACCGTGTGCGCCGGTGCCGAGCAGCGCATCGACGATCAATTCCGCGTCGCGCAGCGCCGCGGCGGAGAACGACAGGACGTTACCCGCGCTTTCAAGGAAATCATCGTGGGCACGCCGCGCATCGCCGCGGAGGCCGGCGGCGGGGGTCACGGCGAGCGCGGTCACCGTGAGGCCCGTGGCCTGCGCGAAGCGGGCGACGACATAGCCGTCGCCGCCGTTATTGCCACCGCCACAGACGATCACCAGCCGGTGCGCGAGCGGAAAGCGCGCCCGCAGGCAGCGCAGCGCGCCCTCGCCCGCGCGCTTCATGAGGGTGTAGCCCGGGATTCCGAGGCGTTCGATCGCATCGGCGTCGATCGCACGCACCTGAGCACTGGAGTAGATCGCGTTGGGGAGCGCCATCGCCTCATTATACTTGGCCTCTGACCATGACCCCCTTCACCGAGGCGCAACTGATATCGCTCAAGACCGAGCTGCGCGCGGACGCGGCGGCGCTCGGCTTTGCAGCGCTCGGCGTGAGCGGGGTGGAGATGGGAGAGGATGCGCTGCACCTCGAGCGCTGGCTCGAGGCGGGGTTCCATGGGCACATGAGCTACATGCAGCGGCACGGCTCGCGCCGCACCCACCCCGAAGAGCTCGTGCCCGGAACGCTGCGGGTAGTGAGCGCTCGTATGGACTACTGGCCCGCCGAGGCCGAGCCCGCCGACACGGTGCTCGCCGATCCGGAGCTCGGCTATGTCTCCCGCTATGCGCTGGGGCGTGACTACCATAAGGTGCTGCGCCGGGCGCTCGCCACGCTGGCAGCGCGCCTCGCCACGCGGATCGGACCGTTTGGCGCGCGAGTGTTCGTCGATAGCGGTCCGCTGCTCGAGAAGGCCCTCGCGCGCAATGCCGGCCTCGGCTGGATCGGCAAGCACACCAATCTCATCGCGCGTGATGCGGGCAGCTGGTTCTTCCTCGGTGAGATCCTCACCGACCTGCCGCTGCCGCCCGATCCCCCGGCGAGCGCGCACTGCGGTAGCTGCGAGGCGTGCATGCCGGCCTGCCCGACGGGGGCAATCGTCGCACCGCAACGCCTCGATGCACGGCGCTGCATCTCGTATCTCACCATCGAGCTCAAGGGCCCCATCCCCGTAGAGCTTCGACCGCTGATCGGAAACCGCATTTACGGCTGCGATGATTGTCAGCTCGTCTGCCCTTGGAATAAGTTCGCGCAGGCCGCGAGCCACCCGGATTTTCGCATCCGCGAGGGGCTCGATCGCGCGAGCCTCGTCGCCCTATTCGGCTGGACGGCGGCGCAATTCGATGAGCGCACCCGCGGCTCGGCGATCCATCGTATCGGCTACGAACGCTGGCTGCGTAATATCGCCGTGGCGCTCGGTAACGGTCCCGCTACCGCGGCGGCACTCGCTGCCCTGAACGCACGGCGAGAAGACGAGTCCGCGCTGGTGCGCGAGCACGTCGCCTGGGCGATCGCGCGACTCGCGCCGACGCACCAGCGCTTCTAACGACTCGCCGCCACCCGCAGATTGTCGATGAGCCGCGCCTTTCCGAGACGCGCCGCCGTCAGGACCACAAATTCGCGGGTACCGCTGCCGGGCATCTCGAGCGTCGTCGAATCCCGCACCGCAACGTAGTCCGGTCGCAGACCCGCCTCGCTCAAGCGCTGGCTCGCCTCGGCCTCGAGGCCCAGGAAGTCGCGCTCGCCCGCGGCAAGCCGTTCGACGGCACGCGAGAGAGTGCGGTAAATCACCGGCGCGAGTTCACGCTCCGCGGCCGAGAGGTATTGATTGCGCGAGCTCATCGCGAGTCCGTCTGCCTCCCGCACGGTCGGCGCACCGACGATCTCGATGGGTATGCAGAGATCCGCCACCATCCGCCGGATGACCGTGAGCTGCTGCCAGTCCTTCTCGCCGAACACCGCGGCATCCGGCGCCACGATGTTGAAGAGCTTGGCGACCACCGTCGACACGCCCTCGAAATGTCCCGGTCGGAAAGCGCCGCAAAGCACGCTCGAGAGCCCGGGCACCTCGACGCGCGTCGCGGGTCCCGCGCCGTTCGGATAAATTTCCTCGACCGAGGGCATGAACATGAGGTCACAGCCCGCCGCCGCGAGCATGCGCTCGTCGTCGTGGGGCGTGCGCGGATAGTGCGCGAAGTCCTCATTCGGACCGAACTGCATCGGGTTCACGAAAATGCTCGCGATGAAGCGCTCGCCGTGACGCCGTGCGACTTCGAGCAGGCTCACATGCCCGGCGTGCAGGTTACCCATGGTCGGGACGAACACGACGCGCTCCCCGCGCGCCCTCCAATCCGCGACCTGGGCCCGTACGTCGGCGATGCGGCTCACTACCTGGAGAGTTCGACTTTGCCGACCCACGGCATTCAGATTACGACTGCGCTTCATGAGAACGCATGCTCCGGCGCGGGATAGGTCGCGGTCTTGACCGCCTGCACGTAGCGACGGATCGCGTCGAGGTTGTCCGCCGCCCCCTCGAGAAAATTCTTGACGAACCGGGGCTTCCGGCCCGGCGGGATGTCGAGGATGTCGTACAGCACCAGAATCTGCCCGTCGGTCGAGGGGCCCGCGCCGATGCCGATCACGGGTACGCGCAGCGCGCGGGTAATGTCGGCGCCGAGTTCGCTCGGAATGCACTCGAGCAGCACGATGTCCGCGCCCGCCGCTTCGAGCGATTTCGCGTTCGCGAGCAGACGCTCGGCATCCGAGATCTCGCGCCCCTGGACACGGAACCCGCCCGTCTTGTGCACGGACTGGGGCTTGAGGCCGATATGCGCACAGACCGCGATATCGTGATTGGCGAGAAATTCGACGATTTCGATCTGACCGGCGCCGCTCTCGAGCTTCACCATGGCTGCGCCGCCGTCCTGCATGAGGCGCACGGAGTTTCGAAGCGCAGCATCCTTGTCCGGGTAGCTCATGAAGGGCATGTCGGCGATCAGGAACGGGCGCCGAAGGCCGCGCGCCACGGCACGCGTGTGATACACCATATCGTCCATCGTTACCGGCACCGTGGTGTCGTGCCCCTGGATCACCATTCCCAGCGTATCGCCGACCAGCACGACATCGACATCCGCGGCGTCCAGCAGCACCGCGAAACTCGCGTCGTAGCCAGTGAGACACGCGATTTTCGTGCCCTCCGACTTCATGCGATCGAGGGTCGCGAGCGTGACGGGCGCGCGCGCCGAATTGCGGTGTTCGAGATGGGTGTACATGGGCTCTCCCGCGGACCTGAAGGCGCGATTATCTCAGAGTCTCAGAGCGCGCCGCTGCGCAGTGGATTCCAGTAGAGCCGACCGCGCTTCATGCGCGCGATGGCGCCGGCGAGATCCTCGAAATCGCTTTGATTGTTGACCGGATCGATCACCGCCGCATTCACGATGAGGAGCGGCGAGGTCTCGTATTCATGGAAAAATCGGGCGTAGGCCTCGTTCAGACGCTCGAGATAACGCCGCTCGATGTACTGCTCGTAAGCGATACCGCGGCGCGCGATCCGATCGAGCAAGACGTCGGTCGGCGCCTGAAGATAGACCACGAGATCCGGGACCGGCGCATCGATCGCGAGCTTCGCGTGCACCTGATCGTAGAGCTCATATTCCGCCGCATCGAGGGTAAGGCGGGCGAAGATACGGTCCTTGTCGAGCAGGTAGTCCGCGAGCCGTAGCTTCGGCGCAAACAGATCGGTCTGATTGAGCGCGGCGAGCTGCTGCGCACGCTGGAACAGAAAATAGAGCTGCGCCGGAAAGGCTCCGGCCCGTGGATTGCGGTAGAAGCGTTCCAAGAATGGGTTCTGGTCGGCTTGTTCGAGCACGAGTTCCGCACCGACTGCGGCGCCTAGTCGTCGCACGAAACTCGTCTTGCCGACTCCGATCGGACCTTCCACCACGATGAAGCGCTGCGACGGGACGAGGGCGGCATCAGCCGGGACCGCGGCGCTCGCCGTGGACCCGGAGGAAGATCCCTCCCTACCTTCTTTCAACCGCTCAGGCGCCACAGGCCCTCCGGTGACGCGGCCTCAGCGAGCGTGCCCACCCGGCCGAGACCCGGCACCTCGAGATCGGGTGCCACATCGGCGAGTGGCCGGAGCACGAAATTTCTCGCTCCGATCCCGGGGTGCGGCAGCGTGAGCGCGTCGGTCTGCCGAACGAGTGCGCCATAGAGAAGAAGATCGAGGTCGATGCGACGCGGGCCCCAGCGCAGGCGTGGCGGCTCTCGCCCGAGCGCCCGCTCGAGGGCACGTAATTCTCCAAATAATGAATCGACCTCGAGCTCCGTGAGCAGCCCCGCGACCGCATTGACGAAATCCGGCTGGTCGGCAGGGCCCAGAGGCTTTGAACCATACAGACCCGAGCGGCGGATGAGCCGGGTTCGGGTGAGCGACCCGAGGCCCATGAATGCGGCCTCGATCTGTTGGCGGGGATCATCGAGATTACTGCCCAATCCGACATAAGCCGGATGCCAACTCGTCATGCCTGCTGAGAGGGACGCCGCGCTCCGCGCCGTCGGCGCGGGCCGCGACGGCGCGGGCCACCGCCCCCACCGCCGCCGTTACCCGAGCGGGGACCTTCACCCGCGGTGTCATCAGCCATCCTGCCGCGCTCTTCGGAGTCGACTTCCTGGAGTCGCGTCCACCATTCGGCAATGGGCGCCGGCGCGAGCCCAAACTCTGCCCGCAGGAGCAGCAGGTCATACCCCGCCCGAAAGCGCGGATGCTCCAGCAGGCGCAGCGCGCGACGGCCGCGGCGCTGCTCGAGTCTCGGCTGCATGGCGAACATCTCGCGCACCCCGAGCGAAAAGCGCTTCGGTATCGAAATCCGCCCCTGGGCCTCGCGCACGGCGAGGTCGCAACCGTCGAGGATGGCGGAGGACTCATGCCACTGCGACGGCGGCAGCGATTCGATCGCTTTGGCGATCGGGCCGTAGAGCAGCAGCGAGAACAAGAAGGTAGGCGTCACCGGACGTCCCGCCTTCACCCGACCATCGGTATTCTCGAGGCCACGCACGAGCAGCTGTTCCACGAGCGTGCCGGGATGCTCGCTGAGATAACGATCTACATTAGGTAGCAGGATCTCGAGCAGTCGATGCTGCCGCAGCACCCGCAGACTCTGCGCCCCATGACCGGTCAGGAAAAGCTTCATCGTCTCATCGAAGAGCCGTGCCGGCGGCACGTCGGCGAGCAACCCGCGCAACTCCTGGATCGGCTCAACGGTGGACGGGTCGAGCGCGAAGCCGAGTTTGGCCTCGAAGCGCGCCGCGCGCAGCATCCGCACCGGGTCCTCCCGATAGCGCGTCTCGGGATCGCCAATCATCCGCAGCCGTCGTGCCGCAATGTCCTCGAAGCCGCCGACGTAATCCCAGATCGAGAAATCCGCGATATTGTAGTAGAGCGCATTCGCCGTGAAATCCCGGCGCCAGACGTCGTCATCGACGGAGCCGTAGACGTTGTCACGCAGGATACGACCGGTCTCGTCCTGCATCCGATCCGGATCCTCGTCATCGAAGGCGGGTCCCTCGCGGCGCCGCCCGCCGCGCCCGTCCTGGGAGACTTGCACCGGCGGTCGTTCGGCGCGCGCTGGGAGTTCGCGCGCACCCCGCGGCGGACGTGCATCGGCTCGATCGTCGAGTTCTTCGTCGCCCTCCTCGTCTTCCTCGTCATCGTCCTCGTCGAGGTCCTCATCATCCTCGTCGTCGTCATCGAGATCGCCGTTGAGGTCGTCGCCCTCAGGGCCGGCCTCGGCCGGATCGTCCAGCAGCACCTCGGACGCCACGCTCAGCGGCAATTCATCGTCATCGAGATCCGCGACGGGTTCCTCCGCCTCGAGCGGCGCATTCGAGGCGCGGAAAGTGGCGACCTCGATGATCTCGCGGCCGAAGAACACATGCGCGAGACGGAAGCGCCGACCGATGAGCCGGCAGTTACGAAACAGACGCTTGACCTCCTCCGGCAACGCGTTCGTGGCGACGTCGAAGTCCTTAGGAGAGATGCCGATGAGCAGATCGCGCACGCAGCCGCCAACCAGAAACGCCTGGTAACCCGCGTCCTTCAGCCGGTAAAGGACCCGCAGAGCATTCGGGGATACGCCGGAGCGGGAGACGGTATGTTGATCGCGCGGGATGATCCGAGCGAGCGGGATGGGCGCCGCATCGGGCGCTGAGGGAGGGTTCAAAGTCGAAGTATTCCGCTTGAGCAATTGGGGTGGGACTCTATAATACCTGTCTCCGCGCCCATAGCTCGGCCGCGCTCCCTTCGTCTAGAGGCCTAGGACATAGCCCTCTCAAGGCTGTAACACGGGTTCGAATCCCGTAGGGAGCGCCATGTAATCAAGGGGTTAGGCGCGAATTTGACCCCCGAAGCGATGTGCGCGAATTAGCCCAGGCGTGGGACCCAGGCATGGGAAATGGTTCAACCCCCGTCCGCAAGCCCGGCGGCAAGGTTTGGATTCAGCGGGCCCTCTTCATCACACGCTTTCGGCCGCCGGCCGCAGCTCACATTCGTGCCGGCCTTGAATCGCCATGCGTCCGCGCTGCTTGCCGTACCGTCAGACGCAATCCAAACGCTGCGAGGATCGCGGCGAGGGTATCGAGCCGAGGATTGCCGCGCTCGGAAAGCGTCCGATAAAGCGTCTCCCGCGAAAGTCCGGTTTTGTCCGCCAGCGCAGCCATGCCGCCCACCGCCTTGGCGACAGTGCGAAGCGCCACCGGCACTGCGCGCGCATCGCCGTCTTCGAGCATCGCTTCAATGTATGCGGCGATTGCGGCCTCGCTTCCGAGGTGATCCACCGGGTTGAACGGGAGGCTTGGGGCGGCGGTCTTTGTAGTCTTTCCAATAGGCATGAGCTCGCTCGATATCCTTCAGTTGAGTGCTCTTCTCGCCTCCGCAGAGGAGGAGAATGAGCGCCGCTCCGTCTTGCGCGTAATACACCCGTTAACCGGGACCGTGGTCGATACGCAGTTCGCAGACCCCGCCCTCCACGCTTTTCCAGTCGCCGAACAAACCGG
>Ga0116226_10000906_pt1 | contig 25878 bp, 17 predicted proteins | sample S1TSphfallax_FD_89692 | JGI IMG/M metagenome (GOLD analysis project Ga0116226, IMG submission 89692) | Host-associated microbial communities from peat moss isolated from Minnesota, USA - S1T2_Fa - Sphagnum fallax MG | ecosystem: Host-associated > Plants > Peat moss > Unclassified | place: USA... | reverse complement strand
TGACGCGGGCCCTTTCGGCCGATGCGATCAAGACGGGCTGTCTCGTGATCGACAAGAGTTCGGCGTTCCGGATGGATCCGGCGGTGCCGCTGGTCATTCCGGAGATCAATCCGGAGGCGCTGCGCACGCACCGCGGACTGATCGCCAATCCCAACTGCTCGACGGCGGTCGCGCTGATGGCGCTCTGGCCGCTGCATCGCCGCTTTGGTTTGAAGCGTTATTTCGCCGCGACCTACCAGTCGGTGTCGGGCACGGGCACTGAGGGCGTGAGGGAATTGGAGGCGCAGGTGCACGCGCAGGCGCGCGGCGAGCCTCTGCCCCGGCGGGTTTATCCGTATCAGATCGCGTACAACGTGATCCCGCAGGTCGATACTTTTGGCGCCAATGGCTACACGGGCGAGGAGACCAAGATGATGCAGGAGAGCCGCAAGATCCTGGGCCTGCCGAATCTGCCGGTGTCCGCCACCTGTGTCCGCGTGCCGGTCATGCGCGCCCATTCGGTCGCGCTCAATGCCGAGTTCGAGCGGCCGGTGTCGGTCGAGCAGGCGCGGGCGGCGATCGCGGAGTTTCCGGGTGCCGAACTGGTCGACGACCCGGTTCATCAGCGCTATCCGACGCCGCTGGATTTCAGCCGCCGGGTCGCCTGTGGGGTCGGCCGAATGCGCGTGGACACCGCGCTGGAGAACGGACTGGCCTTGTGGGTGAGCGGCGACAACCTCTGGAAGGGCGCCGCGCTGAACGCCCTGCAGAACGCGGAGTGGATGGTGCGGGAAGGACTGCTGCGGCCGAAGTCGGCGCTCGCGGCGGTCTAAGCCGGCCTGAATTGGACGCCTAGCTCAGTTGGTTAGAGCACCTCGTTTACACCGAGGGGGTCGGGGGTTCGAGCCCCTCGGCGTCCACCAGGTCGGTCGGAGAGCCAGCGGGAAGGCTTCGGAAGGCTCCGGCTGCGGAAGGGAGGCTTCCCTCGTCGGGGTGGTGCCAAGGCCCGGATCGTCCATCGCAGGCGGGCGGCCACACCGCGGGCCGGTCAAGCCGTCCCGCCGGAGGCCGCCCACGGAGATGGACGAACCCGGCACCAAGTCCTCCTCGGGGAAGCCTCCCTTCCGCAGCCGGAGCTGATCTGCGCCGGAGCGAGTCCGTCGAAGTGTTTCCGGTGTGGATTGATCGTACCGAAAGTCGGGTTTTCTGGCCCGGGCGGGTTATTCTCTGGCCAACGCCGATGTCTTTCTCGCTGACTTGAGGGCCATCGCGTCTCAAGACGACGCCAAGCTGGGTGACAGCAATAAATACGGCCAGTATTACATAATCGTCGGCACCCTCTGCGGCCCAAATGGTGGAACGCTGCGGGTTCGGACGGTCTGGATGACCGAATCCTTGTCAAACGTGACAAAATTCATAACCTTGGTCCCCACTGATTGACCGGCGCCATGACCTTTGAGCTTTACAGCGACGTAGCCCTGAACCGCGACCTGCCGGAGCACCGTCTCCGCCGGGGTGATGTCGTGCGCTTGGTCGATCGTCACGTGGCGCCGGATGGCGAAGAAGGGTTTTCGGTGGAGGTCCTTGGTGCCAAGGGTCAGACTCTCGCAGTGGTGGCGCTCCCTGCTTCAGCGCTCGAAGCGCTGCGCGACGATGAAGTGTTGAGCGTGCGAGCCATCGCGATTTGACCGTTTTGGCGCGACCATCGGTCTCCCTGCGGCGGCACATACCCCTCCCGCTGAGCAGAACGGGGCGTGCCCCTTCAATGTAGGCAGGAACGCATAGAATCATGAATCACGTCGAAGCATTGGAGCAGGAGATTCGGCGGCTTCCTATAGAGGAGAGGCGTCGAATCTATGAGTGGCTCGCTGACTATCTCGATGATCAGGAAGATTTGTCCCCCGAATTCGTGAAGCGGATTGAGGAGGGGAAGCAGGACATTGTGGCGGGACGGGTGAGAACGGCACCCGGCTTCAAGCAATGAATCAGGCGACGGAGGCCCACTCGCGGACGAGGCGTTTTCCGGACGTCCGGGACTGGGCGATGTGAATGTTCGGCGGAGCCGATCTTCCGCTCGGTGACACCGCCACGGCCGATCAAACCACCGGGCGGAGCTGAAGGCGTTGTTCGGCCAGGGCCGTGACCGGGGGATAGTCACGGGCCGCGGCGAGCGCCGTGAGGTCGCGGTCGTAGCCGGGAATCATGGCCTCCATCCGGCGCTGGCCCTCGGCCGTGGCGAGGAGGTGGGGGAAACACTTTTGCACGACTTCCAAGGCTATGTGGACGCAGACCGACGCGCCGGGTGAGGCCCCCAGCAGGGCCGAGATCGTGCGGTCCTCGTTGGTGATGACCTCCGTGCCATAGTGCACGATGCCGGCTTCGCCGTCCGTCTGCTTGATGGCCTGCACGCGGATGCCGCCGTCCACGAGTTTCCAGTCTGCCTGCTTGGCGGCGGGATAGAAGACGTGCAGCACCTTCAGCCGGTCGGCCATCGACTGCGTGCCCTGCTGCACCAGGTAGCGGATGAGATCGAGGTTCTTGAGGCCGATCTTGAGCAGCGTGGCGACGTTGTGCAGGCGGATGGAGCCGGGCAGGTCCGTCCAGTGGCCGGAGCCGTGGAGGAACTTGGTGGTCCAGGAGGCGAAGGGTCCGAAGAGCAGGGTCTTCTGGCCGTCGAGCACGCGGGTGTCGAGGTGCGGCACGGCCATCGTCGGGGCGGCGTCGAGCGGCTGTCCGTAAACCTTGGCTTGGTGGCGGGCGACGATCGCGGGGTTGTCGCAGGCGAGCCACTGGCCGCCGATGGGGAATCCGCCGAGGCCGCGGCATTCGGGTATGCCGGCGGTTTGGAGGAGCGGGAGGCTGCCCCCGCCGGCGCCCACGAAGACAAACTTTGCGCGGGTGTGGTGAAGTTTTCCGGTGGCCGCGTCCTTCACCGCGACCTCCCAGCCGGCGGTGGATTTCTTGAGGTCCGTGACGCGCTGACCGGCGGAGACCGCGCAGGCGGGCTGGCGGGCCAGCCAGGCGAGCAGTTTGCGGGAAACGACGCCGAAATCGACATCGGTGCCCGCGTCCACCTTCGTGGCGGCGATGGGCCCTTCGGGCCGACCTTCGGTGAGGAGGGGGGCCCAACGGGCGATTTCGCCGCGATCGGTGGAGAACTGCATGGCGGCGAAGAATGGATGCGCTTGCATGGCGGCGTGGCGGGCGCGGAGGAAGTCGACCATCGTCTGGCCGTGCACAAAACTAAGATGGGGGACGGGCCGGATGAAATCGCGCGGGTTTTCGATCAGCCCCTGGGCCATGGCGGAGGCCCAGAATTGCTTGGTGCGCTCGAACTGCGCGAAAATCTTGATCGCGTTGGCAACGTCGACCGTGCCGTCGGCGTTCCGGTCGGGCGTATAGCTGAGTTCGCAAAGGCCGGCGTGACCGGTGCCGGCGTTGTTCCAGCCGTGGGAGCTCTCCTGGGCGAGTTGCGCGGTGGCCTCGTACACCTGGAGGGACAGCGCGGGTTCGAGGCGTTTGAGCAACGCGCCTAGATGCGCGGACATGACACCGCTGCCGATGATGATGACATCGGGGGCGGGGAGGTGAGGGGCGGATCCGGACATGGCGGAAGAGGCGCGGCTCAGGCGCGCGAGGGCGGGTAGACGATTGGGTTGAGCGTGGGCGCAAGCTGCGCGCGGAATTCAGCGATCGTTTTCAGCGCCCCGAGGCCGATGAGCTGGCGGGCCAGATTGCCCACGGCGGTGCCTTCGAGGGCGAAGGAGATGACCGGAATGCCGGCGGCGTCAGCGGTGGCCTGGCAAAGCAGGCGGTTTTTCGAACCGCCGCCCACCATCAGGATGCGGTGGAACCGCCGTCCGCTCATCCGCTCGAAGGCGGCCTTGGCCTCGGCATGGCCGCGCCCGAGGGAGTCGCAGATCAGGCGCGTATAGGCGGCGAGGTGCTTTGGCGGGGCGAGCTGCCGTCGTTTGATCTGGGCGTCGATGGCGGCTTTCATCGAGGCGGGATTGGTGAACGCCGGATCGGCGACATCGAGGAGCGCGGAGGGTGCAGGCAGTTTCTCGGCGGCGGCGATCAGCGCGGTCCATTCGGCGTCGTCGTTCGGCCGGGAGGCGAAATCCTTCATCGTGCCTTCGAGCAACCACATGCCGATGACGTTGGTGAGCGGCCGGTAGCGGCCGTCGCCGATCCGCTCGTTGGAGATGCGGGCGGCCAGGGCATCCGGCCCGAGCACGGGCGCAGCGCTCTCAAACCCGACGAGGGACCAGGTGCCCGAGCTCAAAAACAGATCGGTGCCGCCGGGCGCGGCCGGCATGGCATCGTAGGCGCAGGCGGTGTCGTGGCCAGGCACGGCGATGACGGCGGCGCCGGTCAGGAAGTCGAGGCCGATGCCATTGACGGAGCCGAGCCGAGTGCCGGCGAGCACGGGCCGGGAAAACCACTTCGCGGGCACGCCAAAATGGGCGAGCGCCGCGTCGGACCAGCCGCGCGCGTGCACATCGATGAGTTGGGAAGTGCTGGCGATGGTCAGCTCATTGGCCATCCGGCCGGAGAGGAGAAAATTAAAGTAGTCCGGCAGGAACAGGCAGCGCACGGCGAGATCGCGGAGCGACGGATGGCGGGTGACCGATTCGGCGAGCTGCAGGGAGGTGTTGTAAAAAACATTGGGGATGCCGGTGGCCGCGTACACCCGGGCGAGACCCGCGCGGTCGCGGGCGAGCCGCTTCAACCCGGGCTGGGTGCGGCGGTCCCGGTACGCGAAGGTCGGATACACCGGACGGCCGCGTCGATCGACGAGCACATGATCCACGCCCCAGGTATCCACCCCCACGGAGGCGAGCTTGGCGCCGGGGGGGAGCAGCGCGACGGCCTTGCGCAGACCGACCACGATCTGCTCCCAGAGGCCGGCCAGATCCCAGTAATCGTGGCCGCCCATGGAGCGAAAGGCGTTGGGGAAGCGGTGCGCCTCGGTGAGGGCGAGGCGACGCCCGTTCCAGTGTCCCAGCATGATTCGGCCCGACGTGGCGCCGAGGTCGATGGCCGCGCAGTGGAGGTTCGGGGAAGTTTGCTGTGAGGCCATGGCCGCGAGTCGCGGGGAACGGAGCGGCCGGACCGAAGGTCCGACCCGGCGGTCACCGGAGGAAGGCCTCATGGAGCCCGCCGTCCACCGTGATGATCTGGCCGGTGGTTTTGCTCAGGCGTTTCGTCACCAGGAGGAAATAGGCCTCCGCTTGGTCCGCGGGCGTGATCGGACGCTTGGTCAGCGTTCGGTCGGCATAGAATTGCGCCAGCTTGGCCACGAGGCTGTCGGTCGCTTCGTCTTCCGCGTAGGGAATCGCGTATTTGGCGAGGCTGCCGATCACCCGTTCGCGGGGGAACATGGCGGAACCCTGCACGACGGTGGCGGGGGCGACGCCGTTGACGCGGACGAGCGGGCTCAGCTCCATGGCGAGCTCGCGCACGAGATGGTTGGCGGCGGCCTTGGAGGTGTCGTAGGCGAGCGAGCCTTTCTTCGCGACCGCGGCATTGGCCGAGGTGGTGAGGACGAGGTGGCCGGGGAGGCCCTGTTCTTTCCAGGTCTTGAACGCCTCGTCGGCGACGAGGTAGCTGCCGGTGACGTTGATGTTGAAGGTAAGCGCCCACTTGTCGTCGGGAATGTGGCCGGTGGTATCGGAAGGCACGAAGACTCCGGCCGTCACGCAGATGCTGTCGAAACCGCCGTAGGCGAGCGCGACCTGGTCGAGCATCGCGCGGATGCTGGCGCGATCGGTGATGTCGGCGGCGAGTCCGATCGCGGGGCCACAGGCGGACACGCCCGCGCCGGCGACGCCGATGCCGACGCCGTAGGTGGATTCGATCTCCTTGGCGGTGGCCTGGGCGGCGGATGCGTTGAGGTCGACGCACACGAGGTGGGCGCCTTCCCTGACGAGCCGATGGGCGGTTTCCCGGCCGATCCCGGAACCGGCGCCGACGACGATGACAATCTGGCGGGCGAGCTCCTTCTCGGCGGGCATCCGCTGGAGTTTCGCCTCCTCCAGGAGCCAGTATTCGATGTCGAAGGCTTCCTGCTGCGGCAGGGCGATGTAGGTGTCGATGGCCTCGGCCCCCCGCATGACCTCGATGGCGCAATTGTAGAACTCGGCGGTCACGCGGGATTCGGACTTATCCTTGCCCCAGGCGATCAGGCCGAGTCCGGGAATGAGCACGACCGTCGGGTTGGGGTCGCGCTGCGCCGGTGAGTTCGGGTGTTTGTGCGCGGCGTAGTAGGCGGCGTAATCCTTCCGATACAGGTCGAGGCCGGCGGCGAGTTTTCGCTTGAGGCCGGCGACGTCCTCGGATTGCGGATTCCAGTCTACGTACAACGGTTTGATCTTGGTGCGCAGGAAATGGTCGGGGCAACTCGTGCCGAGCTCCGCGAGGCGGGCGGCGTCGGCGGAGTTGACGAAGCGAAGGATCTTATCGTCGTCCTGCACCGTGCCGATGAAGCGTTTGTGTTGGGAGACCTGGCCGCGGAGCCATGGGAGGACGGCGGCGAAGGTGGCGGCCCGGGCCGCGGGGGCGAGGGACCGGTATTTCGGCCCGCCGAAGGCCGTGGCGTCGCCCCCCTTGGCGGCGTAGCGTTGCTCGATGTAGGCCGCAGCTTTCTCGATGAGATCGAGGGTGCGGCGGTAGCAGGCCTGGTCGTCGTCGTCCCAGGAGATGAAGCCGTGCTGGCCCATCATGATGGCTTTGACGGAGGGCTCTCGGCGGATCAGTTCCTGCATGGCGAGGCCGAGTTCGAAGCCCGGCCTCATCCAGGGGACGTAGGCCATCTCTCCGCCGAAGATTTCCCGCGTGAGTTGCTCGCAGTTCCGGGAGGCCGCGATCGCGATGATCGCGTTGGGGTGCATGTGATCGACATGCTTGCCGGGGAGGAAGGCGTGCAGCGGCGTGTCGATCGAGGAGGCGCGCGGGTTGAGGTTGAACGTGGTGTGGAAATACATGTTCACCATCGCGTCCTCGGCCTCGGACTTGAGGCCCTGGGCGGGTTTGGCGGCATAGACCTGCTGAAGCCCGACCAGCTTGGCCTGGTAAAGGGAGGAGAAGTTATCCCGTTTGGCGGTGCGGAGGTCGCCGCCGGAGCCTTTGACCCAGAGGACTTCGACGGGATCGCCGGTGAGCGGATCGAGTTCGCGGAGCTTGGCGGAGGTGTTGCCGCCCCCGGTATTGGTGATGCGCTGGTCGCTCCCGAGAAGGTTGGAACGGTAAACCAGGCGGCCGACGGGATCGAGGGAGGAGGCCTTGGCCTCGTCCCAGAGGAAATTGACGTAGCGATAGGAGGACATGGGGGTTTAGTGAGTGGAGTCTAGGGTGGCCGCGGCGGCGCGATCGCCGCTCAGGCGGGCCCATAGGCAGCCGTATCCCGCGACCACGCCGAAGCAGAGAAGCGGGACGACGAAGCTGCGGGCCATGCCGTAATGGTCGCCGACCGCGCCCATGACCTTGGGCAGGATAGCGCCTCCCATGATCGCCATGACGATGTAGGACGAGGCCTTCTTGGCGTCGTCGCCCAGGCCATGAATGCCCAGGGCGAAGATCGTGGGAAACATGATCGACATCAGGAAATAGCTCAGGAAGACGCAGGCGACGGAGACCCAGCCGAGATTCAGGGCCACGACGCCGCACGCCGCGACGCTCAGCAGGCCGTACAGGCCGAGCACGCGATGCGCGGCCCACCGCTTCATGAGGAAGGCGCCGGTGAAGCGCCCGGCGAGAAACAGGAAGAAACCCAAGGAGGCGAGAAACGAGGCCCCCTGGTCGGTGAGCCCCGACCGGCCGCCGGGGTGGTCCGCGAGCCAGCCCGCATGAAACGCGCCCTGCCAGGCCGCCGGAATTGAGGGGACCTCCGTGGTCATGTAATTGATGAAGAAGCTGAAGATGCCCGCCTGCGCGGCCACGTAGAAAAATTGGGCGACGACCGCCCAGACGAAATGCGGGCGGCGCCAGATGGAACCGGCGGGCGCGCCGGGCTCTCCCGCCTGGGGTCGATCGGCGTGGGGCGTGATTTCCGGCAGGGGCGCGAAATAAAACACCACGGCCAGCACCAGGACGACAACGGCTACGGCCGCATAGGGGATCCAGAGGGTCTGGCTGCCGGTGCTTTGGCCGGAGGCGTCCTGGCCATAGAAATAAATGCCGCCGACGATCGGTCCGAGGATCCAGCCGATGCCGTTGCAGGATTGCGCCAGATTGATGCGGGCGGCCGCGAAACGGTCGGGTCCCAGCACCGTGGTGTAGGGATTGGCGACGGTCTCCAGAAACGTCAGCCCGGCGGCGATCAGACACACCCCGAGCAGAAACGCCCAGAATTGAGCGAGATGGGTCGCGGGCACGAACCAGAATCCTCCCACCGCCACGATCAGCAGACCGGCGATGATGCCGCCCTTATAGCCGGTCTTCCGCGCCAGCCAGCCGGCGGGAATGGCCATCAGGAGATAGCCGAGATAATGCGCGAACTGCACCCAGGCGGAGCGCGCCAGCGTTAGGTGAAGTTCCTGCTGAAAATGCTTGTCCATCACATCGATCAGACCGTTGCAGAACCCCCACAGGAAGAAGAGTGACGAAACGAGCGCGAAGGTGAAAAACAAACTCCGGCCGTCGGCGGCGCGGAACAGTTGAGTGGGGGATTTCATCGGGGTAGGGAGGGGTAAGGGGTAGGCAGAGTCGGGGTGGGCCCTGACGGGGCAGGGCGAATCAGAGCCCAAGCGCCCTTTGACGGTAGTGTTCGTCCGGGCGGCCGGCGATGCGCTCGACCTGGGCGGCCGTCAGGAAGCGGGGCGCGGCGCCGAGGGCGGCGGCGCCCGCGAAGATCGCCGCAGCTTTGTCCGCCATGAGGGTGCCGGCGAGGACGGCCTCCGGCGTGGCGCCGAGGGCGATGAGGCCGTGGTTTTGCAGCAGGATGATCCGGGGAGCGCGGCCAAGGCGCTGGATGTACTGCTCGGTGGCGGCTTTGATCGCCTGCGAAAGTTTCAGGCCGGGGTCGGTGTAGGGCACGAAGACGCTTTCGACGCCGCAGCACACGATCTCGTCGGGAAAGAGGCGCTGGGTGGCGAAGAGTTGCGCGTGCTGGGAGCAGAGGATCTGGTTGACCGCGACCGGGTGGGTGTGGCCGACGAAGTTCACGCCGGGGAGGGTGAGCAGGTAGGCGTGGAAGAGGGCTTCGACGGAGGGTTTTTTGGCCTCGGGCGAAACCCGGGCGGCGAACAGGGCTGCATCGACGGCGGCGTCGGTCATGCTGCCGGCCGCGAGCAGCGGCAGCAGTCGGTCGAAACGGCAGGTCGCGGTGCCCCCGGCGGACAGCGTGGCGAGGTTGGAACCCGAGGCCTTGACGGTAAACGTCTCGTGATCGTGACGCATCGAGGTGTTGCCTTCGCCCAGGATGGCGAGATGGCGCGCTTCGCGGCCGAGGTCGTGGGAGAGCGTGAGGAGCGGGTCGAGGGACATTGCGGGGAGGGGAAACGTGGTGGAATGCGGGTTCGGACGAGGGGTGGGCGAGATTTGTCCGCGCTGGGCGCCCCGGCCAATCAGAAGGCCTTGCCGTCGGCCTTGGTCCCGCAGAGGGAGACCTCGATCCCGAGTTCGGCGGCCAGCGCGGCCTTCGTGTAGAGCGCGAGATCCGCGTCCTTGGCGGAGTTCGCATACGCCACTTGGATGTGGTTGCTCTGGTGGCGGGCCATCATCTGGTCGCGCGTCACCCCGTAGGTGACGGCATGCATGATCGGCCATTGGTAGGTGGTTTCGCGCCAGCGACGCTCGGTCTCGGCCGGCGGCAGGCTGATGACCTTGGCGCGACCGAGGTCCATCTTGAGTCGGCCGTTCGCGACGAAGACGCGGCTCCAGACGATTTCGCCCGCCTTGGCGATGCCGCGCAGGGTGCCTCCGCCGAGCCTGAAATACATCGGGGGCTGGCGATGCGAATCGGAGCCGGCCCAGCCGCCGATGTGGTGGTCGGCCGGGGCGCTGCCCGAGATGAGGAACACCCAGACGTACTCGGCGGTGGTGCCGGATTGGTCCCAATCGCCCCACCGCAGATCGTGGAGGGTGTTGGCGCGGGGCTGTCCGAGCGCCTGGTGCACCCGGTCGGTGAAAAGACCGTCGAGGCCGGCGCATTCGTCCACTTCGTTGAAATGGGGGATGGGTTCGCCGCCGCGGATGACCGAGCCGTCGGCGCGTTTGACCGGCGGACGCTCGGTGGAGTTGAGCGTGCCTTCGACGAGGTCTGAGGCGGGCAGGAGGTCCTTGAGGCCCTGCTGATACTGAATGCCGATGGTGGCGCAGCCGAACTCGTCGGCGAGGCGCACGGCGGCGAGGTAGGTCTTGCATTGAAGCAGGACCTGACGCTCGGTCAGCTCGGTCGCCTCGTCGGTGCCGAAGTGGAATTTGAGGCCGTGCTGTTGGTACCAGGCAAAGACCTCCTGGGCCTCGGCGTCGGAGACCTGGGTGGCGGCGTAATAGAGGGCGGACTGGGAAAGCCGCTCCTTGTAAACGCCCGTGGAGAAAAGCAGTTCGTCGGGGATGATGGCGTTGTACATGCCCATGCAGCCTTCGTCGAAGACGCCCATGATGGCTTTGTGCACGCGCAGGTCGGCGGCGAGTTTCCGGGCCACGGATTTCGCCTTGGCGGGCAGGGCGGCCTTCGCGAGGGCTTTGACGTGGGCGGTCCGGTGCCTGATGACGCCGCCCTTGAGCCAGGTTGCGAGGCCGTCGAGGAAGAGGGCGTCATCGAACTTTTCGCTCCAGAGCGTCGAGTATTTTACCCCTGCCTTGGTCAGGGAACCGTTGAGGTTCAACATGCCGACGAGACCGGGCCACGTGCCGGACCAGTTGGCGACCGTGAGGATCGGGCCGCGGTGGGAGATCAGCCCGTGCAGCAGGTGATGGGAATATTGCCAGACGCACTCGGCGACGATGAGCGGCGCCGTGGGGTCAAGGCCCGCGAACACGGCCATGCCTTCCTTCTGCGAGCCGATGAAACCGTGTCGGACCTCTGGTTTGTACGGATGGGCGCGGACGACCCGGTAACCGAACGAGGCGACGACCGCCGCGAGCTGCTTTTCCATGGCGGCCTGGCCGGGCCAGCACTTTTCATTGGCCGACTGGCGGAGGTCGCCATTGGCGACGAGATAGACGGATCTTTTCGGGAGTTTTTTGACGGAGGACATGGGCGGAAAGGGGCAGCCGCGGAGAGGGGTCGGCGGGTCGAGATGTCGAATCTCGACCGGTCCATCATAGCAGGTTTGCCATTGGACGGAATGGATGTAACCAACCGTGGCATGGATAATATCGGCCTGAAAAGCTACCCCGCCCTCATCACCGGACAGGTGACGGACAGCCGCACGTTTTTCCTGCAGCTGGCGGGACCCTGGAAGGATCGGACGGCGGTGGCTTTGGGCGGGTGGGAGAAGTGCCGGGCCGATTACGCCGTGGCCCGCTCACGCTATCCCTATTTCGTTCTCGAATTGGTCGTGGGCGGCAGTGGCCGGTGCACGCTCGATGGCCGGCGCCACCGCCTGGACCCGGGGGTGTGCTTTGCGGCGGCGCCGCGCACCGCCTGTCGGATCGAAACCGAGGCGAAGGCTCCGCTGGAGAAATTCTTCTTTGCCCTCACGGGTCCCGGCGCGGCGCGGGCGCTCTCCCAGGCGGGCCTGTTGCGGGGCCGGGTGCGACGGGTGGCCGCCTGGGGTGAGCTGAGGGATCTGGCCGAAGACATCACGCGCGAGGGCAGAAAGCCGCGGCCGGCGGCGCGACCCCTTTGCGCGCGCCTGCTGGAAATCCTCCTCCTCAAGATCGGCGAGGAACCAGGACACCGCGCGAGCCTCAAATCCGCCCGGGGTTCCGACCGGGCGCGAGAAAACTTCGAACGGTGCCGGGCGCTGGTCGATCAGCACGCGGCCCAGTGGCGCGGACTCGCGGAGTTGGCGACGGCCGCCGGTCTGGAAGCGTCCAGTGTCTGCCGTCTTTTCCGGCGGTTTCTCGGAGTCAGTCCGCATCAGTATCTGATGCGCCGCAAAATGGCGGTGGCGGCCGCCTTCCTCCTGGAGCAGGGCGGCCGGGTTCAGGAGGCGGCCCTGCGCGTCGGCATGGAGGACGCCTTTCATTTTTCACGCTGCTTTCGCGCCGTCCACGGGGCGCCGCCGAGTGCGTTGCTGCTCGCCCGCAGATAATTCCGTCCCGGCGCCCGCCGTTTGCGTCCGGACCGTCGCGCCCGCCGGAAGGCGCAGCAACACCCACGCCACGCCCAGGGAGGCCATCGGTTGGAGCAGGAAGCAGATGTGATACACCCCATCCAACCGGGCGGGCCAACGGCGCGATCCCCAGGCGATGAGGCAGCCGCCCGCCACCGCCGCGAGCGCGATCGTGCAGGAGGTCAACGCCTGGCTGGTGGCGATGCCAAGGGATTTGGCCTTGGCCGGGACGTGTCGCAACATCAGTGGAAGCAGTCCCACGAGGAACCCGCCGCTGGTGAGGCCACTCCACACCGCCAAGCCAAACAACAGCCGCCAGTTGTCGGGCGAAATCGCGCACCAGACCAGCAGGCCGGCTTGCCAGCTGAACAGCGAGAGCAGCATCGGATTGCGGTAGCCGTAGCGGTCCATGATTCGCCCCCAGGATGGCAGGACCAGCACTCCCACGAAGATCTCGATGGCCTGCGCGATGCACACCGCGGCCGCCGACATCCGCAATCGCTCCAGTTCGAAGACGACGTAGAATTGGCCGAAACAACTGGCGGCGAATCCCCACATCACGCTCAGTCCGACGACCCGAACGAAACCCGGCTCGCGGCGGAGAATGGAAAGTTGCCGGCGGAGGGGGCTGGGGCGCTCGATCCGTTCGGGCTGCGACGCGGGGTCCATCCGCCAGAGCAGCCAGAGCGACCCGACCCGGAGCAGACAGGCGAACCAGACGACGGTTTGAAATCCTCTCACCGCATATCCTCGCGCGGAGAGATAGACGCCGAGCCCGGTGACGAACGCCAGCATGGCGAGCTGGGCGAGGCGGTTCCTCGCCGAAAAAAATCGGGCCAGCAGCGGGGGCGGCACCCACTCGTGCAGCCAGCCAAACCAGCCGACTCCCGCGACGGCGCCCCCGAGGCTGATGGCCGCCAACCAGAGAGCGGTCAGCCATGGCGCCTGCCCCGGGGCCGCCGCGAGGTGCGGCAGCGCGGCGCTGAAGGCCAGCCACGCCAGCAACTGGAAGGAGGCGCCGAGCAGCGTCATCCCCTTGGTGGAACGGCGCCCGGCGAATCTCGCCAGCAGCGGCAATTGGACGACCTGACAGGCCGCCGGAATGGCGGTCATGATTCCTATCGCGACCGCTCCCAGTCTGAGTTCACGCACGAACAGCAGGCCCAGGAAGGTATTGACCGGGAGGGCCAGGACGACGATCGGCTGCGCGATGAAAGCGTCGACAAGCGTCAGCTTGAACGCCGCGCGCAGGCGGCTTGGTCGCCGGAGGCACGGGGCGCTTCGTGCCCCCGCCACGGTTTCACTGAGCATCGGCCGGTTCGCCCGCCCCGTGACCACAGGCGTATTGCTCCCGCATCGATCGCCGGTAACGGGCGGGCGAGCGTCCATTCAACTGCGTGAAGAAGCGGCTGAAGTAGTACTCGTCCGAAAAGCGAAGCTGGTTCGCGATCTCCTTCATGGTAGCATGCGAGCCCATGATCAGCGCGATGGCCCTTTGATTCAGCCGACTTCGCAAATAGGCCTTCGGGGCCTGGCCGAACGTCTTCGAGAAATCCCGGGAAAAGGTCTGGACGCTGCTGCGATAGGCCTGCGCGAGGTCGTCGACCCGGAGGTTCGCGTGCAAGCGATTGTCGATCAGCTCGAACACGCTTTGGAACTGCTCGTGGGCCTGGGCCTGTTCGCCGATGATGGCATCCACATTGGGGAGCGCGTCGGCAAACCAGCGGATCAGCCGGGACTGCCAGCGCATGAGCGCCTGGGTATCCGGCAGCGCATTACCCCGCAGCGACACACACCACTCCTGTTCATCCCACGGGCCCAGGCACAGGGGCGTCCGCTCGGGCCATTGCAAGAGCGGATCGAAGCCGGAGAGCCAGCAGCAGCGAAAGCGCAACCAGAGGGTTTCGTAGCGCTGCCGACATTCGCGGATCAAGGGGGTCGCGCCCGGAAAGAAATAGGCCAGTCCGCGCTGGAGGGTCAGCTGGCTGGAGCCGTGGCGCACCAGCGCTTCGCCGCCGACCACCAGATCGACATGATGAAAATGGTCACTTTCCTCCTTCCCTTGCGAGTCCCACTCCGGACCCACCTCCGTGCGAAAAAGCCCGATGATCTCGAAGCGCAGGGTCTGGGAGTGCAGCCGACGGGAGGCGGCCTCCGGCTCGGAAAAAATCGTTTTATGAGAGCGCGGACGGAACCGCGAGGTGTTGTCGTGGTAGGGCATGGGGTAGGGGCAACGGCACGTCGGCTCGGACAAAAACCCAATGCCGCCGCGGGATGAACGGCCCGAATCAAGCTGGGGAAAAACTCGGGCCGTAAAGAAAAGTACAAGAACGAATTTCGAATGTCCATTGTGATTGGCCACCGAAATTCGGTTTAATGGGGCGTTCGCTAGAACTGCCTCCACCCCGCGCCTACCCTCCCCACGTGGCCTTTGTCATGTTGGGCTGGCGCAACCCCACCCCCCCCAAGACCACCATGAAGATTCGTCGTTTCCTCACCGTCAGTTGCGCCGCGTCGCCCAACCCGCCGACTCGGCGAAGCCTTGGCTATCTCGCGCTCGCCGGCTTGAGCGCGGCGGTCGCGCTCGGTCAAACGCCGCCGCCGCCCACCTCCACCGGCTCGGCCGACACGGCCCCCGTCCAGTTGGACACCTTTATCGTCAGCGGGATCAGCGGCGGTCTCGCGAACGCCAGCAATATCAAACGCAAGGCGGATGTCATCGTGGACGCGATCTCGGCCGAAAGCATCGGCAGCTTTCCCGACAACAACGTGGCGGAGTCGCTGCAGCGAATTCCCGGCGTGCAGATCGAACGGGATCGCGGCGAAGGGACGGAAGTCAGCGTGGACGGTTTGGATCCCAAGTTCAATTTCGAGACGTTCAACGGCCGGGTGCTGTCCAGCGCCACCGGCAGCCGCGCGTTCGACTTTCGGCTGTTCGATCCCACGTTCATCGAGGCGATCACCGTCTACAAGACTCCGTCGGCCGACCTGCTCGAAGGGGCGCTCTCCGCCACCATCGACCTCGCGACCCTGCGCCCCCTCGACCTGGGGGTTCGCCGCGTGGTCGTCAATCTCGGGGCGAATTACGAGGCGAATTCCAACCGGTGGAGCGCCAATCCCAGCCTGCTCTATTCCGATGTGCTGCCGGGCGGCAAGTTCGGCTTCAGCTTTGGCGCGAGCTACACCCAACGGAGCATGCAGACCTACTCCTTCAACGGTTACGGCATGGACCCCTACGCGCATCCGACCTATCTGGTGCCAAACGCCAATTACTATAACGACGATGTGGAGACCCGCACCCGGCAAAACTACGTGGCCACGCTCCAGTTCAAGCCCAGCTCCATCTTTGAAGCCACGATCGACCTGCTTTACGCCCGGCTGCTCACCAACGATGTCAACTACAACGATGCGCTGCGTTACGACAACTCGAGTTTCGACGGCCCCGTCACCAGCACCGGGATCACCGTGGTGAACGGTCAGAACTACGCGACGACGCTGAGCGAGACGAACATCGACTATCGGAACAATGGGCGGGATGACATCAATGATTGGCGGACCTATTCGCTCGGCGCCAGTTTCAAGCTGAAACCGTCCGACCGGATTGAGGTGACCGGTGGCGCTTCCTACACCAACGCGCAACAACTCATTTCTTCCCTGGGCTTGGAGACCATCGGGGCCGCCAGCGCCACCTACAATGCTCCGCTGGGCCAGATTCCCACCACGACGTTCACTGCGGGCTTCGATCCGCTGAATCCGAACGGATTCCTCGCGACGAGCTACAACGGCAGTTATAAGGAGCCCATCACCGACAAGAATTACGACGGTCGCCTCGATGCGAAGCTCAAGCTGGGCTGGGGTGCGCTCGAAAGCCTCCAGTTCGGCGTTCGCGGCGCCGACCGGGACAACGAACAGCGCTCGAATCAATTGACGGTGCCCGCCTCGACCCTCGCCCAGTTGCTCGGCGTTCCGCTCATTTCGAATACGGCGGCGGGTCCGGCCATTTCCGCCGCTCCGTTTGTCGGTTTGGTGCGACCCTCGTCGAGTTCATTCTTCAGCGGCTATGTGCCGACGCCCTGGCTCGCCTTTCAACAGGCCAACCTCTTTGCGCGGGTCAGTCAGAACGCCTTGTTGAAATCGACGCCGCTGGTGGATGAATTGGCGAACGATTTCGGGGTCAAGGAGGCCACGCTGGCCGAGTATTTCCGACTCAACCTCAAGGCCTCCCTGTTCGGCCTGCCCCTGTCCGGCAACCTGGGCCTGCGCGCCGTGACGACCAATCAGACTTCGTCGGGCTATGCGCCCAATCTCAACAATATCGTCTTTTCCCAGGCCGGTGCGTCCACGTCGGTGCCGGATGTGACTCCGTCCCTGATCAAGCGCAGCTACACCGACTGGCTGCCCAGCTTGAATACGAAGCTCGATGTCACCAACGCGTTTGACCTGCGATTTGGCGCGGCGCGGGTGATGTCGCGACCGGATTTGAGCCTCCTGAGCACCGGCACCAGCGTCAACGCCAACGTCTATAGCATCACGTCCAACAATCCCAACCTGAAGCCGTATTATGCGAACCAGTTCAACCTGTCGGCGGAGTATGCCCTCGGGACCGGCGGTCTGGCCTCGGTCAACGGTTTCTATAAACAGATCCAGTCCTTTATCACCACCGAAACCACCTATCAGCCGCTCAATGTCAAAATCGACACCGGGGGATCGGAAACGCTCAATTTCGCGCATTCGTTTCCGGCCAATGGCAACGGGGCCGACCTGAAGGGGGTGGAACTGGGTTACCAGCAGCGTTTCACCTTCCTCCCGGCGCCCTTCAATCAATTCGGGATGCAGGCCAACTACACCTATGTGGATGCAGGCTCGATCAAGGCGGTGGCCGGAGGTCCGTCGCTGGCCCTGACCGGCGTCTCGCGCAACAGTTACAACGTGGCGGGGTACTATGAGTGCAAATGGTTCAATGTGCGCCTGGCCTACGATTACCGTGACGGCTTCCTCGTCGACCCCAGCAGCTATTTCGGAGACGGAGTCTATACGGAATCGTTGGGGGTGCTCGATGGAACCTTCCGGTTCAAAGTCACCCAGAACGTGTCGGTTTACTTCAACGCCAACAACATCACCAACGCCTATCTGAAACAGCGCACGATCTACAACGTGCTTCGGCTGGTCGAAGATGACGGCCGGCGCTACACGGCGGGAGTGCGGCTCGAGTTCTGAACGGGCGAATCCGGACGAACGGTTGGCGCCGGGACGACTCGGATCACGAGGCCTCCCGGCGTCATCGCTGCTGAACATGGTGAGCAACGCCGCTGTCGTGGCCCGATCCAGGCTTTACGCCCACTGCTCGTTGGGCCGGCGCGCCGTGGCCCTATGGCTGGGGGCGTTCGGTCTGGCGGTAGGCGCCCCCGCCGCCACGCTTTACGTCGCGGCCGACGGAAGTGATGGCAATCCCGGAACGTTCGCACGGCCCCTGGCCAGTCTCGACGGCGCCCGTCAGGCGGTGCGCTCCTCGGGGCGCCTGGGCCGCGAACCGATCGAGGTGCGCTTCCGGGCCGGCGTCTACCGTTTGCCGAAAACGGTGGTTTTCACCGCGGCCGATTCGGGTTCCGCCACCGCGCCGGTGCTCTATCGGGCCGAAACCGGGGCCGAGGTGGTGATCAGCGGCGGGAAGCAGCTCACGCTGACCTGGCAGCCGATCGGGCGGGGGATTTTCAGCGCGGCCGTGCCCCCCGGTCTCAATCTGGATGAGCTTTTCGTGAACGGCGCCCTCGAATGGATGGCGCGTTATCCGAACTATGATCCGGCGGTCGCCATTTACGGCGGCTATGCGCCCGACGCATTCAGCCGCGAACGGGCGGCCCGCTGGGCTGATCCCGCGGGCGGCTATATTCATGCCATGCACAGCCAGCTCTGGGGCGATTATCATTACCGAATTACGGGGAAGAATCCCGATGGTTCCGTGACCTACGAGGGCGGCTGGCAGAACAACCGGCCGATGGGCATGCATGAGCGGTATCGGTTCGTGGAGAATATCCGCGAGGAGCTGGATGCGCCCGGGGAGTGGTTTCATGACCGGCGGGCGAATCGGCTTCTCTTCATGCCCCCTGCGGGGTTGGACCTGACCAAAGCGAAGATCGAGGTCTCCCAGCTCCGCAGCCTGGTGGAGTGGCGGGGCACCCGGCAACAGCCGGTGCGCTTTATCGCTCTCCAAGGGTTCACGTTCCGGCACGCCAACCGTACGTTTATGGACACGAGGGAGCCGCTGTTGCGCAGTGACTGGAGGATCTATCGGGGGGGCGCCGTGCTGTTTACCGGCGCCGAGGACTGCCTGCTCGATCATTGCACCCTCGACCGGCTCGGCGGCAACGCGGTGGTGGTCAGCAACTATAACCGGCGAGTCGTGATTCGCACCTCCTGGATTCAGGGGTGTGGCGCGAGCGGCGTGGTGTTTGTCGGCAGTCCGGCGGCGGTCCGCAGTCCGCTCTTCGCCTACGAGCAACGGGCCACCTTGGCGGGGATCGACCGCACGCCCGGACCCTTGACCGAGGATTATCCGGCGGAGTGCACGGTCGAAGACTGCTTGATCACGGCAATCGGGCGGGTCGAAAAGCAGGTGGCCGGGGTCGAGATCTCCATGGCCCGCCGGATCGTGGTGCGGAACTGTACCATCTGCGGGGTACCCCGCGCCGGCATCAATATCAGCGAGGGCACTTGGGGCGGCCATTTGATCGAGGGCTGCGACGTCTTCGACACCGTGCTGGAGACCGGCGATCACGGCAGTTTCAATTCCTGGGGGCGGGATCGGTTCTGGGAATTGCGGGATACTCCTGAGCACGAGGCGGCGGAACTGGCTCTGCTCGATGCCGCCGAACCCACCATCATTCGGAACAGCCGCTGGCGCTGCGATCACGGCTGGGATATCGATCTGGATGACGGTTCCAGCAATTACGAAATCTACAATAACCTGTTGCTGGCGGGCGGGCTGAAGTTGCGCGAGGGGTTCCGACGGCATGTTTGGAACAACATCATCGTCAATAATTCGCTGCATCCCCACGTTTGGTTTCCGGACAGCGGTGATACGTTTACCCACAATCTGGTCATGGGACCCTATCGGCCCGCCTTGATGGGGGCGGGACGATGGGGTCGCGAGGTGGACTTCAATCTCTTCACCACGAACGAGACGGACCGCACCCGTTTTGCCGCTCACGGCGTCGACGCGCATTCGCTCGTCGGCAATCCCAGGTTTGTCGACCCGGCCGCCGGCGATTTCCGGGTGAAAGCGGGGTCCCCGGCACTGGCGATCGGCTTCCAAAATTTCCCGATGGACGATTTCGGCGTACGCGATCCCTGGTTGCGTCGTCACGCCCGTACGCCCGGCATTCCCCCCCTGCGTTATGTGTCGACCGCTGCCAACGCGATCGTGTACGACTGGCTCAGCGCGGAAATTCGCGACCTCGAAGGGGAGGAGTATTCCGCCTTCGGACTTGCGGCGGAGGCGGGTGGGGTGCTGGTGCTCGACGCCCCCGGTCAGGCCGAAGCTGTCCAAGTGGGCCTCCGGACGGGAGACGTCATCATTGCGTGCGGCGGGGCGGCCGTAAAAACGGTGCGGGATCTGATCGACCGCATCGCGGCGGCACCGGCGGCTCTGCCGTTAACCGTGAAAATTCGACGTGAACAGGAAAACTTCGAGGTCGTCCTCCCCGCCCGTCCATCGCCCCCGCGTCGTTCCTCAGCGAGTGCGTCCACCCCGCGCGGGCATTGACGCCGCCGGGCTGGTTCGAGCCCGGCTAAGGTGACGACGGCAGCGAGATCCGGTCCAACACGATCCCGGGGTCGATCGCCTGGATCGTGACGGTGTGCGGGCCGGGAAACAACCCCGTCAGCCGCTGATGGGCGCGCACGTAGTTATCCTGCACGGCGTATTGCCGGATGGTTCCGGTTTCGTTCTCGAGTCCGTTTGACCCCGGCACCTCGAGCACGGCCGGCGGATGGCCGTCGACCCTGACTGCCACTCGCAGGAGCATACCGGGGTAATTTCGGAACGTGGGCAGGAAGTCGACGAACAGGTCCGCTGAGTCAGTCTTTGTCGCAAAGTCATAGGTGAGCGCGGGTGCGGTCTTGGATCCGACCGGCCAGGCGGAGGACAGACCTGCCGGCGTCAGGACCATCGCCCGCCCCGACGTTCCGAGGCCCTGCACCAAACTCCAGCGCGCCGTCCCGGCCTGGGTTTGTCCGTTGAAGGTGGCGGCGTCGCGCCAGGTCTGTCCAGGAGGCGGATCGTGCCGCGGGGATCCCGCGGTGCGGCGCGTGGCCGGCGCTGAGGTCGGTTCGCCCCAGGGCCAGCGCACCTGGCTGTTCCAGGCCATGAGATCATGGCCGGTTTCGAGCCCGGGCATCATCCGGTTCCATTTTCCGCCTGCGATCTGGTGGTTGAACCGGCTGACGTCCCGCTCGAGCTCGGCGCGGCAGCGGGCCAGGGTCGCGGCATTCCTCACGGTCTCCCGGCCACTTTGCATCCCTCGATCAGCCATGAAAATAAGGCCGGTGTTCGCCAGCACCCGCGCCGGGAAACCGATCATCTCCTCATAAGCGTCGCGGTCCTCGGATGGAACGGCTGCCGCCGCGGCGGCCTCCCGATCGAGGAGCAGGCGGTAGTCTTGGGCCAGCTGCGCTGCCCGCTCATCCGGCAGCGAAAGGGCCCATTCCCGGTCCATCATTTCCGGTTTGTGGATCGTGCCCAGCTGGTAAAATTCGTTCAGCAGATCGACCAGCGGTCGAACCGGCGCCAGTCCGAGATTGTGCGATACGAAGCGGCCCAGGAAGGACGATTGCGCGCCCAGCGGGCAGCTCTCCGGGTCCCAGGCCAGCCGGGCAAAGTAGTCGATGCCAATCTCCATCGGCTTGATGTCTCCGACATTGATCACCCAGATCGTGCGCACGTCGTTCTCCCAGGCTTTGTGCAGCTCTTCCCAGATGAGCGCGGGCGGGGTGGTATTGATCCAGGTGTAAGAGTGGGGGCTGCCGTAGTACGAGAGGTGCCAGTAAAGGCCCTCCCCGCCGGAACGCTCGCGTTCCCGCGGATTGCCGAGCCGCCGGGTGTAGCCGAAATTATCGTCCACCCATACGATCGTCACGTCGTCCGGCACGTTGAGCCCCGCATCGTAGATGGGCAGCACCTCCTTGTAGGGAACGAAGCACTGGGCCACCGGCCCCCAGGCGCCCGTCACGTGGCGAGCAAGCAGATCGCGCTGGTCGCGAATCACCCCGTTCAACAGCGCCCGCTTTTCGTCCATCCGAGTGGGTGGTGTCTCCATGGCCGCGTCGTGGATGCCCCGAATGCCGAGCGTCCAGACCGCTTCCTCCGCGCCTCGGTTCGCGGCGGTCTCCTCCCAGATCCGGTGCACGGCCTCGCGATTGGTGAGGTAGTTCCAGGAGCCCTGCTTCGTCTCATCCCAATGCACGTTGTTGAAGAGCATCGGTTCGCAGTGCGATGCGCCGGCGACGATGGCGTACCGGTCGGCCAGGCGGACATTCTCGGGCATTGAGCCGAACTCGGCGGTGCAGGCGTGCATCGCCGGCCAAATATAGTTGAGCCGCAGCCGCAGCATCAGCTCGAACACGCGCTCGTAGGTCTTGGGGCCGATGTTTTTCAAGGCGGGATCGAACGTCTGGGCCGCCCAGGGATTGAGCCCCCAGTCTTCGTCATTGATGAAAATGCCCCGATACCTGACCGCCGGGGCCGACCGGGAGCGGACGCCGGGATCGAGCTCCACGACCTCCTGATGCTTTGCCGGAACATCGGCCCACCAGTACCAGGGTGACACCCCGATGCGCTCGGAAATCTCCATCAGTCCGTAGGCCGTGCCGCGCCGGTCGCTCCCTGCGATCACCCACGCCCGCTCGACTCCCGGAAAGGGGTGCTCGACCAGGCGGGAGCACGTGGTCTCCCATCGGCCTCTGATCTGCTCCGCCTCGGGGAGCCGGCCCGCGCGCACGAGCTGATCGATCAGGGCGCTATGACCCAAGGTGCCGGCAATGAGCAGTTCGCGGGCATCGGCGTTGCCGCTGATCTTGGGCCGCTGGCCGGTGACCCGCTGCAGATCGTCGGCGAGGAAGCCTGCAGCCAGTCCCACGACGGGGTAGTCGTTGGGGTCGACCACCAGATTGGCCGCCCCATCGGGGCCGGCGAGGCGAAAGGCGGGGACACCGGACGCGGCGAGCGCACCGGCGGTGAGCTGGGACGACAGGAGTCGTCCGAAGGCGAGCATGGCAATCCAGCAGGCAACAGGGTTCGGCCTCATGGGGTAAGGGGTTGCGCGAACTCTGAGCGCAAGTCCCGAACTATTCAACTCCCGCATGATCCGCACCCCGTCTGGCAGTCGCTTGACTCGATCGGGCGAGCGCCGCATCTAGCCCCCATGAAGAAGAAACCGACGTGGCTCGTCCTCATTGCTGTCGCTCTTGTTTCGACCGGCGATGGGTTTGCCGGCACTCCATCGACCTCAGCCGGCCTGCCGGCGCAGCGCGTGACTGGAATTGGAGGACTGTTCTTCCGGGCCAACGATCCAGCCGCGCTGGCCCGGTGGTACCGCGACAAGCTCGGCATCGATCTCCTGCCGTCGGACTACGGTCAGAAACCGTGGACCCAGGAAGCCGGCCCCACCGCCTTCGCGCCATTTCCGAAAGACACGAAATATTTCGGCAGGAAAGAGCAGGGCTGGATGATCGACTTCCGGGTCAACGATCTCGACGCCATGGTGGCTCAGCTTCGCGCTTCCGGGGAGAAGGTCACCGTCGATGCCCAGTCCTATCCGAACGGCCGATTTGCCCGCCTCCACGATCCAGAGGGTAACCCGATCGAGTTGTGGGAGCCGAAGCGCAAGGGCTGACCCTCGCCGCCGCGACTCCGCTTGCGGTTGACGCTGCCGCCGCGCCGTCACTACGCACTGGCATGCTCCGCGCCGCTCAGCCCACCGACGCCGCGGCGATCGCCGCGCTCTACAACCATTATATTCTGCATACGACGATCACGTTCGAGATGGCGGCCGTCACGGAGGTGGAGATCGTCGGCCGCCTCGCGGCGGTCCAGCCGGCGCTGCCCTGGCTCGTCGCCGAACGCGACGGCGCGCTCGTGGGCTACGCCTACGCGAGCCCGTGGCGCACCCGCGCCGCCTACCGCCAATCGGTCGAGACCACCGTGTATGTAGATCGGAACCACGGTCGCGGCGGCATCGGCTCCGCCCTCTACGCCGCGCTCATCGCCGAACTCCGCAGCCGCTCCATGCATGCCCTGATCGGCGGGATCGCCCTCCCCAACGCCGCGAGCGTCGCGCTCCACGAGAAGTTCGGCTTCCGCAAAGTCGCCCATTTCGAGCAAGTCGGCCGCAAGTTCGACCGCTGGCTCGATGTCGGCTACTGGGAATTGATCCTTTAGCGTTCTGCTCAAGCCCGGCGGAGGATGGCGTTTGCGGCAAGGTATGCCTTGTCCGCGCCGGTCTCTTCGCCGACGTCGATGCCGTCATCCATTGGCATCCGGTCTGATGAGCAGTCAGGCCGCGCACCGGAGGCGGAAGGTGGACTTCACCGAGGAGGACTTGGTGCCGTGTTCGTCCATCTCCGTGGGCGGTCTCCGGCGGGCCGGCTTGACCGGCCTGCGGTGTGACCGCCCGGCCCGATGGACGATCCCGGCCTTGGCACCACCCGACGAGGGAAGTTTACCTTCCGCCTCCGGCGCCTTCCGCAGCCCTTACAGCCGAATCTGGATGCCCACGTAGCTGATCAGCGACGCCACCGGGGTGAGATGGTTGTTCAGATCCCGACCGATGAGCAGCATCAGCGTGTAGCGCTCGGACAGATCAATGCGCGTGGCGGCGTTCGCGATCGCTTCCGCGCGATGCAGCTCGTTGCTCGCGTTGAAGTGAATCTCGGCCACGAGTTCCCAGCCCTTCTTGACCTCCTTGCCCAGGCAGAGTCCGCCGAACCAGCCGTCCGCCAAATGGCCGGTGCCGAACAGGTGGCCGAAGTCGACATCCACGTTGATCAGCTTGAAGTCGTGCTCGAGTTCGAACGGCAATTGGAAACTAGCATCCTTGTCCGCAAACCCCCGGCGGTCCGAGTGCGTGAGCGGCGTGAGGAAATTCACCTGTGGGTAGACGGAGGCCTGGAGTCCGTCTTCGCCGGCGTCATAGAAGCGCCACTTGCAGGCCAGCTCGCTGTCGGCCAGCCCCCACCGCGACCCGTCCGCCGCGCTGCGGTCGTTCACATACGTGTTGAAGTAGGTCAGCTCGATCCGGTCGCCGATGCCGTAATTGAGATCGAGCTGCGGCGCGCCCAGCTCCGTATCCCCCGGCGTGCGCTGGTCCGTCCAGCCCACATTGATCTCCCATTTGTTCGGCCCGGGCGTGCCCGGGTCGTCGGTCAGCATCGGCGGCCCGCCTTGGGCCCACACGCGTGGGGCGACGATCAACAGCAGGGCGAGAAGAGCGAGGGGCGATTTCACGAGGCGGTCCATTCTGCCCGGCAACCTTACCGCCGCCTGAAGCGAACCTTACAATTCTGCCATGCTGTCCGCCTCCGCGATCGACTGTGCCGGGCCCGCCGCGTCGAGCCGATCCTTTCTGACCCCGAGTAACTGCGAGCGATAGATGCTCGAGTGGCCGCTGAAATAATAGGCGAGGAAGCAGGCGATCGCGTAATACACCAGGTGCGCCGCGCCGAACAATTCCACGCCCATCAGCGTGCAGGCGAGGGGCGTGTTCGCCGCCCCCGCGAAGACGGCGATGAAGCCCAGCCCCGCGAACAGGTCGACCGGCGCCCCCGCTACTCCGCCGAGCACATGGCCCAGGGTTGCGCCGATGAAAAACAGCGGCGTCACCTCACCCCCCTTGAATCCGCTGGCGAGCGTCACCGCGGTAAAACACAATTTCCACCACCAGCTGAAGGGCATCGCTCCGCCCGGCGTGAATGCCGACAGGATCGAGACCCCATGGGGATCGGGGGACGTCACCCCCAGCCCCAGAAAGTCCCGCGTGCCGACTCCCCACGTCAGCAGGATCACGATCGCCGCGCCCAGGGCCGGTCGCAGCGGGGCGTACGGCACGATCCGGCTGAAGCTCCGGTGCAGATAATGCGTGAGCTCGGCGAAGAACCGCCCCACCAGCCCAAAGACAATCCCTCCCGCCACCGCCGCCGCCAGCCAGCGCGGCGTCAGGGGCGCAAACCGTGCCGCGCTCCCGGCGAAGGCGATGTGGTAAGTCGTGTGGTGGATGCCCCACGCCGAGCACGTCGCATCGCCCACCACACTGGCGACGAGCACCGGAATCAGCGCGTCGTACTGCATCCGCCCCACCACGATCACTTCCAGCGCAAAAACCGCGCCCGTGAGCGGCGTGCCGAAGACCGAACCGAACCCCGCCGCCACGCCCGCCATTAGCAGGATCCGCCGATTCTCGGCCTTGATCCGAAAGAGCCGCCCATACGTCGCCGCCAAACTCCCGCCCATCTGCAACGCCGTTCCTTCCCGGCCCGCCGATCCGCCGAACAGATGCGTTCCGAGCGTGCCGATCAGCACCAGCGGCGCCATTCGCCCGGGCACCCCGCCCCCCGGCTGGTGGATTTCCTCCAGAATCAGGTTGTTGCCCCGCTCCGCCTCGCGGCCAAACCAGTGATAGAG
>Ga0116226_10000905_pt1 | contig 25886 bp, 25 predicted proteins | sample S1TSphfallax_FD_89692 | JGI IMG/M metagenome (GOLD analysis project Ga0116226, IMG submission 89692) | Host-associated microbial communities from peat moss isolated from Minnesota, USA - S1T2_Fa - Sphagnum fallax MG | ecosystem: Host-associated > Plants > Peat moss > Unclassified | place: USA... | reverse complement strand
GTTCTACGTGGTCGACACCGCCTTCGTCGACACCGCGCAGGCGAGCGGCGCCACGACAGTTAGCGTTGACTCCGAGGCCGCAGCGCCTGTGGCCAAGGCGTCTGCTGGCACGGCGCCCGCTGGCACGGCGCCCGTTAGCACGGCGCCCTTTAGCACGGCGCCCGCAATTTCCGGGCCCGCGGACGTCGATGCCGCCGGGGCGGATCCACAACTGCTCGAATTGTTCATCGAGGAAGCCAAGGAGGAGATGGCCTCGATCAGCGCCAATTTCCCCTTGTGGGAACAGAACCCAATGGAGATCGATGCCCTGGTCAAGCTGCGCCGCAGCTTCCACACGCTCAAGGGCAGCGGCCGAATGGTCGGGGCGCATTTGATCGGCGCCTTCGCCTGGTCGATCGAGAATCTCGTCAACCGGGTCATCGACAAGACTCTGTCGCGAACTCCCGCCATGGTTGCCGTGATGCGCGCCGCCGTCGGGGCACTGCCGCATGTGATCGAGCAGCTGGAAACCGGGCGGGTCTCACCCGTGCCGATCGAAGACATCATGACGCGCGCCTATGCCTTGGCCGACTCCCGGCAGGCCGAACAGCCCAGCGGACCTACGGCGCCCGAGGACCGTTTGCCGGCGACCGTATCCGCAGCCGTTGTGCGCCCGGTCGCGGCGACGCCGGCACAGCCCGTGGGCATGGATCCCGTGCTGCACGACATTTACAGCAAGGAGACCGCGAATCACCTAGCGGAGATCCGCGGCTACCTGCACAAGCGCGCCGGCCAGCTGCCTCCCCACGACCTGCCGGAGAGCATCTACCGCGCGATCCATACTCTGAGCGGCAGTTCGAAGATGGCTGAAGCGAGACACGGTATACGCATCACCGAACCGCTCAACCACTACATGCGCAAGGTCTTCGACGCCGGGCGCGGCCTGACCGATCAGGATCTGGCGCTGCTCTCCGACGCCGTCAGCGCGATCGAAAACGTGGTGTCCCATATCGACGAATCGACGATCTTCTTCGCCGATCAACCGCGGCTGCTCGTGCGAATCAGGGCGCTCGAGGCCGAACTCGATGCAAGTTTGGCTCGTGCCGCCGCAGAATCCGAAGGGTATCAGATGATGCCCGCCATCGAAGTGCCGGCCGAACCCCTCGTCGCGCCCGCGGCACCGGTCGCCGCAGCGCCTGCTGAACCGGCTCCGCGGCCGCCTGTCGAGCCGGCCATCGAGGAGGCAGTTGAGCCGGCAGTGGAGGCGGCCGACGAGCCCTTCGATCACGAGATTGCGAACATCTACAGTGAGGAGGCCACCGAGTTGCTCGAGGCCGCGCAGCTGTCGCTCAACGCTTGGAACGCCGACCGCAAGAGCCAGGCGCCGGCCGCGGAATTGCAGCGTCAGCTGCACACCCTCAAGGGCGGAGCGCGCATGGCCGGCATCGCCGCGATGGGCGATCTCAGTCACGAACTCGAGACGCTCGTGATCCAGATCGACAACGGCGCGGTGGCCGCCAGCGACCGCGCACACGCGGTCCTGCAGTCCAGTCTCGATGAGCTGGCGCGCATGCGAGATACGGTCAGCGGCGGCGCTTTGCCGAATGCCGCGAAGACTCAGCTCCAACAAATCCATGCGCTCACGACCGGCGAGAGTATGCCGTTGCCCGATCGCGCGGCGGGCCCGTCCCCGATCTCAGCCGTGCCCCCGGTCGCACCCGCGCCACCGGCGGTCGCGGCCCCTCCGATCATGACGGCGACGCCGACGGTCGTCCAAGAGTCCACGCTGTCCCTGACAGGAGATTTCGGCGCGGCGGCCCTCGAATCCTCCATCTCTCCCGTATTGCCCGGGCGAGAGAGCGCGCCAGTCGAACGTACCGAGATGGCGCGCGTCGATGCGGAGTTGCTCGACACCATGCTCAACAACGCGGGCGAGGTCAGCATCTTCCGTGCGCGGCTGGGTCAACAGGTCAATTCGATCGATTTCAATCTCGCGGAGCTGGCCCGCACCGTCACCCGCTTGAAGGAACAATTGCGCGGCATGGAGATCGAGACGGAGGCGCAGGTGCTGCATCGTCATCGGGACGAAGACACCAGCCGCGGCGACTTCGATCCGCTCGAGCTGGATCGTTATTCGTCGCTGCAGCAGTTCTCGCGTGCCCTCGCCGAGACCTCGAGCGACGTCGCCAGCATCCAGGGGCTGCTCGAGACCCTGACGCGTGAGGCGCAGAATCTCCTGACGCAGCAGGCGCGGGTGATCACCGACCTGCAAAACAGTCTCATGCGCACCCGCATGGTGCCCTTTCAGCGGCACGTTCAGCGCCTCACGCGCCTCGTGCGCCAGGCCGCCAACGATACCGGCAAGCGTGCCGAACTCATCGTCGACGGGGCGTCGGCGGAACTTGATCGCCAGGTGCTCGAGCGCATGGTGCCGCCGCTCGAACACATGCTGCGCAACGCCGTCGTGCACGGCATCGAGGCGCCGGAACGGCGCACGAGTCTCGGCAAACCCGAAGTTGGGCGCATCCACGTGAGCCTCGCTCGCGATGGCGCCGAGGTCGTCATCGTCGTCACCGACGACGGCGCGGGCATCAACACGCGCCTCATCCGCGAAAAGGCCCAGTCGCTCGGACTCGCCGACCCGGATGCCAAACTCACCGACGAGGAGGCTATGCAGCTGATACTCGAGCCCGGCTTCAGCACGGCCGGTCTCCTGACGCAGGCCGCGGGCCGGGGCGTGGGCATGGACGTCGTGGCCACCGAGGTCAAGAAGCTCGGCGGCGGATTGTTCATCGAGTCGACCCTCGGCACCGGTTCGCGGTTCACGATTCGTCTGCCGTTCACGCTCGCCATCAGCCAGGCATTGATCGTCCGGGTCGCCGAAGAGGTCTACGCGCTGCCGATGCCCACGGTTGAGGGTGTCGTGCGTCTGCCGCGCAACATCGTGGCCCGCCATCTCGGCAAGGATGCTCCTTTGTTCGAGTACGGCGGGCAGAAATACCGGTTTCAACAGCTGGGCTTCTTCGTCGGTCTCGGCGCGACGCGGCTCCCTGAAACCGACGCATCGATGTCGGTCGTCTTGATCCGTGCCGGCGAACATTCGACCGCGCTGGTCACCGACGAGCTGATCGGCAGCCGGGAGATCGTCGTGAAGAATCTGGGTCCGCAAATCTCCGCGATACGCGGGATCGCCGGCGCGACCATACTCGGCGACGGTCGCATCGTGGTCATCCTCGATATGGGGTCCCTGGTGCGATCCGAATGGCGCGCCCGCCCCGCCGAGGTCGCCGTGCTCGACCAGCGCGACCGCCGGACGTTCGCCCTGGTCGTCGACGACTCGATCACCGTACGACGCGTGACCCAGCGACTTCTCGAGCGCAACGGCATGCGGGTGCTGACGGCGAAGGATGGGGTCGAGGCGGTGTCCCTGCTCCAGGAGAATCTGCCGGACATCATCCTGCTCGACATCGAAATGCCGCGCATGGACGGTTACGAGGTCGCCGCGCACGTGCGCAACGACCAGCGCCTGCGACACATTCCGATCGTGATGATCACTTCACGCGTCAGCGAAAAGCATCGCGCCCGCGCGATCGAGCTTGGGGTCGACGACTATCTCGGCAAGCCTTACCAGGAAAGTCAGCTGCTCGATGCGCTCGAACCGCTGGTGAACCGGCGCAGCGCCGTCGCCCGCTGACGCGCAGCCGCGATGTCTGACCTTCGTGAAGAGCTCTACAGTCTGCTCGTGCCGCTCGTCGGGGAGCGCTTGATCGTGCCGCGGGCCTGCGTCGCCGAAGTCATCGGTTACCAGACTCCGGCGGAGATGACCAATGCGCCTCCCTGGTACGTCGGGCTCGTCGCTTGGAGCGGGAAAAACATCCCGATCGTGTCCTTCGAAGGCGCCCTCGGTCTGCCCTTGCCCAGCGTCTCCGGGCGGACCCGCGTCGTCGTCTTTCATGCACCGGGCGGCAAGATCCAATCGGGCTATTTCGGCATGTTGACCCAGGGGTTCCCACAATTGGTGCGGGTCAACGCGGACGTCATCCGTCCCGATCCTTCGCGCAGCTTCGCCGAGCGATCTCCGGTCATCTGTCAGGTCCGTATGATCAACGAGGCTCCGCTGATTCCGGATCTCGCGAGGCTGGAGGAGATGATTTCCGAGGAAACCTCGGTTCTCGGTTAGTCTCTACTGAGTTAGTCGCGCGGCTGGGTACTGCGACTCCGCCATGTCGCCGTAACGGGTCTGCAACCAGGTGACTGCCGCGATTGCCGCGGTTTCCGTGCGCAGCACGCGGGGCCCCAAGCGCATGGAATGGAATCCGGCGATACGAAATGCCTCGAGCTCTTCCGGAGTGAATCCACCTTCCGGACCGATCGCGACCACGGCGCCGCCTTCGGGCCCAGGCAGGGTTCCGCCATCCTCGGCACCCGGATCGAGGACGAATTTCAACCCGCCCGGCGGTGACTCGCCGAGATGGTCGAGGAGTGGCAGGGGCGATTCGACAACCGGCAGGCGATTGCGACCGCACTGCTCACAAGCGGCGACCGCCACGGCACGCCAGTGTTCGGCTTTCGCCTCGCCCTGACGCGCATCGAGGCGTACCACGCTGCGCTGGCTCAGCACCGGAATGATCCGCGCAACCCCGAGTTCGGTCGCCTTTTGCACGATGAAGTCCATGCGGTCGCCGCGCGGTATGCACTGGACCAGCGACAAGATCAGCGGAGACTCGCGCTCGATGGAGCGCGCTTCCCCCAGGGAGACGACGACGCGTGATCCGCGCACGCTCTCTATCTCGCCGCTGAATTCCCGCCCATCGCCGTTGAACACGATCAAGGCGTCGCCGCTGCGCGCACGCAGGACCTTGGCCACGTGGGCGGCGGTCTGCGCGGACAATTCCAGGCTTTCTCCCGACACCAGCGACGCGTCGACCCAAACGCGACTCAGTCGCATGTCGCCAACTCGATGCCACGAGCCGCCGTGTCGACCATGAAGTCGATTTCCGAAGTGTCGACGACGTAAGGAGGCATGAAGTAGACAACGTTCCCGATCGGCCGCAGCAGCAAGCCCATTTCAAGCGCATGGCGACGGACGCGCAAGCCCCGCCGCTCCTGCCAGGGATAGGGCGCGCGGGTGGCTTTGTCGCGCACGAATTCCACGGCGACGATCATGCCGGTCTGCCGGACCTCCGCCACATGCGGGTGATCTGCAAGCTCGCGCGCCCGGCGCCCGAGATGTTCTGCTTTGGCGCGGTTCATCGTCAGCGGATCGTCGCTTGCAAAGATGTCGAGGGTGGCGAGCGCCGCAGCGCATGCGAGCGGGTTCCCGGTATAGCTGTGCGAGTGCAGGAACGCCGTCATATTTGCGTAGTCGTCGTAAAACGCCGCGTAGACGTCCTCGGTCGTGAGCACCGCCGAAAGCGGCAGATAACCGCCGGTGAGTCCTTTGGAGACGCACAGGAAATCGGGCGAGATGCCGGCCTGTTCGCAGCCGAACATCGTGCCGGTGCGCCCGAAACCGACGGCGATCTCGTCGGCGATCAAATGCACGCCGTGGCGATCGCAGGCCTCTCTCAGCCGGGCCAGATAGATAGGGTGGTACATGCGCATGCCGCCCGCGCACTGGACCAGCGGCTCGACGATCACCGCGGCAACCTCATGCGCGTGCAGGGCGATCAGGCTCTCCATCGCCGCGAAACGCCGCAGAGAATAGGCTTCCCAGGATTCGCCGGGCTCGCGACCGTAGCAGTCCGGCGAAGGCGCCATGATCACGTCCATGAGCAGCGGTTTGTACATTGCCTTGTAGAGATCGACGTTGCCTACGGCCAGGGCGCCCAGCGTCTCGCCGTGGTAGCCGTTCTCGAGTGCGATGAACCGGGTCTTGTCGGGCCGGCCGCGGTTACGCCAATACTGGAAGCTCATCTTGAGCGCGACTTCGACCGCAGCGGAGCCGTTGTCGGCGAAGAAGCAGCGGGTGAGACCGGGCGGTGCGATCGCGACGAGCCGCTCAGCGAGGCCGACCGCCGGCTCGTGCGTGCAGCCCGCGAAGATGACGTGTTCCAGCCGGTCGAGTTGTTCGCGTACCGCGGCGTTGATGCGCGGGTTAGCGTGCCCGAACAAATTGACCCACCAAGAACTCACGGCGTCCAAGTAGCGTTTGCCGGAAAAGTCCTCGAGCCAGGGGCCCGAGCCGCTGCGGATCGCGATCATGGGCAGCGACTCGTGATCCTTCATCTGGGTGCATGGATGCCAGATGACGGCCAGATCCCGTTCAATGAGATTCGGTCCGGTAGGCAGCCGGTCCGATGGTCCAGGTGTGGCTTTCATGTCGCTACCGATTGTCGCATGCTACCCGGCATGCAGACGAAGAACATGCGCTTGCCCGCGCCCGAGGTGGACGTCGCCGCGGGATTGCTGCGCGGCGCGCGTTACGTCGAGTCGCCGAATTTCGATGCGCGACCCGAGGGCTGCGAGGCGGACTTGCTGATCGTTCACGGCATCAGCCTGCCGCCGGCGTCCTTCGGCGGCCCGTGGATCGACCGCCTGTTCACCAATGATCTGCCGATCGACGCGCACCCTTATTTCGCGAGCCTTGCCGGCCTGCGCGTTTCCTCGCATGTCTTGATCCGTCGCGACGGCGAGATCACGCAATACGTGCGATTCACCGATCGTGCCTGGCACGCGGGTAGGTCCACGTTTGCCGGACGCGAAGCGTGCAACGACTTCTCGGTGGGCATCGAACTCGAGGGGGCTGACGCCGTGCCCTACGAGGACGTTCAGTATCGCGTGCTGGCGACGACGATTGCGGCGCTCTGCGCCGCCTATCCGAAGCTCTCTCCAAAACGGCTCGTCGGTCACAGCGACGTCGCGCCGGGACGCAAGACGGATCCCGGACCGGCATTCGACTGGCCGCGTGCCCGACGGCTGGTCGCGCTCGCGTGTTCCAGGCGACAGCGGCCGGTCTGACAGGCCGCTGTCGCAATACGCCTCAGCGTCGCCGCCAGAGAACGTCGCCGCCGTTCTCGTGGCGCGCCAGCACGCGGGCGATCACGAACAACAGATCCGAGAGCCGATTCAGATACACCATGACCTCGGGTGCGACGTTCTCCTCGCGGGCCAGCGACCAGCACAGGCGTTCCGCCCTGCGGCACACGGTGCGCGCAACGTGGCAGGCGGCGGCGCCGGGGCCGCCGCCGGGCAATATGAATTCCTTGAGCGGGGAGAGATCTTCGTTGAAACCATCCAGCGATTTTTCCAGCCGGTCGGTGTGCGCGGCGGTGATGACGCGATGGCCCGGTATGCACAGCTCCGCGCCGAGGTCGAACAGGTCGTGCTGCACCTCGGTGAGACACAGGCGCACCGGCTCGGGCAGCCCGGCTGTCGCGAGCACGACGCCGAGGCAGCTGTTGAGTTCGTCCGCCGTGCCATAAGCCTCGACGCGCGGACTGTCCTTGGCCACGCGCGAGCCGTCGCCGAGTCCGGTGCTGCCTTCGTCGCCGGTCCGGGTATATATCTTGCTGAGTCGATTGCCCATGTTCCATTATACCGCGCACAAGGAGCCCATCGCATGAACCCCTCGGCCGAGTTACAAGCGGCGCTCGATGCAGCCGCCGACGCCGCCGAGATCGCCCGCTCGCTTTACCAACGCAATCTCGCGGTGCGCCTCAAGGCGGACAAATCGCCGGTCACTGAGGCCGACGTCCGCTGCGAGGTCGCGATCCGGGAGATTCTAGAGGCGCGATTTCCGCACCACGGATTCTACGGCGAGGAGACCGGTTCGCGCGCCCGCGACGCGGAAAGTCTCTGGCTCGTGGATCCGATCGACGGAACGAAGGCTTTCGTCCGGGAATATCCGATGTTTTCCACGCAGATCGCCCTGATGCGCGCCGGGCGCATCGTCTTGGGCGTCTCCAGCGCCCCGGTCTACGGTGAACTTGCCTTTGCCGAGGCCGGCTGCGGCGCCTACCTCAATGGGCGGCGCCTGCGGGTCAGCGAGATCGATAGGATCGAGGCGGCGAGCCTCTCGGCTGGAAATTTGCGCAGTCTCGCCCTTGGGTCCCGTTGGCCGGCGTTCGGCGCGATCGTGGCGCGCCTCAATCGGATTCGCGGTTATGGAGACTTTCTGCACTACCATCTGCTCGCCGGCGGCAAGATCGATGCCGTTGTCGAATCCGACGTCAACATTCTCGACATCGCCGCAACGGTTGCGATCGTCGGGGAAGCCGGCGGCCGTTTCACGGATTTGGACGGACGCGATATCGACTTGCAGAGCACCTCGGTGCTTGCCACCAACGGGCGATTACACGACAGTTTGCTGACTGCGCTGGGCTGAATCGGACCCCCGCACGCAGGTCAGACCCTGCAAATTGGGAAAACCCGGAACCCAAGGACCAAATCTGCATTTTAGGCGCCTGATCGGGCCGTTGCTGCTACGCAGCGGCGTATACGCAATCACACCTCTCGGGCATACTCCAAACAGCCCAACACACCTTCATGAAGTCGGACGACAGCCTTAGACGGCGAGCACTCAAGCAGTGGCACAGAATCCCCTGTCCATCGAGGAAACGGCTCGGCTCAAGGAGCTGTGGTCGTATGACATCGTCGATACGGAACCGGATGCCCGGTTCGACGACATCGTGCGACTCGCGGCGTCGGTTTGTCAGGTTGGGATCGCGGCCATCTCACTCGTGGAATCGCGGCGCCTCTGGTTGAAGGCCAAGCTCGGCGTCGCGACGAGTGAGTTGAACGCCGAAGGCTCGTTCTGCGCGGAAGTCGTTCGCGGCCGCGCTGCGCTCGCGGTCGCCGATGCCGCGGCTGACGCGTTGTTCTGCGACACGGGTCTCGTGACTTCGGGCATCCGCGCCTACCTCGGGTATCCCCTCCTGGCGCCGTCGGGTGCCGTGCTAGGCAGCCTTTGCGTGCTGGACGTGAAACCACGCGACTGGACGCCTCACGAACACGAGGCCGTGCGAGTGCTCGCCGCGCAGGTGATCACGCTACTCGATCTGCGTCGGGGCAATGCGGAACTGATGCAGCTCTGGGAGGAGCGTCGCGACATCGAAACGAGATCCCTCGCGGGCCGGCGAGCCGACGAGCGGCGGCTGGCCTCCGAATTGCATGAGGGCCTTGGCCAGGATCTCACGGGACTCACCCTCATGGTCAAAGCCGTGCGCAGCGCCAGCCGGGAGCCGGCAACCTGTGCGGATCTGGAGAAGATCGAGAAGATCATGCGCGGCACGATCGATTACTGTCGCCGGCTCGCCCGCGAAAGCACGGCGTTCGGCTTCATTCACGGGAGCCTGCGCGAGTCCCTCGAACGCTTCCTCGACGGCGTCAACGAACTCAGCAATCTGCGCTGCGAAATGCATTGGAGGACTACTGTGGCGCTGCGCGATCGGGCCATTGCGTACAACATTTATCGGATCGCGCAGGAAGCGGTGACCAATGCCGTGCGGCATAGCGGCGGGCAACGCATCCATGTGCATTTCGTCGTGCAGAACGAACGCCTCGTCATGGAGGTCGACGACGATGGTCGCGGCATCGACCCGCGCCTCGCGAGCGGCAGCGGCGTCGGGATCGAAACGATGCGTTTCCGCGCCCGTACTTACGGCGGCGGCGTCGAGGTGCTGCCGCGTCAGCCCCGAGGCACGCGGGTCCGCTGCGAGATCCCGCTGCCTTTGTCCAACACGCAGGGCTAGTCAGGCGCCCCGCGGCGGCGATCAAAGTCCTGGCCAGCGGATTTCCCTGGCGGTGGCGCCTCCGATCACGACTTCGTCCAGGGATTCCGGCTGCTCCCAACGATCCGCCGCGAGCATGCGCCGGCCCGCCATCAATTCCGCGGTCGCCTGCGGATACAGCGGCACCTGGTAAGGGTCGCCGAAGCCCTCCGGATACAGCGGGGCATCGTCTCCGGCCGCGTATTTGTCGGTCGCACCGAGAGCGTGCAGCATTTCATGCGCGATCACGACATCGTTCGCACCGTCCATGCGGTGATCCGCGAATGCATAAACCACGCCGAGCAGTCCCTTGCTGAGTCCCAGCGAGTGCGGAACCGTCGGTGAGAGCTGCGGATCGCGGTAGAGCACGAAAATCCGGACGCCAAACGGTTCGGCGCCGCCGCGGCTCACCCGCCAGGCCCACCAACGCAGGCGCAGGCTCCAGGCGATCGTGCCGAGCACGCCCGCGTCGGCGGATCGCTGCGGAGGCAGCTGCGTCAGCGTCGCCTGCAGGCTGGTGTGGATGGGTTCCGCGGTATCGAGGTGATGGCGCGCGCCTTGGCGCACGAAGAACCGATCGATGGGCGCGTAGCGTTCGGCATCGATGCCGGCGACGTAGGCTGCCGTGACGGGACTCGCGTCGGCTGCGATCGGATAAATGGCGACGGTCAGGGGCGTTTGCCAGCGCGTGCTGCGATAGCGGTCGAACCAGGTGTTGAAAGCGACCAACGCGAGCACGAACAGCAATATCGTGATGCGGATGGTCTTGAAGCCATTCTTACGACCCGTGACCGGTCCCCTCACTCGGCGCTCTCGACCTGCAGTTGCTCGAGTTCGCCGTCGGCGGCGGAATACGAAACGACCATCGGCCGGCAGCATACGGGACAGTCCTCGAAGTAAGACTGTTCGGGCACCGACAAATCCAGCGTCAGCTCGATGGTTTCCCAGCAATGCGGGCAGGTGGCATCGAAGCCGCGCAGCAGGTTCAAGAGGCGCAGCCCATCAGGGCTGGAGGCGCGTGACTTTCCATGCGGTGGCGCTGGCGGGGTCCGCTAGATCGCGAGTCCAGACGGCCCGGTCGTGGACGCGAAACTCACCCTCGACCCAGAGTTCGAGCGCATCGATGCTGAGGCGAAAGCCGCCCCAGTGCGGCGGCCGGGGCACGACGACGTCGACTTCCGCCGGCTCGGCCGAACCCGGACCCGCATAGTCAACGTCGAAGCGTCGCGCAGTTGCCGCAACCGCCGCGATCAACTCCGCGCGGCTCGCGACCGGCTGGCTTTGCGCGCTTGCCCAGGCGCCCAGCCGGCTCTGCCAGGGCCGCGACTGGAAGTAGGCATCATTCTCGCTGTCGCTGAGGCGGCGCACCTCGCCCTCGGCACGGACCTGGCGATGGCGCTCGTCCCAATGGAATACCACCGCCACCCGCGAATTCCCGTCGAGTTCGCGGCCCTTACGAGAGGCGTAATTCGTGTAGAAGAGGATCGCTCCAGCCTCGACTTCGATCGCCTTGCAAAGGACGATACGAGCGGACGGTCGCCCGCGGGCATCGACGGTGGCCAGGACCATCGCATTGGGGTTCGGTCGCTGCGCATCGGCCGTCGCCTGCGCGAGCCAGTCCGCCAGCACGACCAGCGGATTGGCGGGCAGGGGATCCGGCAGAGTCTCCGTCCAGTAAGACTTTGTGCTCATGCGCCGATATTATAAACGAGTGCCGAAAAAACGCGGAGCGTAGCCGTAACATGAGTGGCCCGGACTTGAATTTGGACGAACTGCGTGCCGCAATCACGGAGCTGGACGGTCAGTTGATCGAATTGGTGGCGCGACGCCGCGATCTCAGTGAACGCGTCGCCGCCGTGAAGCGGGCCACGAACCGGCCCACGCGCGATTTCGGTCGCGAACGCGACGTCATCCTCCGGGCGCGCAACACGGCACTGCGCCTCGGCGTATCGGAGGATCTCGCCGAGTCTCTGCTGCGGCAATTGATCCAATCCTCGCTTGCAACGCAGGAACAGGCGGGAGTGGCCGCCCAAGCGCACGGCAGCGGCAAACATGCCTTGGTCATTGGCGGCCGCGGCAAGATGGGTTCGTGGTTCGCAGACTTCCTGGCCTCACAGGGATTTCGCGTCAGCATCGCCGATCCCGCGGGCCCGGTCGCGGGTTTCGGCTACGTCGCGGACTGGCGGCAAGATGCGCTCGAACAGGACTTGATCGTGCTCGCGACCCCCTTGGGCGCGACGGCGGAACTGCTGCTCGCGCTGGCGGCACGCGCGCCGCGTGGGCTGATCTTCGATTTGGGTTCCCTCAAGACGCCCTTGCGCAGCGGCTTGGACGCACTCGCCGCGGCGGGCTGCCGGGTCACTTCTCTACACCCGATGTTCGGCCCCGACACCGAACTCCTGTCCGGTCGCCACGTCATCTTCATCGATCTGGGGAATGCCGCGGCGCTCGCCGAGGCGCAGGCGCTGTTCGCACCGACGATGGCCGAGCGGGTCGTCATGAGCCTGGATGAACACGATCGACTGATTGCCTACGTGCTCGGCCTCTCGCATGCGCTCAACATCGCCTTTTTCACGGCTCTCGTCGAGAGCGGTGAGGCGGCGCCGCGTCTTGCGCGCCTGTCCAGCACGACATTCGACTCCCAGCTCGAGGTTGCAGCCCGGGTCGCCGCCGAGAGTCCAGAACTGTATTTCGAGATCCAAAGCCTCAATGACTACGGTGGCGAGTCCCTGCGTGCCCTGCGCGCCGCGGTCGAGAGACTCGTCGCCGCGGTCGAGCAGGGGGACGCGGCGGCTTTCGCCGACCTCATGAATCGCGGCCGCGCCTATTTCGACGTGCGCGCCGCCGCAAGGCCGGGTTGACCACGATGTCGCAGGACGCTGCCGTTCGCGAGATCGAAGAGCTCCGGCGGCGGTTGACCGAGATGACTGCCGAGGCCGCGCAGAACGAAGCGATCATGAAGCGCATGCAAACGCGCGAGCTGTTGCTGCTGCGTGCCGACAAGCTCTCGCAGTTGCTGCGTGCCATGGTCGACGGGCTCAAGGAATCCTATGCATTGGACGCGGTCAGCGTGGTGCTCCTCGATCCACAGCACGAGATTCGTCATCTGCTGGTCGCGAGCGGGGACAGGCCCGAAGATTTTCGCCAAGTATTTTTCGTCGACACGCTCGTCGGGCTCGCGCCACAGTTGAATGCCCTGCACAAACCCTGGCTCGGCCCCTTCGTCGGGGCGGATCATCATCTGTTGTTTCCCGGGATACGCGACTTGAAGAGCGCCGCGCTCGTGCCGCTGCCGCGCGTCGACCGGGCAATCGGCGCCCTGTGTTTCGGGAGCCGCGATGCAACGCGTTTCACCCGCCATCACGGCACCGATTTTCTGGCGCATCTCGGCGCCATCGCCGCCGTCTGCCTCGAAAATGGCGTGAATCGGACGCGTCTGGTGCGCGCCGGCATCACCGATTTCCTTACGGGCTGGCACAACCGACGCTACCTGCAGCAGCGACTCAAAGAGGAGCTGTCGCGAGCCCGACGGCATGCCGGACGCGTGTCCTGCATGATGATCGACATCGACCGGTTCAAGGGCATCAACGACGCCTTCGGTCATCTGGCGGGAGACAAAGCGCTCAAGGAGGTTGCGCAGCGGGTCGAAGCGCAGATCCGCAGCATGGACACGGCAGCCCGCTTCGGCGGGGACGAGCTGGCGATTCTCCTGCCCGATGCGACCTCGGCCGAGGCGGCGACCCTCGCCGAGCGCATCCGCGCCTCGATCGCGAACGATCCGGTGGTGCTGGGGCCGGCCAACCTGCGCAACCTCAGTGTCTCGATCGGCGTCGCCGAAGTATCCCCCGGCCGAGACGACACGGACCTGAAGTCGCTCGCGGACCGCTTGCTTGCGGATGCCGATGCGGCCTTGTACCGGGCCAAAGCCTTGGGCCGCAATCGCGTCCAGGTCGGAGCGGGGTGAGCACAAACCCCTCTCGATGTGGAACAATCGGCCTATGTCGACCCTGCCCGCGATTGATTACATCGATAAGGACGGTTTCCGCGCCAATGTAGGGATCGTGCTCGCCCAGCCGTCAGGCACGGTGTTTCTCGGCGGCCGGGTCGGCGGTCGCGGCTGGCAGTTTCCGCAGGGCGGCGTCAATCGCGGCGAGAGCGTCGAGCATGCGCTGTTCCGCGAGCTCAAGGAGGAGATTGGCCTGGACCCCGATGACGTCGAGGTGCTGGGTTCGACGCGCGGCTGGCTTCGGTATCGGTTACCGCGGCAATATGTCCGGGACCGCTGCATCGGCCAGAAACAGCGCTGGTTCCTGCTGCGCCTGACCGGCGCGGAATCGAAGCTGCACTTCGATTCGACCTCCCAACCCGAGTTCGACCGGTGGCGTTGGGCCGATTATTGGACCCCCGTGCGCGAAGTGGTCTATTTCAAGCGGAGGGTCTACGTTCGTGCCCTGCACGAGCTCGGCAAGATACTGTTTCCGGAGGGACTGCCGCCCTATCCAGAATGGTGGTCCGAGTTGGAAATAGCGCCCTCGCATCAGCGCTGAGGCATCGAATGGTCTGGATCGATCACATGCGCAAGCTGGGCTGCACGATCGCCAGCACCACGATCCCGATCAACAGCACCGAGGGCACTTCGTTGAAACCGCGGTACCACTTGGAGCTGTGCCGGTTGCGCCCCGCCGCGAAGTCACGCAGCAGCTTGTAGCACCACACGTGATAGCCGATCAGAAGGACCACGAGGCTGAACTTCGCGTGCAGCCAGCCCATCGTGAGATAAGCGGGAACCGCGACGATCATCGATACGCCGAAAACGGCCGTCGCAACCGCACCGATGGTCATGATCGCGAACAAGCGGCGCTCCATGATGAGAAAACGCTGCAGGCTCACCGTATCCGTCGCATCGGCGTGATAGACGTAGAGACGCGGCAGATAGAACAAGCCCGCGAACCACGTGACCATTGCCACGACATGAAAGGCCTTGAGCCACAACATCCTCGAGTTCTCCATCGGATCGGCCGAACCGCGATGATACCTTGGGGTCTCCTCTTGGTGTAATGTCTCGTTCCCTCCGGTGTTCGATCGGGCGTTCCGATCGGTGAGCAAGCGATGGCGGTTTCATTCGGCAAGCTGGTCGTCAGGTCCTACGCCCCCAAGCGTCGGGCCGTGCTGTTGACGCTCCTCGTGCTCCTCGTGCTCTTCACGCTGTACGGGGCCTTCGAGTTCGGCCGCTACGACGCTCACTTTCGCGTGATCGACTCGGTTCGCGGCGCGCTTGCGACGAGCGCGCGCATTCGTCAACTCGAGGCCGAAAACGCCCAGCAGCGCAACGAACTCGAGGCTGCCGAAGTCGCGCGGCGTGTCGATCGGGAGGGGTACAAACAGGTCGAGCGCAGTCTCGGCGACATGCAAAGCCAGATTGCGCGCCTCAATCAGGATTTGTCATTTTATCGCGGCCTCGTGCAGCCCGACTCGATCGTCAGCGTCAAGGTGCAGCAGATGCAAATCCTTCCCCAGGCTGCCGCCGGACAGTTTCACCTGAAGTTCGTCCTCATGCAGGCGGGCAAGCCCAGCGGCACCGTGGCCGGCAATTTCACAATAAGCATCGACGGTCTGCAGCAGGGCAAGCCAATCAGCTTGGACTTTGAGCGAGTCGTACCCAACGGACGCGGCAGCCTGGCATACTCGTTCAAGTACTTTCAGGATTACGAAGTCCCCCTGCACCTGCCGGCCGGTTTCGAACCGACCCGAGTCGGCGTGGAGATTCATACCGGCAGGGACGCCAGCCACGGGTTCCGGCAGGCATTCGTTTGGAAGGCGCAGGGCATGTCGGTGGAGACCGACGCGACGAATGGGGCTACGCCTAAAGGTGTGTTGAATGTTCAAGCGGAAACAGAGTAGACCAGCGAAGATCCAGACCTTGATCGGGCTGAAGACTCGCATCGCCGGGGACCTCGAGTTCGCCGGCGGATTGCACCTCGACGGGCACATCAACGGCAACGTGCGGGCGGCGGCCGGACCCGGCGCGATCCTTTCGGTCAGCGAGCACGGGTGCATCGAAGGCTCGGTGATCGTGCCCTGCATCATCCTGAACGGAGTTGTGAAAGGGGACATCGACGCAGCGGAGCGCGTCGAGTTGGGACCGAAGGCACGGGTCCTCGGGAACGTCTATTACACGATCATCGAAACCGCGGTTGGCGCGCAAATCAACGGAAAACTCCTGCACAGGGGCCATTTGGGCGCCACGGCAGAGGTTTTAGGCGCCGCGCCCGACGAAGCGGCCCCACCCGCGGGCGCGTCGCTTTGATTGACGGGCGCAGCCCGAGTACACTGCGGGCATGAACGCAATAACAGAGTCCGTCGCCCAGCCGCCTGCTGCGCCGCCCAATGTGCTCGTGTTCACCGATGCCGCGGCCGGAAAGGTCGGCGAATTGATCCGCGAAGAGGCCAATCCGAACTTGAAACTTCGGGTATTTGTCTCGGGCGGAGGCTGCTCTGGTTTCCAATACGGATTCACCTTCGATGAAAAGATCGAGGAAGGGGACTTCTGCGTCGAAAACGCCGGGGTTCAGCTGCTGGTCGATCCTATGAGCGCCCAATATCTGATGGGCGCCGAGATCGACTACAAGGAAGATCTCCAGGGTGCGCAGTTCGTCATTCGCAATCCCAACGCAAAGACCACCTGCGGCTGCGGATCCTCTTTCTCCGCGTAAAAAGGACCGAGGCTAGATGAGCGGCAGTCGTGTCGTGCCCGACGTTCTTGCCGCCGTCGATCTGGGCTCCAACAGTTTTCACATGGTCGTCGCTCGATACCAGCATGGACAGCTGGTCATCCTCGACCGTCTACGCGAAATGGTGCGCCTCGGCGCGGGCCTGAGCGAGAGCGGCCGGCTCGATGACGAAGCGATGGCTCGCGCGCTGCGTTGCCTGGAGCGTTTCGGACAGCGATTGCGCGCGATGCGTGCCGACAGCGTGCGCGTCGTGGGCACGAATGCCCTGCGTCGCGCCAAGCGCAAGCGCTGGTTCCTGGAGCGCGCTCGCGCCGCGCTGGGTCACCCGATCGAGATCATCTCCGGACTCGAGGAGGCCCGCTTGATCTACTCCGGCGTAGCTCACACCAGTCCGATGAGCCCCGACAAGCGCCTAGTGATCGACATCGGCGGCGGCTCGACGGAACTCGTGATCGGCGAGGGATTCAATCCGCTATTGCTCCAAAGCTTGTCCGTCGGTTGCGTCGGCTTGAGCGCCTTCGACGACGGGCGCATCTCCGAGAAACGCTTCGAACGGGCGCGCACGGTCGTACGGCTGGAACTCGAGCCTGTCCATGAAGCCTATCGCAAACTCGGGTGGATGCAGGTCTTCGGCAGCTCGGGCACCGTGCGGGTCATCGCCGAAGTGCTCAGGCGCGTCAATCCCGACGACCCGCGCATCACCTTGGCCAACCTCAACATGCTGGCTCATCGGGTGATCGCGGCCGGCCACGTGGACGAACTCGATCTGCCGGAAATCGACGCCGAGCGCGGCTCCGTGTTGCCCGCGGGTCTCGCCATCCTGCTCGAAATCGTTTCCAACCTGAACATCGATCGTGTCCGGGTCGCGGAAGGCGCGATGCGCGAGGGCTTGCTCTACGATCTGGTCGGCCGCTTCACGGACGAGGACGCGCGCGTGCGCACCGTCCGGGCGATGGAGCTGAGGTACCATGTGGATGCCCTGCAGGCGACTCGAGTCGAGTCCACCGCGATCTCCTTGCTCGGACAGGTCGAGTCGGAGTGGGGACTGGAGGATGGGCTCGCGGAATCCGCCCTGCGCTGGGCCGCGCGTCTGCACGAGACCGGTTTGGATATCGCGCACTCCAAGTACCACCGCCACAGTGCTTATCTGCTGGAGCACGCCGACATGCCAGGATTTCCGCGCGAGGAGCAGCTCCTGCTGGCGGCCTTGGTCGGCGCACATCGGCGCCAATTGTCGTTTCTGGCCTGTGAGGATCTCCTGACCCCCTGGGATCGGCATGCGGAGTATCTGATCGTGTTGCTGCGCCTGTCGGTGTTGCTGCACCGAGGCCGCAGCCCCCAGCCGTTGCCCGAGGTTTCCCTGCAGGTCAAGGGCCGTGCTCTGAGGCTCGAATTGCCCGCGCGCTGGATGCGGGAACATCCCTTGACGCTCGAAGATTTGGAACAGGAACGTCAATATCTGAAGGAAGCCGGCTTTCGCCTCACGTTTCAGGAATGAGCGCCACCCGGTCGTCGTAGCGGATCATCAAGCGCGTCTGCGCATTGGTTTCGGTGTCGCCGAGGACTCGGGCGTACCGGCCGTCGGTCGCGAGCTCCCAGGCCTGGACGTCATCCTGCAGATAGAGATTCAATTCGTCGAGAATCCGCGCCTGCAGTTCTTCGCTCTCCACGGGGAAGGCGACCTCGACGCGACGGAACAGATTCCGGTCCATCCAGTCCGCACTGGCGCAATAGATCTCCCGACGGCCGTCGTTGTCGAAGCAATAGACCCGGGAATGTTCGAGGAATCGACCGACGATGGAGCGCACGCGTATGTGGTCCGACACGCCGGCTATGCCGGGCCGCAAACAGCAGAGGCCCCGCACGATGAGATGGATTTCCACGCCCGCCTGCGAGGCCCGGTAGAGGGCCTGGATCACCGCCGGTTCCGTGAGCGCGTTGAGCTTCGCGATGATCCGCCCCGGCTTGCCGGCTCGGACGTGCTCCGTCTCGCGCTCGATCTTTTCGAGTATCGCCCGATGCAGGCTGAACGGCGCATGCAGGAGCCGGCGCAGGCGAGGCACGCGCGTGAGGCCCGTGAGCTGCAGGAAAATTTCGTGGATGTCCTCGCCGATGGCTTCGTTTGCCGTCAGCAGCCCGTAATCGGTGTACAGGCGCGCCGTTCGGGCATGGTAATTGCCCGTGCCCAGGTGGCAGTAGCGCCGCAGGCCGCCGTCTTCGCGACGCACGACCATGACCAGTTTGGCGTGCGTCTTGAAGCCGAACACGCCGTACATCACGTGCACACCGGCTTCCTGCAGCTTGGTGGCGATGTCGATGTTCGTCTCTTCGTCGAATCTCGCCCGCAGCTCGATGATCACCGTGACGTCCTTGCCCGCCTGCGCCGCCTCCGCGAGCATGCCGACGATCGTCGAGTCACTGCCCGCGCGGTACAGAGTCTGTTTGATCGCGAGCACCTGGGGATCCGCCGCCGCCTGCTTGATGAAATCGGTGACCGGACCGAATCCCTGAAACGGGTGATGCAAGAGCACGTCGCCCGTGCGCAAGGTTCCGAACAGGTCGTTGCCGACGCGCAGGCTCTCGGGCGTCCCGGGTGCGAACGAGGGATATTTCAGCTCCGCGATATCAGTGAGATCGTACAAGGCCATGAGCCGGTTGAGATTCACCGGCCCGGCGACCCGGTAAAGATCCTCGCCGGTCAGCGCGAATTGGTCGCGTAGGAAGCTGAGTATTTCCTCGGGGCAGTCGTGCGCGGTTTCGAGGCGCACCGCGTCCCCGTAACGGCGCGAGGCCAGCTCGCCCTCGACGGCGCGCAGCAGGTCGTCGACTTCCTCCTGCTCAACGAATAAATCGCTGTTGCGCGTGACGCGGAACTGGTAGCAGCCGCGCACGCTCATGCCCGCGAACAGTTTGGACACGAAGGCCTCGACGATCGTGCTCAGGAACACGAACTGGCGGCGACCGAGTTCGTCCGGCAGCCGTATGAGCCGCGGCAGTGACCGTGGCGCCTGCACGACCGCAAGTCCGCTGTTGCGACCGAAGCCATCCTCTCCTTCGACGACGATCGCGAAGTTCAGGCTCTTGTTGAGAATCTTCGGGAAGGGCCGGGCCGGGTCGAGGGCCAGCGGGCTCAGGACCGGCTCGACCTCGCGCGCGAAATACTCGCCGATCCAAGCCGCCTGCCCGTCCGACCAGGACTCGGGCGACAAGAACACGACGCCGTGATTCGACAACTCGGGCAGCAATACCTCGTTGAGCAGGGCATATTGCTCGTCGACCAGCAGCGTAGTGCGCGCCGTGATTGCCTTCAATTGCTGCTGCGGACTCATGCCATCGGGCCCGGCTTGCACAGCGCCCGCTTGCACGAGCTCCTTCAGACTGGCGACGCGGATCTCGAAAAACTCGTCCAAATTCGCGCAGGAGATGCAGAGGAACTTGACTCGTTCGAGCAAAGGGATGCGCGGATCCTTGGCCTGTTCGATTACGCGCTGATTGAACTCCAGGAACGAGAGTTCCCGATTGATGTAGAGGCTCGCGGCCTGAAGGTTCGTGTCGCTCATGCGGCCAGCCTGCTGAGCGGTCATGACAGTTTCATGACGGCTGGCCGGCGGCGCCCCGGTAAATGCCGCCGAGGATCCGCGGCCCGCGCGCGCCGGTGACGCTGGCGACGCTCGAATTCGCTCCGGCCAAGGTCTTGCGGGCGAACCAGGCGAATGCGATCGCCTCGACATAATCCGGGTCGAGGCCGAGATCCGCCGTGGTGCTGACGCGCGCCGAAGCCAGCTGCCGCGCGAGGGTCGTGAGCAGCCGGGGGTTATGGGCACCGCCGCCACAGACGTAAACGGCCGCTTCGGGCGCGTGGCGGCGCACCTCGGCGGCGATGGATTGGGCCGTATATTCGAGCAAAGTGGCCTGCACGTCCGCCGGGGCGCAGCGACAATTGGAAAGCTTCGCCTCGAGCCAGCCCAGATTGAACAGTTCCCGTCCCGTGCTTTTCGGCGCGTCCTGGAGCAGATAGGGCTCCTCGAGCAGGCGCGCCAATAACGCGGCATCGCAGGCGCCGGTGCCGGCCCAAGCGCCATCGCGATCGAATTCCAGTCCGCGGTTCGCCTGAATCCAGGCATCGAGCAGGCGATTTCCCGGCCCGGTATCGAAGCCGACGACAGGCCCGCCCCGCACCAGCACGGTGAGGTTGGCGATCCCGCCGATGTTGACGATCGCGCGATCCTCGACCGAACTGCGAAACGCCTGGTCGTGGAATACCGGAACCAAGGGCGCGCCCTGACCGCCGGCCGCCACGTCGCGACGACGAAAATCCGCCACGACCGTGATCCCGGTCAGCTCCGCCAGCGTGTTGGGGTCGCCGATCTGCCAGGTGAAGGGCGTCGGCAGATCAATGCGATGGCGCAGCGTTTGTCCGTGGCTGCCGATCGCGCTCACCTCGTCGCGCGTCGTTCCCGAAGCGCTCAGCAGCGCCGCAGCCGCGGCCGAGAAGGCCTCCGCGACCTGCACGTCGACCTGGCCGATCTCGTCGAGCGAAACACGCTCCGGGGAGTCGACGAGCGCTGCGATCCGGCGCTTCAAGTCGGGGTCGTAGGGCGTCGCGCTGGTGGCGCGAATCCGTGGCGGCGTGGACTCGAAATCGACGAGGGCCGCGTCGATCGCGTCCATGCTCGTTCCGGACATCAGGCCGAGATAAAAGCCCATGTGCCGGAACCGGCGCGGTTCAATTAGAGGCCGAGGCCGGCCCCGGCGGAGGTTCCAAGCGAGCCATCAAGGGTGCGGCCTCGCGCAGAAATCGCTGCAGAGCCTCGGCCCGCAGCGGCTCCGCGCCCGGCAACTGAACGGTCTGGGGATTCTTGTGCACCCCGTCGACGAGATATTCGTAATGCAGGTGCGGACCGGTCGCGAGCCCCGTCATGCCGACGAAGCCGATGACCTCGCCCTGCTGGACGTGGGCGCCGACCCGCAGATTGGCCGCAAACCGGGACAGATGGCCATACAGCGTCGAGACGCTGTTGCTGTGAGCCAGCATGATCGCGTTGCCATAGCCGCCACGCCGCCCGACGAAACTCACCCGGCCGTCGCCCGAAGCATGGACAGGCGTGCCCACGGGCGCCGCATAATCCGTGCCCATATGGCCGCGTATCGTCTGCAAGATGGGATGAAACCGGTGGGGATCGAAGACTGAGCTGACCCGTGTGAAATCCACCGGCGCGCGCAGGAAGGCCTTGCGCATGGGTTGGCCGCTGGGAGTGTAGTAGCTCCGCGTCCCGTTCTCGCCCTTGAAACCGACGGCGCGGTATACCTTGCCCCCGTTGACGAACTCGGCGGCCAGAATCTCTCCGTCGCGCACGTAGCGGCCGTTTTGATAGATCTGCTCATAGACGGCCGTGAACCGGTCGCCGGTGCGGATATCGAGCACGAAATCGATGTCCCAGGCGAAGATGTTCGCGAGCTTCAATGCCGTGATGTCGGAGATGCCCGCAGCTTCCGCGCCCTGGAATACCGACGAATCGATGACCGCCGTCGCGGTGCGAACGCGGGTTTCGACAGGATTTTCGATGATTTGGGCCGCAAAGCCGTCGTCCTGCCGGACGACCTTGAGAGTCTGGGTCTCGCTGACTTTGCGGGTCAGTTCGCGAACCGCGCCCGCCGCATGGGTCAGTTTGATCGCGTCCCCCGGCTTGAGGAAGTCGATGCTCTGTCGGATGCCTGGCAAATTGCGAATCGCGGCCAGGTCCGCCTTATCGAGCGCCATGCGGCGGAAAATGGCGTCCAGGGTGTCATTGCGCCCCACGACCACGGTGGACACGACACCTGCCTGTTGGGCTGCGATCGGGCCGCCGGCCGGCGCTGCGCCGCCGATTACAGCCGTCCCGCCGGCCGAGCCCTCCGAAGGGGTGTTCGAGGCGGGGTAAATCAGGGGTGCCGGTTCGTCGTTGCCGAGCGTCGGCCGGTCGCTCGCCGCGTGCCACAAGAGCAGCGCTGCGCTCGCCGCGGCCGCGATCGGGGCGACCCGAGTCATGAGTTGCTTGAGCCGCAAGCGTATTTCGCGGGCTTGGTCGATTTCGCGGCGCAAGGGCATTCCTAGTCGAGACGGATAATTAGGCTATCTGCCGCCCGCCCCTGGGTCAACCCGTCGCGCAGCAGCGACCGCCGGAAGAGGCCACGGCGCCGCCCGCTTGCCCTTCCTGCGCGGCTCGGATCAAACTCGTCGTCCATGCACCCGCGTGCCCGCCAACTCATCGCTGACCTCGGTCTGCAGGCTCATCCAGAGGGTGGGTTTTATCGAGAGGTGTACCGGTCTGCGCGCTCCGTGCAGCGGCAGGACGGGGACCGACGGTCGGCACTGACCACGATCTACTATCTGATGGCGGCCGGTGAGGTGGGGCAATGGCACCGCGTGGACGCGGACGAGGTCTGGCACTTCTATGAAGGCGATGCGCTGGAGTTGGCGATCGCGAGCCCCGACGCCACCGAGATCACGGCGACGCGATTGGGGTCGCTCCCAACAACGGGTAGCGAACCGGTCCGCGTCGTGCCGGCTGGATGCTGGCAGGCCGCTCGGACCCTCGGGGACTTCACTCTCGTCGGATGTTCGGTCGGTCCGGGCTTCGATTTCGCGGATTTCCTATTGCTGCGGGACTTGTCCGCGGCCGAGGCTCTCGTACAGGATCGTTTGTCCGCCTTCGATGCGCGGACTGCGCGGGCCTGAAACTCCTCGAGAACGAGCGATCAACGGTCAGGGCTTGAGGTTCTTGCGTCGGAACTTCTCGACCGCTTCGTCGGGGTCATGGGGATCGTCCGGATCATTCTTGAAACCACCCGGCACGGAAACCGTACCGTCATCGGGCACCGGCCGGTCATCGACCGTGGTCTTCAAATCGCCTTTTTCGGTCGTGCAAGTCGAGTGACCGCTGTGATCGTAGCGTTCCTTTTCATCGAAGGTCTTGCGATTTGGCATCGATTTTTCCCTCGGTGGCCTACGGGGATGCGTGAGCGCCTGGTCGCGAGGCGCCGAAGAATGTGCGCACCCGGGCCACGATCTGTCGGTCGCTCAGCTTGTCGGCGGTTTCGACGGCGCGAACGCGGTTGTCCAGGTGGGCTTTGACGAGGCGGGCATTGAGTTCCTTCTTCGCTTCGCCGGGACCGAACAACAACAGGCTTGAATATTGGCGCAGGGTCGTGATGACGAGGTCGTAATAGCGATCCAATTCGCCCGTGAGCGCGCGTTGGCGGCTATCGTCCGCGGGCACCTGCCGGGCCTCGTAAGGGCCTTTCATGGGTGAATCGCCGCCCCGCTCGGGATGTTTCTCCACGTGCGAGAGGATCACGTTCGTGACCTCCTCATCGCCGTTGAGACCGACGATGAACGCCTTGCGATGATCGATCCAAACTCCGGCGTGCTCATTCATGAATGTCTCGCTCGCCTTCTTGATCGTCGTCTTCGTCGTTCCGTTCGAACTCCTCGGGCGCCTCGGTGTTCTCGTCCCGTTCGCGTTCAGGCGCCTCGTTCTCGCCCTCGGACTCGTCCGCGGGATCATCGTCATCGTCCACGGTACCCGTGGAGGGGTGATCGTCCGGGAACTCGAGCGGGAGTTCCTCGGGAATCTCGTTGAGGGGTCGGGATGTCATGAAACGAGCCTAGCTGTCCGGAGGCCCGCTCGTCGGTGCCCGAGCGTACAGACACCCGCGGCCGTTGTTTACGGCGCTGCATAGCCGTAAATTGACGCCCCCGGGGCATCTGAGCCCCCACCGCCGCCTCAGAGGAAGTCCACCGCGTGTCCAGCAACGTCGAAGAGCAGATTGCCGAACTGAAACGCGGCGCGGTCGACCTTATTCAAGAGGCGGATCTGCGCAAGAGAATCGCCCGGGGGAAGCCCCTGCGGGTGAAAGCCGGCTTCGATCCGACGGCGCCCGATTTGCACCTGGGGCACACGGTGCTGATCAATAAACTCCGGCAATTCCAGCAGTTCGGCCACGAGGTGATCTTCCTGATCGGGGATTTCACCGGCTTGATCGGCGATCCCACGGGCAAGAGCGTGACCCGGCCGCGCCTGACTCCGGAGGAGATCGCGGCGAACGCGGTGACCTACCAAGAGCAAATCTACAAGATCCTGGACCGCGAGCGTACGGTGATCGACTTCAACTCGCGCTGGATGGGCGCGATGAGCGCTGCGGGCTTGATAGAACTCGCCGCGAAACACACGGTGGCGCGCATGCTCGAGCGCGACGATTTCGAGAAGCGTTACAAGTCCGGACAGCCGATCGCGGTGCATGAGTTCCTCTATCCGCTGGTTCAGGGCTATGACTCCGTCGCGCTGCGCGCCGACGTAGAGCTCGGCGGCACGGACCAGAAATTCAACCTGCTCGTCGGGCGTCAGCTGCAGGAGGCCTATGGCCAGGAGCCGCAAATCGTCCTGACGACCCCCCTGCTCGAAGGCTTGGACGGCGTCCAGAAGATGTCGAAGTCGCTAGGCAATACGATCGGCATACACGATGCGCCGGGCGTCATGTTCGGCAAGCTCATGTCGATCTCGGACACCTTGATGTGGCGCTACTTCGAATTGTTGAGCTTTCGTCCGCTGGCGGATATTGCCGCGTTGCGAAAAGGCATGGATGAGGGTCGTAATCCACGCGACATCAAATTCGAGCTCGCCCGCGAAATCGTGGCGCGTTTCCACTCCGGCGCGGACGCTGAACGCGCGCAGCTCGACTTCACGACGCGTTTCCAGCAGGGTGCGGTACCCGACGATCTGGTGGAAAAACTCGTGACTATCGACGCTGGAAGCGCACGTTTGACGGCCATCTTGAAGGATTTGGGCTTCGTTGCGAGCAGCTCAGAGGCTTCGCGCAAGATTCAGGAGGGGGCGGTGCGCGTCAATCAAGAAAAAGTGACCAGCCACACCCATGAACTGCTGGCCGGGAGCAGCTATATCTTGTCGGTTGGCAAGCGTCATTTTGCGAAAATAAGGCTTGCAAAACAGGCTTGAATCGGCGCCGCCCACGGCGAAACAGCCGGCCGTTTGCGGACATAAAAAAAGATTCGTGACAATCAGTTGACACCCCTAAACCCAGGGCTATACTGCGCGCCCTTCCAAGTGAAAGGTCACTCGGAAGGCGAGATTGAAGACCGCGTCGAGATTGACGGGGTCAGAAAATCTGCTAAACTTGATAGTCTTTCCCCGGACCTTTGTCGTCTCGGGCCGCTTTTTAAAAATTTGAACAGGTAACTTGTGTGGGGACTCGTGTCATAGCGCCTTTGGTGCAATTGATGATGCGAGAACCAAACGACCAGTCTTTCCTGCGTGCCTCACGGTACGTAGTGAATGAGTGAGAGTTGGGGATCGCGATTGCTTCAGTGACTAAGTGTTATTAACTGAAGAGTTTGATCCTGGCTCAGATTGAACGCTGGCGGCGTGCCTAACACATGCAAGTCGAGCGGTAACAGGTGTAGCAATAC
>Ga0116226_10000904_pt1 | contig 25888 bp, 18 predicted proteins | sample S1TSphfallax_FD_89692 | JGI IMG/M metagenome (GOLD analysis project Ga0116226, IMG submission 89692) | Host-associated microbial communities from peat moss isolated from Minnesota, USA - S1T2_Fa - Sphagnum fallax MG | ecosystem: Host-associated > Plants > Peat moss > Unclassified | place: USA... | reverse complement strand
GGTGTCCCATCGGAGCCTGCCAAACCGTCGCTGCCGTTCATGCCATCAAATCCGGCAGGGCCCGCCGCGCCGGAAAAATTGGCGACGAAGGGTACGTCGTAGCGGACCGCGATCGTGACAGGTCGCGGATGGGCTGAGGAGCCCGACCGGATGCTCGGCATGGCCACTCCCGTCAAAGCCGCCAAACCGTACCGAATTGCGTACGCCGCCGTGCAGATGAACGATGATTTCTATCTGGGGATCGCGTGGGGCGTCGTCGATGAGGCAAGGCGCACGGGTGCAGAGCTCGTGCGCATCACCAATGCCGGTGGCTATGGGAAGTCCGCCGAGCAAATTGGGCAACTCGAGGAACTCAAGGCGCTCGGAGTGGATGCCGTCCTGATCGTCGGGGCGACCTTCAACGGCTACGACACAGTCGTCGAGCGTCTCGCCGCGAGCGGAATCCGGGTCATCTCGGTCGCTTCGCCGATCAGCGCCCCGCGCACCACGCTCGGTGTGCTCCAGGATGAAACGGCGCTCGGGGCCAGGATCGCGAACTTCATCTGCCAAAAAGCACCGAAATCCTCGGTTCTGACTCTGCCGGGTCCCGCCGGCACGGAATGGAACAAGGTGCGTTTCGATGGCTTCAAGGCGCGCGCCGAGCAGTGCGGTCTTACGCTGGTGGGCAACACCTTCCGCGGTAACATCTCGATCGAGGACGGTCAGCAACAAGTCCAGGATGGCCTGTTGAAATATCCCGACGTCTCCTATGTCTATGCCGTATCGGGTGCGCTCGCGGTCGGCGCGGCGCAGCAGATCCGGCGCTCCGGTGCGAAGGCCAAGGTGGTGACCGGCACCGTGAATGAGCGCACGATCGGTCTCGTCAAGGCAGGTGTCATCGAGATGGTGGCGAGCGAGCCCTCGGTGTTGTTCGGACGCGCCGCCTTGCAATATGCCGTGCGCTCGCTCAACGGCGATCCGCTCGTGGGGGCGAAGAGCGGCGTGCTGCCGTATCCCGTCGTGTTCGTCCCGAACACCGAGATCACCCGGGACAACATCGATCGATACGACATGTATGTGGCTGATCTTCCACCCAAGGGTTGGCAGCCCCCGGCCTTGGGTCACTGACGACCGCCAGAGCCCAATCTTGGTGACATTAGATCCATGAAGCCCGTCGCGGAGGTCGATTACGTGATCGTGGGCGCGGGTTCCGCCGGCTGCGTGCTTGCCGACAAACTCTCGGCGGATCCGACCGTGCGCGTGCTGCTGCTCGAAGCGGGGGGATGGGATCATCACCCCTGGATCAAGATTCCGCTCGGTTGGGGCATGCTGCTCAAAAACCGCATGCACGACTGGGGGTATTTCACCGAGGCCGTGCCGGGCATGGACGGACGCCGGGTCGAGTGCGCGCGTGGCAAGATCATCGGTGGGTCCTCCTCGATCAATGCGATGGCTTACGTGCGCGGCCACCGGAACGACTATGACCGATGGGCCGCGTCGGGTCTCGATGAGTGGTCGTTCGAACACGTGCTGCCATATTTCCGCCAGCAGGAGCGTTGGGAAGACGGCGAGGATGCCTTTCGGGGTGGTTCAGGGCCGCTCGCGACTCGCCGCTCACGCTATGCCGACGATCTGGTGGACGCGATCATGGCGGCCGCGAAGGCTGCCAATCACCCGTATACCGACGACTACAATGGTCCCGAGCAAGAAGGCTTCTCGATCCTTCAGAACACGATTGACAGGGGTCGTCGCTGCAGCGCGGCGGATGCGTTCCTGCGGCCGGCGATGCGACGTCCGAATCTCACCGTCATGACCCATGCCATGACCACCCGCGTCGACCTCGAGTCGGGGCGCGCCATCGGTGTGTCTTACATCAAGCGGGGCGGGCAGCACTGCGTTCGGGCGGTGCGCGAAGTGATTCTGGCGGGCGGAGTCATCAACACACCTCAGCTGCTCATGCTCTCTGGAATCGGCGATCCCGCAGAACTTGCCCGGCACGCCATCCCGGTACGTGCGGCCCTTCCCGGAGTCGGCCGCAACCTCCAGGACCACGTGATTGGGCTCGTGCAATTCCGGCGCAAGACTCCCGGACCCTTTCAGCGGCAGATGAGGGTCGATCGAATCGCGCGCGCCGTGCTGCGCGCCTATCTGTTCGGTTCGGGATTCGCGAGTGATCTGCCATCGGGCTACATCGCATTCCTGAAGTCGGATCCCGCGCTGACGGCGCCTGACATCCAGCTGCTGTCGAATATCGTTCCCTTCGATGCCTGGCCGTATCTGGCGCCATTTCGCAAGCCGTTCGAGGATGCCTTTTCGATCCTTCCCGTGCTGCTGCATCCGGAGAGCCGGGGCGCCGTGACCCTGCGTTCGGCCGATCCGTTCGCCGCACCGAAGATCTTCCAGAACTTTCTGTCGACGGACCGGGACCGGCGCGTGCTGCGCCAAGCGGTCAAAATCGCGCGCGATCTCGGCCGTCAGGCGGCGTTGCAGCCCTACATTGGACATGAGATGGATCCGGGTCCCGACTGTCGCTCGGATGCCGAGATCGACGCGCATACGCGGCGGGCGGGAATTACCTCGCATCATCCCGTGGGCACCTGCAAGATGGGTCTCGACACCGACCCGTTCAGCGTGGTGGACCAGCGGCTGCGTGTCCACGGCGTCGAACGGCTGCGGGTCGTCGACGCGTCCATCATGCCGGACCTGGTCGCAGGCAACATCAATGCCCCCGTCATGATGATCGCCGCCAAAGCCGCCGATGCGATCATCGCCACGCAAGCCATTTAAGGATCCACCATGGTAGACCCGATCATCGACTCTCGTATCGGCAGCGACGCGCGCAAATTCATCGCGAGCCAGCCGAAAATGCTGATCGGAGGCGAGTTCGTCGGCGCCGCGACCGGCAGTGAACTCGACGTGTTCGATCCGTCGCTGGGCCGGTTGTTGCTGCGGGTGCCGGAGGCCGGGATCCTCGACGTCGATCGGGCCGTCGCCGCGGCAGCCGCCGCTTTCGAGAACGTCTGGTTCGACACCAAACCGGCGGAGCGCAGTCGTCTGCTGTGGAAGCTTGCGGACCTCCTCGAGGCGCAGCAGGCCGAGTTCGTCGATTATGAAGCGCTCGACGGTGGCAAGCCCATCAACACGGCACGCGCCGTGGATGTGCCGAATGCCATCGATCATCTGCGTTACATGGGCGGTTGGGCGACGAAGATCCACGGTACGACCATCCCCTTCTCCACGCCGGGTGAACACCTCTGCTATACGTCGCGCGAACCGGTCGGCGTGGTGGCGGCCATCGTGCCCTGGAATTTTCCGTTGCTGACGGCGGTCTGGAAACTGGCGCCGGCCTTGGCCGCCGGCTGTACCGTGGTTCTCAAGGTTGCGGAACAGACGCCGCTCTCCGCCTTGCGGCTTGCTCAACTGGTCATGGAGGCCGGCTTTCCGGCCGGCGTCGTCAACGTGCTCACGGGCGTGGGCGCCGTCGCGGGCGCGGCTTTGGCGGCGCATCCGCGCGTCGACAAGGTCGCGTTCACCGGTTCGACCGCCGTGGGCAAGTCGATCGTCCGCGCCGCCGCCGGCAATTTGAAGCGGCTGCAACTCGAGCTCGGAGGCAAATCGCCGGTGATCGTCTATCCCGACGCCGACCTCGAGGCGACGATCGCGGGAGTCGCGAACGGCATCTTCTGGAACAACGGCCAGTGCTGCGGGGCCGGCACGCGGCTGTTCGTCCACGAGCAGATCTATGACCGGGTGGTCTCGGGGATCGCCGCGATTGCCGGGCGGATCCGACTCGGCGACAGCCTCGAGCCGACCACCGAGATGGGACCGCTCATCTCGTCGCGGCAACTCGAGCGAGTCGCCGCTTACGTCGCTCGAGGCCTGGAGGAGGGGGCAGAGCTGGTCGCGGGCGGTAAACCGCTGGACCGCAACGGTTACTTCATGGCTCCGACGGTGCTCGCCAAAACGTCGCAGGCGATGCAGGTCGTGCGCGAAGAGATATTCGGTCCGGTGCTTTGTGTGCAGTCCTTCGGTGATGACCAGGAGCAGGAGGTGGTGCGCCTCGCCAACGACACGGAATATGGCTTGGTCGCGACCGTGTGGACCCGCGATGGCGCGCGCGCGCATCGAATCGCGCGGCGCATTCGTTCCGGACTCGTGTGGATCAATTGTCACTTCGTATTCGATTCGGGCATGCCGTTCGGCGGCTACAAACAATCCGGTTGGGGTCGCGAGATGGGCCTCGAGGGATTGCATGCGTTTACCGAAGTCAAAGCGACTGTCGCGCGGCTTTGACGCAACCCAAGGAGCATCATCCATGACGATCCTCGACATTCTTGGCGGAACTCTCATCGACGGCACGGGTGCCCCGCCGCGGCGTCCCGGTGGTCTACGCATCGTCGGCGACCGCATCGCGGCGGTGTGGGACGGTCCATTCCTGCCCGCGCAGTTCGCGACGCCCGCCGACCGCACGATCGATGCAACCGGTTTGACGGTGATGCCGGGTCTCATCGACGGGCACGTGCATATGTCCTATGGCGAAGGCAGGACGGCGGAGGAACTCGATGTGTACTCCAGCCCCGAATGGTCGGCGATCCGCTCGGTCTGGAATGCGCGGAAGGTGCTCAAGGCCGGAGTCACGACCATCATCGATCCGGGCAGCACCTACAACGTGTCGGTCGCGGTTCGAGATGCCATCGCGAATGGCATGTTCCCCGGACCGCGCGTTTACAGTGCGGGTCGACACATCAGCGCTGACGGCGGATTCGCCGACTACTTTCCATCCTGGATCGGCATGCCGGATTCCGCCGAAGGCGTGCTCTGTGGAACCCGCGACGAGATGCTGCGCGAGGTACGACGACAGGTGAAGAACCGCGTTGATTTCATCAAGCTGAGCGGAGACTCGCAGGCGCAGGAGACGCGCATGGATTCCGGTCCGTGCTTCACGGACGATGAGTTCCAGGCGATGATCGGCATGGCGCACCAGCTCGGCCGCAAAGTTGCGATCCATGCGCGGCATGCGCAGACGATCTTGAAGGCGGCCGCGTTCGGCGTTGACTGGATCTATCATGCGAGTCATTTGCGCGAGCGCGATCTGACCGTGGTCAAACAGTCGGGTGTCTATCTGTGTCCCACCCTCACGTTCGCCGTGAACATCATCGACTATGGCAAGGAGTGCGGTTCCACGGACAAGCACATCGACCTACGCAAGCGTGAAGTCGACGGTCTGGTGCGCACCTATCAGATGGTTCGGAAGGCCGGCATTCCGATCATGGCCGGCACCGAGAGCGGCTTCGCGATGTGTCCCTACGGCGATTGGCATGCCCGCGAACTCGAACTGCTCGTTGATCTGTGTGGTCTGTCCGCCATGGAGGCGATCGTCGCCGGCACTCACACCAATGCCCGGGCGATCGGTGCGGATGCGGACGTGGGTTCCTTGCAGGTGGGCCGCTATGGCGATGTCTTGCTGGTGCGCGGCGACCCGTTGCAGCGCATCAGCGTGTTGCAGGAACCGGCCAACATCCTCGCCGTCATCAAGGGCGGTGTCGAAACCGATCTGACGCCGGTTCCGCCGCGCCGACGCATGGGGCATGAGGCGGGCTTTGCGGTGTCCGACAAGCTGCTCGCACGCGATCCCACGACGTTGCGTGTCTCGGCCCGGTTGCCGTGACTTCCTCGGTGATGGATCAGGGGGCGATCGATCGGGCGGGGGTGGACCGCGCGGCGGTGGATCGCGCGGCGGTGGATCGCGCCTACGATAATTCCGCGGCTTTTCCCGACGTCGATGCATGGCGTGCACGCTGGCAGACGCGCAATCAGCAGCTGGTTCTACCGCGCGGGTCCCAGCTCGATCTGGCCTATGGACAGGAGCCGCGACAGAGAATCGATCTCTTTCCCTTGGACCCGCGCGGCGAGCACTCGCGCGGCGCTCCGACCATGCTGTTTTTCCACGGGGGTTTTTGGGCCCGAAATGGCAAGGAAACGTTTCGATTCCTGCTCGATGCCGCACATCGAGCCGGTTACAACGCCGCCTTTGCGGGCTACACCCTCGCACCGGCGGCGCACATCGGCGCCATCGTCGGTGAGGCGGCGGCCGCGACCCAATGGCTGTTCGCGCATCTGTCGGACTTCGGGCTCGAACCGTTACCGTTGGTCGTGATCGGCTGGTCGGCGGGTGCGCATCTGGTCGCCATGCAGATGGATCAGCCGAACATCGCGGCGGGAATGGCGATCAGTGGAATCTACGATCTCGAACCGATGCGTATCGGCAGCATGAATGAGTTCCTGTGCTTGGACGAGCTCGCGGTGGTCCGCTACTCGCCGACCCGACGGGCGCCGTTGCGCTCGGCGCCGCTGCTCGTGGCCTATGGCGCGCGTGAACTACCCGAATTTCAACGGCAGTCGGTCGAATTCCACGCCGCATGGCAGGCGCGCGCTTTGCCGGTCACCGTGATGTCCCTTCCGGAACGGCATCACCACAGCGCCCTCGAGGAGTTGTACCTACCGGACGGGCTGCTCCAGGCGCAGCTCGGTCGGATGCGTCGGTACTGTCATGTCTGAGCTCACGCTCTCGCTCGCGTGCCAGAGTTCTGATCGGACTCGCGCGCTGCTCGATGGTCGGGTGACCATCGAAGGGGTCCGTTTCAATTGGGTGCCGGTGGATCCTGAGGAGATCTTTCATCGGGCCTTTCGTCATCAGGAATTCGACGTCAGTGAGATTTCGCTGTCGACCCATATCGCGATGACCGGACGGGACGGCAGCCCTTTCGTCGCAGTTCCCGTGTTTCTCTCACGAGTTTTTCGCCATTCGGCCATCTACATCCGCACGGATCGGGGCATCACAGGAGCCGCCGATCTTAAGGGTAGGAAGATCGGAGTGCCCGATTATCAACAGACGGCGGGCCTGTGGGTCCGGGGCCTCTTGCTCGATCAGTACGGCGTGCGCCCCGGTCAGATCGAGTGGTGGGTGGGAGGTCAGGAGCAGGCCGGCCGTGAGCCGCGCACGCGGCTCGACCCCCCCCAGGGCATCGTGATCCGCTCGATCGCGCCGAACGAAACCTTATCGTCGCTGCTCATCCAAGGGCAGATCGATGCGATCATCTCGCCGCGCGCACCGTCGTGTCTGTCCTCACACCTCGTGGCGCGGCTGTTTCCCGACTATCGGGCCGCGGAGGAGGACTATTTTCGCGCCACCCGGATGTTTCCGCTCATGCATGCGCTCGGGATTCGCAAGGACCTTGCGGCACGTCATCCCTGGCTTGCCGTCAGTCTGTTCAAAGCCTTTCAGGCATCGAAGGAGCATGGCATGCGTGACTTGATGCAGGTCAATTTCCTGCGCGCTTCATTGCCCTGGTTGGGCGATGACGTGCGCCGAGTCCAGGCACTGATGGGCGAGGACTACTGGCGTTATGGCATCGCGGAGAATCAGCTCGAACTCGATGCCATGACGCGCTACGCTTTCGAAGATGGGTTGACGCCCCGTATCGTGAACGTCGATGAGTTGTTCGCTCCATCGACGCTCGGCATGTTCAAGATCTGATCCCGGAATGTGAGGAGTTCGATGATGCCGGTAAACCGCCGTAACATTCAGCCGCCATCCCTGCCCGTGCGTAAGGTCGATGGTCGAGTCCTGTACTCGCACGTCGTCAGCGTCGATGGCGGACGATCGATTTTCGTATCGGGCCAACTGGCGCGTGATGCGGCGGGCAACATCGTCGGCGTTGGCGACATGGCCGCTCAGATCGAGCAAGTGGGCGAAAATCTCAGGGCCTGCCTGCTCGCCGCCGGCGCGTCGCTCGATGATCTCGTGCGTACGACCACCTACACCACCGACATCGATGAATATTTTCGACATACGGAGGTGCGCATGCGCTATTTCTCCGCTGCAATGCCGACCAGCACGACGGTGGAAGTCAAACGCCTGTCGCACCCCGATTTCCTGGTCGAAGTGGATGCACTCGCCATCGTCGACATTGACTCGTGAGGCTTGCCGCGCGGGCGCTATCTACTCGGTCGCGCTGCGCAGCGTCTCGCCGAACGGATAGCGCCCGAGGAACAGCAGCGCGGCACCGTTCCAGATCAACACCGGAATGAGGCACAACACCGCGCGACGGTAGCCTACGCCCGCATCGAAAGCCGCGTTCACCAACACCATCGTCAGCGCGCCCGCGCCCAGCATCACGCCGAACGCGATACCGGAGATGGCGCCGAGAGCCCGACGACCAAAGTAGCGAGACAGCAGGAACGACAGCGCGCTCGACTCCGCGCCCAAGCCGATCGCGAGCATGACGGCGCTGGCCGCGAGCAGGCCCGGCGACTTCGCATCGAGGAGGAGCAGCACGCCCGCCGCTCCGATCCAGTAAAAGGGCGTCAGAATCCGTGGCCGCTTCGTATGGTCGAGGATGAAGCCCACGCTCGGCTCCCACAACGTGCACACCAGCGCGAACACGGCGATGACCATCGTGGCGACATCGAGTGAGAAGCCGCGGGCGATCATCACGGGGACGATCATCGAGAACAAACCAATCAGGCAGCCACCGCCGATCGGCATGGCCGTGACCAGCAGCCAGAACCTCAAGGTTCGCAGCGCCGCGCGAGTCTCAAGTCCCTCGAACGCGGAGGACTCGTCGACGTGGGTGGCGGCGACCGCTCGCGGCGCTTCGCGCAGCAACCACCATTGAAGCGGCACGCCGATGCCGAGGATGCCGAGGGCGATGACGGCAAACGTGTGTCGCCACCCGAGCGCCGGCAGCAGCGCACCGGCGAGCAGCGGGAAGAACGTGGCGCCGAGGCCATTACCGACCCCGCCGGCAATGCCAATCCACAGCCCGCGGCGAGTCTCGAACCATTCGGCGATCAGCTTGGCGTAAATCATGCCGCTCGGCAGCGCTCCGGCGACTCCGATGAGCAGGCATTGAAGATAGAACACCGGTGCATACGGCGGCGAGAACGCCAGCGACAGAATGAGCAGGCCCAACGCGACACTGCCGCCCAGCGCCGTACGCCGCGCACCCCAACGATCGCCGAGGCGCCCCGCGATCGGGGATGCCAGCATGTTCGCCACCGACACGGCCGCGAGCGCGCCGCTCACTTCGGCCCGGGGCCATTGGAACTCGGTGGCGATGGCGACTAGAAACACACCGAATACGGCGGTGACGGTCGGGGTGACGCCGAACGCATTGCCCACGGTGCTGGCGACGACGATACCGGCGCCGCCCCGCGCTGCGGGCGACGTTGCGGACCCGGCCGTTGCACGGCTCGAAGGTTGCGCGGCGGCGGTCATCGATCAAAATTTCTTGGCAATGGTGACGCCATAGGTTCGCGGGGGTGCCCACTGCGCAAAATCGCCGTTGGTTTGCGAGGCGATGAATGCCGCGTACAGCTTGTCGGTCAAATTCTTACCCCACACCTTGAACACCAGATCATCGTCGGCGCTGCCAAAGCTCAAGAACGCATTGAGCACCCCGTAAGACGGCTGCTTCAGCCGATTGTCCGACTCGGCGTACCAGCTGCCATCGTAGGCGTAGGTCGCGTTCGCGGCAAATTTGCCGATGCCCAACGGTGTCGCGTAGTCGGCCGACAGGTTACCGGAGAATTTAGGTGCCTTCGGTAACTCATTGCCGGCCGCGCCGCCCGCGCGCGTGGTGTAGGTGGTGCCGGCGCTGAAGAAGCCGTCGCCGTACGACGGGGAGCCCGGTGCAATCACCGGATTAGCCACGGAGATCGGCGCGTCCGGGAACGACTCGTACCGGCTGTGCAGCAGTTCAAGGCCGGCACTCAGCTTCAACTCGCTCGTGACGGAGGCTTGCGCATCCAGATCCAATCCGTCGATATGCGCATCGGCGCCGTTGATGATGTCTTCCTGGCCCTGCGGGTAGGTGACCGTCTGGATGTTCTTATAATCATAGAAGAACGCCGCGGCATTGACGCGCAAGCGGTGATCGAGCAGTTCCTGCTTGGCGCCGATCTCGTAGTCATCCAGCCGTTCGGGCAGGAAGGGGCTGCCGTTGCTGTAGCCACCGCTCTTGAAGCCGCGATTATCGGCAACGTAAGCCATCGTGTCGGGCGAGAAGTAATGCTCGAGGGCGAGGCGCCAGGAGACGTTGTTGAAGGCGCGGTCGCCCGCGGCCACGGTGGTCGCATCGAAGTCCGGCAGCGTCTGGGTGAATACGTCGTTGCGGTACTCGTTGGTGTACCGCAGGCCCACGGTGAGCGCCGTCGCCGCCGTGAAATGGTAGGTCCCCTGACCATAGAGAGCAACCGAGTAGGTCTTGTAGTCGAGGTTCTGGAGAATGCCCGACGGAATGCCCTGTTCCGGCACGCCGAAGGAACTGCCGCCGATCAGGGTCGGATCGTTGTACCCGGAGCGCTCCCAGAACAAATAGGCGCCACTCACCCAATCGAATGCACTCCCGCCGTGCGAGGCCAGCTGAAATTCCTGCGATGCCTGGCGGTGCGGTTCGTGGCCCTCGATGAAGAACAGCGTGCCAGGCACCGCGGTCAACGTGCTGTCGAACAGAGAATCCACGAACGTGGTCCTGAAGGCAGTGATGCTCGTGAACTTTGCGAAACTGAAATCACTGACCAGCGTGGTCGAGAGGCCGTACTGGGTGTTGCGACCATAGGGCTGCGGGCTGCCGTAGACGTCGCGGGGATTCGCCGAAATCGGCGGATCGAACTGTGGGATGGTGCCGGGAAAGGGCGTGAGGGTCGGAATGTACTCCAGCCGGTTGTAATCGAGAATCACGGTGAGCGAGGTGGCGTCGCTCACCGTGTAGAGAAGTTTCGAGCGCAGTCCCACGTTATCCGTCTTGTCGACCTGCGCGCCATTGGCGAGATTGACTCCATAGCCTTTTCCCTGGTCGGCATAATTCACCGCGAGGTTCGCGGCCAGGTTCGTCGTGAGGCCGCCGGTCACGTAGGCGCGCAACGTCGTGGTGTCGTCGTTGGCATAGCCGACTTCCGTCTTGCCCGCGAAGGTTTGCGTCGGATTCAGCGTGTTGATCTGAATGGCACCGCCCGTGGCGTTACGACCGAAGAGCGTACCCTGGGGCCCCTTATCGACTTCGACCGATGCGATATTGTTGAATGCGAAAGCATCGGCTCCCTGGGCCGCGTAGTACACGCCGTCGACATAGGTGGCGACCGGGTTTTCATAGCCGGGACCGGTGGCGGTCGTGCCGATGCCGCGCAGGTACGGCAGCCCGTAGCCGGTGACGTCGGTGTAGACCAAGCCGGGAACGACCATGGCGAGATCATTGACGGTGTCGATGCCGGAATTTCTCAACTGCGTTGCATCGAATGCGGTGATCGTGATCGGAACGTCCTGGAGTTTTTCGGGCCGCTTCTGTGCGGTGACCAGGACATCGGCGAGCTGGCTCGAATCCGGCGGGGACTCGGCGTGGGTCGGTGCCACGAGCAGCGCGGTGGCCGCGAGCAGCGCGGGTACCATGAGCGACGCGTGTGTGAATCTTTCCTGGGTCATCCGCTACTCCTCAAGCTATCGCAGTCAATACCATGTGTTGGAAGCGCAGTACCGACTCTTCCCAGTACGGAGAAAATCGGGTCCGAATGCCGGCGGCATCGCGCGCATCGAGCGTTGCCTGGGTGCCTTCGACGAAGGGCGCGTCTTGCTGGACGACTTCATGCCACATCGCCAGCGTTTCTTGCCTCGCCGTCGCGAGCGCGGCGCTGTCGGCGGCGTCGCCGTCGAAGTACAGGTGGAGATCCACGCGGGTGCGGCACGGACCGTCGGGCAGCACCACGCCCTGCATGACGTGGTCCGCGGCGATCAGGATGGTGCCGGTCGGAAAGACGTTGAACACATACAGGTCAGCAATGTCGCCGCCGGCACGGGTCTTCATCATCGGCAGCCGTGCGTTCCAGGGACGCGAGTCGGCGGCCGCTGCGTCAGCGGGCGGCGCGGTGTCAGCGACCGGTGTGGTGCCGCCGACCGACACGGCACCGCCTGAATACAGTCCGGGAGCCCACAGCGGTTGGGTGTTGCGGTACAGATGAGCATTTAGCTGGGGGTGGCCGAACGGTAGATGGTAGTCCTCGATGCCGCCTTCGGTCGCGAGTTTCCAGTTGCCGGGGTAGCCATCCTCGAGTCGTGCGCCGGGTCGCAGTCGGTCGAGATCGAGATGGGCGATGGCGCGATCGAGCGGTGCGATGTGCTGGGCGAACGGCGCTGCGCTGCCGTCGACATTGACGAATACGTAGTCGAGCCATCGACCCACGGCGATCGGCTTCAAGCCCAGATCGTGCCGCTCGAAGCCGTCGGCGGTGTGGATGCCCGCGCCACCGACTTCGGGCATTCCGAGCAGTTTGCCGGTGAGATCATAGGTCCATGCATGCCAGGGGCAGACGATCCGGTTCGCGACGTTGCACGGTTCGCGGACCAGGCGCATGGCGCGATGCCGACAGATATTGTGAAACGCTTGGATGTCGCCGTCGCGGGTGCGCAACACCAAGATCGGCCATCCGGCCAGATCGATGGGCTGTACGTCGCCCGGGTTGGGAATGGCGGCGCCGACGGTGACCGCGCACCAGGTGCTTGGGAACAGCTTGCGGCATTCGAGCCGATAGAAGGCCTCGCCGTAGAAACTGCCCGGCAAACCCTCCGCCATCCCAATGGGCCGCTCGAGCGCCGCGCGCGCAGCCCCGATCATATCGACGGTGATCTCGTCCATAACGATATCCTGGCTGTTGCTTTACCCGCACAGGGACATCTGTTATTTAACGCAGAGGGTTTGAGGTTGTATAGGGGTTGCTTGCATATGACGTCCATAGCCCGAGGCTATGGCGCCATTCGGAGTCGGGTCACTTGAAGACTCTGGATCGATTCACCCGTGTCCTCGACTGGAATTTGCTGAAGTACTTCGTACAAATCGCACAATCGGGTGGCATTGGTGCGGCGGCGGATAGTCTGGGTCTCAGTCAGCCCAGCATTAGTGCAGCGCTGCGCCGGCTCGAGGCCCAAGTTGGTGCGCAGCTCTGTATCCGCACACGCAAGGGCATTCAGCTGACAGCCGCCGGCGAGGCATTGCTGAAAGACTGTCAGGAGATCGTCGAGCGCTTGGCCGGCGCGCCCGCCGGATTGCGCTCCATCGCCGATAATCTCGCGGGTTCGGTGTTGTTGAAGACGATCTCGCACGTGTTCTCGCCAGCGCTCGATGCGGGGCTCGTCGCCTTCAAGTCGCGTTATCCGACGGTGGAGTTGGTGCTCGAGACCGCGCCGTGGGACCACATCGTCAATTCTTTGTTGAGTGGAGATTCGGCCGTCGGCGTTGGCTTCGACGAAACGCCGCAAGCGGAGCTGCGACATGCTCTGCTCACGCGGGAGCGACTGCAACTGTACTGCGGCCCCACGCATCCGTTATTCGGTCGTACCGTCGATGATCCGGCGCTGTTGGCCGATGAGTCGTTCGTCGGCTTCAGCGACGGTGAGCCGCAGGCCTTGCGTGACTTTCGCGCCCGCCATGGCCTCGGGCAGCGTACCGGCGGCATCGCGGACAATGTCTATGAGGCGTGCTGGTTGGTCAGCTTGGGGATCGGCATCGGCATTCTGCCGGAACCGATGGTGAGCCAGATGGCGCCGGATTTGAAACCTCTGCTCGAACCCAGTCTCGCCGTCGAACTCGACATCCATCTGATGTGGCGTCCGGATCTGCATGATCGCGCGACTCGCTTGTTGATCGATACCGTGCTCGAACACATCGGTCCGCCGCGCGGCCCTGATAGGCCTCTCCTATGAGGGCCATAGCGGCATCCGGACTATACAGCTCGGCGGAAATTATCGAAGCTATCGGCACGTTGTCAGGGTTACGGGAAGGCACTCATCATGTCCGTCGTTCACACCGAGCCATTTCGTGACGCGCGCGCGATCGCTGCCGCGCGCCGGGTGATCGACGGCGCCGTGCGCGTGGCCGATCCGGTGGCCACCGCCGAGATCTTTCCGCGGGAGGCCTACACCAGCGATGATTTCTGGCGCTTCGAACGCTGGGCGCTGTTCGAGCGCGAGTGGCTGTGCGTCGGCCACGTGAACCAGGTGCCGAATCCGGGCGATCACTTCGCGATCAGCGTGATCGATGAGCCGTTGATCGTGTCGCGGAGCGAGTCCGGCGATGTCCATGTGATCTCGGCGATATGTCAGCACCGCGGTCATCCCTTGTATGATGGGTTGGCGGCGGGTGAGCCGCCTGGGGCGTGCCGCAATGCACGGCTGTTGATCTGTCCCTATCATTCGTGGAGCTATACGCTCGACGGCGCGCTGCATGCCGCGCCGGGCATGAGTCAGACCACGCCTTTAGCAGAACTGCGGCGCCGTATCCGATTGCCGCGCATCCGCCATGCGATTTACCAGGGTCTCATCTTCATCAACTTCGACGAGAATGCCGCGCCGCTGGAGCCGCGTACGACCACGATGACGCGCATGATCGAGGGCTTCGGTCTTGCGGAGCTGATTCCGACGGCCGTGACCAGCACGCCCATCCAATCGAACTGGAAACTCTATCAGGAAAACTCGCTCGAGCCCTATCACACCGACACGGTGCATCGGACTTCGCACAATCCCGCGCCAGCGCGGCTATCGGCGTTCTACGACTTCGATCCGTCGGACGCGGCCATCATCACCACGACCGGGTTCGAGCAAACCAATGAATTGTTCGGCGGCGGGGAGGCGCTGCCGCCGATTTCGGGGTTGTCGGCCGAGCAGCAGAGCCGGCTGCTGTTCGTTGCTGTTTTGCCCCTGTTGTTCTTGGTATTCGAGCCCGGGTCGGTCCTCGTGACGCTCGCGCTCCCGTTAGGCCCCGAGACGATGACGCTGCGGACGTTCAGCCTGTACCCGCGAGCCGCAACCGAGTCGCCGCACTTTACGGAGGCGGCTGCCGCACAAGCCGCGGCGTTGCGGACGATCGTTGGTGAGGACGTCATGACCCAGGAGGCCTTGCAGCGTGGGCATCGTTCGCGCTTCACGCCAGCCGGCACACTGTCCTGGCTGGAAGCGACGCTGCCGCAGATGAATCACTGGCTGTTGGCCCGGTACCGAGCGGCCATGGATACGCTGTAAGCTCGCAGGCGCTCCGCCTCAGGGCGGGGCTTGAAGGAGGGTGGTCCGAGTTGGCCTGGAATTGCGTTAGAGTGACATGGAGGTACCCATGCGTCTAGCGCTGATGATGTCTTTAGCAACCCTGGTGACCGGGCTGGCCTACGGGACGGACGTGAGCCTCGTGAGTCAAGCGCCCATTTGGAGCGCAAAGCCGGATCTCGCGGCGTTCGAGACGATGGAGAACGAGCGACTGGCCGCTGCGCAGCGGTCGATCGACCGGTTGGTCTCGCATCGCGGACCCCGGACGGTGGAGAACACGCTGGTTCCTTATGACGACGCGATCAGAGAGATCGATTCGGCCTCGGATTTTTCCGGGCTCATGCAGCAGCTTCATCCGGACGAAAAATTTCGCGATGCCGCCACCGCGATGACGACCCGAGCGAGCGGCGTGCAGACCGCGCTGCTCCTCAACGGCGACGTGTATCGTGCATTGGGGGCGATCGATCTCTCGAAGGCGGATGCCGCGACGCGCTACTACGTGAAGCGACAGCTGCTGGAGTTTCGACTGGCGGGTGTCGACAAGGACGCCGCGACTCGACAACGGATCAAGAAGCTACAAGATGAGCTCACCGAGGCGCTCTCGATCTATGACCGGAATATATCCGATGACTCGAGAGTCGTCGTGTTCGACAGCGCGCAGGCTCTCGAGGGACTACCTCAGGACTACATCGATCGGCACAAACCGGACACGGACGGCAAGATCCGCATCACGACGCGGTATCCGGACCTGTTTCCGGTGCTGACGTTCGCAAGGAGCGCCGACACGCGACGCCGATTGTGGGAGGCATTCAACTCGCGCGCGTACCCCAAGAACCGCGAAGTCCTCGAGAAAATCATGAAGACGCGATACCAGCTCGCGACGCTGAATGGCTACAGCGCCTGGCCTGATTACGATGCGGCTGACCGGATGATCGGGAACGGCGCGAATATCGGCAAGTTCATCGAGGAGCTGGACGCGGCGGTAAGACCCACGGAGCAGCGCGAGTACGCCCTGTTGCTTGCGGAGAAGAGAAAGGTCGATCCGGCTGCAACCGACCTCTACGCGTATGAAACCTGGCGGCTCAAGGAGCTGGTAGGCGAATCGCAGTATGGTTTCGACGCCCAGTCGGTCCGGCCTTATCTTCCCTATCCGGAGGTCAAGCAGGGCGTGCTCGATACCGCCGCCGCACTGTTCCATGTGACTTTCACGCAGGAAATCGCCGCCCCGGCGTGGGATCCCAAGGTGGAAACTTGGGATGTGTTCGACGAGGGCAAGGCGATTGGCCGGTTCTATCTCGACATGCATCCGCGCAAGGGCAAGTACTCCCATGCGGCCATGGCTCCGGTGCTCGATGGTGTGCGCGGCAGACAGCTTCCTGAAGCGGCCCTGATGTGCAACTTCCCGGAGCCCACCGCGGACGATCCCGGCCTCATGGATATCGACGATGCGACCACCTTCTTTCATGAGTTCGGGCATCTGATGCACCACATTCTCGGCGGACAGCAGCCGTGGGCGGGCATCAGCGGCATCAGCATGGAACGGGATTTTGTGGAAGCCCCGTCGCAGATGCTGGAAGAGTGGATGCAAAGCCCGCAAGTGCTGGCCACCTTTGCGCGCCATTACAAGACGGGCGAACCGATTCCCGCGGAATTGGTGGCGCGCATGAACCGGGCGTCGGCGTTCGGACGGGCCAGCGACGTCGCCATCCAGAATGCGCTCGCCGACGTCTCGTATCAGGTCTACCGGGTCAGACCTCAAAAAGTCGATCTCGAGGCGCTCACGGATCATGCATTGCAACGCTATACACTCTATAAGCCGATTCCCGAGGACCGGCGTCTCTATGCGAACTTCACCCATCTCGGAAATTATTCCTCGGCGTACTACACCTACATGTGGGACAAGGTGATCGCCGAGGATTTCTTCGCCCAGTTCGATCCTAAGAATCCTCTGGCCGGCTCCGCGCCGATGCGCTACCGCCGCATCGTGCTGGAACCAGGCGGCTCGAAATCCGCCAACGAGTTGGTGCGGAATTTTCTCGGCAGACCGCAGAACCTGGAGGCATTTCAAACGTGGTTGGGGCGGGAGTTTGCTGGCCAAAGCCAAACGAGATAACCGCTGCTAAAAGTTGATCCTCACACCGCCATACACACTTGCGGGGGTTCCCGGGCTTGCGGTGCGCGGATCACTGACGCCCCCCGGAACATTGGGCCACGGCACATCGCCGACGGGTCCGAATGCGCCGTAGGTATAGTAGCGTTTGTTGAACGCGTTGTTGAGAACGGCAAACAGTGTCACCGTGTCATTGGGTCGATATGACGCGTTGAAATCGACCACGGTGTATCCACCGATAGGTTGTGTGAGGTTGGCTTCATCGCCGAAACGGTAACTGTTGCCTTGTGTGACGACCGACGCGCCCAAGCCGACTCGCTGCCCCAGCGAATACTCGGCAACCAGGTTGATGCGTTGCCGCGGGATGCCGGGGATGCGGTCACCCGGTTGTACCTGTTCATTGCCGTTAGCATCCGCCGCCGGACTCGAGGTGTTGAGCAGCAGCGGCGTCTCGAAGGATGCCTGGGTCAGCGAGTAACCGAAAATCAGGTGAAGCCGCTCCTCGTCGTAGCGCAGATTGGCCTCGATGCCACGCCGCAGGGTGCGACCCGCATTGGTATAGAACGCCAAATTGGGGTTGTATACCGTGGTTTCGTAGATGATGTCATTGCTGTCTTGAGTATGATAATAATCGATGTCCCAACTCAATGACGGCCGCGTCGTCTCGCCGAAGTGACCGCGTAAACCGCCCTCGTACGTGTGCGCGACGACCTGATTGAGGTTCGGGTCGCCGACGAAAAAATTCAGCAAACTGCATGGGTTGGCCGCGCTCGCGCATGACAGCTCCTGCGGAGTCGGCGCCCGATTGGTTTGTGAATAATTGGCGTAGAATTGCAGCGCTGCATCGACTCGGTACACGATTCCCACGCTTGGATTGAACCGAGCGTAGCTGTGATCGCCGTTTACGGGGCCGCCCAACAGGTCCGAGAGCGAGATGTGCGCGTCGTTATAGCGACCGGCAAGTGTCAGATCGAGCGGTGGCGCCAGCGTCAAGGTATCCGTCAGAAACACGCCCGAGAAACGCGTATCGGTTTTAACGCGAACCGGATTGACGCCCTCGCTCGGCTGATCTTGGATGACTCCCGGATACAGAAATTCCCGGGAATACGGGTCAAAGCCACCGATCTCCTGGACGCCGGCAAAAATACTCCGCGAACCATCGAAGCTCGCACCGACGACCAAACGATTGAGAAGGCTCGCCAGAGGCGCGGTTTCGGTGACCTGCAGGGACGCTCCGTACGCGTGGCTGTTCAGCTGCTGCACGCTCAAACCCGAGTAAGTGGCGCCGTTCAAGAAGTCGGTCACCGGAGTGCCGTTGATTCCGGTGACCACCGTTCCGTCGTCGTTACAGAGCAAACCGGTACCATCGGCGCACGGCGCCACCTCTTCCGTGATGCCGTTGGGGACGACTTGGTTGAACGTATTGAAGTACGCAACGCCTTGCGCGGATGTCGATTCAGCCAGTGCGACCGACCCGTTCAGATTGAGGTTCAAATAATTGTTGTCGACGATATTGGGTGCCGTGAAAATATTGGAGATGTCTGCATTCAATGCTTGTTCCGGCGTGGCGCCGGGATTGCCGAGCGTATCGTGCACAGCGGTGATCCCGACATGTATCTCGCCCGGTTCGCGACGCCAGCCGATATCGGCATACAGGCGATACAGGTCCGATTCGCTGGTCTGGCGAAATCCATTATCGCGCGTGACGTCGCCGACGACGTAGACGCCCACCTCGCCGTATCGTTGTGAGAATTCCGCAATGCCCGCCTCGCGGCCGTAGCTGCCGCCATAGGCCGTCAGGTTGGCGGTCGGCGTATCGAAGCCGGTTTTCAGTCGGATATTGAGCGAGCCGCCCAGGGCGTTCAACCCGAACACCGGATTGGCCGCCTCGAGCGTTGCCGATTGAATCGCCGAGGGCGGGATCAAATCCCAATTGACCGTATCCCCAAACGCGTCATTGAAACGTTCGCCGTTCACGAAAATCGCGATTCCCTGCGGTGTTCCGGCAACGGGCGACGCGGTGAATCCGCGAAATAAAATATCCGGTTGAAACGCGTTGCCTTCCGAGTCGTTGACGGTGACCGAGGGAATGTTGTCGAGGATCGCGCCGGTGAGACTCGGTATGCCGGTGCGATTGATGTCGCTTGCGCTCAGCACGCGGGTAGAGGCGGCCACATCCTCACGGTCAACGGTAGGCCCTGGAAGCGGCGTGACCGCGACGACGAGGACGTCCTCCAATCCTGCCTGCCCAGCGCTCGTGTCCGCGCCAAGTTCCGCCGCGACAGCCGCGCTCGCCCGGGTGCTTCCCGAGATCGCCAGCAGCAAACCGAACACCACACCGCTCCCTCGCCGGGCGCAATGAGAAAAGCGCATCCCGATTCTCCCTTCGTTCACAAGCCGCGTACTTTCAAAGCCCAGAGTGACAGTGAGATTAACGTTACGACTGCGGTCGTATCGCAGCGATAGTCCCGAGCAATCCATTATTACAGTTCTATGACGCGCGTGAGCGCCGCCGGGAGGTTTGCGGTCGACGAGTCGCCTCGAGCGGCGTACGATTTCCCCATGCCGACCTTTCAATTGCCTGCCGATGAGTTGGAATATGTGGTCCTCGCAAAGCTGTGGGAACTCGGTACGGCGTCGGTGCGTGACGTATATGCACAACTCGATACGCCCGAGCCCTTGGTCTACACGACGATCGCGAAAGTCATCGATCGACTGCGCGGCAAGGGCCTCATCCAGCGCAATCGGGAAGGCAAAGCGTTTGTGTATCGCGCAAGAATCGCGCCCCGAGAGGTGGAGCGCGCGCGTGCGGAAGATGCGGTGAGCCGACTTCTGGGGCCCTCGCCGCGTTCAGCGGTGGCTGCGTTGGTCGATGCGGTCGATGCGGTCGATCCCAGGCTGCTCGATGAGCTCGAGCGCGCTGTGACTGCACACAGGAGATCGAAGCGTGGAACGTGAATCTCTGTTGTCGATATTGATCGTTCTTTTCGGTGGGCTGGCCTTGCAACTATTCGCAAAATGGCCGGGCCGCATCCGGGGTCGGTCCGGGTCACGACCCCTGGAGCGACTGCAGTACCTGGCTGTGTGGTGGCCGGCCGCACCGGCATTGACCGTTGCGGCGTGGCTTTGCGGGTGGGCGCTATCTCAGCCTGACCCGGTTCCGGCACGCGTGGGTTATCTGCTGTTCGTGGCGGCCGTACCGTTCGCGATCGTGGGGGGACGCGCCGTGCTGCGGGCGCTGTGGTCGCTATGCCGTTCACCGCGCCGTTATGGGATCGCAACGATCGGGCTGCTCAGACCTCGTATCGTCGTTGCACCGGAACTCGAGCAGACGCTTGATCCGCGTGCCCTGGAGGCCGCGCTCGCCCACGAACGCACCCACGTCCGGCACTACGATCCCCTGCGCATTTGGCTGGCGCAATTCGTCACCGATCTGCAATGGCCCTGCGCCAGCGCGCATGCTCGGTTCACGCGCTGGCTTGCAAGCCTGGAACTCGCGCGCGACGACGAGGCGCGCGCCGGGGGGGTGGAAGGCGCTGATCTTGCAGCCGCCGTTCTCGGCTCGCTGAGGTATCAAATGGGAGCTACCGCCGCGGTTGCGACCTTGATCGGTCAACCGGAAGCGCTGGCGGCGCGAATTGCACGGCTACTGCGGCCCCTACCCCCGACGGCGAGCGGCGAAGAACCGCCCTATCATATCGTGGCTGGTGGTTTGGCCACCGTTTGGGCGCTCGCCATCGCATTGGGTCTGGTGTGCGGAGAACCGTTGATCGGTTCGCTGCTTGCACTCAGTTACTGACGCATGGCTGGGCCGACGTCCGAGCCCGTCGCAGCACTGCTCAACCTTGCTGTAGAAGCGCTGCGGGCCGGCCGGCCGGCCGATGCGATTGGACCGCTGCGTCAGGCGGCACTGCTCAAGCCGCAGGCGGCGATGATTCATCACGATCTTGGTCTCGCATGCCTCGAGACGGGTCTCGTGCAGGAGTCCGCTGAGGCATTCCGGCGCGCCTTGGCGAGCGACCCGAGTTCATCGGATGCGGCTTTCCATTTGGGCACCAGCCTCGAGAGGCTGGGCGATGTCGGTGGTGCGCTCGTGGCTTACCATCGTGCCACGGAACTCGAGCCCGCACTGACCGAAGCGTGGTACCGGGCCGGCGCGCTGGTGCACACGCTCGGTCATCGCGACGAAGCCATCGCTTGTTTCGAGCGTGCGGCGGAAGCCGGCTCCGAGACGCGTTTCGGGCGGCTGGGCGCCGCGCGCGCAATGCTCTCGGCAGGTCGCGACCGGCAGGGCGAGCGTGCACTGCGCAAGGTGATCGCGGCGGATCCTAAGAATCCGCTGGCGCATGACCTCCTTGGCAACCTGCTCGCCGAGGCGGGTCATTTCGAGGAGGCTAGCGCCTGTTTCGCGCGGGCGATCGCGCTTGCACCGCTGCTCGCCGGGAGCTACTACGACCTCGTCCGTTGCCGCCGGATCATTCCTGCCGATGCGGCGCTCGTGGCGCAGATCGAGACAGCGCTCGACATGCCCGGCCTCGATGTTGAACCTCGCATGCGCATCCATCTCGCGCTCGGTAAGGCGGCTGACGATCTCGGTGACTACGAACGCGCCATGCATCATTTCGATGCCGCGGATGCGATTCGTCAGGCCAGCGCAGCATTTCCGGCGGAGCAGTTCGACCGGGAAGTGACGCAACTGATCGAGCAGACGACGCCAGACCTCGTTGCACGTGCTCCCGACCTGGGGAATCCCGATCCCACCCCGGTGCTGATCATCGGCATGCCGCGATCCGGGACGACCTTGGTCGAGCAGATTATCTCGAGTCATCCGGACGTTCGTGGGGGCGGCGAGCTCAATTTCTGGCCGACCTGCGGCGGCCGATGGCATGAGGCCGGTGCGGCGCGCAACGAGATGAGGTTCCTGCGCACGGCCGCGTCCGACTATCTCCGGGTGCTGAAGGCCATCGGTCCAAAGTCGGTCCGTGTCACTGACAAGAACCCGTTCAATTTCCTCTGGGCAGGCCTCATTCATCTGGCGTTACCGAAGGCAACGATCATTCATTGTCGACGCGCCGCCATCGACACTGCGCTCTCGATTCACCAAACCCTGTTCCATCCCAGCCTCGCGTTTCCGACCGGGGGTGAGAAGCTGGTCGCCTATTTTCGAAGCTACCAGCGTCTGACCGAGCACTGGCGCAGGCTCTTGCCCCTTCCGCGTTTCGTCGAGGTCGATTACGAGGAACTCACGGGCGATCCCGAGCCGGTGATTCGCAGGCTCATCGCGGCCTGTGGACTGCGCTGGCACGACGCGTGCCTACGTCCGGACCGTAATCCGCAGTCGGTGAAGACGGCGAGCCGGTGGCAGGCGCGGCAACCCATCTACCGGTCGTCGATCGGGCGCTGGCGCCGCTACGAACCCTACCTCGGCTCGCTGCGTCCGCTGCTCGGTGATGACCCGGCCGTCATTCACATTTCTGAAGGATGCTTGTAATCAAACGCGCGTATTGTCATAACGAGATGAACTACGACAAGAGTCGTAACAAGCGCTGCGGTAGGTGTCGAGTGATAGCTCCGTAGCCAGCGAATCGATCAAGACTTAAAGGGAGATCAGAACGTGGCGCGCAAGAAAAATCTCGCGAGAAATGCAGCTCGAGCAAAAAAGGTGAACCCATTGGCCGGCCTCGTCGCCTTGGGCGTCGCCTCGTCCGCGTTCGCGGCAGGTTCCGAACCATTTCCGACCTTCGTGCCCGGACCCCAGAAAAATGACTCCTACATCGTCGCCAGCGGTCAGGTGCTGACGCCGGAAGGCAAGCAGATCAATCTCGGCGAAACGCGTGCCAAGTCTGTCGCGCTCCATCCCACGCTGCCGCTCGCGGCGGTGCTCACCATGAGCAATTGGGCGGGCAACCCGGCACCGAGTACCGTGCAGGTGTTCAGCACCGTCACGGGCGTGGTGGTGCAGACCTACACGCCGCCCGCCAGTGCGAGCGGCAGCTTCCACGGCATCACGTTCTCGCGCGACGGGACCAAGCTGATGTTCAGTCAGGACGAGGAACCCACGTACACCACGAGCTATATCGCGGTGGCGAATGTCGACAGCGTCGGTCACCTGACCGATTACGCGGAAGTGTCGGTACCTCCGAGCAACAGCTTCATCACCTGTTTCCCGAACAGCCCACTCGGTAACTACGCGGCGCCGTGCGGCGTGTTCTACACGGCCTACTCATCGAATCCCAGCGGCGTTGCTTTCTCTGAAAACAGCCAGAGCGCCTATGCCCTCCTGAACGCCAACAACACCCTCGCGCAGATCGATTTGACGAGCAAGACACAGGGCAGCCAGATCCGCGTCGGCAATGCGCCACACAGCATTCTGATCGACGGCCACACCGCCTATATCAGTAACGAGGGCGGTCGGGTCGCCAAGGCGTCCGACTTCACGATCTATTCGGACGGCACTGAAATCGTCGCCGATCCGGTGAACGGCTCGTCAGTGACCGGCACGGTGTCGGTCGTGGACCTTAACAGCTTCAAGCTCGTCAACACGATCGAGCGGGGCATCGGCCTGCACCCGACCGGGATGGCGAAGTACGGCCGGGGTATTCTCGTGGCGAATACCAACAGCGATACCCTGTCCCTCATCAATGCTGACACGCAGCAGGTGGCGCGGACCATCGACCTCGGGCTGCCGATCAAGGTACCGGGCGATTCCGCCGCGGCCTACGGCGCCGCGCCGGACTCCATCGCGGTCGACGAGAAGGCCGGCATCGCGTATGTGGCTCTCTACAAAGCCAACGCAATCGCGGTCGTCAAGCTGCAGGACTGTGACCACGAGCAGTGGGATGATTCGCCGCACGAGAGCGTGCTGGGCTTGATTCCGGTCGCCTACGCGCCGTCGTCCGTCGTATTCGACAAGCTCAACCATCAACTGATCGTCGCCAATGACAAGGGCATCGGCACGACAAGCGCCGGCTTCCCGGAAGAGTTTTTGTTCAGTGGTGATGCGACCGGTTATCCTTCGCTCGTCAACCCAGCCGACGCATTAGCCACCGGAAACTGGTCCCACGCCGAACAGGGCACGGTCAGCCTGGTTCCGATTCCCGACCACTATACCTTGCAGAAACTGACCGCCCAGGTCTTCGTCAACAACCACTGGGACCTCGTCCAGAACATCGAATCGGCGTCCGGCGGTGACCCGCAGAAGAAGCCGGTCGCGCTCCCGGCCAAGATCGGCGATCCGTCGCTGATCAAGCACGTCTTCTTGATCATTCGGGAAAACCGCACCTACGATCAGATTCTGGGCGACGTGGCCAAAGGCAATGGCAACAGCGCTCTTGCCATGTTCTCCCAGGATCACACCAACGACCATGCGATCGTGAGCCGCTTCCCGCTGTTCGACAATTTCTACAACCCGAGTCGTCAGTCGTCCGACGGTCACCAGTGGATCACCCAGGCGATGGCTGACTATAACAACGACGTGGGTGGGCCCGACTGGGTCCGAAGCTATCCGGGCGGCAATGCGGGCGACTCGTTGGCCTACCTCAAGAAGGGCTTCTTCTTCCAGGAAGCGATTCAGGCCGGCCTGCCCACCAAGATCTATGGTGAATACGTCGAGAACACGAGCTACGCCAAGGCACCCGGCGGCAAGGAACCGTCCTGGACGCAGTTCTATAACGACAGTGTGAACTTCGAGAAGCAACTCACGGCAGACGGTACGACGAAGTCGGGTACTTTCAAGCCTCTCGCCTACCAGAACGCCGCGCTCACATCCTCCTCCCTCCCGGTGGTGGAGAATCATCTGATCACGAACTTCCCGCCGTTCGATCTCGGCATCCCGGACCAGTTCCGCGTTGACATCTGGCTTCAGGATTTCCAAAAGGACGTCAAGAACGGCACGGTGCCGACCTTGAGCATTCTGTGGATCATGTGCGACCACACCGGCGGGCCGCCGGATATCGATGCCGAACAGGCGGATAACGACCTCGCCGTCGGTCGAATCGTCGACTACGTCAGTCACAGCAAGGTCTGGGACTCCTCGGCGATCTTCATCGAGGAGGACGATGCGCAAACCGGACTCGATCATGTCGATGGGCACCGCAGCCCGGGCTACATCGTCAGTCCGTACGTGTGGCAGGACGGTCGCGTCGACCATACGTTCTACACCCAGGTCAACATGACGCGCACGATCGAACAAATTCTCGGCCTCAAGCCGCTGAACCAGAACGATCTGATCGCCTCGCCGATGGCGACGGCATTCGTCGAGGGAACCCCGCCGGAGGCAAATTTCGCTCCGTACAGCTATGTACCTGAGACGATTGCGCTCAACAAGGGCGTACCGGCGCCAACCGCAGCGCTCAGCCAGGTCGAACGCGAATGGATCAAGGCACGGAAGCAGATCTTCGCCGGCAAGTTTCAGAAGCCGGACTCGGAAGACTCTGATGTGGTCGGTCACATGAACTGGTATTTCGCCACCAATTTCAGCAAGCCCTATCCGGGTGAACGCAAGGTGCGAAGCCCACGCGACTTCCCCAACCTTCTCACGACGCATGATGAGGATGACGACGACAAGGTCGGCGGATAACTCCCGCTTTTCAAGTTGCGAGCGATGCGGCCGATAGCACTCGTTATCGATCCGCGGCCCGGATGAAACATGGGTGGTGGGCTCATTGCTTGGTCTCGATGCCGAGATGTTCGTTATCAGCCTGCTGGACGAAATC
>Ga0116226_10000903_pt1 | contig 25894 bp, 19 predicted proteins | sample S1TSphfallax_FD_89692 | JGI IMG/M metagenome (GOLD analysis project Ga0116226, IMG submission 89692) | Host-associated microbial communities from peat moss isolated from Minnesota, USA - S1T2_Fa - Sphagnum fallax MG | ecosystem: Host-associated > Plants > Peat moss > Unclassified | place: USA... | reverse complement strand
GTGCTGCCGCCAGGTAGAAACCGGTGCGGAACAGCGACGCTGCCGGCAGCGGGTCCGGCGACGTGTCATGTGCCAAGGCGCCCGGTGCCGGCCCGGGGGCCGGGCCCGGCGTCAGCCGCGTGCCATCGAACCGCGTCGCGCGGCACACAGCGAAGCTGGCCGATGGGGCAGCCTGCAGTGCGGCCAGCATGCGCGAGAGCCAGGTCGGGTGCAGCACCGCGCCTGCCGCGATCACGCCGACGGTTTCGATGTCGGGCGCCGGGGCGCATGATGGCGGGTCGTCGCGCACCTCGAAGCGCGGTTCGCCGTACTGCTGCACCAGGGCCGCGCCGTCGAGGCCAAGGTCGCGCCGGTTTGCCAGCAGCCGGAAATGCGGATTGGTCTGCCCAAGCACGCTGTCGAGCGTCAGTTCCAGGTGGCGCACCGGGCAGCTCCCGCGCAGCAGGAGCGTGGCCGCGGGGGGCGGCAGGCTCATGCCCCCGCGCCCGGACGGCGCCGCGGTGCGAGCACGCGGGCAAAGACGTCGAGCTGGCCCTGGCTTACCGGTTCCCAGCCGAATTGGGTGGCGCAGGCGCGGGTAGCGGCGCGGTCCGGCAGATTTGCAAACAGCGTGCGCACCGCCTGCGCGATGGCCGCCGGCGTGCGGGCGCTGGCGATCAGGCCGCAATCCGCCGTTCGCACCGCCTCGTCATTGCCGGCGATCGGGCTGACGACGACCGGGGTTCCGCACGCCATCGATTCGAGCAGGACGTTCGCGAAACCCTCGCGCGCGCTGGCGAGCACCGAAATATCGGCAGCGCCGTAGAGGCCCGCGAGGTCGCCATGCGGCCAGGGCCCGAGCAGCCGCACCCGCGGTGCGACGCCGAGGCGATCCGCCAATGCCAGCAGCGCGTCGCGTTCGGGGCCTTCGCCGGCAATGAGCAGGTGCCACGCCGGCAATTCCGCCAGCGCGGCGATGGTGAGGTCGTGGCCCTTGCGGGCGATCAGGCTGCCGACCGAGAGCAGGGTTGGCCCGGTCAATCCCAGGGCCGCGCGGGCGGCGGTGCGGTCGACAGGCGCAAATTGCCGCAGGTCGACGCCATTGCGCAGCACGGTGACGCGGCCAGCATCGACGCCGATCGCGGCCAGCGCATCGCGTAGGCCGGCGCTGACGGTAATCACCGCGTCGGCGCGGGCGCAGGCGGCGCGGATCAGCCTGCGCGGTATGGCATGCCTGGGCCACTGCGTGACATCGGACCCGCGGGCGGTCAGCACCACGGGCAACGAAAACCGGCGGCCAAGCCAGGTAGCGGCGACTCCGTCCGGATAGAGGTAATGGGCATCGATCAGGTCGAATGTCTCACCGGCGCGCCGCAACCGCGCGAGCGCGCGGGCGGCGGATAAATACAGCAGGAAGGGCGCGGCACTCATACCGAACCGGGGAATGGCGAGGTAGCGCGGGTGCAGCACGCCGATGCCATGGCGCCGCTCGGCGGCGGGCGCCGCGGCGTGGCGCGACCAGGTGCCGAAAGCAGGGTTCTTGCTCGGAAAGTAGGGGATGGGCGCCAGCACTGTCGCGCTCACGGCACCTGTTCCCACCAGGTGCCGCAGCCGATTTTCGACGAAAACACCATGTGCCGGCGCGGCATCGTTCGGATAGAGCGTCGAAAACGTCAGGATGCGCATAGGGAAGGAAGAGAAGCACTTCTTTTTTGAAAAAAAGAAGCAAAAAAATTTTAACTATTAGCATGAACGCACGCGCCTTGAGCGAACGTTTTTTGGTCTTTTTTTCAAAAAAGAACTGCTTCCTTTCTTTTTGCCTAAGGCCCCAACGTAGTCCTGAGCCTAAGCGCCGCCGCACGATCGTCGAAATCACGCGGATCGCCAAGAGCCCGATCCAGCGCGGCACGGGCGGTGTCCGCGCGCCCGGCTGCATTCAAGGCAAAAGCCTCGTGGTAAAGCACGGTCTGGTCCGGATCATGCGCCGCCGCTTGCTGCAGCAGCGGCAGCGCTGTTGCCGTGTCGCCCTGTCGCGCGACCGTCCAACCCAGCGTGTCCTGCGTTTCGGGGCCAGGCGCGATGATGTAGGCGCGCTGCGCCAGCGCGTGCGCGGCGGCCAGATCGCCCTCGGAGAGCTTCACCCAGGCCGCATTGTTCAGTGCAACGGGATTGTCCGGTTGCACGTGGAGTATCTTCGCGAGCCAACCCCCCGCGTCATCCAGGCGGTGGGCGGCAATGGCGAGCGACGCCAGAACCTGCAACGCGGGCACGTCGTCGGGGTGGGCGCCCGTCCACTGCGCCAGCAAGGCAGTCGCATCGGCCGGGCGGCTGGCGCGCGCCAGGGCCAGGGCGGCGCCAACCGCCAGGCCCGAGGATGGCGCCTCGCGAAATGCATCGAGGTAAGCGGCCGCGGCACCTTTCCTGTCGCCGCTCGCCGCGAGCAGGTCCGCCGCGAGCGGCAGCGCCGCGGGCAGGTTTTGCCGGTCGGCACGCAGCGACGCGGCACGGGCGAGCGCGGCCTGCAGGCCACCGGCGCGTTTTTCGATGGCGACGGCAGCAGCGAGCAGGGTCGGGTTGCCCGGATTGATGATCAGCCCGTCGGCGACCGCGGCGCGGGCAGCGCTGAAATCATTCGCTTGCAGTGCCAGGCCGATCAAACCGAGGCGCGGCGCGGGGTCCTTCGGGTCGGCATCGGCCGCTTGAAGAAACAGGCGGCGCGCCTCCTCCGGATGGCCATTGCCGGCCTGTGCTTCCGCCTGCAACGTCACCAGGGTTGTCTCGTTGGTCGCGTCGTTGGTGGAGGCGGCACGGCTCAGCATGGCCACGGCCCGTTCTGGCTGCCCGGTGCGCAGATAGAGGCGGGCCAGGATTTTGGTGAAAGCCGGCTCGGCGGGTGCCGCGGCGTGGGCCGCTTCGGCCAGCGCGATTGCGCCCTTCGCGTCGCCCGCCTGCATCGCCTGGCCGATCGCCAGACCAAGGCCGCGCTCGTCCGTCGGGTGGGCCGCCATCCAGGCCGTGAGCCGATCATGCGCCGCGGCGTCGGCGCCGGACATCAGGTCGATCTGGTTCAGCCCGAAAGTGGCGCCACGGCTATCGGGAAACTGGCGCAATACGGCGCGGAAGGCATCTCGCGCACCTGCGGTGTCGAGGGACGCAATTTTTATCTGGCCGGTGAGCACGCCGACAGGCTCGATGTCACCATCGGCGGCACGCAGGCGGGCAACCGCATCGGTGGCGCCCTGCAAATCGCCGGCATCCAGGCTCGCCTGCACCAGCGCGGAGGCGGCCCTTGGCTGGTCCGGCACCACCGCGAGCGACTGCCGCAGGGCCGCGGCGCCGGCCAGGTTGTCGCCTGTTTGCAATCGGGCGGCGGCTAGCCGGTTAAGCAATGCCGTATCCCGCGGCGCCAAGGCGGCCGCCTGTGCCCAGATCGCCGCCGCGGCCTGAAAATGGCCGAGCATCGCCAGCGCACGGCCGCGCAGGCCGAGCATGTCGGCGTCCGGCGTGCCGCCCCCCATCGCGGGTTGCAGGGCCTGCAAGGCGCGGTCCGGGTGGCCGAGGCGGAGCTCAGTTAGCGCCAGAAGTTTCCCGCCGGCCGTATCCGCCGGGTTGTGCAGGGCATACGAGGCCGCCGCCTCCTGCGCCTGCGCCGGCTGGTCGAGCGCAAGTTTCGTCGTGCCGAGCAGGTAATTGCCGAGCGGCAACCGGTCGAGCACAGGCGATATGGCGGCCAACTGGACGTCGGCTTCGGTGTAGTTCCGGCGGCGGACGGCCACGATGGCCCGCAAATAATGCATGTCGACCCGCTGCGGCGCCGCGCGGCCGACCTGTTCGAGCAGCGTGCCCGCCTCGTCGTCGCGTTGCAGCAGGATCAGCGCCCTGGCGGCCGTTATTCTGGCGCCGATGTCGTTCGGGCGCTCGGCCTGCACGCGCCGCGCCAGTGCCAACGATGCGGCTGCGTCGCCCTGCGCCAGCACGATGTCGGCTTGCATCAGCAGCGCGTCCGGGCGCTGCGGATCGCGCCCTGCGACTTGCGCCACGGCGCGCGCCGCCGCATCCAGATCGGCGCTTGCGAAATCGATCCGGGCTTGCGTGAGGCCGATATCCGGATTGTCCGGTGCGATCTGCGTGGCGCGCGCGATGGCGGCCCGAGCCTCCGGCAGCCTGCGCAAACCGAGATAGGCAAGCGCGCGGACCGCGAATGTCTGCGCCACCGCGCGTGGCGGCGCGCGATCGGGCGCGAAATCGGCCAATGCCGCGTCGAAATGCTGTTGCAGCATATAGGCCTGGCCGAGCGGTATCACGATCGCGGCGGGGTCGAAGCCGCCATCTAGCGCCACACGAAAATTGCGCTCTGCCGACACGCCGCGGCTTTGCGCAAGATCGACAATGCCAAGCCGGAAACTCGCCTCCGGATTATGCGGATGGCCGCGCAGAAAGCTGCCGAGTTCGAGCTCCGCCGCATGAAGATCGCCGTGGGCAAGGTTGATTTGCGCATCGCGCAGCAGGTCGGCCGGGTGCGCGACAAACCAAAACCCGCCGATTAGGCCGGCGCCGGCAAGCGCGAAGATGCCAAGCTGCTGGGCTCGACGCATCAACAAATTCCTCGATGTGGGGCAGGGGCACCGGGGGAGCGGTGCGAACACTTGCTTATCGTTTAGCAGAAATTAGGGTGACTCGCATAGGATTGCGTCTGGCGTTGGATAAGCAGGAAGTATTTCTTTTTTGAAAAAAGAAACAAAAGACTTTTGTTTATGTTGAGTCTGTCGGCGCATAAGCGTTTCCGTCGCCGCACGCACACCATAAATGCACTCAACATAATAAAAAATCTTGCTTGCCGGCATTCAAGCGTCTAGAGCCGGCGCCTCCCTTCCATGGCCTCAGAGCCGAAACAAAAAGGCGTGTAGCTCAGTGGCAGAGCGCTGCTTTAACTTAGCAGATGCCGGGGGTTCGACTCCTTCCGCGCCTACCAGCGGGCCCGGTTCCTTTATCATGGGCCGCGGGCCGCGCGCTCTCTTGGCCATGGCGATCTTGCCCGCTCTGATGAGTGTCGGCGGCTGCGGCGAGGGCGGGGCAGGGGGCTCGGCGGCTGTCACCGCCGGTGACCCTTCCTTCACCCCGGGCGATACGCAAAGCGAATACGTCATCGGACCGGGCGATCTGCTCTCCATTTCCGTCTACGAGGCTCCCCCGCTGTCGGTGAACGACCTTCCGGTGCGGCCGGACGGGCGGATTTCCGTGCCGCTGGTGCCCGACATTGTGGCGGCGGGCAAAACGCCGGCCCAACTCGGGCACGAAATCGAAAAGCGGCTGAAAAAATACGTCCAGCAGCCGATTGTCACCGTCATGCTGCGCAGCTTCCAGGGCTCGCCGGACCGACAGGTGAAGGTCGTCGGCGCCGCGGCCGAGCCGCAGACAATCCCCTACCGCGCCAACATGACGCTGCTGGACGTGATGATCGCCACCAAAGGCATGACCAAATTCGCCGCCGGCAACAGCGCGGTCATCGTGCGCCGCGTGCCCGGCGGCCAGCAGCGCATTCCCGTCCACCTCTCCGACCTGGTGAAGGACGGCGACCTGCGCGCCAACGTGGCCATGCGCCCCGGCGACACGTTGATCATACCGCAGAGCTGGTTCTAGGGCCGCGCGGTGGAAGCGCTTCGCGAGCTTTTCGGCCGATATGGCGAGTTGGCATGGCGCCGGCGCTGGTGGGCGATGCTCACAGCCTGGCTGGTCTGCATCATCGGCTGGATCGCGGTGGCCATGCTGCCCGACCAGTATGAAGCCAACGCGCGGGTTTTCATCGACGCGGACGCGTTCCTGACGCCGCTGCTGCGCGGAATCGCCGTGGAAAGTTCGCTGCAGGATGAGCTCGATCTATTGCAGCATATGCTTCTGTCGCGGCCGAATCTCGAACGGATCATTCAAAAAACCGACCTGCAACTCATGGCAACGTCGCCGTATGCGACCGAGCAGCTGGTGGAAAGCCTTGGCCTGCGCATCAAGGTCGTGGCGCAAACACGCAACATCTTCACGATCACCCTGCGCGACAAGAACCGCCAGCTCGCGTCGGACGTGGTGCAGGCCATGCTCGCCAGCTTCATCGAGAACAAGGCCGGCGAGAACCGCGAGCAGATCGACCGCGCGTCCACCTTCATCGACGAACAGATCTCCCAGTATGAGACGCAATTGCGGACCGCCGAGGAAAAGCGTGCGGCCTTCCGCAAGAAATACATCGACCTGCTGCCCGGCGACGGCGGCACCAACCGGCTGCAACTGGCGCGCGATCAGGTCACCGCCCTGACCGGCAAGCTGGAGGACGCACACACGCGGCGGGGATTGATTGCCGGTGAACTGAAGGGCACGCCCGCAACGCTGGGCAGCGAAGGTGGCGGCGGTGGCGGCGGCAACCCCGAATTGCGCGCCGCCGAGGACCGGCTGCACCAGCTCAAGCAGGTGTACACCGACGAATATCCCGAGGTGATTACGCAGAAGCGGCTGGTGGAGCAGTTGCGCCAGTCGGGCGGCGACGGCGGCGAGGGCGGCTTCCGGTCGCGCGTGGTGCCGAACCCGGTCTATCAGGATTTCGTCCTGCAACTGGTGCAAACCGAAGGCGAGATTGCCAGCCTGCAGCGCCAGTTGGCCGATGCGCGCACCGAACGCGACCGGCTCGAAAAAATCGCCCGCGGCGTGCCGGAGCTGGAGGCGCAATATACCAACCTGAACCGCGACTATGACGTGGTACGCAAGAATTACGACGAGCTGGTGGCGCGCCGGGAAGGCATGCGCATTTCCCAGGCGGCGGATAAGAACGCGAACAATATCAAGATGGTAATCCTTGATCCGCCGACCGTGCCACGGGTGCCGGTGGCACCCGACCGCGTGCTTCTGGCCATCGGTGTGCTCGTGCTGGGTCTCGGTGCGGCCGGCGGCAGCATCGCGGCGATGATGGCGCTTGACCAGTCGTTCCACAGCGTCGTCGAGCTTCGCGCCATGGGGCTGCCGGTGATCGGTAGCGTGTCATTGGCAGCACTACCGCCGACTTTGACCGATCGGCTTAAGCAAATTGGATTGTTTGGCGGGGTATTTGCGCTTCTTCTGCTGGCGCTGGGTGGCGTTATGATGCGGTTCGGAGGTCCGGCGTGAGGCCGTAGGGCGGATCAGCCCTTGCGCCATCCGCCGAGCTCAGCCACCGCATTGGGGTTAACCGAGCCGAACAGAAAGCAGTTCTTTTTTTAAAAAAAGAACCAAAAAACTTTTATCTTATAAGGGAAAGTGACAGTTATTATCTAAGCCATGGACAGCCCGACCACCTACGAGCGCCCTACGGCGCTGACCCGGCCGCCTTTGCGCTCGCTCGCGCAAATGGCGCAGGCGGGGCTTATCATCGAGGACGAGGGGCGCACCCGACTCGGCGACGAGTTCCGCATTTGCGCCAGCCGCCTCAACGGCATCATCAAGGCCACGCTGCAGTCGGGCGAGCGCAACGCCAACACGGTTCTCATCACCAGCACCAAGCCGGCGGAGGGCAAGAGCTTCTCCTCGGTGAACCTGGCCGCCTCCCTCGCGCAGACCGCGGCCCGGCCAGTGGTGCTGATCGACGCCGACCTCAAGCCAGGGTGCCTTTCCGAACTCGTCGGCCTTCGCCTGCAACCGGGCCTGTTCGACTTCGCGGCCGATCCGCAAATTCGCCCCGCCGACCTCACCGTGGAAACGCCGGTGCCCGGCCTGTCCATCCTTCCGATCGGCATCCCGCCCGCCTTTTCCGACTTCGAGCAGCGCCGCCGGCCCCTCATGGAAGTGGTCGATCTGCTCGCCGCCGCGTTGCCGGAAAGCACGCTGGTGCTGGATGCGGGCCCGTTGCTTTCAACCTCCGACCCCAGCGTGCTGGCACCTTCTGTCGGCCAGATTGTTATGGTAGTGGAAGCCAGCCGCACCCAGCGGCTGGAGTTGGAAGCGGCGCTGGAGCTTATCCGCGGCGCCCACAAAGTGATGTTGATGTTGAATAAGGTAGCCGGCCGGCAGCGCTCGTCGTTTGGCTCCTACAGTTATTACGGTGATTATTACGCGCGGCCAAATGCGCCGCCGCCGCAGGCCAAGACGGCCATTTGAGGAACCCATTATGCAACACCGTGGCGATCGTTTTTTCCGCGCCCGATCCCGCCTTCTGGCTTGCACCCCCCTTCGGGCTTGCACCCCCCTTCTGGCTTGCACCCCCCTTCTGGCTTGCAGCAGTGTATTGGCGATCGCCGCATTAACAGCCCATCCCGCGTTCGCCCAAAGTGCCGACCCCTACAGCGACCGCTATGCCGACAGCGGCGCCCCCGGCGATACCCAGGCGAGCCCCGGCGCCGGCACGGCCGCCGCCGCCCCTGGTGGCGCGGACAGCGGTGCCGACGTAAACCTCGCGCCGCCGCCCCCCGCCTTCGCGGATACGGTATTGCCCACCCTCGGCGCGAATCCGTCGTCCGCCGACATGCGCGCGGAACTTCTCGATGCGTTCGGCGACACCCAGCCGGTGCACGCCGATCGCATCAGCCCGGACTGGCAGATCATTCCCGTTCTCACGGTCGCCGAGGAATGGACCGACGATGCCGGGATCGCCGCCGGTTCCGGCGCGCTGATCAATAATCGCGCCGGGTCGGACTTCGTCACCCTGATCGAACCTAGCATCACCCTGCTCGGCGACACCGAGCGCCTTCAGGTCACCCTGCATTACGCTCCTGTCGGGGAGATATTCGCCGACAACACCGGCTATTCGCAGTTCCGCCAGAACGCCGACGGCGATGCGTTGCTTACGCTGCTGCCCGGCTGGCTGTTTTTCGACGCGCGTGGCTCGATTTCACAGCAGCCGGTCTTCGGCGGCCTCGGCGTGTTCGACACCGTTCTGTTGTCGCCGAACGAGCGCGAAACGATCGGCACCGGCTCGGTCAGCCCCTACATCGCGCACACCTTCGGCGGCGCCGGAACGCTCCAGGCCGGTGTCGGCTACCTCTATTCCGGTGTCGACGCGCCTGGCTACCTGAACCAGCCGGGGCAATTCGTGCCGTTGGCCACCTCCTACGATTACGGCAGTTCGTGGCTCGCCACCCGCCGCGCCTTCGCCAGCTTCACCACCGGGCAGGATCTGCAGCGCTTCCAGGATCGGATCGGCATCGATGCGAGCTGGTATGACGGTTCCGGCGAACTCGCCTCCGGCCGCCGAGTGCTGGTCACCGACGATGCGAGCTATGCCGTCAATCGCTATCTCTCGCTGCTCGGCGAAGTTGGTTACGAAAACACCGTCTATCCGCAGGCCGGCTTCAGCTACATCGGCGGCATCTGGGCCGCCGGCGTCCGCGTGACACCAAGCACCACCAGCCTGCTCGTCGCCGAGTGGCGCTATGTCGATGGTTTCGGCTCGCCCTATATCTATGGTTCCTGGCAGGCAACGCCGCATATCCGCCTGTTCGGCGGCTACTCGGAGGGTATCGAAACCTTCAACCAGGATCAGCAGAATCAGCTTCTGGCGGGCAATCTGGATGCAACCGGCGCCCAGGCGTCGGGCCTGATCGCGGCCCCGCTGCTGGGCAGCACCGGCCTGTATGCCGGCAACCAGGCGCTGAACCGGGTGCGGCGGCTTGACCTGAACGCAAGCTATGTGGCACCGCGCGATACCATAACGGGCACGTTCTATTGGCAGCACAGCCGTATCATCGGCAACCCCTACGGCCTGCCGACCAGTGTTCTCGACGAACTGGGCCTGAACAGCCCGGAATTGGTGGCGTTCGGGCTCGAAACCGAGAATACCTCCGTCAGTTACGATGCCGGCGCGGACTGGGTGCATGACCTGTCGCCGACGCTGACCAGCAACCTCTATGCCGGCTACGATCATTCGCGCAATGCCTCGGTGATATCCGAGACTTCCGCGGCGGTGCTGCTGTCGGCGGGGCTGCAAAAGGCGTTTACCGACACGCTTAGCGGCGCGCTGACCTATGCCGGCACGTTCTTCGTTGACGGTACGGAATTTGACGGGATCAACCGGAATAACAATACCGTGACGGTAAGCGTAACAAAAAGATTCTAGTCGTCCGGCCCCGACGCTTATTACGAGAGCGTCGGCTGAATCGGCGCACAAAAACTAAGGCTAAGAAAAGGAAGGCCTGCTTTTTTTAAAAAAAGAAGCAAAAAACTTTTGCCCATTTAGGTGCGGCTCCATGCGGACGGTCAATGCAATGACGATCGATGTGGAGGATTGGTTCCAGGTGCAGGCGTTTGCCGGAACCATTTCGCGTGATGACTGGGAAGGGCTGGAACGCCGTGTCGAACAGAACACCGACCGTATCCTGGCCATGTTTGCCGATGCCGGCATAAGCGCCACGTTTTTCACCCTCGGATGGGTCGCCGAACGCCACCCGGCGCTGGTCCGGCGCATCGTCGCAGCCGGCCACGAACTGGCCAGCCACGGCTATTGGCACCGCCTGGCGCACGAGCAGACTCCGGCAGACTTTGCAGCCGACGTGGGTGATGCCCGCAAATTGCTGGAGGATGCCGGCGGGGTGCCGGTGATCGGCTATCGCGCGCCGACATTTTCGATCAATTCGCGCAACCCGTGGGCGTTCGATGTGCTAACGGAACAGGGCTACCGGTACAGCTCCAGCATATATCCGATCCGGCATGATTTATACGGCATGCCCGAGGCGCCGCGGTTTCCGTTCCGGCCGCGCGGCACAGGGCTGCTGGAAATTCCGATGACGACAATGCGGGCGGGCGGGCGCAATTTCCCCTGCGCCGGCGGCGGGTATTTCAGGTTGCTGCCTTATGGGGCGTATCGCGCATGCCTGCGGCGGTTCAACCGGAAGGATCGGGCGGCGGGGATTTTTTATACGCACCCTTGGGAAATCGATGCGGAACAGCCGCGTGTTGCGGCGGCCCCGCTTATGGCGAAGTTCCGGCATTATTTGAATTTGGGGCTCATGCCAGGTCGGATGCGGCGGTTGTTGCGGGATTTTGAATGGGGCCGGGTGGACCGGGTGTTCGCGCGGCACATTGCGTATTAGGAATGAGTTGATGTGCGCAATACCAATCCGCATAAAGACTGATACACTAACGAAGCAAAAGAAGTATTTCTTTTTTGAAAGAATGAAACAAAAAACTTTTGGTCTTTGCGCAAAGCCGCCGGATCAAATGGGCCAATCGGGCGGTGCCCTTATATAGGCAAAAGTTTTTTGGTTCTTTTTTTCAAAAAAGAACTGCTTCCTTGCCCCTGCCTGCCTTTTTCGGTGAGTCGCTCTCAACGCGGACTGTATAAGGCAGGCAATTGGGCGTGGTTGATCGCCCAAGCCGCGGTATCGTCACATTGCACAATCGCTGCGAAAACGTAACCCTCAGGGGCGCGTCACCCGTCCCCCGCGCATCGCCTCCGGCACACCCGTCGTGCCGGGAAAACTCAGCGGCAAGCCCTCCACCACCCGCGCCGCCAGATAGCCGAAACATTGCGCCTCCAGCGCGTCGCCGTCCCAGCCCAAATCTTCCACCACGCCGACAGGGCAGGGGGCCACCGCCCGCAGCGCCGACATGATCGCCGGATTATGCCGCCCGCCGCCCGCAACCAAGATCCGCGCCGGCGTGGCTGGCCACGGCACCGACAGCGCGGACCGTGCCGTGAAGGCCGCGAGAGTTGCCGCCGCGTCCGCCTCCGGCAGGCCGGCCACCAGCCCCAGCGCATGGGCGAAATCCTGCCGGTCCAGCGATTTTGGCGCCGGGCGCGCGAAATACGGGTCCGCCAGCAGACGTGCCAAAATGGCCTCGTCGGGCATGCCGCAAGCCGACAGCCTTCCGTCGCGGTCCATCGGTTCGCCCAGCACGCGGGCGCAATAATCGTCCAGCAGCGCATTGCCTGGGCCGGTGTCGCAAGCCGCCAGATAGCCGTCCGCGCCGATGAACGTTACGTTGGCGACGCCGCCGATGTTCAGCACGGCCAGCGGGCGCTCCAAGCCGTTTGCCAGTGCTGCATGGTAGGCCGGCACCAGCGGCGCCCCCTGCCCACCTGCGGCCACATCGGCCGTGCGAAAATCGTGTGCCACCGGCAGGCCGGTCTGGCGCGCGAGCAAGCGCGCGTCGCCGATTTGCCAGGTGCGCCGTTCCGCCGGACGATGCAGAATCGTCTGGCCGTGAAAACCGATCATATCGGCTGCTTCGCCCAGCGCCCGCACCGCCGCCACATGGTGCAGCGTCATCTGCCGTTCCGTTTGCAGGAGCGACGCGTCGTCCGCGGGCAGCGACGGCGCCCGGTCCAGCAACGCGCGCAGGGCCGTGCGCAATGCGGCCGGATAAGCAACGGTCACCGCGCGCCCGGCGCGCACGTGCGACACGCCGTCGGTCTCCACCAGTGCCGCGTCCACCCCGTCCAGCGAGGTGCCGCTCATCAGCCCGATTGTGCGGATCACCTTCAATGCGATGCCGCGTAGGACTGCGTGCCGCGGGTGAACACAAGGTCGGTTGGTTCGATCGCCGAAATCGGAATGTCCGGCAACGCCGCCAGCTCCGCGTAGAGCGGCGCGAAATCGGTATTCACCGTCTCGTCCAGCAACGCCGGAAGGCTGTCGATGACAAAATAATTCTGCTGGAAATCGTCGATCCGATACGGTGTACGCAACACGCGCCGCAGCGAAAATCCCAGCCGGTTCGGCGACGGGTCGTCCAGTGCAAAAACGCTCTCGCTGCGTGACGACACAATCCCCGCGCCATAAATCCGCAGTCCCGCATCGGTGCGCAGCAGTCCGAATTCGACCGTGTACCAGTACAGCCGGGCCAGGTTCCCGAGCCGCCCCAACTGCAGGGCGCGCCGCCCGCCCTGCCCATAAGCCTGCATGTAATCGGCAAAAACCGGGTCGGTCAGCATCGGCACGTGGCCGAAGACATCGTGAAAAACGTCGGGCTCCTCGAGATAATCGAGCTGGTCCGGCCGCCGGATGAAGTTGCCAGCGGGAAATCGACGGTTGGCCAGATGCTCGAAAAACACATCTTCCGGCACCAGCCCAGGCACCGCCACCACGCGCCATCCCGTCAGGCCGAAAAGCCGTTCCGACATGAGCTCGAAATCCGGAATTCCCGCGGAAATATCGAGCGCCTTCAGGCCGGCCAGAAACTCGCGGCACGCCCGGCCCGGCAGCAGGGCTGCCTGGCGCTCGAACAAGGTTGTCCACACGGCATGTTCCGCTGCCGTGTAATGCTGCCACCCTTGCGGAATGGTCCAGTCCGCCGCGTGCGCGATATCCATGGATTTTTTCTCCTGGCAGAAGGCAGCCGTTCTTTATTGCAAAAAAGAACCAAAAAACCTTTATCTATTGCCGGCAGCATCCAATTGGCCGTTTGGGACCGGCTGTTGGCCGCCCGCCGGCACCCGGCACGCCACCTCGACGCATTTGCGCATCACGCTCGGCAGTGCCTCCTCATCCAGGTTCTGGGCAGCCCGCAAAAAACCCTCCGCCTCGATCGCCGCGACCGTCGCCGCATACACATCTAGGAAAAGCTCGAAATGCGTGAACACGTGGCGCACGCGCCCGGCCTGCCGCCACGCCGCTTTCATCGGTGCCGACTGTGCCGCTTCATGCGCCGCAAAGGGTGCTGCGCGCCACACGGTTCCCGGCAATTCTGTCATGCCGCCCAGCAGCCCGGTGGGTGGCCGCCGGCGCAGCAGGATCTGTCCCGCCTTATCCTGCAGAAAAAAATGCGCGCCGTGCCGCACCGGGCGCGCGGCCTTGGCCGTCCGCCGGGGCAATTCTTCCGCAATGCCCGCCCGCCTGGCCATGCAGGGCCCGGACCAGGGACAAATGCCGCACGCCGGCCGCGGCGTGCAAATCGTGGCGCCCAGATCGAACAGCGCCTGGCAGAAATCCGCCGCCCGTGCGCGCGCCGCCGCATCCCGGTTCAACGTTGCCGCGGCCTCGGCCAGCGCCGGTTTTGCCGCCGGCAAAGGCGTCTCGATCGCGAACAGCCGCGCCGCCACGCGCTCCACGTTGCCGTCCACCGGCACCACCGGCCGGCCGAACGCGATCGCCGCCACCGCGTTGGCCGTGTAAGGCCCGATCCCCGGCAACGCGCGCAGTCCCTCGACACTATCCGGAAAACGGCCGCCGCCGGCCGCCACTGCGCGGGCACAGGCGTGCAGATTGCGCGCCCGGGCGTAATAGCCGAGCCCTGCCCAGGCGGCCATCACCGCAGCTTCATCCGCTGCCGCCAGCGCCTCCACCGTCGGAAATCGGGCCACGAACCGCTCGAAATACGGCACGACGGTTGTCACCGTCGTTTGCTGCAACATGATTTCGCTGAGCCAGACCCGATAGGGATCGGGAATCTCGCTGGGCAGGGCGCGCCAGGGCATGCGCCGCCGGTTGCGGTCATACCAATTCAGCAGCGACTCGGCGTGAGGCATGGAAGGAAGAATGTTCTTTTTTGAAAAAAAGAACCAAGAAACTTTTATCTGTTACGACCGGCACCCGAATGACCCATTTTAACCGCCGGCCGGCCGCATAGTTAACGGTTTTTTCTTCTTTTTTCAAAAAAGAAGAACTTCCTTCCCTACCCTCCCGGCGGCACCGCCAGGCACTGCCATTGATGCGCCGTGAGCGTATGGCAAGCCGCCCCCGCCGCCGGCTCGGTGATCCCAATCAGGCGGGCGCGGAAAAACACCTGCCCGTCGAGATGCTGCACCATCGAGACCTCGGGGCGGGCCGCGTGCAACTGTGCCGGCGCCAAGGCGCGCGCCGTTTCCGCCGTTTGCCGGGCCTGCGCTGCCAAGCCGAACGCCCCCACCTGCACGCCCCAGCGAGTGTCCGTCGTGCTAGGCATGCGCGTATCCGCATAGGCGCTGGGTATAAGGGCAAACCGCGTCGGCGACGGCCGCAATGCAGGCGGCGGCGCCAGCGCGGGAGCTGGCGCTGGGGTCGGCGCCGGCTCCGGCTGCCAAACCTGGCTACCCACCTCGGTCGGTTGCGGCGGCGGTACTGCCTCCGCCACTTCCAGCGGCGCCTGAGTCGGCACCGGCGATGGGGATGGGGCCTGGTCGGGTTGCCCGGCGAACGCGACGAGCGGCCCTGTCATTGGCGCCGCCCCGACCAGGCGAGGCGCTACGTTATCGAGGTAGGCAATCGTCTCGTTCGGCAATTCGCCGCGCCCGGCAAGGTATTCCTCGAGCCGCGACGGCCCTGCGTCATACGCGACCAGGAACGCCGGCGAACCGTACTGTTCATACAATTCATGGATCAGTGCGGTGCCGGCCATGATGTTGTCATGCGGGTCATAAGCGTCCGGCCCCAGCCCGTAGCGCGCGCTCAGCGACGCGTAGGTCGCCGGCATCACTTGCATCAGCCCCATCGCCCCGGCCGACGATGTGGTTAGCTCACCATTCAGATATTCATGCCCGCCACTTTCCTGCCGCATCACTTCGCGGATGAAAGTCTCCGGCACGCCATACTTGGCCGCGGCTTCGTGGATATACGGGCCCCAGGGATCGGCCGGCGTGCCGGGTGCCGCGTAATTCCGCACCCCCTGCGCACGATAGCTCACCCCAACTTGCGCACCGCCGCCGCATGCGGCCAGCGCCAACGGCACCCCTAGCACGGCAAAGCGGAATCTTGCGGCCATGGACGATAACGCATGCACACCTTGCCGCCCGAGATCAAGAAAAACCTTCAAGTGCCTGCTCCGACGCCCGAAAACCGCAGTTTGTTGTTACAATTAACTTGGCCTAGGCTGACCGCCCACGCCCAGGGACGCCACTCTGCATGATCGACCTTTACACATCGCCAACACCGAACGGCTGGAAGGCCAGTGTTACACTCGAGGAACTGGCGATCCCTTACACAACCCACCCGATCGACCTCGCAAGCGGCGCGCAGAAGCAGCCGGAATTTCTCGTAATCAACCCGAACGGCCGCATCCCTGCCATTGTCGATCGCGAGGCGGATGATTTCGCTGTCTTCGAATCCGGTGCCGTCATGATCTACCTCGCGGAAAAGGCCGGAAGGCTGCTGCCACCACACCCGCGCGGCCGCAGCCTCGTGCTGCAATGGCTGATGTTCCAAATCGGCGGCATCGGCCCGATGATGGGCCAGGCCAACGTGTTCTCCCGCTACTGGCACGAAACATACCAGCCGGCGATCGACCGCTACCAGAACGAAGGCCGCCGCCTGTTCGAAGTTCTGGAAAGCCGCCTCGCCGACCACGAATATCTCGCCGGCGATTATTCCATCGCCGACATCGCCAACTGGTGCTGGGTGCGCACCCATCGATGGAGCGGTATTTCTGTCGAAGGCCTGCCCGGCCTGCAGCGCTGGATGGCGGCCATCGAAGAGCGCCCCGGCGCCCAGCGCGGCGTCCGTGTTCCGGTCGATCTGGAGGCGCTGCGTCGCGGTGACGGTGAGGGCACGAAGTCGCTTGTTGAATCAGCTAGGACGATTGTGCAGCGGTGATAGGGATAAGTTAGAAAGCAGTTCTTTCTAGAAAAAAAGAACCAAAAAACTTTTGCCTAGTGGTGGCCGACGAATAGCGCGTCGTCGGGGCCGGTGTAGCCTTTGAACACGAGAATAACGTTGTTGCTTAGCTCGATGGTGCTGCTACCGCCGGAAATCGTGTCGCCCAGGATGGCCGCCGCTCCAATGCTGAATTGATCGTAGGCGGGATTGACGTTCTCGATCGTGTATCCGTCGAGGACCGGATGACCCAGGTAGGTGGCCCCTTCTATCGTTATGCTGCACGTGCCGGTATGGCCCGCGGCCAGCCACAGATTGTTACCCAGGCCCAGCGACGCGAACTTCATGTCGATTGACGTATTCATTCCGCCATCAATGGTATCGTCATACCCTCTCGTCATTGCGCCCGACAGAGTATTGCCGCTCAGCCAGCCTTGCTTGACAAAATCATCGGCGCCTTGCTCGTGCAAAGTATCGTCAGGCCCGTTGAAGATCATGACATTATGGGACGGCGTTGTGCCGTGCCGGCCGATCGAAATCGTGTCGGCCCCGGTGTCGGAAAAAGTCAGGTCGTTCTTCACCCCCAACACCAGAATCGAGGCGTTGGTTGCATGGCTCGGATCAAACGGGCTGTCGGCAAACGAAACGGTGTCGCAGTGATGCACGCTGAAGACAGGGTTTATCCCGGCCAGCCCCGAAGTGTTTTCGAAATACACCCGTTCCGCGAGGCGCGTGGCGATCGAAACCGTGTCGGCGTAATCGCTGACAAAAGTCTCCGATACGGACACAGAATATGTCGCCGCGGCGCCGACGCCCGAATCATTAAAGAAAGCCATATTGATTGTCTCTGGCCAAACGCTGTCCACGCCACCAGCGGATCGTCAAGAAACGGCCGATCCGCTGCCGCACCAAACAGATAAAAGTTTTTTGGTTCTTTTTTTCAAAAAAGAACTGCTTGCTTCCGTACTTACCCCAGCGCCGCCACCATTGAGGCCAAGGCGCGCAAATTCGCCGCCCCCGTCTTGGCCAGCACGCGGGCCGCCTGGGTGCGGATCGTCGCCACTTGAACACCGCGGCTTTGCGCAATCAGCGCAGCACTGTCGCCGGCCAACAACTGCGGCAGAATGCCCGCCTCCGCCGCCGTCAATCCGAACAGGTCCATCAAATGCGTTTCGGTCGCGTCGCTGGCGTCGCCCAGGTCGCGCACGCTCACCAGCGCCAGCGACGGTTCGCCATCCTGCTCGCCCGAGGCTGCCAGCGGTGACACCACGGCGGCCAGCATGGCACGCCGGCCGCTGCGGGTTATCCGTGCGCAACCGCCTTCGCCGCCTTCCGCGGCATCGCGCACCAGATGCGCCAGGCGGGCCGCTTCGTCGGCCTGCTCGCAGGTGACGTGGCCGCCCTCGTCTTCCAGCACCAGGCCGCCCGCTTCGGCCATCCGCGCCGCCGCATCGTTGGCAAACACGATCGTGCCGTCGGCCCTGGCCACCACCGCGCCGTGGCGCAGCCCGTCCAGCGCCGCACCGCGCACCGAACTCGCCAGGCGCTCATTTTCCAGTTGGGTCGACAGCCGCAACGCCGCGGCCAAATGCTGCGACACGTTGTCGAGCGCCGCGCGATCCGTTTCGCTGAATGCTGGCGCCTCGATCGGCCGGTGCAGCCCGATCCCGGCGCGCGCCGTGCCGCCCAGCGGCATGTTGGCGCCCAGCACATGGAACGCCCCGCCGCCGGCAAACGGTGTGCACAGCGCCTCGAAACTGCCGTCGCGGTCCATGACCATTATCCCTACATTTTCCTGCCCCATGACGGTGCGATAACGTATGTTGTTCTCCATCATGCGTGCCGGCGTATCCATTTCGCGCGACAGGCCGGCGTAAAGCAGCGGCCCGTGTTCGCCCCAATTCGTGCTCGCAAGAATGCGCGGCGCCGCATCATTGTTGCGCTGATGGAGAAGCAGCCCCGAGGGCGCGTCGAAGGCGCGGCATACCGCCGCCCAGGACGACGCCCAGCAGGTGGCATCGGCGGCGGCTTCGTAGAATCCGGCAATAAGTGCCGGGTCCTGCACGCGGGATATCAACATTGTTGCGGTCTCCGAGGTGGCCTGACGCAACTCTGGCGACTCGGGTCACAAAGGGTTAATTAAGCGTTAGCAAAACTTAGCAATCCGCCAACCCGGCCTTCTGCTGGCCGCCCGTTCGATGGCATACCGGCCCCGTGAGCACGGAAAATCCCACCGCCCGCGCCGAGCAGGAGCAGCGTCTCGCCTCCGCCCCAGGCGTTTCCGCCTTCGTCTCCGCCCACGCCGGCGCCGGCAAGACAAAACTCCTCATCGACCGCCTGCTCCGCCTGATGCTGTCCGGTGCCGACCCGGCGCGCATCCTGTGCCTCACCTTCACCAAGGCGGCCGCCGCCGAAATGGCCATCCGACTGCACCAATCGCTCGGATATTTCGTCACCGCGCCGCCTGAAGCGCTCGATGCCCGCCTCAAAACCCTGCAAATACCGCCCACGGACGAAAACCGCGCCCGTGCCCGCGCCCTGTTCGCCGACGTGCTCGATCTGCCCGGCGGCATGCGCATCAGCACCATCCACGCCTTCTGCCAGTCCCTGCTGCGCCGTTTCCCGCTCGAGGCGCGCCTGTCGCCGCATTTCCGCCTCGTCGAGGACGCGGATGCGCGCGCCGCGCTCGACCAGGCCCGCGAAACCTTGCTGCCGACCATTTCGCCCGACATCGTGGCCGCCCTGGCCGGCCTCGTCACCGCCGACGGTTTTGCAGCCCTGGTCGGCCAGTTGCAGCGCCACCGCGAACGGCTGCGCGATGCGCTGGCGATGCCGGCCCCGATGCTGCGCGCGGCCTTGCGCCGCATCGTCGGCCTGGCTTTGGAGAGCGGGGGCGAAAGTGGGGCGGAAAGCTGGGAAGCGATCCTGCTCAAACACGTCACATGGGACGCCGAGCCGGTGCTGCGTCACGCCCTGCATCGTGCCCAGGTGCATGGCTCGCCGGCGGTGGCCGACCGGGCAGGCCGCCTGCTCGGCTGGCTCAACCTGCCGCCCGACATGCGCGCCGAGCACTGGGAACAATGGATCGCGGTGCTGTTCGTGAAGAGTGGCGAGCCGGCGGCGCTCAGCCAGTTCTGCAACGCCAGGCTGGAGGCGGCACATCCCGACATCAAGCCGGCGGTTGCCGCCGAGCACGCCCGCGTGCAAGCCATTCTGGAACAGAAACGCGCGCTCGCCTGTGCCGATGCCTCCGCCGCCCTCCTCACGCTCGCAGCTCCGGTCCTGCGCGCCTACGAATCGACAAAGCAGCGCGCCGGCCTGCTCGACTATGAGGATCTGATCCGCTGCACCAACGAGCTTCTGGTCGATCCAGGTGCCGCCTGGGTTAAATACAAACTCGACGGCGGCATCGATCATTTGCTGCTCGACGAGGTGCAGGATACGGCGCCGATCCAATGGGATGTCACCGACGCGCTGACCGACGATTTTTTCAGCGGCGAGGGCGCCCGCGACGATGTCCTGCGCACCGTCTTCGCCGTCGGTGACGCCAAGCAATCGATTTACGGATTTCAGGGCGCCGAGCCGGCGGAATTCGCCCGTCATCAGCAGGGCTACCGCGCCCGGGTGCAGGCCGCCGGCCGCCATTGGCAGCCCGCCGAACTGATTGTGTCGTTCCGCTCCACCGCGCCGGTGCTCGAATCGGTCGATGCCGTCTTCGCCCAGCCCTTGGCAGCCGTCGGCGTGCGCGGCGAGGAACCGTTGCACCACATCGTGAAGCGCGTCGGCCAGGCCGGTTCGGTGACACTCTGGCCGCTCGCCCCCCGCCCGGAGCTTGCCGCCCCCGCGCCGTGGTCGGTGCCGGAAACCTACAGCAACCGCGACAGCGCCGCCGAAACCCTGGTCGCCGCCCTGGCCGACTGGATACGAGACCAAACCGACGGCACCCACAAGCTGGAAACTGCCAACCGCCCGCTCAGCCCCGGCGACATCCTCGTGCTCGTCCGCCGCCGCGGCGCGTTCGACCGCGCCCTGGTGCGCGAACTGAAAAAGCGCGCCGTCCCCGTCGCCGGCCTGGACCGCATGATGCTGACCGACCAGCCCGCCGTGCAGGACCTGATGTCGCTGTGCGAGGCGCTCCTCCTGCCCACCGACTCGCTCTCGTTCGCCGAATTCCTGGTGAGCCCCCTGGGCGGCCTCACCGACGACAGCCTGATGGACCTCGCCGCCGGCCGCACCGACCCGCTCTGGCTTGTGCTGCGAAACCGCGCCGCCGAACGGCCGGAATGGCAGGCCGCCGAAACCTGCTTCGCCCACCTGCTCGCCCGCACCGACTACGTAACGCCCTACGCCCTCCTCAACGAAGCACTTGGTCCAACCGGTGGCCGCGCCCGCCTGTTCGCCCGCCTCGGCCCCGAAGCCGCCGAACCTGTCGACGAACTTCTTGCCGCCGCCTTGCACTACGCGGCCCTCTATCCGCCCAGCCTGCAAGGCTTTCTGCACTGGCTGCGTCAGTCCGGTGCAGAAATAAAGCGCGAACCCGAGGCCGCCGGCGACACCGTGCGCATCATGACCGTGCACGGCGCCAAGGGCCTGGAAGCGCCGCTCGTCATCCTGCCCGACACCGCGACCCTGCCGCCCGACGAGGATCGCCTGCATTGGACGACGGACCAGCAGACCGGCGCGCAATTGTTCCTGTGGGCGCCGCGCGCCGAACTGCATTGCAACGCGACGCAGGCCCTGCGCGCCCAGGCCGCCGATCGCCGGGCCGCCGAATATAACCGCCTGCTCTACGTCGCCCTCACCCGCGCCCGCGACCACCTGCTGATTTGCGGTTGGCAGCCCCGCGGCGACGTGCCGCCGACCAGTTGGTATGCGCTCGCCGAGGCCGGCCTGCGCGCCGCCGGCGCCACGTCCGACCCGCACCCGTGGGGGACACAATTATCGCGGCACGCCGCGCAGAACGTGCCGCCCGACAGCATCGCCCCGAAGCACGCCGCCGACTCCATCAAGCTGCCCGCCTGGATGGGCGGCCCACCGCTCTGGCGCCCGGCAGCCCGGCCCGCCGAACCGGCGGTCCCGCGCCCGTTGGCCCCGAGCCGCCCGGAGGGTGCGAATCTGGGCAGCGTGCCGGCCGTCCGCTCGCCCCTGCTGCGCGCCGCCGGCACCAGCGCGGACCGCGGCACCCTGATCCACGCCCTGCTGCAGCATTTGCCCGATCTGCCGCCGGAACACCGCCACGAAGCCGCCCGTATCTTCGCCGCCCGCACCCGGCCCGCCGAGGCCGACGCCATCGCGGATCAGGTCATCGCCATTCTGAACGACCCGGCGCTCGCCCCGCTGTTCGGCCCCGCCAGCCGCGCCGAGCAGGCCTTCACCGGCCTCGTCGCCGGCAGCATCGTCACCGGCCGCGTCGACCGGCTCGTCATCACCGACAGCGAAATCCTCGTCGCCGACTACAAGACCTCGCGCACCCCGCCCGCATCCCCGGCGCAGGTCCCGGTGCTTTACCTACGCCAGCTCGCCGCCTACCGCGCCGTGCTGCGCCGCCTCTACCCGGACCGCCGGGTCCGCTGCGCCCTGGTATGGACGGAAGCGCCGCAAATCATGATGATCGGCGACGAACTGCTTGACAGAAATGCACCGGACGCCCGCCCTATGCACCCAGCGGCTTGACCCCGCGTGGGTTGCTGACCATTTCCCCAACCAACCGTTTTTGCAGGAACCCCCCCATGAGCGCCAACACCGTGGCCGTTACCGACGACAGCTTCGAGGCCGACGTGCTGAAGGCTGAAGGCCCCGTGCTCGTCGATTTCTGGGCCGAATGGTGCGGCCCCTGCAAAATGATCGCCCCGGCGCTCGAGGAAATCGGCGCCGAATTCAAGGGCCGCCTCACCGTCGCCAAGGTCAATATCGACGAAAACCCCACTTCGCCGAACACCTACGGCGTGCGCGGCATCCCTACGATGATTCTGTTCAAGGATGGCAAGCCGGCCGCCACGAAAGTCGGCGCGGCGCCGAAGAGCGCGCTTAAGGAGTGGGTGGCGGGGGCACTCTAGGAAAAGCAAGGAAGCAGTTCTTTTTTGAAAAAAAGAACCAAAAAACTTTTATCTGTTACGGGCGGCACTAGCTTGGCCAATTTTAAGCGACCGCTGGACGCCATAAGCAAAAGTTTTTTGGTTCTTTTTTTCAAGAAAGAACGGCTTCCTTTCTTGCTCTGACGCTCATGTCGAACCTTGCAAGGGCAATCATGTCCATGAGGGTTCCCGCCCCCGTGAGCCAGCGGCAGACGTTCCACCTCTACCACCTGTACAATCCAGAAATCGGCCTGCCCTCCTTCGTCGACCCGCTCGACTGGGCCGGCGTCACCCCCCGCCAGATTTTCGCCGCCGTCGTCGGCCGCCTGCCCGGAAAACGCGACAACATCCAGGCAACCGGCAACTATTCGGGCAAGCACCATTTCATGGCGAGCCTCGAATCGGCGGAATTCCAGGATCGCATCATTCACAGCTTTCTGAACGCGTTCCCCGAAAAAACCCGCTATCTTTTCGTTCACATCCCGAAATGCGCCGGCACGGACCTCGAAACGGATCTGGCGCGCCACTACCCCGCCCTGCCGCAATCCCTCCTCGTTCCCAGCTATACCTCCAAGCGCCAGTTGCACACCAAGCTGGCAAGCCTCTCCACCCAGATCCTTGTCTCCGATGCAGTGCTCGTCTGCGGCCACCTCAGTTTGCGCTGGTATCTCGACCAGGGCCTGTATCGCTTCACCGACCGCATTTTCGCCATCGTCCGCGAACCGGTCGGCATCATCCTTTCGCTCGTCAACTACATCGTCACCACGATGATGGACGACCCGGGCACGACCCGCGTCGATACCGCCGACTGGCGCGCCGTGCTGGACGACAAGCGCATCCTCGCCGACCTGCCGCGCGAGGAAATCGTGCAACTGGCCCGCCGAATACTGTATATTCCGGCGTTGGTAGAGCGCAACATTCTCTGCAGCCACCTCGGCGAAGGCACCGCCGACTCCACGTTGAGCCCGCTCGCCATATCCAACATCGAACTGGTCGACATCAGCCGCTACGCCGTCTGGCGCCGCCAATCCTGGCGCCTGCCGGATGGGCTGCACCAGAATCCCTCCCGCCCCTTCTTCACCCGCGACGATCTGCTGCCGGCGGATCGCGACTACATCCAGCACCTCACCGACGAGGACCGGCGCCTCTATGGCTGGATCACCACGGTACTGGAACGGTCACGCGCGCCCTCGTTCCGCGGTAATGACGTTGTCCGCGCGGCCGCACGCGCGGACAAATAAGAAAGCAGTTCTTTTTTGAAAAAAAGAACCAAAACTTTTAAACCATGTTGAGCCTGCCGGCGCGTAAGCAGACAGTGGGCCGGCTGTCCGATGCAAACTTCTTAAGCGCCGCTAGGCTCGATAGACGCTTTTTGCTTCTTTTTTTCAAGAAAGAAGACCTTCCTTCTTGGGATGCCCCATGACGACCGCGCTGCAACTCGGTGTGATCTTCCTCCTCATCCTGCTGAACGGCCTGTTCGCCATGAGCGAATTGGCTCTCGTCTCCGCCCGCCGCGCCCGCCTGGCCGTGCTGGAGGCCAAGGGTGTCACCGGCGCCCGCGCCGCCCGCACGCTCGCGGACGATCCGCAACGATTCCTCCCCACCGTGCAGATTGGCGTCACCCTTGTCAGCATTCTCACCGGCACCTTCGGCGGCGCCCGCCTGGCCGCCGACATCCAGCCGCTCATTTCGCGCCTGCCCTATATCGGCGCCGCGGCCGGCGGCGTCTCCCTGGCCCTGGTCGTTGTCTTCATCACCTACTTCACGCTGGTGCTCGGCGAACTGGTGCCCAAGCAGATCGCCCTGCGCCGCCCCGAATTCCTCGCCACCCGCATCGCCCGCCCGATCGCCCTGCTCTCCCGCATCACCGCCCCGGTTGTCTGGCTGCTCGGCCAATCCTCCAACCTCGCCCTGCACGTGCTCGGCCAATCAAAACTCGTCCAGCAAACCGTCACCGAGGAAGAACTGAAGGCCCTGCTCGCCGAGGGCACCCAGGCGGGCGTGCTGGAAGCCGAGGAGCGCGACATGATCGAGCGCCTCCTGCGCCTCGCCGACAAGCCCGTGCGCGCCATCATGACCCCCCGCACCGAGCTCGCCTGGATCGACCGCACCGACCCCCGCCGCGACATCGTCCAGGCCCTGAAGGCCGCCCCGCACAGCCGCTTCGTCGTCTGCGACGGCAGCATCGACAACGTGGTCGGCGTCGTGCAGGCCAAGGACCTGCTGGACCGCATCCTGGACGGCAAGGACCTCTCCGTCGCCGCCACCCTGCGCCAGCCCATCGTCGTCCCCGACACGGTCAGCGCGCTCGACGCCCTGGAACGCCTCAAATCCGACCCGCTCGGCATGGCCCTGGTGATGGACGAATACGGCAGTTTCGAGGGCGTCGTCACCGCCGCCGACGTGCTGCAGGCCATCGTCGGCGACGTCGCCGAACCCGGCTACGTCCTCCCCGCCGAAGCCTCCGAACCGCACGGCGGCGCCCTGGTCATGGACGGCATGACGCCGGTAGACGAACTGAAACTGCGCCTGAAACTCCCCGACCTGCCGGCCGAAGGCTCCTATCACACGCTGGCCGGCCTGGTATTGGCGCTGTTGCAACGAGTCCCCCGCGTCGGCGACCGCATCGTCTTCGGCGGCTGGCTTTTCGAGGTCCTGGAAATGGACGGCCGCCGCGTCATCAAGGTGCGGGCCAGCCGCGAAACGTTAGCGCAGGCGTAAGGAAGAAAGCAGTTCTTTTTTGAAAAAAAGAACCAAAAAACTTTTACTCATTACGAAAAACCGTAGGGTGGGTAAGCCCTTGCGTAACCCACCACTCCCATGTCTCTGCGGGTAAATTATCGTGTAGGGTGGGATGCCCTTCAATCCCACCCTCGCGCTGCGCCAGCCAATGTCGACAAACGGCCCATACCCGTAAAATTGGACCGGCTACAAATCAATGCGTCTCGAAGCTGGCTCGTAGCCCCGCGATCAAATTAGCCGCGTCTCTGCTTCTTTGCATGAGTTCCGAGCTTGGTGACAGCCCCAAATAGTTGATTTCGATGTCATAGTGATCGGTGGCGATGGCCTGCTCCGAAGCGTGTTCGTCCATGAGCATCACGTAGACCTTGCCCACATATCTGTCATACTCATGTTGCGCCTCAGGGACGTTGCGAACACCGATTGGGTCCCACGCTTCCATGAGAACCTCGCGGACTGTCGCGCGAATTTCCCGCGATTGATGCTTGTTACGACCGCTTGACAACAAAACTTCCCCTAATGGGTGTTTCTCAGTTCGGTTGGAGCGCCGTTTCTCCATCCCGGCCTGCACCATCACAGGGCACCGCGCGGAGCGGCCGTCAAGGGAAGCGCGGAGCCGCGCTGAGCCGCGCGCAGCCGCCTCTTTGC
>Ga0116226_10000902_pt1 | contig 25904 bp, 21 predicted proteins | sample S1TSphfallax_FD_89692 | JGI IMG/M metagenome (GOLD analysis project Ga0116226, IMG submission 89692) | Host-associated microbial communities from peat moss isolated from Minnesota, USA - S1T2_Fa - Sphagnum fallax MG | ecosystem: Host-associated > Plants > Peat moss > Unclassified | place: USA... | reverse complement strand
GTCGGGCAGGTCTTCCCGGTCGTGCTGGCGCCGGGGCAGGAGATCGATGTGCGCGAGCATCAATTCCTGGCGGCCAGCGGGGATGTCGACTTTACCTGGGATTTCGTGCGCGGCATCTCCAACATGCTGATGGGCGGCACCGGATTTTTCATCGACAAATTCCGCGCGGGCGCCAATGGCGGCGTCGTCTGGCTGCATGGTCACGGCAATGTGTTCGTGAAAACGCTGGCCCCCGGCGAGCAATTCGATATCGAGCCGGGCGGTTGGCTCTATAAGGATCCAAGCGTCGGGATGGAGACAAATTTCCAGGGGCTGACCGCTGGCTTTCTCGGCGGCGCGCAGCTTATGTGCAACCGTTGTACCGGACCAGGTCGCGTCGCATTGCAATCAATGTCGTTTAACTATGGCACGTCCGGTACCGAGCAGGTCGCCCAGACGCAGAGTACCGTCGCCACGAGTGCGGCGCTGGGCGTAGTAGGCGCAATCGCCTCCAGCCTGTTCGGCGGACGACGCGAATGATCACAGCAAGGAGCATAAAGCATGGGTGAAACGATCACGCTGACCAGCAGCGACGGCACGAATTTCAGCGCCTATCGCGCCCGCCCGACCGGCCAGGTCAAGGGCGGCATCGTCGTCGTGCAGGAGATTTTCGGCGTTAACCACCATATCAAGAGCGTCGCCGACGGCTACGCCGCGGAAGGCTATCTCGCCATCGCGCCCGCGCTCTTCGACCGGATCGAACCCGGCATCGAGCTCGGCTATGACCAAGCCTCGATGGGCACGGCGTTCGGCCTGTTCGGCAAGATCGACGTTGATCTGGCGGTCGCCGATGTTGCGGCGGCGGTGGCAGCAGCTAGCGAAGCCGGCAAGGTCGGCGTAGTCGGCTATTGCTTCGGCGGCCGTCTCGCCTATCTGGCGTCAGCCCGCATTCCAGGCCTTGCCGCCGCAGTCGGTTACTATGGCGGCGGAATCCCGAACTATCTCGGCGAAGCCCCAAAGGCCCCGCTGCTACTGCATTTCGGCGAACGCGACAGCCATATTCCGCTCAGCGATGTCGAAAAGATCCAGGCGGCCTATCCCGCGATCCCGGTGCATATCTACGCGGCGGATCACGGCTTCAACTGTGACGAACGCGCCTCATTCGATGCGCCGAGCGCGAAGCTCGCGCTGGAACGGACATTGGCGTTTTTCAAGGAGCACGTGGGGTAAGGGAACCCAAATTGCACCACATCGCACCGTGTGATTTCGGTGCGATGTGGATCCCATCAGGCCACTTGCTGGCCGCACCGTTAGACTTTTCCCCCTACCACAACCGCACCCGATCCCCCGGCGCGCGGTACATCTTATCGCCCTGCTTCACCCCGAACGCGTCGTACCAGCCATCGACATTCGGTAACGGCCCGAGCACGCGGAATTTCCGGTAGCTGTGTGGGTCGCTGACGGTTTGTTGGCGGATTGCGTCCTCGCGGGCTTTGCCGCGCCAGCTTTGGGCGTAGGCCATGAAAAACCGCTGGTCGCCGGTATAGCCGCCCAGTACCGGCGCCGGCTTGCCGTCGAGGGAGGCATGATATGCGTCGAGTGCGATCAAGAGGCCGCCCAGATCCGCGATATTCTCGCCCATCGTCAGGTCGGGATTGATATGGAGGCCGGGGACCGGCTGGAACGCGGCGAATTGCTTGCCGAGCACCGAGGCACGCGCCTTGAACGCGGCGGCATCAGCCGGCGTCCACCAATCGCGGAGCGCACCCGAAGCATCAACCGCGCGGCCCTGATCGTCGAACCCATGAGTCAATTCATGGCCGATAATGGAGCCCATCGTACCGTAATTCACCGCATCATCGGCGTTGGGATCGAATTCGGGCGGTTGTAGGATCGCCGCAGGGAACACGATATCGCGCAGATTGCCGTTATACGCATCAACGGTTTGCGGCGTCATGACCCAGTCGCTGCGATCGACCGGACCGGTGCTGCGCTGGATCAAGAAATCCCAGTCAGCCTCAGCGGCGTGGCGGATATCCCCAATCAGATCATTCCGGTCGATCTCGACTTTGCTGTAATCGCGCGGATGATCGGGATAGCCGACCTTGACCGTGTAGGTGTCGAGTTTCTTCAGCGCTTCCGCCTTGGTCGCCGGCCCCATCCAGTCGAGTTTTTGCAGCCGATCGCGAAACGCCGCAATCAGATGCGTCACCAAAATCTGCGCCTTGACCTTGGTCTCGGGCGTAAAATCATGCGCGGCATAGATCTGCCCCACGGCCCAGCTCAGCGTGCCGAAGCAATCGCGCGGGCTGAACCCGCAATCGCGGCCGGACACAGCGGCGAGCGCGCGTTTCCAGCGGGGCTTGATCTCGGCCTGCCCGAACAAAACCTTGTCGTGAAACGCGAAACTCGCCTGTTGAAACGGCGTCGACAGATCGGGCGCCGCCGAATCCGCGACGTTGAACGCCTCCCACGCCTTCAGCACATCGAGCGGCGCTGCTGCATAGAGCGCGGCGATCTTGGGAAACGCGGTCTTTTCGTCAACCACGAGCTGGGTCCGATCACCGAGCTTGCTGCCCGCCAGAAACGCATCCCACGGAAAGCCGGCTGCCGCCTTGTCGAGATCGGCAAGGCTGGTCGGGTTGTAGTTCTTTGCGAGATCGCGTTGCTCGGCCTTGGTCCAGCTCGCCTTGGCGATCTTGGTTTCGAAATCAAGAATCGCGTCGGCGGATTTCGCCGGCTGCTCCCACGCGATCAGCGTCAGGATCTGTTCGATATAGGCGCGATAGGCTTTTTTCTGCGCGGCGAAGGGCGCCTCGAGATAATAATCCCGATCCGGCAAACCAAGTCCGGCCTGCGACAGATAGATCGAATATCGCTTGGGATCTTTGAGATCGACATCCGGCGATACCGAGAAGACGGCGCCCCCGAAATCGAAATTGCTCTCGCCCATGCGCCGGGCAAGTTCGGTCTTGTCGGACACTGATTTGATCGCATCGAGCCGCGCCTGGATCGGCGTCACGCCCAATTGCTCGATATGCGCCTCGTCCATGAAGGCGGCATACATGGCGCCGGCCTTTTGCTCGACTGTCTCGGGCTTGGCAGGCGCCGCGGCAGCAGCAGCTTCGAGCAGCGCGTGCAGGCGCTTTTCCACGCGATTGACATCGTCACGGCCCATCGAGACCGAGGCTTGGTCCGGCGGAATCGGCGTGTTCGCCAGCCACGTGCCGTTTTCATATTGAAAGAAATCGTCTTGCGGCCGCGTCGCTTTATCGATCGCCGGAAGATCAATCCCGAATGGCGGAAAGAACGGGGTCGATGTGTCCGCATCGGCGATGGCGGGCAGCATCACGGCACAACAGACCAAGAGTAGCGGCCAGCGCCACGCGCGCCGTGCTGCAAGCCCCGAAGCTTTCATTGCCGCCACGTCAGTTCTCCAAAATTGGCAATTGCTGCCCATAGGTCCTGAATTTCTCGACGACGCGGTCCATCTCCGCGGTGTCCAGCAGGATCGGCGTACCGATCTGGCGGGCGCGCCAATACATTTCTGCTAGAGATTCGATTTCGATAGCGAGCGTCAAGGCCGAGGCCAGATCAGCCCCGATGGCAATCAGACCATGATTGGCCAGCAGACAGGCTTTGCGCCCGCGCAGCGCCTGAACTGCATGGGCCGACAATTCAGCCGTGCCGAAGGTGGCATAGGGCGCGCAGCGTATATCCGCCCCACCGCCCTTCGCGATCATGTAATGGAACGCCGGAATGCCTTCGCGCAGGCAGGCGATGCTCGTCGAAAACGGCGGATGTCCGTGCAGCACCACGTTAATTTCGGGCCGCTCGGCCAGAATATCGCGATGGAACCGCCATTCGGAAGAGGGCAGCCGTCGGCCGAAAACCCCGCCATCGAAATCCATACGGACGATATCGTCAGGCTCCAACTGGTCATATTGCATGCCGGTCGGCGTGATCAAGAATCCATCCGCGATCCGCTGGCTGACATTGCCCGAGGTGTTGCGCGCCAGATCAAAGACGGTCAATTGACGTGCTGTCGCGATCAACGCGCGACGCAGCGACTCATCGTCCTGGCGCGCGCTGCTCATGCCGCGCGCCGTTCCGGAAACAGGCTGAGCAGCCCCTCGCGCGACGCGGCGGCGACGCCATTTTCGGTGATGAGACCGGTGATCAGCCGCGCGGGCGTGACGTCGAACCCATAATTCACCGCGTTGCTGCCCTCGGGCGTAACCCGGATTGTCGCAATCCCGCCATCCTCGGTCGCCCCGGTCAGATGGGTCACTTCGGTGCCGCTACGCTGCTCGATCGGGATCTCCTTGACGCCGTCATTCAGCGTCCAATCGATTGTAGGGGACGGTAAAGCGACATAGAACGGCACGCCATTGTCGAACGCCGCGAGCGCCTTCAGATAGGTCCCGATCTTGTTCGCGACGTCACCCCGCGCCGTGGTCCGGTCGGTGCCGACGATGCAGAGATCGACCATACCATGCTGCATCAAATGACCGCCGGTATTGTCCGCGATCACGCTGTGCGGCACGCCATGGCGGCCCAGCTCCCAGGCGGTGAGGCTGGCACCCTGATTGCGCGGTCGCGTCTCGTCGACCCAGACATGGACCGGAATACCGGCATCATGCGCGGCATAGATTGGCGCAGTTGCCGTGCCAATATCAACGGTCGCGAGCCAGCCGGCATTGCAATGAGTCAGGATATTGACCGGCCGGTCACCGCGGCGGGCGCGTTCGATCAGCGCCAGGCCATGCTGTCCGATCGCCCGGTTGATCGCGACATCCTCGTCGCAGATTTCGGCTGCGAGGCGCCAGGCCGTGGCGACACGGTCAGCCGGTTCAATGGCGCTGAGCACAAGGCGGCATCGATCGAGCGCCCAGCGCAGATTGATCGCCGTCGGCCGTGTCGCGGCGAGCACCCGGCAGGCCTGATCCAAACTGGAGTCCGAAGCATCCGCCTGCAAGGCGAGAGCGACACCATATGCGGCCGTTGCTCCAATCAAGGGCGCACCGCGGACCAGCATGTCCCGAATTGCGGTTTCAGCTGCGTCCAGGCTGGTGAGATCCAGCGTCTCAAAGCGATGTGGCAGCTTGGTTTGATCGATAATGCGCACCCGCCCGTCGCCGGTCGGCCACATCGTGCGCATTGCTTTGCCGTCGACCAGCATCGAGCTGCCCCTTACCGGTGCAAGACGCGGCCGGCCACGGCATCAAGCCGGGCGAGCGCGGCGGGATCGCGGGCCTCGGGCGCCGTGATCACCGCAAAATCGAGCGCCGTTTGACAGCCGCAGCGGCAGGTTCCGGTATGCTCGGCCAGCGATGGAACGACTGCGCGGAGCAGATCGCGCGCCTTCTGCGCGTTGCCGTGCAACGTCTTCACGACCATCTCGACCGTCACATGATCGTGATCGGGGTGCCAGCAATCATAGTCGGTGACCATCGCGACTGTGGCGTAGCAGATCTCAGCCTCGCGGGCGAGTTTGGCTTCCGGCATGTTGGTCATGCCGATCACCGCACAGCCCCAGGAACGATAAAGCTCGCTCTCGGCCTTGGTCGAGAATTGCGGCCCTTCCATGGCGAGATAGGTACCGCCACGCGTAAGATCGAGGCTGATCGAAGCCGCTGCATCGGTTAGATGGTCGCCCAGCCGCCCACAGACCGGATGTCCCATCGAGACATGGGCAACACATCCTTTCCCGAAGAAACTCTTCGGCCGGGCGAAGGTGCGGTCGATGAATTGATCGACCAGCACGAAGCAGCCGGGCGCATAGCGCTCCTGCAATCCGCCGACGGCGGACAGCGACACTATATCCGTGACACCGGCGCGCTTCAGCGCATCGATGTTGGCGCGGTAATTGATCTCGCTGGGTGACAGCAAATGGCCGCGGCCATGGCGGGGCAGGAACACGACATCGACACCGTCGAGCCGGCCGAAGCAGAGCGCGTCCGACGGATCCCCGAACGGCGAGTCGATGCGACGCCATTCGATATCAGTGAGGCCATCGATCTGATACAGCCCGCTGCCGCCGACGATTCCAATCCGCGGCCGTGTCATCGAATACCCATATGCAAAAGTTCCCACCGGTGATTACCGGTGAAACCTACCGCGTTACAGAGTGGCACGCCAGCCGTTGAGAAACAGCGCCACTGTTCCCTTCGCCCATTCCCGCCGTTCTGCCTCATTCATGGCATGACCGAGGCCCAATGCTCGGCGCTGCGGAATCGCGATGACCATATGGACAAACTGGGTTGCAGCAAATTCACGGGCGCTGGCGTCCGACGCCGGATCCGCCATCGCCAATAAAGCGGCGATGCGCTCAACCGCCTCCGCCGAGCCACGCTCTCCCGTCGTCGCGGTCGCCACATCTGCGAACCGCCCCGATTCGGCGAGGGTCACGCGATATAATGCCAAGGCCAAGGGGTTGAGCGCCGCGTCCAGGAGTGCCAACGCAACGCCCAGCAAGACCTGGTCGATTGGGCCGACCTCGAACAGTTCCTCCGTCTCGGGCGGCCGCAGACGCGCAACGACCGCGTCAACGACCGCTCGGAACAAAGCGGCCTTGTCGGCAAAGCGGGCGTAGAATGTCCGTTTGGAGACCCGGGCCTGACGCGCGATCGACTCGATCGATGTCGCACCGTAGCCCTCACTCAGGAACAGCTCGGTGGCGGCATCAATGATCGCATCGCCGAGCTGCGCCGACCGATCGCGTGTTGGCCGGCCGGTCGGTCGCGACAGCTCAAGATCATCCTCGCCGGTGCCTGTGACGTCAGCGGCCAGGATAATAGTACCCCGGTGGCGCGTAGTAGCCGCGTGGCGCGTAATAAGCCGGAGGCGGATAGTAGGCCGGCGGGGGCGGCGCGTAATGGGCTGGCGGCTGTGCACAATAGGGCGGAGGGGCAACAGCCGTGCCCAAGGCGACCAGAGGCGCTGTCGCAATTGCCGCGGCACCTGCAACCACGGCACCTACCACGCCGATGGGTCCGAACCAGGCACCATGGCGATGCCAGCTATGAGCCTCCGCCGCCTGCATCGGCGCCAGTATCATCGCAGCAGCCACTGCTACGCCCAAAAGCTTCGTTCCAAAATTCATCGCCAAAGCCTCCTTCAGACCGAAACGGTTCACTTAAAGATAGGCGCTGCAATAACGCAACGCAACGGGTGCGTTGCGTTATTTTTACAGAACGGGGCCGTCTGCCCCCATGATCTCCCGGCGGATGATCGCGATTGGGACCAGCCCGGCCGCCAGGAACTGATCGTGGAAATGGCCCAAGGAAAAATCCTTGCCGTCCCGCTGCTCGACATCGTGGCGCAGCTTCAGGATTTCGAGCTTGCCCAGCGCATAGGAAAAATAGCCGGGATCGTCGGTCCCGCGCCGCGCTTCTTTGGCCGCGACATCGGCGGGTTGATGGCAGTCTTTCTGCATCATCGCCGTTGCATCCGACAGCGACATGCCTTCGGTATGCATCGATACCGATGCGATCAGGCGGCAATCGCGCAGCAGCGCATCCTGCAACTGCGCGAGACGAAGCGGCGGCGCCGCATCGCCGAGCCCGGCATCGAGCATCATCTGTTCGGTATAATGCGCCCAGCCTTCGGTCGCGGTGTAGGAACTCGCGTTCTTGCGCACCAGCGACCACTCGGGGTGGGACGCCGCCACCAGAAACTGCACGAAATGGCCGGGTAGCGCCTCGTGAACCGCCAGATTTTGCAGCATCGATCGATTGAAATAGGCCAGAACCTTGTTCTGATCGGCCACTGATTCCTGCGGATCCGGCGGTGTTATGTAGAAATAGGCCTTGGTCGCATGCGTCTCGAGCGAGCCCGGCGCATCCAGCGCACCGAAGATCGATGCCCGCATAAATACCGGCGTTTCGGTTACGACCGGCAGCGCATCTGACGGCAAGGTAACGATCCTGTGCGAGACGATAAAGTCGCGGAGCGCTGCCAACTGGCCGCGGGCCATCGATACCAGCCCCGGCCCGTCGGGATGGTCCTGTTCGATCGATGCCAGGGCCGCATCCGGATGCTCAGGATCAATCAGTTTCGCAACAGCATCGAACGCAGATTGATCGCGAAGCAGCTGCGCCCTGCCCGCCGCCAGGACAGTAGTCGCCGGCACAGTAATCATATCACTGGCCAGGAGACGTTGAAAACGCTCGGGACCGAGCCTGAAACTACCATGAGCGTCCGGTCGATCGGACTCGAGCAGCGACTTGAACACCTCGAGCGCATCGACCGCGGCAACTGTTGCCGAGACGAGTTGAGTCCTTTCGGCCTGATCGTCAACATTCGCAAAGGCCGCTGGAACATCCTTGCCGATGAAATTGATCGTGCCCTCAAGATCCTCGAGGCCAATATCGATAAACTCAGGCGGCATATCGACGAGATTGGCTTCGGCATCTTTCAGCAAAGCCGGCAATGCCCGCTCACGCGCGACCAACGATTTCATCCGCTGGTCCAGCGGCGCGAAGTCCCGCTCAATCAGCGCATAAATCGCAGTGGAGACCAGCCCGACATACCGCTCAGGATCGTGACGCCAGAGCTGGACCGATTCTTCTTCGAGTAGATCGCCGTCGATCGCCGCCAGCAGCACCTCGCGATCATCCCGCTCCATCGGCGGCAGCGCGCTGGGATCGATTGCCTTCAGCGCATCGGAAGCTTGATGCAATCGAGCGGCTTCAGCACGATGCGCATCGGCTGACACATTATTCAGCCGTGCATCGCCATCGTGGAAACCGCGTGACGTGGCATCGATTGGATGAGTCCGGAGATCGCTATCGACATAGTCTTTAACGATCGCACGGAACTTATCCGATGAAGAAGACGCAAGAGCGGCGGAACCACAGAACAGGCTTAGGAAAACAGCGAGGACAGCCCGATTTCCATTACACCCACCGATACAACTCATTCAGCACTCAATGTACGTCTTTCCAAATCCGACGCTTGGCTACGTACAGCACGCCCGACAAAATCACCAGGAAGATCAGCACATTGATGCCCATCTGCTTGCGCTCCGCAAGTTCCGGGTTGGAGGCCCATTCCAGGAACGTGGCGACGTCATGGGCTTCCTGCGCGAGATCGTTCTTGGTGCCGTCGGCAAAGGTCACTGAGCCGTCTTGCAGCGGCGGCGGCATCGCAATCTGGTGGCCTGGAAAATAGATATTGTAGTAGGCGGTTGAACTGATCTTCACGTCGGGCGGCGGGTCTTGATAGCCCTGCATGATCGAATAGACGTAGTTCGCCCCGCCCTTGCGGGCTTTGACGATCAGCGCCAGATCAGGCGGGTAGCCACCATTATTGGCAGCGCGCGCGGCTTTTTCATTGGGGAAGGGTCTGACGAACTTATCCGACCCCTTGGCCGGACGCTCTCCTGCCGATCCGTCATCTTTGATATCGGGGACCGTATAGTCGGCGGCAAATGCCTTGACCTGGTCCTCGGTGTACCCAAGCTGTTCCAGATTGCGATAGCTGAGTTCGTAAAGCCCATGGCAGGCCGAACAAACCTCTTTGTAGATTTGCAAGCCGCGCTGGGCCGACTTGATATCGATGGTGCCGAACAGGCTGTCGAACGAGAAATGCGCGTCCAGCAGCTTGGTTTCCTCTGCCTCCTGCGCAAACGCAGGAGGAACCAGAACCGGCGCGGCAAACAACAAGGCCGCGCAAAGTACGAACCGACGGATCATGCCCGCTTCTCCTACGCAGCGCCCGACGCGACGCCGGCACCTTTCTTGAGGACGGCTTCACTGATGCTGGTCGGCAGCTTCAACGGCTTTTCGAAGAAACCGAGCAGCGGCAGGATCACCAGAAAATAACCGAAATACCAAAGCGTCCCGAGCCAGCCGATGGTCGGCAGCGCGATGCCGAACAAAGTCGCATCCGGCTTGTGCTTACCGACATAGCCCAACAAAAACGCATCGATGATCAACGAGACATAGAACCACTTGAAGACCGGCCGGAACCGACCGGATCTGACCGGAGAGGTATCGAGCCAGGGCAGCACGAACAGCACGGCAATCGATCCGAACATCAGCAGCACACCAGCCAGCTTGGACGGGATGAACAGCAGATCAGGCGTCGATCGCAGGATCGCGTAGAAGGGCAGGAAATACCATTCGGGCACGATCTCGGCCGGTGTCGCCAGCGGATTGGCCGGGATGTAATTGTCCGGCTCGCCGAAGAAGTTCGGATAGAAAAACACCAGGAACGCATAGGGCAGCAGAAATACCGCCAGCCCGAACGAATCCTTGATCGTGTAGTATGGGTGGAACGGGATCGAATCCTGCTTGCCTTTCTTATCGATGCCGAGCGGATTATTCGATCCGTGCTGATGCAGCGCCACCAAGTGAAGCACCACAACGCCGACAATCACGAACGGCAACAAATAATGCAGCGAAAAGAAGCGGTTGAGCGTCGGGTTGCCGACCGAGAAACCGCCCCACAGCCAAGTCACGATCTTGGGCCCAATGATCGGCAAGGCGGAGAACAGATTGGTAATCACCGTCGCGCCCCAAAAGCTCATCTGCCCCCATGGCAGCACATAACCCATGAAGGCTGTCGCCATCATGAGCAGCAGAATCACCACACCCAGCATCCACAAAATCTCGCGTGGTGCCTTGTAGGATCCGTAATACAGACCGCGGAAGATATGAATATACACCACGATGAAGAACATCGACGCGCCATTCATATGGACATAGCGAATGAGCCAGCCGTAATTCACGTCGCGCATTATGCGCTCGACACTTTCGAAGGCGAGCGTATCATTGGGGGTGTAGTTCATCGCCAGGAAGATGCCGCTGGCGATCATCATCACCAGCACGATCCCGGCGAGCGAGCCGAAATTCCACAAATAGCTGAGATTCCGCGGAGTCGGATAGTCCCGCAATTCGTGATTGAGGAAGGTAAATACCGGCAGGCGGTAATCAACCCATTGGACGAAGCGGTTCTGGGGGCGGTCCCCCGAAGTGGTCGATGCCATGGCTAGTAAACCGTCCCGAAGTTGCGATCATGCAATGGGCAAAGCGACCCTGTCGCCTCGCGTTCAGCGCTGGTTTTTGTCACTGTTCCTGCCTCACATCTGCTGGACGGACGACAGCTCAAAGGCGACGCCAGTCGGGTTCTCACCAATGCGCAACGTGGTCTTGCTGGTGAAATTATAGGGCGGCACCGGCAGATTGTAAGGCGCAGGCACACCTTTGTAGACACGGCCCGCTAAATCATATTTCGAGCCGTGGCATGGGCAGAAATAACCGCCCGGCCAATCGGCCGATGGCGAGGTCGGATTGGGTTTCGGCAGGAAATTCGGCACACAGCCGAGATGGGTACAGATCCCGACTAGCACCGCGAACTGCGGATCGGCCGAACGATGCCAATTATCAGCATAGGTTGGCTGCTGATGGACCTGAGAGTCTGGGTCGCGCAATTTATCGACCAGATCGGGTTTTTGCAGCAAAGCGAGCGCTTCGGGCGTGCGATTAACCACGAAAATCGGTGCGCCGCGCCACATCACGACGATCTGCTGACCCGGCGCCAATTTACTGACATCGACATCCACCGGGCCGCCGGCCGCCAGCGTATCGGCCGCTGGATTCATACTGCTGATTAAGGGCCACACCGCAGTTGCCGCCGCAACGGCACCAAGCGCGGTCCCGGCCAGCACCAGGAAATCCCGGCGCGTCCCGCCGTCAGAGTGGGGATTTCCCCCATGAACATTCGCGATATCCGCCATCAATTCCCTCGCTCAGGCATAACACGGCACCAAAGGGCGACCTGCCGCGGAACAAAGCTCCACGCGCCAACTCGACCAGGACAGGAAGCGAAGACTGAAATACTGCTCAAAGGCCGGACGTCAAGGTCTCAGCTGTGTCGCAGGGTCTTAGTCCGCTGTCGGAAACGTCCCTTCTCACGCGCGACGATCAAACCCACGGCTTTGCGCCGCCCGGTTACTCGTTTCGCCGGGCAGAATGTCAAATCGGTACGGTCTACGCAAGCAGTTTAGTAATTATCGCACTGCAAGCGCTTCTAAATAAAACTATAAGGATCGATATCGATTTGTATACGAACGGTTGATGGGAGGCGAACCCCATATAACCATTGGCGTAAGACCGCCTGAATATTAACTAATTTTTCGGCCTTGATCAAAAACCGACGACGGTGCCGGCCACGCAGCACCGCCATCGGCGCCGGTGCCGGTCCCAGCACAGTGACGCCGCGCAAATGCGGCGCAGCCCGCGCCACGGCGGCCGCGGCCTGATCGGCATCATCCTGATCCGTGGCTGTCACAATCAACGCGGCGAGCCGACCAAAGGGCGGCCAGCCATGTTTGCGACGCTCCTCGATTTCGAGCTGCAAGAATCCGTCGCGATCACCCCGGGTCAAGGACTGCATAACCGGATGATCGGGATCATAGGTCTGCAACAACACCTTGCCCGGCCGATCTGCCCGGCCGGCCCGACCCGACACTTGATGCAGCATCTGGTAGGTCCGCTCTGCCGCCCTGAGATCACCGCCCGCCAACCCAAGATCGGCGTCGACCACGCCAACCAGCGTCAATAGTGGGAAATGATGGCCCTTTGCCATGATCTGCGTCCCGATCAGAATATCCAGCGCATGATCATTGACCTGCTCGACGAGATCGCTGACGGCGCGCGGCCCCAGCAACGTATCGCTGGCCATGACTGCCGTGCGCGCGGTCGGAAAGCAAATTTCGACCTCCTCGGCGACCCGCTCGACCCCTGGGCCACACGCCGCAAAACTATGGGCTTCGTCGCAGCTCGGGCAGTGTTCAGGGGGTCGCGCCTCATGGCCGCAATGATGACACACCAGCCGACGCAGCAAGCGATGCTCGACCAGCCAGGCGGTGCAGTTGGGGCATTGCAGCCGATGGCCGCAGCGGCGACACAGGGTCAACGGCGCATAGCCTCGGCGATTGAGGAACAGCATCGCCTGCTCGCCCTTGGCCAGCACGGACTCTATCGCGGCGATCAGTTTTGGCGCCAGAAACCGCTGCCGCGCCGGGCGATCGACCCGAAGGTCAATCAAGTCAACCATCGGAAGCTGCGCCCCGCCATGCCGATCCGGCAAGACGATCCGCCGATAGCGCCCGCGCTCGGCATTGACCAGGGATTCAAGCGACGGGGTCGCCGAGGCCAGGACGATCGGCACCTGCTCCAGCGAGGCCCGGACGACGGCCATATCGCGCGCCTGATAGATGACGCCGTCTTCCTGCTTGAAGGAGCCGTCATGCTCCTCGTCGACAACAATCAGCCCTAGCGCCGGGAACGGCAGAAACAAGGCCGAACGGGCACCGACCACGACCTTCGCCTTGCCTTCTGCGACATCGCGCCAGACGGCACGCCGTTCCGTCGTGTTGACGTCAGAGTGCCAAGCGGCAGCGCGACAGCCGAACTGGGCTTCGAAGCGCAAATGCCATTGCGCACTGAGGGCGATTTCCGGCAGCAGCACCAAACTCTGCCGGCCCGAGGCGAGCGCCGCGGCAATCGCGCGAAAATAGACCTCGGTCTTACCCGACCCAGTCACGCCATCCAGCAAAAACGGCTCGAACCGACCGGCGCGCACCGCCTCAGAGATGGCGTCCGCTGCCCGGTCTTGATCTGCCGAAAGTGGCGGGAATGGCAGGCTGCCATCCGGCACCGGGCGGATCTTTCGCGTCGGTGCCGCAACCTCCGTCAGAAGACCCGCGGCGACCATGCCGCGCACCACACCGGGGCTGCAACCAGCCTCTTGCGCCAGCAGTGTGGCCCCAAACGGTACCCCCTCTTCCAGAACGGCAAGGACCCGCCGGCGGGCCGCCGTCAGGATTCGCGCCGTCGCCTCGAGCGCCCCAGGCGCCGGCGAGAACGCCACCCGCTCGGTCTCCGGCAAGAGCGTCTCGGATGGCCCCATCGCCATGCGCAGCACCGCGCCCGGGGGCGCCAGCGTATAGGCCGCCACCCAATCGACCAGCCGCCGCATGGCGGCACTCAGGGCATGTGCCGCCGGATAGGCTTCCGCGATATGTTTCAGCCGCGCGGCATCGACTGAGTCGTCAGCCTCGGCAAAATCCCAGACGACGCCGGTAACGCTGCGATGACCCAACGGGACCCGAACGAAGCCACCCGGCTCGACCTGCATTCCCTCGGGAACGCGGTAATCGAGCGGCCCCTCCAGCGGTACCGGCAGCAGCACGCGGACCCGGCACGAGGACGGGCCCGGCGCGACGGCCGAAGCGGAACTGGTACTGGAACCGAGCATGAGGTAGGCTTACCTGGAAACTGCGGTGGGCGCCAATGCCCGAACCTCGTGGAGTGGGTGACAGACCAACATGAGCGTCCTCGGCCGGCTTGATCCGCGATCCAATCGGCATAGCTGCTAGGCCCATGGCCGATCGCAAGGAAATCTCCGGCAAGCGTCCACCCGATGCCAACGCGGCTAATTCGGCCCTCACCGCTGCCGAGGTCGGATCTTATTTGATTCGCAACCCGGATTTCCTGGTCGAGCACCCGGAATTCGTGATGCTGCTGACGCCGCCGACCTATCGGCATGGGGACAATGTCGTCGATATGCAGCACTTCATGCTGCAGCGGATGCGCGACGAATTGAGCCGCCTCAAGACCCAGCAAAAGGCATTGATCTCGACAACGCGATCGAACCTTTCCAGCCAGCAGCGGGTGCATGCCGCGACCTTGGCGGTGATCGGCGCGACCAGCTTTGAACAGTTGCTGCAAATCATCACGATCGATCTCAGCGTCGTGCTCGATGTCGATGTCACTATGTTGTGCATCGAATCGGGCAGCGCCATCGCGCCGCCGATGTCCGGCATCCAATTGCTGCCGCCCGGGACGGTCGATAAGCTGCTCGGCCCCGGACGCGAATCGATGCTGGAAGATCATGTGCGCGGCGATCCCGGCCTGTTCGGTGGCGGCGCCGGCCTCGTCAAATCCGAGGCCTTGCTGCGTTTATCGATCCCGAAAGCCCCACCGGGATTACTGGCACTTGGCTCCCGCAAGCCGACCAAGTTCAAGCCGGGCCATGGGACCGAGCTGCTGAATTTTCTATCGCGGGCAGTGGCCCTCACGATTGCCCAATGGCTGGACCTGTAGCACATCTCAAGGTACCGCAGCCGATTCCGCTGGTGCGGTTTGCCGCCGCCGCGGATCTTCAGCCGATTTTGGTGGCCTGGACCGACTATCTGAAAGCCGAACGGCGCGCCTCACCGCATACCGTGGCAGCTTACGGCAGGGATCTCGCAATCTTCCTCGACTTCCTGCGCGACCACCATGGCGAGCTGCCCGGCCTGTCGCTCCTGGCCGGTCTCACAGCGCGGGATTTCCGCGCTTTCCTGGCCCATCGCAGTCACATGGCGGAAGCGAAGACCTCGCAAGCGCGCAACCTCTCGGTCGTCCGGCGCTTCTTTCATTATCTCGATCGGCAGGGGCATGTGACCAACAACGTGCTGGCGACGCTGCGCGGCCCTCGCCTGCCACGCTCGGTGCCAAAGCCGCTCAGCGAGCCGGATGCCACCGACGCGCTTGATCAATCAGGCGTATCGGATGAGCCCTGGATCGTCGCGCGGAATGCGGCGATCTTGACGCTGCTCTATGGTGCAGGATTGCGCCTCTCCGAGGCACTCGGCCTCACCCGCCGTCAGGCGCCTGTAGCGGGTATGGCGAGCCTGTCGATCCTCGGTAAAGGCAGTAAAGAGCGTCGGGTACCCCTGCTGCCCGCAGTTATCCAGGCGATGGAATCCTATCTGGCCATTTGCCCGTACGATTTGCCGCGCGATGGACCGCTTTTTGTCGGCGTGCGCGGCGGGCCACTCAATCCGCGCCTGGTGCAGCGCCTGATGGAGCAGGTGCGGATCCGGCTCGGGCTGCCGGACAGTGCGACGCCCCATGCGCTGCGCCATAGTTTCGCGACCCATCTGCTGGGTGCAGGCGGCGATTTGCGGGCGATCCAGGAATTGCTAGGCCACGCCTCGCTGTCGACCACACAGCGCTATACCGAGATCGACGCGGCCCGGATGATGGCGGTCTATCAGGCGGCCCATCCGCGCGCGGCGAGCTGAACAGGATGCGATATTCCTCTTTGGTCGACCGTATTGGCGGGCGGGCCGTGACGGCGTGGGGCATTCATTACGAGGCGGTCGCGGCGGCACGGGCCGGCGAAGACGTGATCGTGCTTAGCGTCGGCGACCCGGATTTTCCGACGCCGGAACCGATCGTCGAGGCCGCGGTGACCGCCCTTCGCGGCGGCGATACGCATTACACGCCGCTGGCCGGCTATCCTGAACTGCGGCTTGCCATCGCCGCGGCGCATCAAGAGAGTTGGGGCCAGCCTGTCGGTCTCGAGAATGTGATGTTCACTGCCGGCACGCAAAACGCGCTCGCCTCGGTCGCTCAGCTAGTGCTCGAATCCGGCGACGAAGTCATCATTCCCGAGCCGATGTATCTCACTTACGAGGCCAGTATGGGCCTCTCCGGCGCGATTCCCGTGCCCGTGCCGCAGCCGGCGTCGCTCGGACTGCGTCTCGATCTGGCCGCTCTTGCCGCGGCGATCACCCCGCGGACCAGGGCAATCTTTTTTGCGACGCCGAATAACCCGACCGGCATCGTGATGTCGCGCGACGAGCTGTCGGAGATGGCCCGGCTTGCGATTGCCCATGATCTCTGGGTCGTCGCCGACGAGGTCTATGCGCCGCTGACCTTCGATGTGCCGCATCTCAGCATCGCCGCCCTGCCCGGCATGGCCGAGCGGACGGTCACGATCGGTTCAGTGTCGAAAAGCCACGCGATGGCCGGTTGGCGCGCAGGCTGGGCTGTCGGGCCGGCCGAGCTCATCACGCACATGACCAATCTCAACCAATGCACCATGTATGGGCTGCCCGGATTCGTTCAGGCCGGGACCTTGGTCGCAATCGAACAGCGCCATGCGATTCACGAGTCGATGCGGTCAATTTATCGCCGCCGTCGCGATATGATGCTGGCACGGCTTGCCGACGTGCCCGGGCTGAAATGCCTGACACCGCAGGCCGGCATGTTCATGCTGGTCGATGTGACCGGGACCGGCCTCACACCCGCGGAATTCGTGCCACGTCTCTATCGGGCGGTCGGCGTCTCGGTGTTGAATGCGGGCGCCTTTGGCCCGAGCGCTAAGGATTTCATCCGGGTCTCATTCGCAAATAGTGACGAGCGGCTTGCGGAAGCGTGCGACCGGATTGCGCGATTTGTTGGGTGAGCACGGGTTTCTGCGTGACGTTTGGTCAGGCCACTGCTCTTTTCTCCCTCTCCGCCCTGAAGGGCAGAGAGGGGACTTGTGACTGCGCCATGTTCCGCCTTGCTTTTCCGAAACTCCCAGTTCAGCCTATCGCCTATTGATTGACCGGGAAGATGGACCAGACGCCAGCGTGACTGAACCTGCCAGCGCCGCTCTCACACTTGATGCAATCGAAAAAAGTTTCGGTAGCCACAAGGTATTGAAGGGCGTTTCGCTGACGGCGGGCGATCATGAGGTCGTGGCCATTCTGGGCAGTAGCGGTTCGGGCAAGAGCACCATGCTGCGCTGCGCCAATCTGCTGGAGACGCCCGATGCCGGCCGCGTTCTGGTGCGGGGCGAAGAGATCCGGATCACCCGCAAGCGCGGTCTCTCGACACTGGCAGATCCGCGGCAGGTCGAACGGATTCGGCGGCGGCTCGCCATGGTGTTTCAGCAATTCAATCTCTGGCAGCATCTGACCGTGCTGCAGAACGTGATCGAAGCGCCGATTCAGGTGCTGCGGGTCGAGCGCAGCGAGGCGATCGCCCGCGCCGAAGCGCTGCTGGCGAAGGTTGGCCTCGCCGAAAAGCGGCATTCCTATCCTGCCGACCTTTCAGGCGGACAGCAGCAGCGGGTCGGCATCGCCCGCGCGCTGGCGATGCAGCCGGACGTGCTGCTGTTCGATGAACCCACTTCCGCCCTCGACCCCGAGCTGGTCGGCGAGGTGCTGAAGGTGATGCGCGATCTCGCCGCCGAGGGGCGCACGATGCTGGTGGTGACCCATGAACTCGGTTTCGCCCGAGAAGTCGCCAGCCGTGTCGTGTTCTTGCATGACGGTTGCATCGAGGAAGACGCCACGCCGGCCGAGCTGTTCGGCGGCGCCAGAAGCGAACGGGTACGGAGTTTCCTCTCCAGTGCGATCAAGCAATAAAAAGATGCGGGGCGGGCTGTGGTTCGGCTTGGCATTTGCTCTGCTGAGTGTCGCTTCTGCGCACGCTGAGGAAACCATCCGCATCGGCACGGAAGCATCCGACGCGCCTTTCGAATACAAGGATTCCGATGGCACGCTGAAAGGCATCGAGGTCGAGATCGCCGACACGCTGTGTCAGCGTATGAAGGTCAAATGCGAATGGGTGAATGAGGATTTCGACAGCCTCATCCCGGCCTTACAGGCGCACCAGATCGATACCGCGATTGCCCAGATGTCGGTCACCAAGGACCGGCGTACGGCGGTGGATTTCACTGACATCGTGACCATTGGTCCGGCGCGCTGGGTCGCCAAGGTCGGGTCCGGCATTACCGAAGATCCGATGTCGCTCAAGGGCAAAACCGTCGGCGTGCAGAGCGGCACGACCCATGAGCGCTATGTCAACGAACGCCTGAAGGGCATCGCCGATATTCGAATCTACCAGACCCAGCAGGAGGTCTATCTCGATCTCGAAGCTGGCCGGATCGATGCCACCCTGGGCGATCAGACGCTCTCATATGACTGGCTGGAGAAAGAGGGCAAGCCGCGCTTTGACTATGCCGGCAAGGCGGTCGATGACCCGGATATTTTCGGCGAAGGCACGGCCATGCCAGTGCGCAAGGGTGACGATGCGCTGCGCCTGCGGCTCAACAATGCGCTGGCGGAGATCATCGCCGACGGCACCTACGACAAGATCACCAAGGCGTACTTCCCGTTCAGCCTGCGCACGCTGGACTCCGACGTGGCGAGCGGGTCGGCGGCGAGTGTTGCGGTCGTCGATCTCCTGCCCTGGGGTTGGCAATTGGCGGCCGGCGCGCTGGTCACGCTGGAACTGGCCTTCGCGTCGCTCGCCGTCGGGCTGGTGCTGGGGATCGCGGCCGCAACCGCCAAATTATCGCCGGTCGGCTGGATCCGCGAGCCGGTGGCTCTGCTGACCAACCTGATCCGCGGCGTGCCGGAATTCCTCATTCTGCTGATCTGCTTTTATAGCCTGTCGGACGCGGTGCGGCGTATGACCGGCGCGGCGTTCGAGGTCAATCCGTTCGTGGCAGGCGTGTTCGCGCTATCGATCGTGTTTGGCGCCTATGCATCGGAAGTGTTCCGCGGCGCGCTGCTCGGAGTCCCTAAGGGCCAGATGGAAGCAGCCCGCGCCTTCGGCATGCGGCCGAGCCAGATCTTTTTCCGCATCCGCCTGCCGCAAGCCTGGCGCTTCGCGCTGCCCAGCCTTGGCAATCAATGGCAGGGGCTGGTCAAGGATACGTCGCTGGTCTCGGTGATCGGCCTTGAAGAGCTGATGCGCAAGGCAGAGATCGGCGCCGGCCATCTGCCGAAGCGGCAATTTGATTTCTACATGGTGGCAGCGCTGTTGTTCCTGGTGCTGTGGGCGGTTTCGACACCGATTTTCGGCGCCCTGGAAAAACGCGCCAATCGCGGCGTGAGGCGGCAATCGTGACCGGGATCGGCGCACTTGATTCCTTCCTCGACGGAACGCTGATCTCGGTCGAGATCCTGGTCATTTCGACGCTGGCAGGCCTCATCCTGGCCGTGCCGATCGCGCTGGCCCGTGTGTCGGACTGGACCGCGCTCCGCATCATCGCGCTGATCTGGTCGGGGTTCTTTCGCGGCACGCCGCTGCTGGTCCAGTTGTTCCTGTTCTATTACGGGCTGGCGCAGTTCGACATCGTGAAGGACTCGCCATTCTGGCCGGTTTTGCGCGAAGCCCTGCCCTGCGCGCTGCTGACCTTCACGCTGAACATGTCGGCCTATGTCGCCGAAGTCGTCCGCGGCGGCATCTTGGCGGTGCCGCGCGGCGAGCGTGAGGCGGCGGCGTCGCTGGGCCTCGGCACGGTCAAGACCTATCGGCTGATCATCCTGCCGCGGGCGCTGCGCCTGATGCTGCCGGCGCTGAGTAATGAGGTGGTGTTGCAGCTCAAGGCCACCGCACTCGCCAGCACGGTGACCGTGCTTGATCTCACGGGGGTTGCACGGCGCTTCGAGAGCAAGGATTACTCGACCGAACCGCTCTTCATCGCAGGCGCCATCTATATCGTGCTGACATTCCTGATCGCGCGCCTGTTCCGCGTGCTGGAAACACGATTGAGCATTCCGGCATAATCCATCTGGAGACAAGACCATGGCGGGCGATTACCGCATCATGATCGACGATTTGACCAGCCGACCGACCCACGCGCTTCTGGAATTGCACCTCGCCGGCATGCATGAAAATTCGCCGCCCGACACCTGCTTTGCGCTCGATCTATCGGGCTTGCGCGTGCCGGAGGTCACCGTTTGGAGCGTGTGGCAGGGGCCATCGATCGCTGGCATCGGGGCGCTCAAAATGCTGCCCAACCGGGCCGGCGAATTGAAATCGATGCGGACCCATCCCGACCATTTGCGCAAAGGCGTGGCGCAGATGCTACTCGACCACATTATCGGCGAGGCCAAGTCCCGCGGCCTCACGCGCCTCAGCCTCGAAACCGGCAGCGGCCCTGCCTTCGAACCGGCGCTCGCTCTTTACCGGAGACGGGGTTTCGTCGATGGTCCCCCGTTCTCCGATTACGTACCCAGCCCGTTCAATCAGTTCCTGCATCTGGATCTCAGCTAGACTAGAGCAGGATAGGTTGGCATATCGCTAGGATTATTCCCTCTCTGCCCTTCAGGGCGGAGAGAGAATTTTCCTTCGATTCTTGTGGCGCTAAAATTTCTGCCCAAATTTCAGCCCGATCGTCATCGGATGGATCGGCACGACATAGGTTTCGGAGCCGCAGACATTGACCGCGCATTCGGCATAGCGACTGACCTCGCCGCGGCTGTCGAAGGCGTTCTTGATATAGAGTTCGAGGGAGGAATTGCCGAAATTGACGCCGCCGGAGAAATCGACCTCGACATAGCTTGGCATTCTGCCGAGCACTTGGCGCGCATCAACGCCATCAACATTCTGCCTCAAATCGGCCCAACTGCCGCCGGTGTAGAGCATCGCGGTCTGGAAGAAACCGTCGGAATTGGGCCCAAGCTCGAAGTCATATCGGCCGACGATATTGCCTTTGAAATAGGGCGTCACAGGCAGTTGCGTGCCACTCGGCGCCTGCGCCTCAGCCGCCGAACAGCTTGTCACCGGGTTGCCGCTGGCATCCGTCGTCCCGCAATAGGGCGCGGTCAGATGCGCGTCGATCAGGCTGCCGGCACCAGACAGGGTGAAATTCGGCGTAACGCGCCAGCTAAGATCGCTCTCCATGCCCTGACTCACCGCCTGACCGGCGTTGACGATATCCGGCAGGCCATTCGCACCCAGGAATGCGAACTGGAAATCGTCCCACGGGTCGTAGAAAATATCGCCGTTCCAGCGTAGTTTGTTGTCGAGCCAACTGGTCTTCCAGCCGAGTTCATAATTCGACAACGTATCGGCCTGATAGGGCGCAAAGGCGGCGTTACGATTTGCGCCGCCCGGCCGGTACCCATCGGAGGCGGTGACGTAGAGCAGCTTGTCGGTATCGAGATGATAGGTCAGCGTCACCTTGTAGATGACATTATCCGCCGACGCGGATTTCGCCAGATTTTCGCAGGGGCCGCCATTGATTGAGGTACTGCTGAAACATTGTTTCTGACCGGTCGAAGAGAACGGATTGGTCAGGCCAAAGCCGTAAAACCCGTCGAGCGTATTATCATAGCGATAGACCCGCAATCCCGCGTCGAGCGTCCATTGCGGCGAGAAATCATACGATCCCGTCGCGAACACCGCATAATCCCGGTCAATCCGCTGCTGTTCGGTCAGCCACCATGTATCCGGCCAGCCGCTGACGGATAAGGCCGGGTCCAGCCCATCGATCTTGTATTGCTGCTGAATATTATGGAGCTGATATTCATAGAAAATACCGCCCAGAATCCGGAACTGATCCTCCTTTGGCGAGGCGAATCGGATTTCCTGGCTGGTCTTCTCGAAATGATCGACGCCCTCAATATACTGGCCGATATTGATTGGCTTGCCGCCCGGCCCGGTCTCGTAGGCACCGTAATGCGAGAACAGATCATAGAAATACGAGTAATCTGTATAGTCCTGCTGGGTATTGATGTCGTGAACGAAGTAGCTGCCGGCATAGGTCACATCAAAATTGCCGATTTTGCCGGTGATGGTCAGCGACGGCAGCACCCAGCGATCATGGTCGGTTTCGGGGAAGAAATGCCGGACCTTCAGATCGCCGATCGACGGATCGAACGCGTTGATGCCGTTGATGCTCTGATCCTGGCCCATAATCGCCGGCAGCAGCGTCCAGTTATCGTCGAGATCGATCTTCAGCGCCGCCCGGCCTCCAAAGGTCGTGACGTCGTTGTAATCCTTCTGCACGCGGTTGGCGTTATTCACCGTGTAATCAAAGGTCGGGTAGGTCCGCGTACCATAGACATTGTCGATATAGCCGGAATCGAGCTCCTCATAGGTGACAATGCGGATCGCGGCATTTTCGGCCAGCGGCACATTGATGAAGCCTTCGGCGACATTGCCGACTCCGCCATGATCGACATCGTTGAGTTCGAGACTATAGCCCGCGCTGAAACCGCTCGGATCCGGCTGATTGGTGACGATCTTCAGCGTGCCCGCTTCCGAACTCGCGCCATAGAGCGTGCCTTGCGGACCCGACAGCGCCTCGACCCGCGCCACGTCATAAATATGGAAATCGAGCTGCCCCAGGATCGTTGTGGTCGGCACTTCGTCGATATAGACGCCGACACTCGGCTGCGGCCCGGAATGATTGCCGTCGCCACCGCTCGCAATGCCGCGCATATAGATATTGGTCTGGCCGGGATTGGTTGTCTGATAGCTGACGCTCGGCAGCAGCGCCGCGTAATCCTCAAAGCTCTTAGCGTTCATCTGATCGAGCTTGGCGCCGCTCAGCGCCTGCACCGCGATCGGCACGCTCTGAAGATTCTCCGACCGTTTCTCGGCCGTGACGACCACTTCCTCAAGCTGATCGCTGGGCGGAGCCGCGGCCGTTTGGGCGATCGCCTGATGCGATCCGGCCAAAATCGTCGAGGCCAATAAGGTACGGGACAAGGCGGACAGGCGGCTAGGCTGCGCCGTGAAGCGATGCAGTCTCACTGATAAAACACCCCCATTTTTATCCTGCGAGTGTGCGACAAAAAACCGCCCGCGTTAAGCGCGAATTCTGAATATCAACCGCCGCCGCTGCTTTCTCTCTCTGCCCTTCAGGGCAGAGAGAGAACTGATTTCTAGCCGCTCCCTACTCCGCCGGCGGCTCCCAGAGCTCGACCGGGTTGCCCTCCGGATCGTGGATGCGCGCAAAGCGGCCCGTTTCCGGAGTATCCCATTCGGCATTGGTTGTAACGGCGATGCCAGAGGCGGCGAGTTCCTTTATCAATGCGTCGAGACCAGAGACGCGCAGGTTGAGCATCCACTGCTTCTCCGCCGCAAAGTAATCTGTGGATTTTGGAAACGGCGCGAAGATTGTCGGCCCCGCCGCCTGTTCCCAACCAACCCTAAAGGAGCCAATACCGAGGTGCTTTTCGTACCAAGCCGATAGAGCGGCTGGATCATCTGATCGGAAGAATAAGCCGCCGATACCTGTGACTGGCATAGTCGTGCCCCCGTTGATCAATAATAGGTCAAATTAGCACTCTAATACTTGTTTCAACGGGCCCAGCCAAGGCTCGTAATGCCGCCATTGATCCAGCCCATCGCTAAAGATCGGCTGGCGGACCTGCTCGGCGCTGGCGGTGCGCACAGACCGCTCATTCTCCCAGAACCGCAGACAGGCGGGGTCGAGTTCAAGGCCGCAATGGGTCAGCAGCCGACCAATCTCGGCTTCGGTATCGCTGACCATCGTCTCGTAGCGCACCATCCGAACCCAACCCGGCAGAATGCGATCAATATGGTCCATCAGACGGACATAATCCGCATAATATCGGCCCAAATCGGTCAAATCGTAGGAGAACGCCTGACCCCGCGCGAAATGCTGCTTAAAGGCGGAAAAACAGGTCGCCAGAGGATGGCGGCGCGCATCGATGATCTTGGCATTGGGCAGGATCAACCGGATCAGCCCGACATGGAGGAAATTATTCGGCAGCTTGTCGATAAAGAATGGCCGATCCGTCTTGCGCTGAACGCGCGTCCGCGAGAGGTAGAGTTCGCCCAGCTCGGTCAGTCTCTCGGGCGTGAGCTCGGCCAAAATTTCGGGATACCGGCTCACCCCGCTCTGCCCTGCGCCTAAGAGCTTTGCGAGCGCCGGCAGGTCCGGCAATTCCATGGTGCCTTCGACTAGCGGGTGCGACGCCAGGATCTGTTCGATCAGCGTGGAGCCGGACCGCGGCAGCCCGACGATGAAAATCGGATCGGGCGCCGCGGCGCCACTCCCCGCCCGCCGCGCGCAGAAATCCGTATCATAGAGCGCGATCAGCCGATCGATCCGCCGCGTCGTCTCGTTCGCGTCATAGGGAAGCTGGCGCCGTCGCAGCCGATTGCCGTCGCGGTAATGTTCGAAGGATCGATCACACTCACCCGCATCTTCCAGCGCTTTGCCGAGCGCGAAATGGAAGTGCAGCCGGTCATCATCACTGAGATCCTGCCGGTGGAGCTGCACGCGCATCGCCTCGATATCGGCAGGATCGAACCGGAAGATCTTGAGATTGGCGAGGCTCCAATAGGCCTCGCCGAAGCCCGGATTGAGCGCGATGCTGCGCCGGTAGGCAGCGACAGAGTCGCGGCTGCGCCCCTCGGTTTTCAGCGCATGGCCATAGCTCATCCAACCTTTCGGCTGCGCCGGATAATCGCGGAGAACCCCCTCGTACAGCCGGATGGCTTCGGCATAATTGCCAATCTGCACGGACGCCGCGGCCTTCAAGGTGCGATGGCCCGGATCATTGGGTTCAAGCGCGAGAAGGCGGTCGATCTGGGCCATCGCCTCGACCGATTTATTCTGGCGGTTCAGCACGAACGCATAATTGCTGCGCGCGGCGGTGAAACCGGGTGCCAGCTCAAGACAGCGTTCCAGCAGAGCTTCGGCATCGTCATAGCGCCCTAAGCGCGATGCGAGTTCGGCCAGCATACGGATCGCCGCGACATCGGTCGGTGCGTCTTTGAGGTATGCCTTCAGCAGCCGCTCGGCCACGCCCAGCCGATTCTCGCAGAGCGCGCTCGCGGCCTGCAACAGTGCCGGATTGCGTGCCGACGCCTGAATATGGCGGGCATAGGCTTGGTCTGCCGACGCTACATCGCCAGACATCGTGAACTGGTCGGCAAGCGCCCGCCACGCGTCGCTCAAATCGGGTTTCAGCGCGAGCGCCCGGCGCAACGCCGCCTGCGCCGCTACCGCTTCACCGAGGCAGGCAAGCGCCAATCCGAGTTCATAGAACCCATCGGCCCAGCCCGGATGAAGCTGAACCAGCCGCTCCAACACGGAACGCGCCCGAGCCGAAGCACCAAGCCGCCGATGTGCCGTCCCGAGGATCAGCAGCGCGCCGGGCTGATCCGGGATCGCCTTCAGAATCTCCCCCGCCTGTGCCGCGGCAACGTGCGGCCGACTTTCGAGAAACCTGCCGGCATTTTCAAGGGCCGCCGGCAGGCTAGCGAAGGGTTGGGTATGGGGGTCCGACATAGGCCGGATGATCGGTTGGCGTCGGCAGCGAAGTCAACAATTCCTCCCTTGCGAAGCGGGGGAGGGGGACCATGCGCAGCATGGTG
>Ga0116226_10000901_pt1 | contig 25906 bp, 23 predicted proteins | sample S1TSphfallax_FD_89692 | JGI IMG/M metagenome (GOLD analysis project Ga0116226, IMG submission 89692) | Host-associated microbial communities from peat moss isolated from Minnesota, USA - S1T2_Fa - Sphagnum fallax MG | ecosystem: Host-associated > Plants > Peat moss > Unclassified | place: USA... | reverse complement strand
TCCTACACCACGCAATGGGACACGATCGTTGACGCGGTGGGGCACGACCGCCGCGTATCGAAGAGAGCAAAAGTTTTTTGGTTCTTTTTTTCAAAAAAGAACTGCTTCCTACCTTCATGCTTGCTTTCGCTTCGTTGCGCTTAGCTGCATCACTTCGAGCGGGTATATGATAGGGCGAACGCCGACTGGCTCTGCGCCGCCAGCATCCAATAACGTCAGGCCAGCCTCCATGGCTGGGCGGTCCGCAACTACATTTTCGGCGTTCATCAATTGGCGGATCGCCGCGGCGATTGCCGGTGGCGGATTTCGGTAGCCTTGGGCCAAGACCCATACCAAATCGCAAAGTGCCGGTAGCGTCACCGCGACGCTTTCCGCGTCGACCAGTGCGGCCTGGGCGGTTTTGCTCTGCCGTTTGTCGTCTTCCGTGAGCGCCCTCACCAGCACGTTTGTGTCGGCAGTCATTCTCATCGCCGGCCGGCCCAGGCCCGTGCTGCGATGCTGCCAATTTCATCGATCGAGAGTGTTGGGCCATCCTTCTGCTTGAGCAGACCGAAGACGTCGGAAATTTTTCCGGTGGGCCGTGCCGCCTCCAAAGCGACGCGGCCAGCCGGGCCGCACGCTGAGATGCTGCAGCGCATCGCGCTTCAACGTCACCTGGCCTTTTGTGGTCACCGTCAGCGTTGTCACTTTGCTGCTCCTGATCGTCCACCGGGTAAGTAAGGCAAAAACACCCTACCTCCGAGTGAATTGCATTTCCCGCAGGGCATTATGCGCGACGTCGAACGCGACGCTATCAACTGACCGCAGGACGCGGCAGGCGAGGGCGTTGGCCAAAAATCCTGCCTCGGCGCGCCTCAGATCCGTGACCCGGACTCGAGTCTCAGTCGCTTGCGCGGCTTCGAGCAGCCTTCCGCGTGCAATTCCGGGCAATGCGCCATCGGCGAGGCGTGGCGTGACCCAACTTCCGTCGATGTAGAGAAACACGCAGGCGGCGGAGGCTTCGGCGATGTCGCCTTGAGTGTTCAGGAGCAGGGCATCGTCGGCGCCGGATGCTTCGGCTTCCTGGCGGGCCAGAATGCAGTCGAGATAATTCAGCGATTTGATGCGCGAGAGGGGGGAAAATTCGTTGCGGCGGGTTCGTTGCGAGATGATCAGGCGCGCCGGCGGCAGATATCCCGGCAACGGGCCGGCGGTGATGAGCATCGTGGGCGCCATCGCGGCCGGCGGGAGCACGCCGCGCGGCGCCGGGCCGCGCGACAGGGTCAGGCGCAAGGCTGCATCGGCGAGATCGTTGGCGCGCAGAACGGCGCATAGTACGTCGAAAATTGCATCATCCCGGAACGGCACCGGGATCGCCAGGACAGCGGCACCGTTGCGTAGGCGGGCGAAATGGCGCGGGGCGTGCAGCGGGGTGCCGCGTTCAGCGCGCAATGTCTCGAACACGCCGTCGCCCAGGGTGAAGCCGCGGTCGGCGGGGTCGATGCGGGCGGCGCCGGTGTCGAGAAGCGTGCCGTTCAGCCAGACGAGGCTCATGCGTCGCCGCCCAACGCGCGCAGCATGGGGCGGAGTTTTACCAGCAGCTCCTCCCACTCGGCGGCCGGATCGCTTTCAGCAACGATGCCGCCGCCGGCCTGGGCGATTACGCGGTCCGATGCGATCGTTACCGTGCGGATGAGGACGGAACTGTCCATGGCGCCGTCGAAGCCGAGCCAGGCGGCGATGCCGCAATAGGGGCCGCGGGCGCGACCCTCCAGCTCGGCAATGATTTCCATGGCCCGCAGTTTCGGCGCACCGGTGATCGACCCTGAGGGAAATGCTGCGCGTAGCAGGTCGATGGCGGTGCAATCGGGGCGCAGTTGGCCCTGCACCACCGATACGAGATGGTGGACGCTGGCGAAACTTTCGAGCGCGCATAATGACGGCACATGGACGCTGCCGGGCAGTGCCACGCGGCTGATATCGTTGCGTAGCAGGTCAACGATCATCAGGTTTTCGGCGCGGTCCTTGCCGCTTGCCAGCAGGGAATGCGCCTGCCCCGCGTCTTCGTTTTGGGTGGCGCCACGCGGCCTTGTGCCTTTTATCGGCCTAGCCTCGATCCGTCCCGACGCATCGAGACGGAGGAAACGTTCCGGTGACACGCTGGCGACCGCGCAACCGTTGCCGCAATCGATGTAGGCGGTGAAGGGCGCGGGATTGCCGGCGCGCAGGGCCAGAAAAATGTCGGAAGCGGACAAATCCCTCGGCCGCGTTGCTTCGTAAGGCGCTGTGATGTTGGCCTGGTAGATGTCTCCGGCGCGCAGATAATCGAGCGTGCGGGCGACGCGTGCGATGTGCGCGGCGCGTGGCACGCATTCGCGCCATTGCAGGTTCGGGACGGCGTGCTTTGGCGGATTGGCATGTGCGAGCCGGTTCAGCGCGGCGGCGGCGCGGCGGTCGGGGTCGCCGGGCGGGGTGCAGAACCACATGCGGCGGGCTGCGTGGTCCCAGGCGAAGACGAGGTCGTAGAGGCCGAATTGCATCTCCGGCACGCCGTCGGAATGACCCGGCGCACGCGGGAGACGCTCCAGGGCCGCGCCTGTTTCGTAGCCGCAGAAGCCGACGGCGCCGCCGGTGAAGGGTAGCGGCGGCGATGGCATGTCATCAAGCTGCTGTGTGAGTATAGGGCGCAGCTCGTCGAGTGAGGCATCGCGCAGAACGCGGTACGGATCGATGCAGAGATAGCTGTAGCGGCTGCGTGGTCCAGCGGGTCCGCTGCTTTCCATGAAAGCCGTAAAAGGCTCGTCCGCAAAGCAGCGGAATGCCTCAACCGGCGCAACCCATGGCAAGTTCACAAAAGTTTCTTGCTTCTTTTTTTCAAGAAGGAAGTGCTTTCTCCCTTCTATCTCAAACCCCAAACGCCACCAACCGTTGCGCAATCTCCGCCGGCTTTGCGCCGTCCGTTATCACGCCCAGAAAAACCCCGTCCGGCCCCATGACATAAAGCACCGAACTATGGTCCATGGCATAATCGCCGTGCTCCAAGGGATGCTTGGCCGCGTAAACATGATATTCCTGTTCCGCCGAAGCAATGGCGTCGGGGCTGCCGGTGAGGCCGATGAATTCGGCGCCGAAGGCGCGCACGTAGTCGCCGATGATTTGCGGCGTGTCGCGCGCCGGATCGACGGTGATGAAAATCGGCACGACACGCGAACGCTCGGACGCGGGCAATTTGTCCATCGCGGACGCCATGTCGCTCAGTGTGGTCGGGCAGACGTCGGGGCAGTGGGTGTAGCCGAAATAAACCAGCATGTAGCGGCCGCGGAAATCGCGGTCATGCACCGTCTTGCCGTCGCTGTTCTGCAAGGAGAAAGGACCGCCGATTTCGACCAGCGCGGGCAGGCTCTGCTTGGCAAGCCGTGGCCCCACCGCGACGGCGCCGAGACCGCACGCCACAATCACCGCCGCGATTGCCGCAATTAGTCTGGGTCGCATGTCATGATTCCTTCATGGGTGCGGCCCGGTGGCGCTGGCGGGAGCACAGGCACGTCCTCGGCCACATCGCCGGGCGCTTCAAGCGGCCGCGTGCACCAATGGTTAAAAGTTTTTTGGTTCTTTTTTTCAAAAAACAACTGCTTTCTTCTGTCACCGTCCTTACTCCCGCCTGAACGTCGCCACCAGCACATCGCGATACGCGGGTAGGTCCGGATCGATCGGCGTCACCGGTGTTACGCCATGATAGACCCGGTCGTCATCCACCAGGGCGGATTCAAGCGGCGCGGTGAGTGTAAAGCTTCCGAGATGGGCCTTGCGCAAATCGTGAATGCTCGTCTCGCCGCTGGTGACGTTCTGGCGGCGGACCAGCATGACCAGCACCCAGTCCACCCCATCGCGATGCGGCCCTTCCGGTGTCGGCTTGCCGGCTTCGCCGTTGCGGGCTTCGACGCGAAATTGGTGCACCTCGACGTGCCAGTTCGGCGGGCGGCGGTCCGGCGGGGTGCAGGCGGTGAAGATGTCGTGACTGGCGGTGAGGATCGCGCGCAGGGCGGGGTGCGCGCCGATGGCGGGGGTGATCGGCTCGAACCAGCGGGCGATGCCGCCGTTCAGCGGGTTGTAGTCGCGGCTCTGGTAGTGCGGCTGGTGCGGCTTGCGGGTGATGCCGCCGATGCCGACGGAAAAGGCGGCGTGGCGCCGGCGGCGGTAGCGCCCGCCGTCGGCCATGTAGGTGTCCACGCCGAGATCGTTCCAACTGGCGGCGAAACTGTCCCAGTCGGCAAAGCCGCGCGTGTCCAGCAGCGCCCGCATGCCGGGGGCGTCGGCGTGGGCGAAACCTTCGCGCACCAGGGGCGCGGCCAGGGCGGTGATGTCCGTCATGCCGCGTTGGCACCTGGCGGGGCCGGTGCGGCTCCCGGCGGAGGCAACGAAGATTGGGCCGCGGCAGGTTCCGCGGGCGGGGCGCCTTGCGGCTGGGTGTAGGTTCGCACGATTTGCGCGGCGCTGGTCAGGCGGATGCCTTCATCGCGGAAACGCCGCAACGTGCGCCGGTTGAACTCGCGCTGCACCGGCCAGCGCCCGCTGTCCGTGCAGACGATCTGGCCGACCACCGTCACCGCACCTGGCTCCAGTTTGTCCACGCCCCAAAGCTGGAAATCGCTCAGCATCATGTCGGCGTAGCGTCGCTCGCCGCGCATTTCGTGGGCAATGGCGGCGAGCACATCGCTGACATGATCGGGGTCGGTTTCCGGCGGCACGGTGACCGAGACCGGCACGTTGCCGATGCCGCGGTTGACGTTGGTCACGGTGGTGACGCTGCTGAACGGAATGATGTGCACCGAGCCGTCGCCGGCGCGCAGCCGCATGGTGCGGATGGAGAGGTTCTCGACGGTGCCGGAAAGGCCGGCGACGGTGACCGCGTCGCCGACTTGCATGGCGTTTTCCAGCAGCAGGAAAATGCCGGTAATGAAATCCTGCACCAGCTTCTGGCTGCCGAAGCCGATGGCGACGCCGAGTATGCCGGCGCCCGCCAGCAGCGGCCCGACATCCACGCCGATTTCCGACAGCGCGTTCAGGCCGAACACGGCGACCAGCACGGCGATCAGCACGGTGCGCAGGATTGGCAGCAGGGTGCGCAACCGGGCCGCCTGCACGGTCTGCGCGTTGCGCGCGAGGCGGGCAAGCCGCCGCTCGAACTGTGCGTTCGCCGCTTCCCAGATCAGCAGCATGAAAAGGCCGACGAGCAGGATGGATCCCCCGGCCCCGGCCAGACGGCCGCCGAGCGCGTTGCCGTGGAACCAGCCGAGGCTGTTGACGCCCCAGGCTTCCAGGAGCGCCAGGCAAGCGGCCACAAACAGCACGGCTGCGACCGTGCGCCGGAGTAGCGGCAGGTAGAAATGCGCGCGATGCTCCAGGCCGGGGTAACGGCTGGCGGTTTCGGGGGGAATGTTGAAAGCCCGCTCCAGCCCGCCGAGGGCGACGTTGCCGATCAGTCGCCACACCCCGACGACCGCCGCGGTGCCGAGGAAGATGCGCCACATGCGCTCGTAGCCGTTCGGCACCCGCGCCGCCCACACCAGCCACTGGCCTGCGATGAGGAAAATCGCGATCAGGTGCCACACCGCGGCCAGGCGATGGGCTATCGCCGCGCCCCAGCCGGCCTCGCCCGCGGCACGCCGGATGGCGCCAGCGACGGCGCGACGGCACTGGATGACGATGACGATGAGCATGATGTGGACGATCAGCGCCATCGCCTTGATGAAGGCGTCGCGGGCGACCACGGAGAGCCCGAAATCGGTGCCGATAACGCTGCCGGCGTAGGCCAGGGCGATGACCGCGGCGATGCGGCGCACCCAGCGGACGGCGTACAACGCGCCGGCGTCGCTCACATGCACAACGCGCAAGGTGGCGTGGTTGGGCGCCACCAGGGAACGCGCGACCGCCACGGCGGCGCGCCCGCCGACATAGGCGGTGATGGCGACCCATAAGATGTACTGGGTGTCGGACCGCAGGAAGTTCAGGCCGATATAGGTCAGGCCAAGAAAGGTCGCGATCGGGAGGAGTTCGAGCACCAGGCGCGCCAGCATTAAAGGCACGCGCCGCAGGGTGCGCAGGGTGCGTGCGAAACGGCGCTGGCGGCCGGCGGAAATTTCCGGCCCGGCGTTCGCGGCAGCTTCCTGTTCGTCGCGCGCCGCATCCGCCTCCTCGTGGGCTTCTTCGGCCGCGCCGCCGACGTCGGTGGGGGATGGCACGCCGGGCATCGGGGGTTGCGGGGCATCCGGCGCGTGGCGGGCCAGGGCGTTGATCGGACGGCGGAGCCCAAAGTGGAAAATCCATTCCACCAGGCCGGCGACCAGCACCACGCCGAGCAGGTGCTCGGCCGCGTCCAGCACGTCGGCGCGGCGCTGCGGGTCGTTGAATGTCTGGGTGGTGAAGGTCCAGAGGGCGGGCAAATCGCCGAGCATGCGTTGCACGGCTTTCGCCTGGCCAGCGAGGCCCGCGAGCCATCCCTCGCTGGACGCGATCACCTGGGCGCCGACGCTGTTGGCGGCCAGCGGCACCGCGGTGGCGGCGGGTTTCGGCGCGGCCGCGTGGGTGGCATGCACCATGGCCTGAAGGGTAGCCGTGAAGGCGGCGCGCTTTTGCGGGTCGTTCAGCACGTCCAGCACGGTCTGCATGTCGGCCGGCGAGAGTTTCGTGTCGGCTGGCGTGGCTGTTGTCATCGCGGGCGCCGCGGCAGGCGCGGCTGTGGCGGCTGTGGCGGTGAAGAGAAGGGCGACCAGGGCGAACGGTATGAAGTGGCGCATGTGGGGCAGGGTGCAGCATCGCGGGCGTGAAGCTGTCAACGCGGCGTGGCCCGAAGCACGTGCCGGAGATACGAGAACGCACGCGCGGCGGGGTGCATAACGCGGAAATTGCGCCTATGTGCGAAGGGCATGACCGGTTTTCTCATCTTTCTGTTGGTGTTGGCGTTGCTCGGCGTTCTTGGCGTGCTGGGTGCCGGTGTCATCGGTGTGGCCCGGGGGGGTGACCCGGTTCGCTCAAACCGCCTGATGCGCTGGCGGGTTGTGCTGCAGGGGGTGGCGCTGCTGATATTCGTGCTGCTTATGCTGAGCCGGCGTGCCCATCCGTAGGGCGGTCTGGCGGCCATCTGGCGCGGTTTGCCTGCGCTGCGGTGTCCATGGCTAAGCTGCCACTTCGCGCCGAGGCTCGCCAAAACCACGCCAACTGACGCGCCGGACCGACTTTCCGGACGGACGCTCACCGGCGCATAAATGGTGTAGGCTGCCGGCCGTTCCCGGATTTTGCGAGGCACCCATGCCCCTCGATGCTACCGGCGGCTTCGGCCGCGAACCTTCCGTCAACGTGTTGGGCGGTATTTTGGAGCCGTGCTCCGCCGATCCGGTGACCGGCTTCTTCCGCAATGGCTGCTGCGATACCGGCGTGGACGATGCCGGCAGCCACACGGTGTGCGCCGTGATGACGGCGGAATTTCTGGCTTTCAGCCGATCGGTCGGCAACGACCTGTCGACGCCGCGGCCCGAATTCGATTTTGCCGGGCTCCGGCCGGGCGACCGGTGGTGCCTGTGCGCGCCGCGCTGGGCGCAGGCGTTCGCTGCGGGCCGGGCGCCGCTGGTGGTGTTGGCGGCGACGCACCGGGGCGCGCTGGATTATTGCCGGCTGGAGGATCTGCGCGCGCACGCAGCCCCGCCGACTAATGCCAGCCCAGGTTGAGAGCGAATCACCGCAAGAGGCAGGAAGCAGTTCTTTTTTGAAAAAAGAACCAAGAAACTTTTACTTATTTAGGGCGCCAGGTGATTGGCCCCATTTGATCCGGCGGCTTGGCGAAAAGAGTAAAAGGTTTTTGTTTCTTTTTTTCAAAAAGTAACACTTCCTTTTCTTCATTCGTGGGGGATGCCTTCAGGCTCCGGCGGAAGCTCGCGCCATCCACTGGCGCCACCTCGATCGCTTCGCGTTACCTTTCGCGAACACAAATTGGTTCGAATACCTTTCAGGAGCTTCTCAGGCGGGACAATGATATAAGTGTCTGGGCGCCCGCGCTTAACAACGGACTTTCACGTACCGCGACAGTTGGGCGATTTGCTGGTCGATGGGTTCCAATTGTAGGGACGGGCATATTGACGTGGGATGCAATTTCTATTGCATCGTGTACGGTGACGTGTTCGAGCGGAGGGCCGGCACGATGATGCAGAGTGAATGTGGCGACGTCGAACGAGAGATCTTTGAAAAAATTACACAGTATTTTCGCAAGCGAATGGGAGTTAGGCCAACTAAAGTCGCTAAATCCACTGATCTCGCTGACGATATAGGTATGGCTGGTGATGATGCGGTGGAATTTATTGCGAGGTATGTAAAAGAATCTTCAATCAACGAGGGAGCTGAGCCTAATTTTGATGATTATTTCGATCCACAAGCAGGAATTTGGCCATTCGTCTTCCTTGCGCCATTCAAGGCGCTATTGTTTCCCCGGCGTCGAAAACCATCCCTTACAGTTGAGACGCTGATCAAGAGTTGGCGATAAAAAGCAAATGCCGGTCAACACTGCCGGAACCATGAAAAAACTGCTGATCGTGTACCATTCCGTCACCGGTGGCACGCGGCAAATGGCCCACGCCGCCCGCGACGGCGCCAAAACCGAGCCCGACATTCACGTGGAACTTCTGCCGGCGCCGCAAGCCGGCGCCCCCGAATTGCGCGCCGCCGACGGCTGCATTTTCGCCACGCCAGAAAACCTCGCCGCCATATCCGGCCAGATGAAGGATTTCTTCGACCGCACCTACTATCCGGTGCTGGACCGTATCAACGGGCGCCCTTATGCGACACTTATCTGCGCCGGCAGCGACGGCCAAAACGCCGCCCGCCAGATCGCCCGCATCGCCGCGGGCTGGCGCCTGCGCGCCATTGCCGCCCCGATCATTATCTGCACCCATGCCCAAACCCCGCAAGCCATCCTCGCCAAAAAGCACATCGGCGCCGAAGATTTACAGCGCTGCCACGACCTGGGCGCCGCGATGGCAACAGGGCTCATGCTGGGTGTGTTTTGAACCAGCAACAACTCTATCGCCGTTCCCACCATCCAGCCCGCGGCGCCGTGTGCAGCCGCGCCTCCGGTATCAATTCCCGTATCCGCCGGCCGAAACTCTTCAAACTCACCTCGCTATCCCCGAGCGGACCCACCGTATAGCTGCGCGACGCCATGCCATGCTGCACCCGCTCGATCAGCGCCTTGTCCTCCAGGCTGACGCGCCGGTTGATGCGCCAGTTCAAATACCGCACTGCCCGCATTTCCCGCCGCGTATCCGGCAGCACATAGGCGATTTCCCGTATCACCGTCCGCGCCGGCGACATCGGTATGCTCTGCATGAAATCCACCTGGTCCGGATATACATCGAACGCGATATTCGGCCACAGCTTGTAATAGCTCCACAGCCGGCGGCGCTCCACCGGCAGATGTTCCACCTCCGGCAAATACTTCTGATACATCCGCTCGGACAGATTGGCCGAGGGCGCGCTCACCAGCGCCCCCCACATCTTGTCGACCCATCCGCGCGACTGCACGCCGTATCCCTCGCCGAACAATCGCGTGAGCCCTGGATGGGCCACGCGGATATGCAGCGCATCGGAATAATTATCCCCCACATTCTTCCAGTTCACCGCCCGTTCGCGCAACGTAACCCGCCCCAGGGGCACCATCTCTTCAAGCCGATACAGCGACAGTTCCGTATCGTATGGCGCCATCATTTCGGCGACAGCAGGCCCGTCGCCACCGAGCCGAATGAACACAAAACCGCGATACACTTCCAGGTCCAGCGCCACCAGGCCATGCCGCCGCGGGTCCATATGCGAAAACTCCCGCCGCTCCGGCAGCCCAATCAGATCGCCGTTCAACCCGTATGTCCAGGCATGATACGGACACACAACGCGGCTGCCGCAATTGCCCGAAGCACCGTCCAGCAGCCGCGCCGCACGGTGCCGGCACACATTGAAAAACCCGCGCACCCCGCCATCGTGCCCGCGCACCACGAACACCGTTTCGCCCAGGAAATCGAGTGTATGGTAATCGCCCGGGTGAGGAATATCGCTCAAATGGCAAACAATCTGCCATGACGGCCGGAACACGCGCTCCCGTTCCGCCTCCAGGAAGTCGCCATCCTGGTAAATCCAGGCCGGCAAACTCAGCCTGTCCTCGTTCAGGGCGTCAACCGTTGCGCCATCATACATCATTTGATGATTTCCTGCATTCAGAGCAGGAAGGCAGGCCGTCTTTTTTGAAAAAAAGAAGCAAAAAACTTTTACCCATTACGAATAGCACCCCATTGGCCCATTTACGGCGCCAGGCTGACGACATTTAGTAAAAGCTTTTGCTTCTTTTTTCAAAAAAGAAGGCTTCCTTCCTTAACCTGCCTATTGTACGCACGTTTAATAAATATGGCAATCAACCCCATTACCGCTTGACACCTGTGCGACCAAAGCGATTGCATGCATACGACATGTCAGCACCACGACCACTCCCCCGCGTCCGCTGGCTCATCTTCTTCTTCCTCTTCGCCTTTACCGTCGTCGCCCTCATCCAGCGCACCGCTGTCACCGTCGCCTCCGAACGCATGATGCCCGAGCTTGGACTTTCGCAAATGCAGATCGGCTGGCTCGAAACATCCTTCCTCATCAGCTACACCGCGCTGCAATTTCCAGGCGGCGTGCTTGGCCAGATCCTCGGCCCGCGCAGAATGCTCACTTTCTCCGGTCTCATTGCGGTCGCCGCCACGCTCGCCATGCCGCTGCTGCCGTTCGCCGCTTCCGGCCGCCTTCTGTTCGAAACATTGCTGCTTGCCCAGTTCATCCTCGGCGCCATGCAGGCACCGTTGTTCGGCATGGTTTCCGGCACGCTTGAACGCTGGTTTCCGTCCCGCCAATGGGCCCTCGCGCAAGGTCTCGTCACGTGCGGCGTCGGCCTTGGCGCCGCCGCCGCCCCCGCCATTATTGCTTCGCTCATGGTCAGCATCGGCTGGCACCGGGCCCTCGTCCTTGTGGCGCTGCCCACAATCGGCCTTATCGCCCTCTGGTGGCGCCAGGGCCGCGACACCCCCTATGTCCACCCCGCCGTCACCGCGGCCGAACTGGCCGAGCTCGACCACGCCACCCAGGACCTCTCGGCCACGCCGGTGAGTTGGCGCCGGCTCGCCGGCCTCGTCCGCAACCGCAATCTCGCCGGCCTCACTTTTTCCTATGTAGCCATGAATTTTGTCTTCTACCTCATCACATTCTGGGGCTTTCTTTACCTCGTCCAGGCGCGTCACTTCAGCGTGCTGCAAGGCGGCCTGTCCGCCGCGCTGCCCTTGCTCGCGGGTGCAGCCGGGGCCGGGGCCGGCGGCTGGGTGGCGGGCGCCTGCACCGCCCGTTTCGGTGCCAGCACCGGCCTGCGCATCGTTCCGCTGATCACGCTGCCGGCCTCCGCGGCTCTTCTCCTTCTGGCCGTGCACGCCGCGGCCGCGGCTGCGGCACTCGCGGGCCTTGCCGCCGCCTTTTGCTTGCTCGAAATGAACGAAGCCAGTTTCTGGGCCGCATCGATGGAAATCGGCCGCGAGGACGCGGTCGCCGCGGGCGCGATCCTGAACACCGGCGGCAATCTCGGCGGCGTCATCGCCACCCCCATCGTCGCCGCCCTCTCCGACGCCGGCAACTGGACCGCGCCCTTCGTCGCCGGCACCGCCTGCGCCCTGCTCAGCGCCGCGATCTGGCTGGCGATCGACCCCGGCGCCCCCGCCACCGCGCGCGCAACGATTCCAGCGCCGCAGCCAGCCCTGCAGCCTGGCTAAACCATAAGGCCATGGCATGAAATTTCTGCACCGGCGCGCCGTGCTGCGCCAAGCCGCCCTGCTCGCCGCCGCCGGCTTCATCCCGCCTCCCGCCCGCGCCGCGCGGCAGACCCGACCCAGCCTCTGGTCCACCGACGCCGGCGCCATCAAGGTTACGCCCGGCCCCTGGCCCACCCCCACCAACCTCGCCCCGGACGTTCATTTCGAGAACATCCTCCTCCGCATGCCCGACGGTGTGCATCTCAACGCCATCCTCTACATGCCCGCCGCCGCCGCGAAATCCGGCAGCCGGTTCGGCACCCAGCTCTCGGCCGACCCTTACCGCACCGAACCAAACGGCTGGGCCCACCGCGACATGACCGGCCAGGCGCAGGATGGTTTCGCCTCCATCTATCTCGACGTCCGCGGCTCCGGCGGCTCCGAGGGCATCCCCGCCGACGAATACCAACCCGCCGAATACGACGACATCGTCCACGTGATAGACTGGATTTCCCGCCAGCCCTGGTCGAACGGCGGCGTCGGCATGTATGGCACTTCCTATTCCGCTTTCAATTCGATCTGGACCGCCGCCTGGTACAAACCGCCCGCCCTGAAAGCCATCTTCGTCAGCGGCGGCACCGACGACCGTTACACCGACGACATCCACAGCCCCGGCGGCATCCAGATGATGGTGGATAATTCCTGGGCCCTCGGCATGATCACCGACAACGCCACCCCCGGCGCCCCCACCTACAATCTCACCAACCAGGCGGCCATGGATCGCTGGAACACGGCCCCGTGGCTCAGCATCTTCCTCGACAATCAATTGGACGGCCCACACTACCGCCGCGGCTCGCTTGCCCCCGACCAATACGGCCTGCTAACAACCCCCGCCTATCTCTGCGGCGGCTATCTCGACATGTATCAGAACTACGTCCCCCGCATCATGCGCCATGCGCCCGCCTTCACCCGCGGCATCCTCGGCCCCTGGCACCACGGCATGACCTGGCCCGGCCCCGTCATGAACTGGCGCGCCATCCAATCCCACTGGTTCGATTACTACTTGAACGGCAAAGAAAACGGCGTCCCCGACGAACCCCGCGTCGCCTACTACATGCCGAAATGGCGCCGCGAGAAATTCCGCGACGCCGGCCCCATCCAAGGTGAATTCCGTTTCGCCGCCGCCTGGCCCGACACCGTCTTCAACCCCGAAAAGAAATTCTACCTCCGCCCCTCTCAACCTCTGAGCGTAGCCGTCGCCCTCGCCATGGACCCATCCCCCGGCCAAGGCGGCGACCTCGCCGAACTCCCCCCCGACGCCTCCGCCCTGAAACTCCGCTATTACCCCGCCACCGGCGGCTTTTCGGAATCCATAGGCCCCAGCACCTACGAAGGCTATTACGGCCTCGACTCTCGCGAGGACGACACCTGGGGCCTCTCGTTCGACACACCCCCGCTGCGCACCCCACTCGAAATGCTAGGCTTCGCCCGCGCCCACCTTTTCGTTGCCACCACCGCCCCCCAAGCCAACTGGATCGTTCGCATCAACGACGTCGCCCCCGACGGCACCTCCTACATCGTCTCCTACGGCTTCCTCAACGGCACACACCGTACCTCCCACACCCATCCCACGCCCATCCCGCCGGGCGAAACAATCGAGCTCAATTTCGACCTCTTCTGCAAGGGCTACTGCTTCTCCCCCGGCCACCGCATCCGCGTCGTCGTAACAAACGCCTATTTCCCGGTCGTGTGGCCCTCGCCCTATCCCATGGTCACCACCCTCTTCACCGGCGGCTTCCACGCCTCCTACATTGCCCTCCCGGTGCTCGGCCCCCTGCAAAACCTCCCCGGCCAGCTCCCCATCCTCTCCGAAAGCATCGGCACCAACGCCGACGACGCCATGACCTCCTACCGCAAATGGCAGGACATGATCACCGGTGAAACCAAAGCCGACTTCCAAATGGGCAACGACGAAATCGGCTGCGCCGTCAGCAACATCGACCCCGCCCACGCCACCCTCACCGTCAAAACCAGCGAAACATTCAAACCGCTGGACCGCTCCCGCACCATCATCACCCACACCGAAGGCGCACTGCGAAGCACCCGCAACAATTTCCGCATGGACGTAACCTGCACCCTCACCGAAAACAGCAAGGTGATAAGAACAAGAACCTGGACCAAGGAGGTAAAGAGGCAGTTCGTCTAGAAGGAAGAAAGCAGTTCTTTTTTGAAAAAAAGAACCAAAAAACTTTTACTAATTGCGTCTAGCTGATCGCTCAACTTGGACGCATGTCGTTGCAATACCAACCCAACCGTCGGGTGGGCTGCCCTTCGCAGCCCACCATCTTCGTTCAAACCGCCAGTTGACCGATGCGAGACAGATCCGCCACGCTACGCGAAGGTCGCGGTCGTCGAGGCGCGGCGAAATCTCACGCTTGATGCCCCGTTTCGAGCGCCCGGCTTCTCAGGCACGATGTAAGCCCGTAAGGGTTTCGCCGAAATCATGCACTGTAGGAGACCAGATGAACCACCTCAGAGTAATGTTCGCGACGGCTGTTTCTACCTTGGCCCTGCTTTCTGGGTGCGTTCCGCCGAATGCAGACAAAGCGCAGGGCCCGGATTGGCCAGGTGGCGTGCCGGCCATCCTAGGAACGGCGGGCGACAAGGGCTTGCTCAAAGCAACCATTCCGCCAAATGTCCCATCTAGGATTTCGTTCCAATGCTGGTCACACGGACTCTCCGCAGCGAGCAGACGGGGCGTAGGTCAGGACCTCAGCTTCCGGGAAGCTGTGGCCACAATGTATGCGTGCATCGCCCAGCGAATGCCACCGGACTGGATCGGCCGCACCGCCGCAGCCGAAGACGTAAAAAATTTGGTTGCCTACATTCAACCAAACGATCCAGGATTTTTGATCGTCCCGTGGACCGGAACATACCAGTAATACGATACGTCCATAGGCAAGGGGCCGTCTCAGCAGATTTCCTTTCGAGAATGAGGACCTGTCTTGCCCTGCTCCCGCATTGTGCGCAGGGCGGCCTCGGTCGCATCGAAAGTTTCCAACCGCCCCAACGTGCCCAATCCCTGAGCTACCAGCGCAGCGGTCGCAGCGCCGAAGCGCACCGAATCCAAAAAAGCCCACCCGCGCGCAAGTGCCGCGATAAATCCGGCGCACCAAGAATCGCCGCAACTTGTGGTGTCAAGAACCGAAATGTCAAAGGCGGGCACGGGGGTAACCCCGTCACTGTCGGCAATTAGTACGCCATCCGCACCGCATTTCAAGACGCACACGGCGGCGCCTAACGCCCGAAGCGCCTCGGCCACCCGCGCCGCGTCTCTTTCGCCAGTAAGGAAACTTCCCTCCGCCAAGCTCGGAAGAAAATAATCAATCCAAGGCAGCAACCGTTCCAGTTCCTCCCCCGCTCGCGGCCCAGGCGAAATCAGATCGCACGTAACAACGCAGCCCGCTTCCTTCGCGGCCCGCAGGAACGCTTCCCCCGGCCCTCGATCCAGCCGTGGCGACCCAACGCCCGCGTAATGGACATATCGCACCGAAGACAGCGCGGAATAATGCGCCTCGCCAATGTCGGTCAGCATCGAAGCCCCAAGCGCGTGAAACGTCGGCCGTCGCCCGGCACTGTCAATCGGCAAAATGGTTGCCGAAGTGCGCTGCCCAGCCAGCGTCGGCGTCAGCGCAAGATCAACCCCCGCCTCTGTGAACGTCGCGCGCACAAACCGCCCCGCATTATCATCGCCGAGCGCCGAGGCCAACCCCACCTTCAACCCCAACCGCGCCGCGACCAGCGCCGTGCCTCCCGCTGTGCCCGCCGGCACAATTTCAATCCCCTCGATCAGCCGCCCGGCCTCGTCGGCCGGGATCGCGTCAATCGGCCGCCCCAAAATGTCCAGCGTGGTCAGGCCCACGCACAGAAGGTCCAAGCCCATTCGTTCTCCCGCGCCGCGTCACGCGCTTTTGGCGTTGATTGCCCGCGCCGCAGATGATAGTCAAGACTATCGACGTGGAGGCGCCCGTGCTGCAAACGCTACTTAACACCGAGCAAGCCTTGCGAGACCGCGCAGCCGCGGTGCTGCCGAACGGCATGTACGGCCACCAGTCGATCCGCCTGCTACCCGAAGAATATCCGCAATTCTTCTCCCGCGCGCAGGGCACCCACATCTGGGACGCGCAAGGCAACCGCTATATTGATTACATGTGTGCCTATGGCCCCAACCTTCTCGGCTATGCCGACCCCGAAATAGACGCCGCCTACATCGCCCAGTTGCGCCTCGGCGACACCATGACCGGCCCATCCCCCCTCATCGTCGATCTCGCCGAAGCCTTTGTGCGGAACATCAAACACGCCGAATGGGCGATCTTCTGCAAGAACGGCACCGACGCCACCACCGCCGCCATGATGGCGGCCCGCGCCGCCACCGGACGCAACATCATTCTGCGTGCCCACGGCTCCTACCACGGCTCCGCTCCCTGGTGCACCCCGCTACCGGCTGGCACAACGGTTGCTGACCACGCCAACCAGATCTTCTACGACTACAACGATCTCGCTAGCCTGCACGCCGCCATCGCCCAGGCAGGCAACGATCTCGCCGCGGTTTTCGCAACACCGTTCCGCCACGATGCCTTCGTGCCCCAGGCGCTGCCCTCGCAAGAATACGCCACGGGCGTGCGTGCCGCCTGCGACGCGGCCGGCGCGCTTCTGATAGTGGACGAAGTTCGTGTCGGCTTCCGGCTCTCGCGCGATTGTTATTGGGAAACCCTCGGCGTCTCCCCCGACCTCTCATCGTGGGGCAAGGTGATCGCCAACGGCCACCCGATTTCCGTGTTGCTCGGCAATGCCCGCGCGCGGACCGGTGCCGAGCAAATTTACGTCACGGGTTCGTTCTGGTTTTCCGCCGCCGCCATGGCCGCCGCCCTGGCAACATTGCGCCGCATCGTCGAGACGGACTACCTCGAACATATCGAACGTATGGCCGCCTCGCTCCATGATGGCCTCAGCACCAGCGCCAACCGTCACGGCATCGGCTTTTCGCAAACGGGCCCCGCCGCGATGCCGCTTTTTCTGTTCGACGAGGACCCCGATTTTCGCCGCAATTTCTTCTGGTGCACGGAAATGTTGCGCCGCGGCATCTATGTCCATCCCTGGCATAACATGTTCATCAACGCCGCCGTCACCGAGGCGGATGTTGCCGATACGGTCGCCGCCGCCGATGCCGCCTTCGCCGTTCTGGCGCAAGTGCAGCATAATTTGCCAGCGAACGCGCGCCTCGCGCCATTATTTGCCGTGCACGGCGGATAGTAGTCCAGGCGACCGCACCTTAGCCGCATGAGCATCCGCCGCCGCGTTGTCCACATGGAAACGAAAACGCAGCCGCTGCAGGAGCGGTCGCGTCAGACATTCGATGCTATTCTGCGCGCTGCCGGCCAATTGCTCGCCGAAGTCGGCTTCGAGCGTTTTTCAACCAACCTCGTGTGCAAACGCGCCGACCTCACACCGCCAGCGCTCTACCGCTATTTCCCAAACAAATATGCCCTGCTAAGAGAGTTGGCCCAGAGACTGATGGAAGCGCAGGACGAAGCGGTCTACGCCTGGATCGAGTCCGGCGGGTTGGAAGGCCAGACAATCGATGAAGTCGCCGCCCGCAACCGCGTTATCCTGGGCCGCGTGATCGAGGTGACCGCGTCATTTCCTGGCGGCGTCTGGATTCTTCGCGCCATGCGTGCGGTGCCGATGATGCGCGACGTTCGCCTCGCCTCCAGTGCCACGGTCGCCGACCGCGTCTTCGCTTCGCTAAAGTTGCGCTATCGCTCCGCCGACCCGGAGCGTTTGCGTCGCGCGGCTTGGCTCACAACAGAGCTTTCAAATGCAGTTATAGAAATGGTGCTTGAACAGCCCGCGCATGATCCGGAAGAGATTTTGGCAGAAGCCTGCCGCATGATGGCCGCATATTACATGGATTTCCACTAGCGGCCAAAGAGCAAGAGTTTTTTGGTTCTTTTTTTCAAAAAAGAACTGCTTTCTATGCTTTCCTTCTTGCCAGAATGAATAGCTCTCACTAGCGTTCGCCCGGTCATGCGCAATGGGGGACAATATGTCTGCGCAAGGTAAATTCAGCAGTTTGGCAACTTTGCTGTTGCTAAGTAGCACACCGGCATTCGCGCAGCCCGCGCCAGGCAGTGCGATCGATCAGATCACGGTCATAGCGCAGAAGCGCAGCCAGAAATCGCAGGACGTTCCCATCAGCATCACTGCGTTCGACAAGCGTGCGCTGAAGAACCTGCATCTGGTGCAAACGCAGGACCTCGCACAGTTCGTTCCCAACATGCAAATCGCCATGCCCTCCGGCACCGGCAACCAGCCGCTCATTTCCATTCGTGGCGTCGGCCTGAACGACACAAACACCAACAATGCAGGCCCAAACGGCGTTTATGTCGACGAGGTCTACGCCGCCTCGCCGGCTGCGCAAACATTCCAGTTGTTTGACCTCGCCGGCGTGGAGGTGGACAAGGGCCCGCAGGGCACGCTGTATGGCCGCAACAGCACCGGCGGCGCGATCAATTACACCACGGCCAAGCCCACCGACGAATTTCATGTGTCGCAGGATATTGTGTATGGATCGTGGAATACCTACGCCATCCAAAGCATGGTCAACGGCAACATCGCCCCCGGCCTCGATGGCCGTCTCGCCTTCGTGCATAATTATTCCGACGGCTATTTCACCAACGTCGCCAACGGCAAGACCACCAACGGCGCCAACGATTACGCCTGGCGCGCGCTGCTGAAATACCAGCCGAGCGACGATCTCACCATCACCGGCGATTTTCACGGCGGCATTGTCAACCGCCGCCCTGACGAATATCGTTCCGTCGGCGTGCTTCAGCCAGGCGGCCTGTTCGATCCGCCTTGCGGCACCAGCGCCATCCTCGCCGGCCAATGCGTCGACGCTTTCGACTATAACGGCTCGCAGTACGGCTTCTACAAAGGTCGCTACACGCGCGATCAAAATCTCTGGATCAGCGCCTATGGTGGCTGGGTCCGCGCCGACAAGAGTCTTGACAACGGCATCACCATCACCAGTCTCACCTCCATTGAGAGCGACCACAAGCTCCATCCGGAACAGACCGATGCCGAACCATATGGCCTGCTCGAAATCAATTACGGCGTAAAATCCACTGACGCCACGCAGGAACTGCGCGTTTCCGGCAGCGGCGCTGCCTACAACTGGGTCGCCGGCCTCTACTATCTCTCGGAACATCTGGTGCAGAACCAGCCGATTTTCCTGTTCACCGGTTTTGATGATCTGCTGGGCATTCCCGGCGCCGGCGCGGGCCTCGGCGAAAAAGCGCGCACCATCAACGGCCAGTTCACCCAATCCGCCGCCGCCTACGGCCAGGGCGACTACGAAATATTCGACCGCACGAAGCTCACCCTCGGCGGCCGCTACACCTACGAACACAAATCGTTCGATGCCTTTTCCGAGGCCGCTTTCGAGGACCCGGCGGGAACCTATCCCGCGCCAACGCCGCTCTACAACCTCTCCCGCACGCTCTACAACGGTGCCGTATCGGGCCGCGCGGCCCTCGATTACAAAGTGACCGACACAGTGCTCGCCTACATCAGTGCCAGCACCGGTTTCAAAAGCGGCGGCTTCAACGGCGGGTTCCTCGACAACGATGTAAGCCAGGCGCTGGTGCAATTACGTCCCATCAAACCCGAGCGCATCGCCGCCTTCGAGGCCGGGCTGAAATCCGATCTGTTTGAACACCGCGTGCGCGTGAACCTCTCCGCCTTCTATTACGACTACCACGATTTGCAGATCTACAACCTGATCAACCCGCCCCCTGGCGTAGAACCTGCCGTGCCCATCACCGTGCTTGCCAATGCGCCGAAAGCCAGCATTCGCGGCGTGGAAGTGGAATTCGACACCAAGCCCATCACCAACCTCACCACCGGCGTCAATCTCGGTTTTCTAGATACCCGCCTTGGCAACTTCGTATCGGGTGCAGGCACGCCCAGCGCGCAATCGTTCACCGGCAACCAGTTCCCCAACGCCCCGCGTTTCTCCGCTGTCCTGCTCGGCGATTACCGCATTCCCTTTGCCGCCGGCGACGCCATGTCCCTCAGTTCCGAACTCTCCTATCGCAGTCATCAGTTCTTCGAATCCAGCGACAATCCGCTGGTGGCACAGAACGGCTACTGGCTGCTCGACGCCCGCATCGCCTACACCACCGCCGACACGCGCTGGACACTCGCCGTCTTCGGCAAAAACCTCACCGGGACGCAATACCAGAATTTCGCCAGCGATCTCACCAGTGGCCTCGGCTTTATTGAGGAAGTGGTTGGCCCACCGCGGTTCATTGGCGGAGAGGTAACCTATTCGCTTTAAAGATAGCGAACCAATGCAATATCCTGCCCCCACCGCCTCCGAAACAAGCACCGGTATCGGCCTGGGCTGCGTCGCACTGCTCATGCTCGGCCTGCAGCCGCTATTGCTCGGCGCGCTGCTCCAGGAACACCGCCTGACCGTCGAACAGCTCACATTGGCTGCAACGCTGGAGCTGCTGCTGCTAGGTGCTACCGCGGGCCTGATGGGCGCGTTCGTTCCACATCAGAAATTGCGCCTTATCGCGGCGCTTGGTGGCCTTATCCTGGTCGTATCCAACGCCGCGTGTCTGATCAGCAACGGTCTCGCCCTTGTTGCAGGGCGCGCCGCAGCCGGCCTCGGCGGCGGCATCCTGGTCTGGCTCGCCGTCGCCCTCATCACCCACGGTCGCGCCCCCGCGCGCCTCTCCGGCATCTTCCTGGCAGGACAGACGGCGGCGCAGGCCGTGATCGCCGCTCTCCTGCCGATCACCTTCATGCCCGCCCACGGTGCCAACGGCGGCTTTGCAGTCCTCGCCGTCATTTCGGCGCTGTCCATTGGCACAATTTCATTCCTGCCGGCGTCGTTGCCGGAATTGCCGAAGGACGATCAGGCGGGCGGCGGCTTCAATCTGGCCGGCTGGCTCGGCCTCGCCAGCGCCTTTCTTTTCATGGCCGGCATCGTCGGCACCTGGGTGTTTATCGATCCGGTGGCGGTGCTCGCCGGCATCACGCCCGCGATAGCACAATACACCGTCGCAGTGGCGCTCGCGGCCCAGGTGGCCGGCGCCCTCGTTGCAACATTGGTCGCCCATCGATTGCCCGCCGGAATAACCCTCGTTGCCTCCTGCGTCGGTTGCATCCTGTCGCTTGCCGTCATGGCTGGCCGGCCCGGCGACGTGGCCTTCATGGCCGCAATCATCGTGTTCGGCTTTTTGTGGCTGTTCACCTTGCCCTGCGAAATACCGTTGCTGTTCCGTGCCGATCCTACCCGCCGTGCCGCCATGCTGCTGGCGGGCGCGCAATTGCTCGGTGGCGCGGCCGGTCCGCAGGTCACCGGCCTGTTTGCTACTGAAACGGCCCTCAAGCCGGCCTTGGCTGCAGCCGCAGCCTTGTTTGTGCTCTCGGCGGGCGCCGTGTTGGTGGCTCTGGCGATGATAAGGAAGCAGTTCTTGTTTGAAAAAAAGAACCAAAAAACTTTTACTAATTAGCGAAAGTGTTTTACTTATTTTTTCAAAAAAGAGGAACTTCCTTACTTCTCTCCTTCCTTCGCCCGCAGCCCATAAGCCTCCGCCAAAGCCCAAACATGCGGCGGAACCATATTCCGCATCCGCCGCGGATGCCGCGCCCGCAAATGCAGCACCGTCTCCACCGCCTTCATCTCGACCCTGGTGCGCGCGAACTCCAGCCCGCGCGGCCCGACCCGCGGCATCAGAAACGCCATTACCGGCCGCAACCAGTTCGGCATGCTGCGCACCGGCAACCCACCCGCCGCCAGTTCCACATTCTGCAAATACCCCGCCACCGATGAATGCCGTTTGCCCGCACTGCTCAGCTTCGACAGCACCACCTCGTCGCCCAGCAGCGACAGCAATTCCTCCCCGCGTGCATTCCGCACAAGTAACCACTGCGCGCCGCGCCCGGCCATATAACCGACTGTAATATCGGCCAGAACATTGGTATAATCCACGCAAGTTCGACACGTCAGCGGAAAGAAATCCCCGGGCAGCTTCGATATCGGCAGCCGCAAAAACGGAATCCTCTTCACCCGCCCATCGGTAAATCGCATTTCCACATGAAAGTCCGGCAAGAACTCCAAGTACGTAACAGTCTCCGGCGCATTCGTCAGCAGCGCCAGAAACTCATGAAACCTCTCGGTTGTCGTATTATCGGAACACGGCGTTCCGATAACATAAAGCCGTTCAAACCCGAGTTCCGCCTCCAGCGCCCGCAGCGCGTAAACCTGGCACGGTATCCCAATGATCGCGACCCGCTTATGCCCCGCGGCCAGCGCCGGCTCCAGCAGTGCCAGCAGCGGCGCATAGCCCATCCGCATCCCCCGGCACGCCGCCATATCGGACGCCCGTGTCACCAGCACCGGCACGGGCCGCCAGCGATCGGCCGGGTCCGCCGTCATCGTCAGCACCGCATCCACCGCGCCAGTTTCCAGCAGCCGTTCCGCAATGCGTGTCGTAATCCCGGTCCACTGCGCCCCCTCGCGCGGCGCCACCATCGCCGCCCGCACCATCCGCCGGAACGGCCCAAAAAACAGCTCGTCCGGACGCGCCGGATCGCGCGCGCGGCCATGCACCCTGGCCTCCAGCCCCGGGTAATCCGGCTTGATAAACTGGCATGCCGTCGCACACCGTTTCGGCGCCGACGTCCGCGAAATGCCGCAATCCGTGCACAGCCCGCGCGGCACCGCCGGTGACAGGGCAGGGGCCAAAATCGAATCAGCGGGCGCGTGGGTATCCATCCGGCGCAGAAGAGCCCGTTCGGCGCCCGCTGGCTAGTCGCGCCCCTGCCGCATCGCCCGTGCACCCGCCATACTCACCCCAAACACTACCACCAGCACGGCGGCCAGGTGCGCCAGCAGATCCGTGTAGGTTGCATCGAACGGATGGATCAGCGTGAGCACCACCGCCGCCGCTCCGGCGCTCGCGAGCCCCGCCAGCGTCGCCGTCAGCGCAGGCCGGAGGGGACAGGCACGCATGATCTGCCACATCAGCAGGCTCGCCAGCGGCACCGCGACCATCACGATGACGTAAATGCATGCCATGGCATGCATCGGCGGCTCCGGCGCCGTCCACCCGATCCCCTGGACGCGCAAGCACCCTGCCGTGCTCGCCCCCAGCCACAGCAGCAACGGCGGCACCGGCAGCAACGCCCACCAAGCCGACCGCCCCGGCACGCTCGTCGTAAATGCCGCCCCCGCCGCGCAAACCGACGTCAGCAGAGCCCCCGCAAAGCTCGCCCACATATCCGGCGCCGCCGCCAACCGGTGCCCCAGCGCGCCAAAATCGGCGAACAGCGCGAACATTCCGGCCACCCAAACCACGGCCCCGCACCACACCACTGTCCGCCGCCACGGGCTCGCCAACGGCCGCACCGGCTGCAACCCCACCGCCAACTGGTCGATCAGGGCGAAATACCGCGCGCCGTCAGGCATCCGGCCCATCCGACATCCGCTCCCGCAGCGCCTGGATCGCCCGGTGCAAATTGACCTTCAGCGCCCCCTTGGTGCGCCCGGTCACCCCGGCCGCCTCCTCCAGCGACCGCTCCCGCAGCGCCAGCAGCTCCACCGCCTCCCGCTGCCCCGGCGGCAACGTCGCAATCGCCGCCGCCAGCAGCCGCGCCTGGTCCGACCGGCCCAGCTCCTCATCCGCCCCAGACGCCGCCGCGGGATGGTTCAAATACGCATCCTCATCGGCCACTTCCCGCGCCGACGTCCGCCCATAACTCCGCAGCGCATCCACCGCCCGCCGCTGCGCGATCGCCCGCAGCCATGGCAGAAACGGACGCGCCGGATCATACGTCACCCGCGCCCGGTGAATGGTCAGCAGCACTTCCTGCACCACGTCATCCACCCGGTCCGACGCCACCCCCTGCCGCCGGATGGTCGCGCTCGCCACCGGTACGCACGCCCGCAGCAGCGCCTGATACGCCCGCGCGTCACCCCCCTGCGACGCCGCCATCAGCGCCGAGAACCCCGCATCCTCGGTCATCTTCCTCGTCTGCACGCCGCCATCGGCCCGCACTACACCAGCCCACGCGACCCCTGACCAGGGCTGTGCCACCGCCCCGCTCATGACCCGCTGAACCAGTCATACCCCTGGTCCTCCCAATACCCGCCAGGGTACGTATTGGTGACCGTTATAGCGCCAATATATTTCGGATTCTTGAATCCCAGCTTGGTCGGAATCCGCAACCGCAGCGGCGCCCCCCACGGCGGCGTCAACGGCGCCTGCTCGAAATCCACCGCCAATATCGTCTGCGGATGCAGCGCCGACGCCATGTCTATGCTGCTGGTGTAATCATCCAGGCAATCGAACGCCACATACCGCGCCCGCAAATCCGCCCCCACCGCGGTCAGAAAATGCCGCAACGGCACGCCGGACCACTCGCCGATCTGGCTCCACCCCTCCACGCAAATATGCCGCGTAATCTGCGACTCCCGCGGCAGCATCAGCAACTTCGCCAAGGTCCACGGCGACCTGTCGGCCACCAGTCCGCCCACCTCCAGCTTCCACGCGGCCGCATCCACGACCGGCACCTGGCTTTCCGGATAATACGCATTGAACCGAAATGGCCGCGCAATCTCCGCCCGCGAATAGGTCCGCGCCAGCCGGTTCGGATCGAACAAGGCCGCCTGCACCCGATCGTTGAATCGCAACATCGCCCACAACGCCCGATCGATCAGGCTGTTCTTGTGCGAAAGATCGCACCCCGCGAGCAGGCTCACCGCGCCCAGCGACAACCCCCCCCGCAACAAATACCGCCGCTCCACCCGCGCGATTTCGGGTGCGAACCGAGCCCGAAAATCCCTCATCCGACCATCCGCCGCAGCGTCGACGGCACAACCCCCACCATCACCACATGAACAAAAAGAAAAATAGTAATGGCTGACATTAAACAAAAATGCAGCACCCTGGCCACCGGATACCCGCCAAACGCCGCACTCAGCCACCCCAGTTGCACCGGCTTCCACATCGACAGCCCGGTCAGCACCGCCAGCACCGACGCCGCAATCACCCCCCCATAAAGCAGCTTCTGCACCGCATTATAGCGGCCGGTATCATGCGCCAGCCGCAACCGCAGCGCCGCCCCCAGATCGCGCCCCACCGCCGCTACCGACAGCGGCCAAAAATCCCTCTGAAAATGCCCGCTCGCCACCGCCCAGACGAGATAAACCACCCCATCCGCCATCAGCACCCACATCGCCGCAATATGCCAGGCAATCCCCGCCGCCAGCCACCCGCCCAGCCCCACCGGAAACACAAACGGCAAAATCGGCGACGCATTATAGATCTGCCACCCGGACAAAATCATCACAATCATCGCCGCGGCGCCGACCCAGTGGGTCAGGCGCAGTATGACCGGATAAGGCCGCTCCCGCTCGCTCATGCTTCTCCCTTCGCTTTCTGCGGCGCCGGGGTTACATCAAAGGAAGTAAAGGTAAAAGGAAGCACTACTTTTTTGAAAAAAGGAAGCAAAAAACTTTTGCTCATGGCGGCCGGCGGGCGGCTCAAATGGGCAAATCCCGGCCGAGATAGCTGTGGCGCTCGCTGCCAGTGCCAACAGACGCTTCGCTAACGGATTTATTAAGTGTTATAAAGTAGTAATATTCTAATTGAATTGAGCCATTCTCTTTGATTTGTTTACGCATCGCCACTATGGTACGGGCACAGTTACCATGATGATCAACGGTCGCTTGAACGGAGGATGCGATGTCGGATGACGTGTTGACTGGCGCCTTCAGCGCTGAGCATGCCGCAAAGATCACCGGTCTTTCACCGCGGCAATTGGCAGATTGGGACGAATCCACTTCTTTCAAACCTCAAACACGCTTCGTTTGAAGAGGGGCGGGGCAGCGTACGTGTTTATTCTTTCCGCGCCGTAGGTACCCGCTCAAAGTGATGCAGCTAAGCGCAACGAAGCGACAAGCAAGCATAAAGGAAGCAGTTCTTTTTTGAAAAAAAGAACCAAAAAACTTTTGCTCTCTTCGGTATGCGGCGGTCGTTCTG
>Ga0116226_10000900_pt1 | contig 25919 bp, 24 predicted proteins | sample S1TSphfallax_FD_89692 | JGI IMG/M metagenome (GOLD analysis project Ga0116226, IMG submission 89692) | Host-associated microbial communities from peat moss isolated from Minnesota, USA - S1T2_Fa - Sphagnum fallax MG | ecosystem: Host-associated > Plants > Peat moss > Unclassified | place: USA... | reverse complement strand
GCATTAACCTCCGCGGCGCGCAAGGCTGCAGCCTCCTTGGCTTTCTGCGTGGCGGCCGCGATGGCCGCCTGGCTTTCCACATAGGCGAGGCGGCGGGCCTCAGTCAGTTCGGCAACAGCGCGGTCGGCACTTTGTTTGGACAGCCGCGCCTGCTCCAGGTCACCGCCGATCGTGCGTTCCCGGTTTTCCAGGATCGCGCCCACGCGGGGGAGGCCCCAGCGGGAGACGGCGAGGTAGAACACCAGGAATATCAGCGCGCCCCAAACCACCTGCGAAAGCAGTAGCGGGTTGGAGAATTGCAGTTGCGGCATGGTGTCGCGGGCGAAAGCCTCGCCGGCGACCATGGTCAGCGCGCTACTGGCGGCAAACAGGCGTTTCATCGATCTGCTCCTAAACGGGGCGTAAAGCCGCGCTCAGGTGAACAGGATCAGGAACGCGATCAGCAGGGCGAACAGCGCCACGGCTTCCGTCAGCGCGAAGCCCAGAATGCCGAGGCCGAACACCTGGTCGCGGGCCGACGGGTTGCGGGCGATCGACGTCACCAGCGCAGAGAATATGTTGCCAATGCCGATGCCGACGCCGGCGAGAGCGATCACGGCAATGCCAGCCCCGAGTTTGGTTGCGGCTGCGACGTCCATGGTAGAAATCCTTAGGTTAAGCGTTTCAGGTGTGTATTGCGCGGCTTAGTGCAAATGCACCGCGTCGTGCAGGTAGATGCAGGTGAGGATTGCAAACACGTAGGCCTGCAAAGCCGCGACCAGCAGTTCGAAGCCCATCAGGACCACGTTCAGCGCCAGCGGTCCGGCGGCGCCAATCAGCAGAATGCCGCCGGCACTGCCCAGCATCACCACGAAGGTGGCGAACACCGCGAACATCACGTGGCCGGCGACCATGTTGGCAAACAGACGGATCGACAGGCTGACCGGGCGCGACAGATAGGAGATGATTTCGATCGGCACGATCAGCGGTGCGAGCAGCTTGGGGGCGCCTGGGGGAAAGAAATAGCTGAAAAAATGCCATCCGTGCTCGGCGAGTGCCACGCCGGTGACCACGACGATCACCATGATCGCGAGCGCGCCGGTGATGGCGATGTGGCTGGTGTAGGTGAACGTGAAGGGGATGAGCCCCAGCATGTTGCCCATCAGCACGAAGAAGAACAGCGTGAAGACAAAGGGAAAATAGCGTTTTCCCTCCTGGCCGATCTGGTCGATGCACATGCGGTAGGCGAAATCGTAGGACATTTCCGCGGCCGCCTGCAGCCGCCCGGGCACCAGCGCCGCCGGCTTCGCACCGTAATAGAGCAAGGCCAGAACCAGCGCCGCGCCGATCACCATGTAGAGATTGGCCTGGGTGAAATTGACCACCCCCAACAGCGGCACCCGGTGCAGTATGAACTGCTCCAGCGGCTCGATCTTGAATGGTCCGCCGGCTACCACGCTCCACCCGCCCTTCGTTGCGCGCTCTCGTTCAGCGTCCAGGGCGCGGCATCATCTGACGCCACACATTCAGCACCCCGGCCGCACCGCCCAGCAGCACAAAGACGATCAGGAACAGCGGCAGGGTGTGCAGCCAACGGTCCAGGCCCCAGCCGATGGCAGTTGCCACCGCGAGGGCCGAAACCAGTTCAACCCCCACGCGCAAACCCGCGCCCATGGCGGAATTATCCGCCGTCGGCGCGCTTGCGTCGGGGGCATCCAGGCCCTGCCTGCCGCGCGCGTCACGCAGCCGTTTTTCGAACGACTGGTCAGGCTCGCTGCTATTTCCGCTCATCTCCGCTCCCGGTTTGTGCCGGTGCCGGAAGGCGCGGGCTTGCTAGAGGGCGGGGGCGGGGGTGTCAAGGCGACGAAGGAATTGGGCGACGAAGGAATTGGGCGACGAAGGAATAGGGCGACCAAGGAATCAAGGCGGGGATCGATCGGGAGGCGGTGCCGGCGGAGGCGGTGCCAACGGCACCTTGATGGTCATGCCGGGCACCATGGGGGCCCGTTCGTTATCCATGGTGTCGGAGCTTGAGCCGGGCAGGTAGCCGTTGCCCACATCGTCGGGGAAATGCAATTGCAGGTTCCCGGGCTGAAGTGACGGCACATTCGGCGGCGGCGTTTCCTGCGGCGGTGTGGCGTCAACGTTCGGCACCGGCGCCGGGGTTGGCGCGGTGGGGTCTGTCGGGGGCCGGACAACGGATGGCGGTGACGGCGGCGCGCTCGGGTGCCGATGGCGCCGATGGATATAATGGTGCTGCCGAGGCGGCGGGCTGCCCCAGGCCGCCGCGGACATCGTGATCAATAAGCAGATAACTATCGCATGTTGCATCGATGATTAACGCAGAAGGAAGTAAGCAGTTCTTTTTTGAAAAAAGAAGAACTTCCTTTCTTACTTCGGCACAAACTGCCCATGAAAACTAAGCGGCTGGCTCTGCTCGAGTTCAATAACGGCCAGCGGTCCATCACTCAGCGCCTGCGCATCAAGCACCGCGAACGCTGAAGCGCCGCGGTCCATTTCCAGCAACTGCACGAGCAAATATCCCTCATCCACGCCACCACCCGGCTTGCTGGCAAACACCGGCTCGCCCGCATGCGTGGCCGCGCCGAAATCGAAGCGGTCCAGCGTGCCGGTCGCCGTGTCGAACGCGGCGACACCGGTGTGCCAGGCCACCCCGGCCCCGCCGCCGGCATGCGCCATGAACACCCGCCTGTGGGGGGAACCGGTGTGGCGCGGGTCCGGGGCGCAAAACTCGACGCTCTCCGCCACCAACACGATTTCCTCCAGGCGCCCGGTGGCGCGGTCGGCTATGGCGCGGCGCAGAAAGCCGGGCGCCCCTGAAACCCCGGCATGGCCACGCATCACGGCGGCCAGTTCGGCATCCGGGCCCAGGAAGTGCGCGGCGTCGTCGTAACCGATGAAATCCATGACGATTGCCGACCCCTGCTCGAAGCAGTTGGCGACGTGCCAGGACCAGCTTGGCGGCGCATCGAATTCTTGGGCCTCGCCGGTGACGAGATCCACCACCAGCACGATGTTGCCGAGCGAGGGCTTCCACGCCAGGCATTCGGAAAAACTGGCCAGGCCCAGCAGGAATTTTAGCGGGGCAAAACTCACGGCATGCAGAATGAAGATCGCATGCCGTTCGGTGACGCCGAAATCGTGCAGATACGTCATGCGGGGCGCCTGGACGGTCGGCGTCGCCACGCGCGTGCCATCCCGGCGCTGGCGCACGACATCGATCTGCATGCCGGTGCGGCCGAAGCGCGTCGAAGCAAACACCCAGTCGCCGGAGCCGGGTAGCCGGCGTGCGTGCGCCTTCATCCCCTCGTCCGACTGTGGCAGGCCAAGTTCCACCGGCCCGATTGTTTCCAGCGTCGCCGGGTCGATTTCGAAGCCGGGCGCCACCTCATCGAGCGCGAGCAGCTTTCCGCCGACCTGATAGACGGTGACGCCGGCCTGGCTTTGAACGTTATGGCCAAAATTGGCGGTAAACCCTGGCGCGGTCGTGGTCCAGCTTGGCCACAGAAAGCGGTCCGCGGCCGCTTCGGCCTGATATTTCGGAGTCTGCACGAAGCGGCTCGTATAGGTGGCGCCGCCGTCCGCGATGGCGAGGCGTTGGATGATACCGTCACCGTCGAGTATCGTGCGCTTGGTCCGGCCACCGCGGGTGAACTGGCCGGGCCCATTGCGGAACAGCACGCCGGAGAGGCTTTCGGGCAGCCGCGCGCGGATGCGCGGTCGGTAGGAGGCACATGCGGTCGCATTCTGGCCAAGCGGGCCGAAGGGCGCCGCGGTGTGTGTGCGTTGGCGCTTCAGTGATTGCATGGACGTATCGCTCCCACCCCCCGGATAGCTGGCCCCCGATCGGCGGCCCCGGGTGATTTTCCAATAAGGCCCGCAGTTGACAGTGTCAACCATTGGAAGATGCCATTTGGGGCCTGTATGTGTGAGGTCCCAGCGCGACCCGGACCGGGCGCGCGATCGCGTTTTGGAGTGCGTTTGAATGTTTGGCGTTGACCAGTGCCGGGTGTGTGGCGCTGCGATTCCGGTGCACCGCCGGGCGGCCGAGAAAGAGCAGGAGGCGGCAAACCGCCGGCCGCCGCTACCAGAGGCGGAATGGCGCCGCCGTGGCTATCTGTGTCCGCCGACCAAGCGGCAACTGAGAACGAAACCGGCCGAGGGCTGCTGCATGGTGTGCGGGCAAAAGGAAGCACGCCGGTTTTATAAGCCGCGGACCCGCCTGATCGCACTGACAGCGCTCACGTTTGTATTCATTTTGTCGACGATCGCGCTGATGACCTACATGAATCACTGACCATGACCAGACTTGGCGGCGTGTGTCTGCGTCAACGCCCGCCCAGTGCAGCCGCGTCCGCGGCCGCCCCGGTAAGGCCGGCGCCGGCCGCACAAAGCGCCGCAAGCTGCCCCGCGGGCAGCCTCGAGCGGAGAATTTTTTCCAACCGCTCGTAGCCTTCCTGCTCCAGGCGCTCGCGCGTCTGTCCCGAGGCGCGATAATGAGCGTCGGTAAAGCCCAATATTTGCGCGGCGTCATCCAGCGACTCGCGCAGCGCCGCTGCGAGGGCGAAATGCTCGAGGCACATGACGGCGAGATAATCCTGGCCGATGGCGCGGCTCAGTTTGAGCGCCTCCGAGGCCGCCTTTGTGGCGCCGGCGACATCGTTATCGTGCAGCCTGTAGCCGGCAAGATTGCTCAGGATCAGTGCGAGCGCCGCCAGCGCGTTACGCCTGCGCGCCTCTGCCTCCGCCTCCGCCGCATAGTGCAGGGCGCCGGCATAATCGCCATCTAAGAAGAGAATTTCCGCCAGATTGACGCTGCTGGCCAGCATGCCGGTGCTGTCGCCGAGCAAGCGCCGCATGGCCAGCGCCTGCTCGTTCAGGCGGCGGGCGGTGTCGTGGTCGCCGGCGAAAAAATGCACCGAGCCCAGATGCGCCAGTGCCGTCGCCAGATCCTTGTGCGGTGCCAGATGGCGCAAGAGCGCCACCGCCTCTTCCGCCATGCCGACCACCTCCGGTTTCGCGGTGCCGGGCATCGCACGCGCCATCGCGGTCTGGCGAAGCGCCCGGCTAAGGCCGACGCGATCACCGGCCTCTCGAAACAGCTCGATGGCGCGCATTCGTTCCGGCGGCACCGCCTGAGTGCCCAGCCGCTTTTCCAGCGAAGTGTGCAAATACAGCACCGCGGCCGCAACGCGCAGTTTCGTCGTCGGCCCGATATGCGGCACCGCCGATTTGGTCCAGCGGCGCATATCGGCCTGCAGCGACTTTTCCTCGGCAAGCGCGCCGGCGCACGACACGAGCGCCACGCCCAGGGCAGTGTCGCCGCCAGCGTCGCAGACATTGTTGCCAGCGTCGCAGACAGCGTCGCAGCCTGAGAAAGCCCAGTCCACGGCGGCGCGAAAATTCTCCATTTCCATGCCGTAGGCGGCGACCCAGCGATCGGTGCCGGTGGTGGGCCACTCGAGCTCCGCCACATTGAAAAGCTCGCATAGATATTCCGCCATTTCGCGCTTGCCGTCCTCGCCCGCGGCGGCAAGCTTCTCGGCGGCAAATTGCCGTGTCGTCTCCAGCATGCGATACCGTGTGTCTGGCCCCGACGTCTCCGGCGAGACTAGGGATTTGCCGACCAGCGTGGTCAGCAGATCGAACACCTGATCGGCGGCGATGCCACGGCCGGCGCAAACCGCAATGGCGCCTTCGAGCGTGCATCCGTTAATGAACACCGAAAGCCGGCGCAGCACGATCTGCTCCGCGGGGGACAGCAGCGAAAAACTCCAGTCGATCGTCGCATATAGTGTTCGCTGACGTGCGAGCACCGTCCGGCTGCCAACGTTCAGCAGCGAAAAGACATTTTCCAGGCGGGCGGCGATTTCGCGGGCATTGAGCATGCGCAGGCGCGCGGCGGCCAGTTCCATGGCAAGCGGCATGCCGTCCAGCCGGCGGCAAATGGTCGCGACCGAAGGTGCGTCCGCATCGCTCAATGTGTAGCTGCCGAGCGCATCGGCCGCCCGCTCGACGAACAGCCGCACCGCCTCGCTGCGCTGCGCATCGGCCGCCGTGGGCTGGGTTCCCGCCGGCGGCACCGACAATGGCTGCAGCGGATAAATCGCCTCACCCGCCACGCCCAAGGCTTCGCGGCTGGTGACCAGCAGGCGGACCTGCGGACACTGGCGCATGATCGTTTCAGCCAGCGACGCTGTCGCCGCCAGCAGATGCTCGGCATTATCGATCACCAACAGCATATTGCGGTTACGCAACACCGAAACGGCGGCATCGGTGGCCGACCGGTCGGCCAATGGCGGCACGCCGAGACTGCGGCAGAGCGCCTCGGCGATCAATTCCGGCTCGCAAAGCGGCGCCAGTTCCAGCAACAGGACACCATCGGCAAATTTTGGCACTTCGGCGGCGGCAATCCTGAACGCAGAACGCGTTTTGCCCATTCCGCCTGGGCCGACGACGGTGACCAGGCTGCGCAGCCGGAGCCGGTCCGCAATTTCATCCAGTTCGCGCTGCCGCCCGATGAACGACGAGGTCTCGACCGGCAGATTGACGCGATCGGCCGGTGTCGCGGGGGAATCCGCGGCGGACACGGCGCCGGGCGCAGCGGTTTGGGCCGCAACCTCCGCGACGAAGCGATAGCCACGGGCTGGCACCGTCTGAATGAAGTGCCGACCCTCCGAATCATTCAGGGCACGGCGGATTTGTGCCATCTGGGTGGTCAGGTTGTTCTGCGCCACGATCATGCCCGACCAGGCATCGCGCATGATCTCTTCCTTGGTGACGACCCGCCCGGCGCGGTGCAGCAGGGCCAACAGAACGTCCATGGCACGGCCGCCAAGATCGACCGCCTGGCCGTCGCGGGTCAGTTCCCGCCGCCCCTCGTGGAGAATATATTCCCCGAAACTGAAACACGTGACGTCGTTCAATGGTCAACTGGCGGTTGCTACTATTGCGTGTATCATCAACTCTTGATACACGCTAGGACAAACGCACGCGTTCGTGAGAAGTGTTAAAAGTGAAGAAAAAACGAATTATTTTTGAAAAAGCTTTTACTAATGGCGGACGCGGCCCAATTCAGACGAAGCCGCGCGCGCCAATGAGTAAAAGTATCTTGGTTCTTTTTCTCAAAAAGGAACTGATTTCTTTCCTTAAGATCTAACGTCAGTAGCTATAAAGCAAATTGGTGACGTTCACGGTGCCGAGCCCGGTTGCCAGGCTGTATCCGGGATGCGCCGGGTATGCCAGTACACGGTGTTTGCCGATCGTCGTCGAAAGCACTCCAATTCCCATCGTCGATCCACCGCCTGTCAGGCAGTCGATGGTGCCCTTGTTGCACGCCTCGGCGTTGTCCCCTGCGGTGACGTCGTAGAACACGCAGGCGGAGGATATTTTATTGCCGAGCGTTGCATTGCACTGGCTGAGCCCAAGCGGCGTGGTGTATTGCGCTTTCGCAATCATATAGAGTTCCGGCGCGGGGTTGCCAAGTGGCGCGCCCATCACCTCCTGAATGAGCGCGGCGATGCCCGCGAAATCAGGCGCGCCGAAGGACGTGCCGCCGTATGCGCTGGCGAATAAGTCATTGGTGTTGTTGTAGTTACAAGGCGCACCGCCCTCGTTCACGTCCGACATGCATTCGAGATAGAAATGGCCCCACAGGCCGTTAGCCGCGAACAGGGACACATCCGGCTGGTCACGCACCCCATCGTGCGGCATGCCGGGCACGCCCAGCAACTGCCAGCTCGGCTTTGTATAGTAAACGCTCTGGCTGCCCGAGCCGCCGACGCCGTTCTGGTCGTTGCTGAAGCTGGAATTGCACAATGCTGTTGCGCTCGCGGCCTTTTCGAATTTCCACAGGATGGAACTGGCGCAGGAATTGTCCCACGGGATTTCAGGCACGTATGACAGCGCTGAATCGCCGTATTTCTTATTGGTCGGCCGCCAGTAGGTCCCGTCCTCACCGAGTGCGGTGTCGTAGAAATCCGTCCCGCCGACGGAAACGTTATAGGCGGAATCGGCCAAACCATTGACAAACAGACCGTCGGAATCGATTTCATTGCGATCTGCGGAGGTGCCGTTGTCGCCGGCCGCGACGAATATGGCGATGCCCTCCGCCGCCCCTTCCTGCAACAGCTTGTTCCAGCCCTCGGTGAAGGTGAAGCCGTCGGCGATTTCGTCGCCCTCGTAGCTGATGCTGAAGATCGTCGCGGTCGTGCCCATTTCCACCAGTTTTTGCAGCGACGTTTCAACGCCGAATTCCAGCGGCGGCCGGGTGGCGCAGGAGGCCTCGATAATGGCCGCATCGGGGGCCACGGCGCTGGACCATTCGCTATCGATCGCCGCCTCTACCTCGTCACCAGTGAAGCCGGGTGACTTGCAACCGCCGGGATGGATTTGCGTGAGAGTGCCCGCATATCCGCCCAAGCCAAATTTCTTGCGGAAATTCGCCCAATCGGTCGCCTTGATCAGTGTCTGCTCGACCACCGCCAGCGTTACGCCGGCGCCGGTAATCGGCGTGCCATAAAAGTTGTTGCTAGTGCGTAGTGGTGCGACGTTGTAGATCGTCGCGAAATCCTGCGGCGTGACCGCATAGAAGGTTCCGTCCGGCGTGTTGGCGGTGAAGTTCGGCATGACGCGGTGCACGGCCGGCCGGGGAAAGAAATTTGCCAGGGTAACGCCGGTGACCGCGGGCAGAAGTGCCGCCGGTATGGAAGGTGCGGTGACGTTTGCGACATGTGCTTCGCCGCGGAGGCTGACATTATGAATTTCCGTGTGGAACGTGGCGGCGACCTGCGCTGCGGTGCCGCCGAAATCGATCGACATGCCGCTACTCGCGATTTCGTTCACCGCAAGCCCATGGCGGGTGAGCCAGGCGGTAACGCGGTCGATGTCGCTTTGTGCCGGACCGTATTGACGAAGATCGGCGGGCTTCAGCCATTTGTGGTAATCTGCCGATCCGCGAATTGTCTGATTGCGGGTGAGCGTGTCGAGCGCGGCTTGCAGGGCAGGAGGCCGCCGCAATTGCAGCCGGATATGCCCCAACAGCGTGTTGCCGTCGAGCACGCCTGCGTCGCTGGCATGCGCCAAGGCACCGGGCAGGTCGCGCGTCATCGTGACGGTGACCGAGTCGTCCACATTGCCCGTGACCAGGGGCGAGGCCGCCGGCAATGATGCGGCGGAAGCGGCGCCCGCAAGGGCCTGAAGAATGGTGGCGCCCATAAGAACGCGTTTGCAGTGCCTGTTCAGCATTTTTGCGAACCCCGACCAGATTGATTTTCTTGCTTAATGCGGATTAGGGCCGCATCGCGGCGGGACGCTAGCAAGCAACCAAGTTGCTTTACAATGACAAGCGCTCATGAAACCTGATGATTTATTCAAGCATTTTGCCGTGATCGGATCTTGCGGATCACGCCCTCGCCACCACGGTGCAACCTACGGTTAATTTGCAAAGGTTTTTTGCTTCTTTTTTTAAAAAGAAGAACTTCCTTTTTGCCTTATACTGTATTGGCCCGCCGCCGCCGAAGCACCCGCCGCACCCCGGCAACAAGCGCCACCGCCGCGACGGCCCCCAGCTTGCCGAATTTAAGCACGAGCGCGCTGGCGAGCGCGAACACCCCAAGCTTGTTCAACGCCGCCACGCCGATCAGCGCCGCCAGCCCATAAGCGGCCACATGGTCCGTGCTCGCATTGAAATCCTGATAGCGCTTGCCGGGATCGTAGGTGAGGCCGTTCAGCAGCGCATCTGCCTGCGGTTTATCGGCGGCGTATTGGCTGGCGGTGGTCAAGAGATTTACGCTGAGAAACCCTTCTCGCCCAAGGGTGCGGGTATTGTAGTTGACCTGTTCATCGTCGAGCCCGCTACCCGCGTTGTGCAGTTGCAGCGCCCAGACCAGACGGTGCGTTTGTGCATCGTACTTCGGCGGCTGAAGCCACCCGGTCAGCAGCAGCGCGGGAAAGCCCTGCGCGCGGCGTGCCTCGTTGTCGTGATCCGCCGCATCGCGCAGTTGCGCCAGTATATCGGCCGGATTGAGATGCGTCGCGTCGCCATCCTTGACGAAACCGTCCTGAGTGTAAGTGGCGACTGCCGTCCAATGGTGACCTGCCGTGCCGCCCATGACCATGCCGAGCGTTTGCGGCCCCGGCATATTGCCCCACGCTCGCAACAGCCGCCGCGTGGGATCGGCCGGAATCCAAGATTCGCCCGGGGTCAGATGCAGGTGGGCCTGGTCGCGCAAGGCGATATCGGCCGGGCCGGGAACGGCCGACGCGAGGGAATTTTTCTCTGCCGCCTCCGCCTCGGCCGCGCGCGGGTCGGGCGCCGTGGGCGATTTCGCGGCCGCCGCCGCGGCTGTTTTGGCGGCCGTCGCCGCGGGCATTTCGGCGGCCGTCGCCGCGGGCGACTGCGCGGCCGCACCCACCGGCAAAGCCAACACAAGCAGAAATGCGAGTGCGCGCAGACGCGGATAATTCATGGCCCTGCTGCCATCAGGCACGATCAGTTCGGGTTCTTGTAGCGCAGGCGGTGATCGAGGTTGCGTCCGCGGACAATGCCGACGGAATGATAGAACAAGCCATACGTATCTATGCTGGAAAGATCGGGAAAGATGCAGGCATCCAGCACATCGTTCTGGTTGGTGCTGAGCACCCATCCGCCGCCCGCCGCGTTGATGCCGCCGAACAGGTCGGTGCCGCCGATTTGCGAGCAGTAGCAGGAGCCGGGGCTGCCGGTGCAGTTGGCGCCGTTGAACGGCACCTCGGCATAGTAGGCGCTGGCCGCCAAAGTTGGCTTCTTGGTGAACAGGGTGGTGAGCAGGACGTCGATCTGGGTGGTGCCGTCCTTGGAGAGATACTGGCAGAACTGCCGCGGCCCCGCGAGCACCAGGGGCGAACCGCCATTGGTGCCATATTCCGGAATGCGCGTCTGCACGGTGCCTTCGGTCTTTTCGCACCAGGCGGTGGGCGTAGTGGCCGCGTCATCGCGGGCCAGGGCCGCGACAGGTGCGGCCAGCAGCAGCGCCAACATGGTTTTCAACATTTCTTTCGGACCCCTTCATGAGCCCGCCGAACATGCCGTGGGGCTCGGGGGAATGCCAGAGCGGGGGGAGGGTCCGCAAAAAGGAAGTTCTCCTTTTTTGAAAAAAAGAAGCAAAAAACTTTTAACTATCGGTCACATGGCGCAATTCCGGCGTGGTTGCATCCCCCCCTTGTTCTTCTTTTGTTCATAGGCTAATGTGTGCGGGATCAGACGGGGCGAAGGGAGCATGCGGTGATGTATGGCCAGCTTGTGGCAGTGGAACATGCTTGGCCGGTGCAGGCCGGCCGCCCGGTGATCCGCCGGCGCGACGCGTCGATGGTGCGCCGTCCGGCACTGGAGGCAATATCCCGTACGTTTGTCGGCGCGCTGGTGGGCGCTGCAGTTGGGGCGGCGACGCTGCATGTGGCGGTTTGGATGGTGATCGGGGTAGGACTAGCGGTGACAGTCGGGCGGATGCGGGATCGAGCTGGCTAACCAAGTGAATTGTTTCGACTACACGCTGGCCAGGTCCGCGCGGGCCTGATTGGCGAGTGCCTCTTCGGCCCATTGGTTGAGGCTTACACCGCGAAGCTGGGCGGCAAGGGCGGCGCGGGCGTGCACGCCGGGATCGACGCGGAACATGACCCGGCCGCTATAGGGTTTTTCTGGCGACTTGCCGATTGTCGCGCAGGTATCGATGTAATCATCGACGGCGTTATGAAACGCGCCTTCGAGCTCTGACACGCTTTCGCCGTGGAAGCCAATAACGTCGTTAATGCCGGCGATGTGACCCACGAAGATGCGATCGGCAGCGTCAAATTCGATGCGGGCGAGATAGTTCCTGTAGTTCATGGCGTTCATGGTTTTACCCCAATCTTCAGCAGGAATTCGCGCGTGTCGCGCACCTGGTAGCGTTTGGCTTCCTTGGCCGGATGCGGGCGATGGAACGCAGCGACCACGTTCCGGCACACGAACCTCACGCGGGAACCACTGCCTTCCATTACGTCGCACCCCGCGGCGATCAGCCGGCTTTCGATCTCGGCCCATTCGATGTTGGCAGGCACGGGATCGGCGAAGACCCTGGCGAGGGTCCTTGCCCGCTTGCGGTTCATGATAATAGTATATGGAATGGCTGGTTAGATGCAAGCGTTATTTGCTAGCGTCTTTGGTCCGCGGTGGCATTGCAGCGCGATCACCTGAACGAACTGGCGATTGAAAGATGGTCGGGCCTGCCGGGTCGCGAGCTATCAATGTTAATCGCAAAATATCAGCCTCGACCCGAAATCGACAGATCTTAGAACGGAATCTCGTCGTCCAGATCCCCGCCGCCGGCCGGCTCCCAGCTTGGGGCCCCGGCGCCGGCCGGCGCGCGCGCTGGGGTGCGGGCCGCTGGGGCGCTGCGGAAACTGCTGCCGTCGCCACCACCGTAGCTGCTGTTGTCGCCGCCCCCTTTGCCGTCGAGCATGGTGAGTTCGCCGCGGAAACGGGCCAAAACTATTTCGGTAATTTCACGCTCCTGGCCGTCCTTGTCGGTGTATTTGCGGCTTTCCACCGCGCCCTCGACATAGACCTTCATGCCTTTCTTCAAGTATTTTTCGGCAACTTCGCCGATCCGTTCGTTGAAGATGGCGATGCGGTGCCACTGGGTCTTTTCCTTGCGCTCGCCGCTGGCCTTGTCGTTCCAGCTTTCGCTGGTGGCCAGCGAGAAGGAGACGACCTTGCCGCCGCTTTGCATGGTGCGCACTTCCGGGTCCTTGCCCAGATTGCCGACCAGGATGACCTTGTTTACGCTACCCGCCATGGTTGTGCTCTCCTCGCGATTTTCGCGCTTTCGGTGTGTAGTCTAGCGCAAGAGAACAGGATGGAAACCCCCCTGTTCGACACCACGTAGAAGGAAGTAGGAATGTTCTTTTTTGAAAAAAAGAACCAAAAAACTTTTGCTCATTGGCGTATGCACAAACACCCGAAGGTGGCCGCGTAAGCCAATTTGCAAAGGTTTTTTGCTTCTTTTTTTCAAAAAAGAAGAACTTTCTTTCCTTAGGGGGCGCGCGTGGCCGACATCGTGGTGCGAGGTGCGAGAGAGCACAATCTGAAGAACATCGACGTCACCATTCCGCGCGACCAACTAACTGTTATTACAGGCCTTTCTGGCAGTGGCAAAAGCTCCCTCGCATTCGACACCATCTATGCCGAGGGCCAGCGCCGCTATGTCGAGAGCCTGTCTTCCTATGCGCGGCAGTTCCTGGAGCTGATGGGCAAGCCGGATGTGGACAGCATCGAGGGGCTGAGCCCGGCGATTTCCATCGAGCAGAAAACCACCAGCAAGAACCCGCGCAGCACCGTCGGCACGGTGACGGAAATCCACGACTACATGCGCCTGCTCTGGGCGCGCGTGGGTGTGCCGTATTCTCCCGCCACCGGCCTGCCGATCGAAGCGCAGACGATCAGCCAGATGGTGGATCGCGTGCTTGCCATGCCGGAGGGCACGCGTTTGTTGCTGCTGGCGCCGGTGGTGCGCGACCGCAAGGGCGAATACCGCAAGGAATTGGCCGAGTTGCAGCGCCGCGGCTTCGCCCGCGTGAAGGTGGACGGTAAACTGTACGACGTGGCGGACGTGCCGGCGCTGAACCGCAAGCTGAAACATACGGTGGAGGCGGTGGTGGACCGCGTGGTGGTGCGCGCCGGCACCGAGCAGCGGCTGGCGGACAGTTTTGAGACCGCGCTGGGGCTGGCGCCGGACGGCATTGTTTATGCCGAGCCGGCCGATGGCGCCGAACGCACCGTGTTTTCGTCAAAGTTTGCTTGCCCTGTCAGCGGATTTTCCATCGAGGAAATCGAGCCGCGGCTGTTCAGCTTCAACTCGCCGCACGGTGCCTGCCCGGAATGCGATGGCCTGGGCATCGAAATATTCTTTGATGCGGAACTGGTGATTCCCGACGAACGCAAATCGCTGGCCGAAGGGGCGGTGGCGCCCTGGACCGGCGCGATGAGCCTGTATTTCGACCAGACCCTGCAAAGCCTGGCGCGCCATTTCAAGGTGCGCACCAGCACGCCATGGGAGGAATTGCCGGAACGGGTGCGCGACGCCATCCTGAACGGCACGGGCGACACGCCCATCGAAATGACCTACAAGGACAGCGCGCGTTCTTACAGCGTGGAAAAACCGTTCGAGGGCGTGCTGAAAAATCTCGCGCGGCGCTGGAAGGAAACCGACAGCGCCTGGGTGCGCGAGGAAATGAGCCGCTACCAGGCGGAAAAGCCCTGCGGCGTATGCCACGGCGCGCGCCTGAAACCGGCGGCCTTGGCCGTGAAGATCGCCGGCCGCAATATTGCCGAGGCCTCCGAGCTGTCGATCAAGGCGGCCCTGGAATGGTTCAGCAATGTCGCCCCCACGCTGACGCCGCAACGGCTTGAAATTGCCCGCCGCATCCTGCGTGAAATTGTCGAACGGCTGCAATTCCTGGTCGATGTCGGCCTCGATTATCTCTCGCTTTCCCGCGGCTCCACAACCCTTTCCGGCGGCGAAAGCCAGCGCATTCGCCTCGCCAGCCAGATCGGTTCTGGCCTCACCGGTGTGCTCTATGTGCTGGACGAGCCAAGTATCGGCCTGCACCAGCGCGACAATGAACGACTATTGGGCACGCTGCAGCGGCTGAAAAATCTCGGCAATACCGTGCTGGTGGTGGAACATGATGAGGATGCCATCCGCCAGGCGGACCATCTGATCGATATGGGTCCGCGCGCCGGCATGAACGGCGGTCACGTCATCGCCCAGGGCACACCCGACGAAGTCGCCCGTGACAAGAACAGCCTCACGGGCGATTACCTTTCCGGCCGGCGCCGCATCGAAATGCCCGCCAAGCGCCGCTTTGCCGACCCCAAGCGTGTCCTGACCGTCGTCGGCGCCACCGGCAACAATTTGCAGAACGTCACAGCATCGTTCCCGCTCGGTGTGTTCACCTGCATCACCGGCGTCTCCGGCGGCGGCAAATCCACCCTCGTCATCGACACGCTGTTCAAGGCCGTCTCGCGCCGCCTGATGGGCTCGGGCGAGGTGCCCGCCCATCACACGCGCATCGATGGGCTGGAGCAGCTCGACAAGATCATCGATATCGACCAGAGCCCGATCGGGCGCACCCCGCGCAGCAATCCCGCCACCTACACCGATCTGTTCGCGCCGATTCGCGACTGGTTTGCCGAAATGCCGGAAAGCCGCGCGCGCGGCTACAAGCCTGGCCGTTTCAGCTTCAATGTGAAAGGCGGCCGCTGCGAGGCCTGCCAGGGCGACGGCCTGCTGAAAATCGAAATGCATTTTCTGCCGGACGTTTTCGTCACCTGCGACACCTGCAAGGGCGCCCGCTACAACCGCGAAACACTGGAAATAAAATTCAAGGGCAAATCGATCGCCGAAATCCTCGCCATGACGGTGGACGAAGCGCAGCCGTTCTTTTCCGCCGTCTCTCGAATCAATGACCGCCTCACCATCCTGCAACGAGTGGGGCTCGGCTATATCAGCCTTGGCCAGTCGGCCACCACGCTGTCCGGCGGCGAGGCGCAGCGGATCAAGTTGTCAAAGGAGCTCGCCCGCCGCGCCACCGGCCGCACGCTCTATATCCTCGACGAACCGACGACCGGACTGCATTTCGAGGACGTGCGCAAATTGCTCGAAGTGCTGCACGCGCTTGTGGACCAGGGCAACAGCGTCATTGTCATCGAGCACAATCTGGAAGTCATCAAGACCGCGGACTGGATTATCGACATGGGTCCGGAAGGCGGTGACGGCGGCGGCCGCATCGTCGCTGAAGGCACGCCGGAAGCCGTGGCGGCAACCGCCGGCAGTCACACGGGGCGGTTTCTGGCGCCGCTGGTGGCGCCGAAGACGAAAGCAAAGAAGCGTGCATGAGTTGCGCAATGCATGCGTTATGCCGGCCCGCGCTGAGGGCGAAACTTTTATCTGTTCACTTTGACGTTCATCGGTCGCAGGCTGCAAGGCCTTGGCCCGCTTAAGCTGGCTCCCAGACGCAATAAGCAAAGGTTTTTTGGTTCTTTTTTTCAAAAAAGAACTGCTTCCCTTCTTGCTTCCGCCCGCCGCACGATTTCCCGCGCCATGCCCTCAAAAATAAACAAATGCGCCGGTACGAAAGCGTACCAGTAAGTGAGCCCCCAAACCCCGTTCGGATGCCAGTAAGCCGTTATTGTCAGCGTCGTGCGCCCGCTCTCATGCGGAATGATCTCGAATTCCAGCACGCCCGCGCCTGGGGCCCGCATGCCGAAACCGAGCGTGAGGCGCCGTTCCGGCTCCATCGCCTGCACTGTCCAGGAATCGATATGATCGCCGAGGCGCAGATGGTGCGGGTCGCGGCGGCCGCGGGCGAGGCCGGGGCCGCCGACCATCCAGTCCATGAACGCGCGCACGTCCCATAGCGTGTTCATGTAGTAGTAGCCGTTGTCACCGCCGATCGCCGATATGACGTCCCACAGCGCGCGCGGCGAGGCGGTGGTGTGCGCGGTGGCGCCGGCGCGCTTGGCGTAGAACGCGTTTTCCTGGCGGTTGCCGCGGAACATCAGCAGGCCCTCGGTCCAGCGGGCCGGCACGGCGAAATGCCGCTCGGCGTCCAATGCCGCGCGGACCTGTTCGCGATAGCCCAGCAAATCCTGCGGCACCAGCCGACGAAGCGCTCGCGTGTCGGCCGGGATGTCGTGCCCCAGCCCGCCGATCAGCGCGCGCGCCACCGGCGTGGGCACCGATGTCACGAGGCCGAGCCAATGAGCGGACAAGGCGGGCGTCAGCACGGGCACACGGATAATGCGCGGCCGCCGGCCGACGATCTCGCCGAACTGGCGCATCATGTCCTCGTAGGTGAGGTAGTCCGGCCCGGCCGCGTCCAGGATCGCGCCGGCGGCTTCCGGTATGTCTGGCACCGCCATCAGATAATGGAGCAGATTGGCGAGCCCGATCGGCGCGGATCTGGACTGCACCCATTTCGGCGTCACCATGATCGGCAGGGCGTTGACCAGGTCGCGGATGACCTCATAGGCGGCCGAGCCGGGCCCCACGATGATGCCGGCGCGGATTTCGGTCACCGGCACCGTGCCGGCCCTCAGCCGCGCCCCGGTTTCGCGGCGCGAAAGAAGATGTTCCGACGTCGCCTCGCGCGGCACCAGCCCGCCCAGATAGACAATCAGGCGCACCCCGGCGCGCGCCGCCGCGTCGGCGAAGTTCCCCGCGGCCGCGATATCGATCCGGCCGAAATCCAGCCCGGCCGCCATCGAATGCACCAGGTAGTAGGCGACCTCGACACCGGCCAACGCAGCATCGAGCGTTGCGGGCCGCAGCGCGTCCGCTTGCACCAGGTCCGCACCGGTCCAATCGCGTGCCTGCAAAACCGCAAGCCGGCGGCCCGCGGCGCGCACACAGCAGCCCGCCGCCAGCAAGCGCGGGACAAGGTTGGCGCCAACGTAGCCACTGGCACCGAACACCAGAACGCAGCCGGCGGATATGGTCGTGAAAGGAGGGCCGCGGCTCGGCGCCGGGCCCGGCGTGTCAGGGGAGCGTGTTCCCACTGGTTGGGCCGAGTGAGCCGCCGCTTCCGGGCAGCCCTGCCGGCGTGAACCGCCCGACATTGCCAAGGAGCTGCTGCATGAACGATGCCTCGCTGCCTGGCGAGGGAGTAGCCCCCGGCGCCATGGCAATCTGCTTGCCATCCTCCTTGCTCAATTGGCGGAGGGATACCAGAGTGCCCCGCGGATCGAATTTCAGCACCAGCACCTGCTGCATCGTCACACCCGGCGTGCGCGCAATGCGCGTGCTGGTGATCTGGGTGATGTATATCCACGTATTATCGTCGAATGTGGCGCGCGCTGTCGGCGTGCCGAGCACGGACTGGGCATCGGCACGGGTGGAAACGCCAGGCGTCAGATCCTTCAGCGATTCCGCGTCGATCAGCTCCCCGCGCCGCATATGCGTCGGATCCCAAAGGCTGAACACATGGCAGCCGCCCAATGACAGCATCATCGGCAGGGCCAATGGCAGCAGGGAGGTGGCGCGACGGGGAAGCAGCGGAAGGCGCAAACGCGGAGTGTCCATGACGATGCGGTGATACGTTTGCCTGTCACGCCGGTGCGTCCGATGTCAATGCAGCGGGGCACATCGGGGTTGGCAGGGTTTGACAAGAAAGTCGGCGGCGGTGGTCAGAGCGTTCTTGCAATCGTCGCGCTCTTTCCGCTTGCTGCGACCACGCGCGTCACCCGCGGGCGACACCCGCGAAATGGCACAAGGCGAACTGGGCGAATGGGCTTCTGGGGCATACTGGGCAGGTCGCGGCACGAGCGCGCCGGTTTCGCGTTGTATGTCGCGGCGGTGCGGGCGGCGCGCGAGCCTGCCTGGTTCACCCAGCTCGCGGTGGCCGACACGCTGGATGGCCGGTTCGACCTTGTCGGCCTTTTCGTCGCGCTGATGATCCACCGGCTGCGCGCGCTGCCGCCACCGCATGCGTCGCTGGGCACGGCCCTGGCGCAGGCGGTGTTCGACGCGATGTTCGCCGACATGGACTTCAATTTGCGCGAGCTGGGCGTGGGCGACATGTCCATCGGCAAGCGTGTGCGTTCGATGTGGGAGGCGTTTCATGGCCGCGCGCTGGCCTACGAGGCGCCCCTGGCGGAAGGCGATGCGGCGGCGCTGTCAGTGGCGCTGGCCCGCAACGTGTGGCGCGGCGCGGCGCCTGAGGGGGCGGCGCCACGCATGGCCGAGGCTGCCCTGCGGCAATACGCCCATGTCATGGGCTTTGCGCCCGATGCCTGGTCGCGCGGCGAGGTCACCTTCCTGCCGGCCGCGGCGGTTCTGGCATGACGCCGGAACTGACCCGGCCCTTCCCGCGCGAGCGGGTGGGCGAGGGTGCAACGGTCGTCGTCGAGGCCAACGCGGCTGAGCTTGCGGCGCTGGCGCTGCGCCTGCGCGTGCCGGAGGTCATTTCCCTGATGTGCCGCTTCAACCTGCAGCGGGCCGAAGGCGCCGCCATACCGGCAACCGGGTCGCTGCTGGCGCGGGTTGTGCAGGCGTGCGTGGTGTCGCTGGAGACGTTCGAAGCCGACATCGCCGAGGATTTCACCGTGCGTTTCGTGCCCGCGGGGACCGAAAGCGACGATCTCGACCTCGAGGCAGTCGATGAAATTCCCTACGTCGGAAACGTGCTGGATCTCGGCGAAGCCGCGGCGGAACAATTGGCGCTGGCGCTGGACCCGTTTCCGCGCAAGCCGGGCGCGGCCCTGCCGGAGGATGGGCAGGCCGCTCCAAAGACCGCTTTCGCGGCCTTAGGAAAATTGCAGCAGCAAGGGTAAGGAAAAAGTAGTTCTTTTTTGAAAAAAAGAACTGCTTTTTCTTGGCTTCTTGCGCTGCCGGACCGCGTCTGCTAATCGCCCCGGCTTCGCCCAGCGGCCGAATGCGCCCGCGCGGCCAAGACACCGGAGACGATTATGGCGGTACCGAAGCGGAAAACCTCGCCCAGCCGGCGGGGTATGCGCCGCAGCCACGAAGCGCTGTCCACCGAAGCGCATAACGAGTGCAGCAATTGCGGTGAACTGAAGCGCCCGCATCATGTCTGTGCGCGGTGCGGCCACTATGACGGCAGGGAGGTGGCCGGTGCGGGCCGTGCCCTGAAGCGCGCCGTCCGAGTCTGACCACGCGGGTGGCAAGCGCGGCTTTCGTCTGTCCTGGCCACACACCGCCCGGCCGGACCGCATGACCGAGCCTGCTCCGACTGAGCCGTTCAGCTTGGCCGTGGACGCCATGGGGGGCGACCATGCCCCGGACATGGTGATCGACGGGCTCGCCATCGCCGCCGAGCGGCATCCCGGCGCACGTTTCCTGCTAGTCGGCGACGAAGCAAAACTCGCCCCCCTGTTGGCGAAGTGCAAGCGGGCGCAGGCGTGCTGCACCGTGCGCCATGCCGCGAACGTCATTTCGAACGACTGCAAGGCGGCGGCCGCCTTGCGCATGCGTGGCGCCAGCATGCGTGTCGCCATAGACGCCGTGGCCGCCGGCGAGGCCCAGGGCGTGGTTTCCGCCGGCAATACGGGTGCGCTGCTGGCGCTGTCCAAGATCGTCATCAAGACGCTGCCGGGTATCGACCGGCCGGCGATGGCCGCGATCATGCCCAGCGCCCGCGGCGATGTGGTCATGCTGGACCTCGGCGCGAACCTTGCCTGCGCCCCGCGCAACCTGGTTGAATTCGCCCTGCTCGGCGACATGTTCGCCCGCACCGTGCTCGGCCTCACCGCGCCGACCATCGGGCTGCTGAACGTTGGTTCGGAGGAGCAGAAGGGCCACGACCAGATACGCGACGCAGCCGACATCCTGCGCCGCAGCCACATAGGGGGGCAGTTTTACGGCTTTGTCGAAGGCCACGATATCGCCGCCGGCACGACAGACATCGTGGTAACTGACGGTTTCACCGGCAACGTGGCGTTGAAGACGGGTGAAGGCGCGCTGAAGCTCGTCGGCGACCTGCTGCGGCAGATTTTCGCCAGCAGCCTCTCCGCCAAGCTCGGCTATCTGTTGGCGCGTTCAGGGCTCGACCAGATGAAGATATGGCTGGACCCGCGCCGCTATAACGGCGCCGTGTTCCTCGGGCTGAACGGCGTGGTGGTGAAATCGCACGGCGGCACCGATGCCGAGGGCTTCGCCCACGCGGTGGATGTGGCGGTCGACATGGTGACACACCGGTTCAATGAGCGGCTGCGCGAGGGCCTGGGCCGGCTGGTGGGGGTGATGGCGCAGCCCGCCCCGCCTGAGAAACAAGATCTGGGCAAACAGGGTTTTGCCCCCGCGGTGTCGCGGTAATCGATCCTATGCTTTTGCACGCAGATCCAGCTTCAATCCGACCGGGCGGCTCGGAACCTGCCACCGGAACCGCCGGACACGCGGTTGAACGAAAGATGCCGAGGTCGGCGCTCGCGGGCGTTGGCGCCTATCTGCCGGAGCGCGTGGTCAGCAACGCCGCGCTTGCCGAGACCGTGGACACTTCGGACGCCTGGATTGTCGAGCGCACCGGCATCCGCCAGCGCCATCTGGCCGCGCCGCATGAGACCGCGGCACTCATGGCGACCCGCGCGGCCGAGGCAGCGCTCGCGCATGCGGGGGTGAGTGCTGCCGACGTGGACGCAGTGATTGTCGCCACGTCAACACCGGACGAGGCGTTTCCCGCCGTCGCCGTACGGGTGCAGGCCGCGCTCGGCATAACGCGCGGTTTCGCCTTCGACATCGCCGCGGCCTGCAGCGGCTTCGTTTACGCCTTGTCGACGGCGGATGCGTTCGTCCGGTCCGGCGCCGCCGGCGGTGTGCTGGTGATCGGCAGCGAAGTGTATTCCCGCATCCTGAACTGGCAGGACCGCACGACCTGCGTGCTGTTCGGCGACGGTGCGGGCGCTGTGTTCCTGCGCGCGGGCGACGCCGCCGGCCCCGGCATTCTTTCCACCCATCTGCATGCCGACGGCCGTCTCGCCGAAATCCTGTATGTCGATGGCGCCGTCGGCCGCCCAGACCGTCCCGGCCACGTCGTCATGAAGGGTCCGGAGGTTTTCCGTCAGGCCGTCACCAAATTGGCCGCCGCGGTGGACGAGGCGTTGACCGCGAACGGCCTGACCCATGCCGACGTGGACTGGCTGGTGCCGCACCAGGCCAACCGCCGCATCATCGACGCCATGGGCAAACGGCTGGGCCTGGCGCCGGAGCGCGTCGTTCTGACGGTGGACCGCCACGCCAACACCTCGGCGGCGTCGATCCCTTTGGCGCTGGCCGAAGCCGTGGGCGACGGCCGGATCAAGCGCGGCGACCTGGTGCTGATGGAGGCGCTCGGCGGCGGCCTGACGTGGGGCTCGGCGCTCGTAAGGTATTAGAAAGCAGTTCTTTTTTCAAAAAAGAATGGCTTTCTTAACACTTTCTTTCCTAGCCCTCCGCCGGCCCATAATCCGTAAGTCGATCAAACGATCGATCCAGCTTCGACAGATCCGGAATGCTCGCCAGCACCGGCACCCCCAGCCGCCGCTCCAGCGTTTCCGGCGAAATATACCCGCGCCGGAACAGGTGCCCCAGCAGCCCCGTCGTGACGCCGGCGAACAGGCTCAACAAAACACCCGCCGCCAGCACAACCAGCCGAAGGTTGGTTGGCCTGTCCGGCGGCTGCGCGGCCTGGATCACCCGCACGTTGGAATCACGGCTCGCCTCCACCGTCTCCACCAGCCGCCGCTCACCCAGCGCCTTTTCCACCGACTGATAGTTCTGCGCCACCAGGTCGCGCGCCCTGGTCAGCCGGTCCAGCTCCACCTCGTTGGTTTCGATTTGTGCCAGCGACGCCTGCACCGCGGACAATTGCTGCACATCCCGCTCCTGCCGGGCGCGTGCCGCCTGCAAGCTGACAGCGGCCCGCTTGCGGTCCAGATCGAGCGACTCGTACACCGTGCTGCGGCCCCGCCGCACCGTGGACCCGGTCGCGGTGGCACCCACCCGCGCCATTTCCGCCGCGCGGCGCGTATCGACCTCATCGGAAATGACCACATCCTGCGACGTGTGGCCCAACTGTGCCGCCGCGGCCGCCTGGCTCTGTGCGGCCGACGCCGCCTGGCTATCGCCTTGCTGCAGGTCCCGCGTCAGGTCGTCGCGCTGCCGCAGCAGCAGGTCGCGCTGGGTGTCGTAATTGATGATGCCGCTTTTCGCCTTGAAATCGGCCAGCGCCTGTTCGGCCGCCTCCACCTGGCCGCGCAGCGTGTCCGCCTGGGTGCCCAGGCTGTCGGACTGCGCGTCCCGGTAGAGATCGTGCCGCCGCTCGAGATAGGCCGCGATGACCGCGTTCACCGCCGCCGCCGCCAGCGCAGGGTCGTGGTCGCGAAAGCTCAGCTTGATGATGTTGCCGGTCTTGTCGGCCGAGGCATCGAAGCTCGACCCGAAACTTTCCGCCGCGACCGCCTGCGGGTCATGCGTGCCGAGTATCGCGCCCTTGATGCGCCTCAGCAGGGACGGCGGTGCGAACACCCCGGGGTACAGGCGCGCCGGGCCCACCCGGTCCATCGCCGTGGCCTCGAGCGACGGGCTCGTCAGGATTTCTATTTCCGACTTGAGGAAGGCATCCCGGTCGAGCATGCCGCCGCCGCTTTCGGGCAGCCCGGCGATGGTCTGCGGGCCGTAATCCGGCGACAGCAGCACCAGCAGCGTGGCTTCCGCGATGTAGCGTGGCTTCATAATCACAGTGACCGCGATGCCCACCGCGAGCGTCAGCAACATGGCGATGGCAATCCGCCGGCGATCGCGGCAGATCGAGGCCAGCAGATCGCGCGACACGAGGCCGCCGCCGAGCGAACGCGTAGGTGCTTGTGGGCGCCAGGTTTCGGATTCTAGTAGCATTAATCGCTCTCGTACGAGTAAAAGCAGGAAGTATTTCTTTTTTGAAAAAAAGAAACAAAAAACTTTTGCAAATTTGTGCCTTCAGCGGATGTTGATGTCTTCCACGCATATTACGCCACATAGATAAAAGTTTTTTGGTTCTTTTTTTCAAAAAAGAACTGCCTTTTTCCTGCACTGCCTTGGTATTTAACAGATGCTCAACCCATTCCAGCCCGCGTGAGCACCTCCACAAACCTGCCCGCGATAAACCGGCCGGCCGGCACGGGCGTTGCCGAGCAGAAGCTGCAAAACGCCTGGCCGTGGCAGCACGCACGCCCGCGCCGCGTGCCCGAGCTGGTGCGTCTGTTCCACGCCGCCAACGCGATGAACGCGGAGTTCCGACCCTTCGTGCTGCAATTCGTCGCCAGCACCGCCGGCGAAGGCACCAGCACCATGGCCGCCGGCTTTGCCATGCTCGCCGCCACCGAGCGCGCCAAATCCGTTCTGCTGGTGGATTGCGGCGGCGGCCCGCGCACCGGGCTTTGGTCGGACCACGAGGCCCCTTCCCTGATCCGCGCGTTCCAGGAAACCGGCTCCACCGACCCGGCGATCCAGCCCGTGCCGGCGATGAACGGCCTGGCGGTGGCCAAACTCTCCCGCTCGCCCAACCCGCTTTTGGAAATGGACGGCGCCGAATTGCGCATGTTGTGGGACGTGACCAAGCGGCGCTACCCGATCATCGTGCTGGACTGCCCGCCCGCCGCCACCGCGCCGGACAGCCTGGGCCTGGCGCAATACGCGGACGGCACGGTTCTGGTCGTGCGCGCCGAAACCACCCGCCAGGCGGTTGTTGCCAGCACCAAGGAATCGATCGAGCGGTTCGGCGGCCAGGTGATCGGCGCCGTGCTGAACCGCCGGAAAATGTATATACCAAACTGGCTGTATCGGCTGCTGTCATGAACGATACGGCGACTCACGATACCAGATCCACCGCCGAGGCCGAGCGCATTGCGGCAGCAGTTCGCGCCGCCTGGAACGCGGCCCTCGGCACCCGCGCCGCCGACCCAAAACGTTCGATTGTCGACATGCGTGTCGGTGCCGGCCGGGTCACCCGCCTGCTGAACGATATCGAGGCGGCAACCGGCGTGGCGCTGCCGATTACCATCATCTTTCAGGCGCCCACGTGCGATGCTCTGACGGCGATTGTGCAAAGCGGCGTCATTCCACCGCCCGATCCTGTGGTGGTGCTGAAGGCGGGCGACGGCAGCACGCCGTTGTTCATCGTGCCCGGCGTGGGCGCCACGGTGTTCGAATTGTTCGATGTGGGGCGCAGGATCGATTGCCCGGCCACCGTATTCGCGCTGCAGCCCCGCGGGCCGGACGGTTTTCCGCCCAACCGGACCATTCCGGCTCAGGCGAAATACCTCGCCGACTGTATCCGCGCCCGCCACCCCGCCGGCCCCTATCGCCTGATGGGCTATTCCTACGGCGGACTCGTGGCACTTGAATGTGCCCGTTTTCTGCGCGCCGAAGGCGGCGTTGTCGAGTTTCTCGGCCTGCTCGACACCACCGTTCCGGAGCCATACTGGTCCACCCGCGTGCGGCTCGAATTCCTGGCCAAGCGGCTGAAAATGCATACGACGGACATCCGCAAGAAGGGCCTGGCCGGCGGCCTGCGCCACGCGGCCGGCCACGTGCCGCAACTGATCGGCCGCATCCGCCGCATGTTCCGCGCCGGCGAGGATAATATCGCCGTCTCGCCGTTCCACATCGAAGGCCTGCCGCCCGCCCTGGGTGCCGTGCGGGATGCCAATATCGGCGCGTTCAATGCCTACGAATTAAAATTCTACGATGGCGTGGTCACCCTGTTTCACTCCGCCGAGGGCGACCCGCTATCATGCGATCCCGTGAAAATCTGGCCGCACTGGACTGCCGGCGTTGTTTTCCGCGCGGTGCCAGGGAGCCATGAAACGATGATGCGGGGACGGCATGGGATTGTGCTGGCGGCTTCTATTTCTGAGGCGTTGCGGGAAATAGAGGGAAGAAAGTAGTTCTTTTTTGAAAAAAAGAACCAATAAAATTTTGTCTGTTTGGCTGTTTGACCGGGCTTTGCCGCTTACCGGTGGGGTCGCGCACTCGTTCCTGCATTTGGGGCGGCATTCCGACCGCACGCGGATCGTTCTGCATGCATTGGCTTGCCAGCGCACCGACGACGATAACGATACCGCGTTCGCCGACGCCGGCATTACGCCGCATCTGATCGGCGATCGCGGCTACATCGCGCCCGCCCTGGCGCTGCGGCGCCTGCTGCAACGACACCCGCCGCATATCATCCTGTGTTGCTCGCTCAAACCGTATTTGCTGGCGCGCGCCGCCGCCTTCGGCCTGCCGACACGCGCTATATTCTGGCATGTCGCCATTACCGACATCCTCGATGGCAAACTGCGCACCGGACTTTACCGATTGCTGGTGCGGAATGATGACGTGCTGGCCAATTCACACGCCACCGCGGACGCGCACGCCTTTCCCGGCCAT
>Ga0116226_10000899_pt1 | contig 25925 bp, 18 predicted proteins | sample S1TSphfallax_FD_89692 | JGI IMG/M metagenome (GOLD analysis project Ga0116226, IMG submission 89692) | Host-associated microbial communities from peat moss isolated from Minnesota, USA - S1T2_Fa - Sphagnum fallax MG | ecosystem: Host-associated > Plants > Peat moss > Unclassified | place: USA... | reverse complement strand
GTTTGAAAGCTAAGCTCATGCTAAAAAGGAAGGAATGAAGCTCATCTCTGGTTTGAAAGATTACTATGGTTTGGTGTGGTTCATGATAAATCTAACATGTACTTTGGCACATTTTAGGAATGTTGTTGTCCACTAGTGCGCCTTACCCACCGTAAAGCACATGGTTAACCTTATCATAAGCCTAAACATATGTAGATCATTACACTGTAAAGGGGATCTTACACTTACTATTTAGGAGTAAGAGGGACTATGAAATTCTCTGAGTGATTTACAAGTGCAAATAGCTTGGCAAATCAAGATGCAGACCAAAGCCCGTAACAATTCATATTTTCTAGGTGGAAGACAAAGGTGGGAACTTTCCAATATACAAAACTTTGTCCTGACATTTCCAAGCTCACTACACTTCATGGCCAACTGTCAAAAGCAACAAACTGGCAATCTGAATGATATTCTCCATGCCCTACAGGAAATTGGGTGGGTTGAATGCTTATAGATTCTGGTTGTGGCTGATCAGATTGCATTTTCCGTATGGCAGAAAGGCTGTTGATAAGGGGAAATTTTTCCGCAATTGCCTATGAGTTATTGGCAGTACTTCAGAAACTTTTCCCTAACAGACTCCCTTCAGATGTTGTTGGCCCAGATTCTGTAAAGACAGAGGTGAGGGGCACATGCAGGCGGCATTGAAAGGGTATAGATTCTGGATGTGGATTCCAACAGACTGGGGCTCTTTTTCAGTTTAGATCACCACGAGAAAAAGGAGGAAGAAGACAAGAAATGGTTTCTTAGTCCCTTCCTGTATTAGACAAATTACATTGGTCAAACTGATTTCTATCTGCATCCAGTCAAGGTTCTCTCTCAACATATTTGCATATCCAAGATTTCATATGAAGGCAACAGAATGCTACATCTCAATACCAGACATAGATTTAGGACCAAAAAGTTGGCCTTTTGAGAATTGCAGGTTGGTAATTGTAACATATGTGGACTAAGGATCACTACTAACAAGCATTAAACTGAAGAAAGCTCAGATGGAGACACTGAACTCTAAAGCAGACATGTATCTCAATCATAGCAGCCTAAGCCAATATTACATGCAAAATCCTTCATTCAGGTGTACCCAACTGTGGTTGACATTGAAGCCAGTAAACCTCCAAACCCAACCTGACAGAATTCATGGAAGGGTGGAAAATTTTACCCAAAAAGTCAGCACAAGCAATGGGTGGAGGTGGGCTTGCTGTTATCTGCCTGCAATAGCATTCCGGACAAAATCTTCACATGATGTGCAGCTGCTGCTCAACACATCCTCCAGGACACCCATAATGTCCAAAGCTTCCTGCACATCACTGGCACCCTGCATCTCCTCCACCCATTCCAATATTTCCTTCGCAAACACAAGCATTGTGCTCACATCACGAACTCTCTCCTTCATGGTTACTTCCCATGATTCAATCCCTATCCGGGTGGCTGCTCCCTCCTCTTTGCATTCATCCATGATTTTTGCTTCCACTTCTCTTGCTTTTGAAGAACTGCTCTTCAAGAAACGCTGTGTCTGCTCTACTAAGCCTACATAGACCAGCATGGGCTGGATGACTTTGAAAAGGTGTTCCTGACTTAATGCACTGTTTTTGCTTTCATAGCATTGCCCATCCAGTGCTTTGGATTCTGCAGCAGGCAATGCTTTAACAGTGGAGAAATCCAAATAAGTCTTTGGAGAGGGTATTCCCAATTGCCCTTGCTTATACTGAGCATAAGAGTGGGCCAACCCACGCTGTAGGAATGTGCGGCGATGACACAGCCAGTCATCAAGAGATAAAAGTAACAGAGACTGCACCATCATGAATTGCACACTCTCCTCAGAAGCTCCTCGCTGGGGTGTTGTAGGAGTGCTGGGCTTGAATCCCAAACCTCCTTCATTTGAGTCAGACATTGCTGTTGAGGAGAGAGATGCAGCTAGTGTTTTGGCTTGCACACGGTATTGACTGGCCTCACCTTGATCCAGCAAATGGCATGCCATCTGCAACATGAAAGGCAACAAGCGAGAGTTGCTCTCTCGTCCTCCACCTTTGCTGTCCACACTGAAAGATGTATTTGAAGCAAACCGTCCCAGCATCTGCACCATTTACCAACCTTCTGGATTACTATGTGGTCAAACATACATGGCTCTTACTGCACAGTGTAGACTGGTCAATGTGATACTATAAGTCTACACCTCCCACTGTCATCCAAATTAGCATTACGCTGTGTTTGGCAGGGTGAGACTGGACAAAAAAGGCTCCTAACTACCCCTACTGTGAACCCCAAGTTCATCTCTCACCTTATTCACAATCAAATAGATCAGGCATCATCCTGAATGCCCAAACAGAACCAGAAAAGGCCACTGCAATTTGAAATTTAAGAAAAAAACCCCAATGTACTGCCACTCACCATGCTGATGTCATACATCAGTAGCCGTAAACGACTACCATCTGCACGCCCTAGGGCATTGAGGTTATCCCAGTATTGGTCCACACAGCGTGCATACTGTGCAAGGGGTACAGCAGGACCACGCAGTGGAAACAGATTGTTGCACAAGGTCTCACTATTGCGGAGTGTTGCCCCTTCCCACTCCTTTTTGGGATTCTTCAAGGAAGCATCTGCCCGTTTGGCTTCCTGATGGCACTGAAAGTGTATAACATTGAAATGGCTGACTGTAGTATATACCCACTCACTGCGCTTGTGACTGCTCATGGCCAACCTCACATTGACACGCTTGCTATAACAGTATGTCCCAAGCATGTCTGTTGGCCGCAGCCTATAGCCTTCCCGACAGACCATGCATGAGAGCCCTGCTTCTTCTTCCTCCACTTCTTCTAAGCCTTCAATACGAGGCTCTGACACAACTATGCGCTCACCCCCATCTGATCGTACCTCACGCCGCATTCCCAAACCCTGGCCCACACATGGTAAATGTCTCAGATTACAGAACCTTGGTACCCTGAAGGTACACTGACCAGGCTTTACAACTAAAGAAATCTTGACTGATTACAAGCAAACTCAAAATGTACTTAGAAGGCTAACTTGTGGCTATCCTCCCATAGGACCCACCTTCAGTGTATACAGGGGTAGTTACCTCAAGAAGCTCTTCTCGGCGACGCAGTGCACGGCGACGCATCTCATCACGTGTTGCGTGCCGCAGATTCACAACTGTTTTGAAAAGGAAACCCTCCCCTTTACCATCTTTGTCGGCAAGAGTATCCAGCAAGTTTTCAGCCCTTGCACCTATCTCATTCTCTCCAGACACCCCTTCCAGTCCATGGAGGAGTGGCAGAATTTCCTGTTTATCTAGGTATTGCTGAGTTGCTAGGTGGCCCCTGGCAAGTCCTCGAAGAATTGACAAGATTATAGGCACAGATGGCATTTCTAATCCCTGCACCCACTCTGGACTAGTTTTGTGATCAACTCCTTTCTCCCAGACTGGAAAGACCCTCTTTAAGTATTGAATAGCCACTGCACACAAAACATATACAGACAACACAATAATCAGTGCCAAAATTCTGCTGCAGACACAAAGGAAAAGCTTCACACATAACAGAGACTATTCACCTACCAGTGATAATGCCCCTCTCAAAGACAAGGGTTTTCAGTTGCTCCCCATTGTGGTTCAACTTGATTGACTCTGTAACTCGTACAAAATTATCAAGTGCCAATTGGTGCTCTGCTGATTGATGTGACAGCCCATCATCTTTTGGATTCTCACAGTGCTGCTTCTGGAGACGATCAAATGTGTCCCAGTCTTGCAAGTATGGGAGAAAGTGATCAACCAGAACCTCCATAGCCACCTGCTCCCCATATGTCAGATAGGGCAGTATACGTGCCACAGTGTCATTATTGTGTTGCTGCTTTCCCCCTGTGGGATGCGACAGCCTCTCCAGAAACATGCAGACTGCACTTGCAGCCTGGCCCTCCGTCCCATCCCCCGCACTATCATCACTTTCATTAGCTTCAGATACCAGGCTTTCCACAATCAGCAGGAGACCTTCAGCTGGCTCTACTGCATCAGTGGAGAAGGCTCTGCGAGCTGTCTCTAGCAGCACAGCCAAGGCACCCAGCCGCAGAAGGGCCTGCCGATTTGCACGTATTTTGCAGCAATACATCAGCAGCTTCAGCACTAATGCCAATTCCTCATGTCCTGACTTGATCTCTGCATCCCCGAATTGCTGAAAAAAGAACAAATCCAACAGCTTGAATTAAATAATCACGCCAGCAAAATGAGGCATGTACATGGCAGGTGGATTTGAAAAGCATGGAATGCCTGTAAAGTACAGCATATCCTTAAAGTCCATGTACCTGAACCATATCTAGAATGATCTCCAGCCCATGGCACTCCTGCATAACTCCTGCTATGGCAAACTCTATCTCTGGATCCTGTGATTCCTCACGATCATCCTCAAGTTCTTTGATCATAGGCTCAGTTGCCTCCCCATCAAGTCCCTAACCACTCAATGGTAAAGGCAAATTAGAGAAACTCCATTTTAGAAGGACATGGGTGCCTGCAGATTAAGGAGGGACAGCAAAGATGATTTCAATCAGCTCAATTGAGAACTGGGAAAGAGAGAAAATGTGCACACCTGCAAGCGATAAGTTACGGTCATTGGAGGACACTCCCTGCCAGGAGGGACACCAGCTGCAGTCAACAAGCTTGTGCTGACAGCACTTGCAACCTGACTATGTGCCTTTTTCCAGACCTGCTCATACACCTGGGTTTCTACAAAGAGGTCAGTTCATGTTTGCATATATACAGCAATTCAAGACAATAAATGTATGGAAAAAACAGTGCACATGATAACATTACCTGTGCCACACTTAGATCAAGGGCAACAATATTGCCTGCCACCAGTAGCTCCATCCCATAGTCATCCTCCAACAAACCAAGAAGCTCCAACTGATGGCAAATTTTATTCTTGACATCACGCATGAGAGGTCCAATCTCAAGGCTAGAATAAGGATTTTTTGTCATTGACCCTCTGATGAACTCTTCCTGTGTATGGGCCTTGGTCAGCATCATCATGTACGCAGGCTCTGGCTTCATTGGGCATATGATAGTACACAGCTGCTCCAATATAAACTGCACAAACACAACACATAAAGGTAAGTTGAACTGAACTGACAGAGAAATTCAACAGATGTACAACGACCCAGAATATGTAGCAGAAACCCACAGATTTAACATAAAGATCACAACACCAAAACTTTTTTATTGCTCTCAGTGTGGATGCTGTGCACTGTACCACTGGAGTTCGGCCTTTCTTGTCCCGGCAATGAACTTGAAGCCCAGAAATGCAGGCACGAATGAAATGAGCCTTGTTTTCATAGCTCTCTTGGAGGAAACTGTCTAGCAATTCACCAAGGAAGCGACCACAATCACCAATGAGCTTGGTCTTTTGCACCACCAGTCCTCTGATAGCTAAAAGAGCCTCCAACACTTGGGCTAGCAACTCCTCCTTCATGAATCTACAACACACATCAGGACCACCAGAAATTCACTGAATAGACTTCAATCTGCCTTCCAAACATTCAAAATTGACTCCCTACCAATCACTGGAATGCATGGTAAATTCCATAAATCATATTGCTAGATTTCATTCCCATTATGCAGATCCCATATTGGGAATGTCATACATTTGGCCCAAAACTAAAACATAGCAGTTTGACTGAATTCCAGACCAATTTACCCAACTGGTCTTCTGCTTTAAAGTTTTTTCAAATAACCCAGAAAAAATTCTAAATGCATAACAGGAAAATGGGTGAAAATGTACTCACTTTGCACGGACATTGGGCACTTGGAGGAACTTGCTGAGCAACTCAATAAGCTTATGAAGAATATAGCCCTGTGAGATATCTGTGTGAGAACTATGCTCTTGTGCCTCAATATGAGTCACTTCATCAGCGATCAAGGCACATGTGGTGTGCAGAAAACCACGCACTGTAAGATAGAGGCGAGACTCTTCTGGCTCCACCATCTTGAATAACAGCTCAAAGTAGTCAGCTGCACTCTCACCAGCCGCACGGGTTGCTGGTAGCAAGTTCATCAAAAGGTTCAAAAATCGTGAACGCCGAATGGGGATTTGAGCACATAGCACTTCAATCAAACTACATGTTTCAAAGCGTATTGCTTGTGAACATGCACTGAGAACCAGCTCATGAACCCAAGAGCTCTCTTCGAAGGCTGCCAACTCATCAGTGATAGACACCTTGCTTGCTTTCCGTCTCCACTGCAGGAAATACTTGAGGGCCAAAAAGTCAGCTCTCTTAGAGTCAATGCAACCTTTCTGATGCACCACAGGCTTAAAAGTCTGAGATGCCAGGGATTGTCGCCGTACATAATCAACATAAGTTGCACCATTCTTCCACTCAAAGTAGTTCACAAGTGGTGCATCCTGGCCTCTGGTTTCTGGATTCCCATCTTTCTCAAACAGACCAAATTGTCCAGAATTGTTTGTTCCATTGGTGTTGACTGAGAAGGATGCCACCTTCTCGGGTTCAACTGGACAAGGCTCTAATTTTGATCCAGTAGGTGTAGGACTGGCACTCTCATCCCCAATGCTACAACTTTTTGGCTTTGGTGGGGTGCATGCTTGAGACACAATGCGCAAGCAGGGAAGAATGATGTGCTCTGCTATCACAGGGTGACGTGCTCCCACCTATCCAGATTTCAAAACCCCATAGTTACTTGCAACAACCACTTATAGTACATCACATTCACATCTAACAGTCGTGGGAGCTCAGAGATTATCTTTGCAGCAAGAACATACAACAAGATGCGAAGACAGATGCATGTTCAGCCAAGGTTCCAAGCACAAAAAAACTGCTGTTAGTATATTTTTTTCTTACCCGTATAGAACGGAATAGGAGCTGGAAGACCAGTTGAAGACGAGCTTCCCAAAAGTTGTCACTTAAGGAGCAGGTCTCTGACAGCAACTGGAGCTCATCGCGCATGCATGATGCAATGTCCATTGAGCGGTGGTGGTCCAAGCAATACATTGTTTTCTGCTTGATCAAGCTGTTCAGCTCAGCTACAGCTGCTGCATCACCTTCAGTGAATGCACACAGTACTGAACGTGCTTGAATGCGGGCCGCTTTTGGACCTTGGTGGATGTTGTTTTCAAAGAGTTCCCGCAATATACCAGCGGCCACTAACTGCTGTCGGAATTCCTTCCGTTTGCAGAGAACTTGTAACCACTCCAAGCATTGCCCAACAAATGTGTTTGCACATCCAAAGCAGCGGTTTGTGGGTCTTGGAGCCATCCTGGGTGCCATGTGAGATGCAACTCGCTTGTGTTCTAAATATGCCATCAAGACCTGGCGAAGACCTTGCAGTGTCTGCACACTCTTACTCACAGAGTCAAATGCCATCTTGCACTTCTCTCCATAGAGCACCCCAAGAATGGCAATTTTCCTGTTAATCTTGAAGGAGGATGATCCAGGCAGTGACACGATCATCTGCTGCACAGAATCCTTTTGAGAATCTATCTCTGTCTCTCCAATGCTTGATACAAGCTTCAGCAAAGGTTTCTTGAAGCCTAGTAGCTGCTGATATCTTCTGTGGGCATTCTCAGATTCTGTCTCAATGGCTGCAAGCCCCTTCTTCATATCCTCATCACTTTCCATGTAGTCAAAGGTGAAACTAGGTTTTGCCATGAAATTGAACTCAAAGCGGCCATACTTACTGTACCCACACTCATTGCACAGGAAAGAATCAAGGTTTTCATAATTGATGTTTCGGCATTGACGGCACTGGTATGCATTCTCATGGCAATTTCCACATATTCCATGCTTATCTGTCACATAGCGGCTACAGCGAGGGCATTGCAGTGATTCCAGAGATGAAGCTTGCAAATTCTCATAGAATGAATCAAGCTCAATCATGAAGTTACATGCAGTGATGGGAATGGGGAATTCCACCTTCAACTCAGTTTGGTTGAAAGCCAGGTGACAGCTTCTTGCTCGCTTCCAAAGTGACCAGTTGTTCTTCAACTCTGATAGATCTGCAACAGCCCGGTTGTTATAATACAAATTGAGGACTTTGACAGACTTTGAGCGACGCGCATCATGTACATTCATCATCACACTTTGTATTGTGTGACTCCCCACACACTTCACTAGAATACGGTTGTCTGTGAACTTGGTCTCTGACTTAAGACTGTCCAGCTTCATGCGCGTGTAGGGAACCTCTGGACTGCTACATGCAAAACAAGGCTCACTTTCCAGGTAGTATCCATCAAATTCCACCAAGCTAGCCAGTGTATTGTAAATTCGTGAATTTGGATGATTTGCCAAGAGCTCATTCTGTGCACATAAGGCTCCAAACATCCGCTTCACCACATCCCCAGTCAGGCATTCCCGGACTGCCAGTTCCTCTGCACTATTGTTAGCAGTAGCATCTAGACAACCTTTGGCCAATAGCCATGTCAGTAAATCTGTGTACTCCACAATATTCTGCCCATATGATGGTAAGACTGGAATCTTGTCCAACAACGATGTAAGAAGAAGAACACGGAACACATGTTTCCCATGGTTCCATGCACCAAGCAGTAATGCCTTGGCCTCAGATCGTACTGATGTTGCATTCCATTCTAGCAGGAAAATCTCAATGAAGTTTCTTAACACACTTCCTTCCTTTGTTGCCAACTGCTCCACTGCCATCTCCATATCTAAGTGGACTTTATCATGTACACCTGTTTGATCACCACTGCTTCTCTTCTTCTTTTTGCCATCCAAAGTTGGTATGCTTGCCCTGGTTGCTGCAGCCACAACGGTACTGCCACCAGAGACTGCATCGGAAGCAGATACTCCATTGTCACAACCTGCAGAGTCTTGGCCTGTATAAAAAACTAGTGTTAAGAGCTTTAGACTTTGCACCACTGACTCTTCTCCAAAAAAGAAAACCCCCTGAAGAAGAAATTGGACCACATCAATGTGTCTAGAACAGTATTTTTGCCAGTTGTATGGGCGGGCTGCTGCAACTTCTGCAATTACTGACAGGCATTTTACCAGCTTCACACTCCTGTCATAAGCCAAGGGTGTCTGAAATCCTCCTGACTTTTGTGCAAGCTTGTTCAACTGCTTGACCTCACGGCTGAGTTGCCATGCATCTCGTACATTGTAGTAATTGCTCTTTGTCCCACATAAGTGAAGGAGAAGCCGGCGTGCATACTTCCGAATTGAAGTGGTATGCAGGTTATTGATGTAGCTACAAAGGACGTCCTGCCACCCTTCCATGTTCAAGTCTGTGGCTCCTGCATTTTTGTACAACAGCTCCTTCTCCACCTTATCAGTTTTCTCTGGATGCAGAAGGCTGTATGTCAACCTGAAAACACTCTCTAGTAACAGCCTGTGATAGTCCCCAAACAAGTCTCCTTTGTGTGCCTTGGCATACGAATCAGAAAAGAAGGGGGTAAAGCTGCCGGATGCAAACTCCCGTCTTACTGTAAGCAGAGCTCCACATGCTGCAGCTGTTGAGCTTGTTCCAACTTCTACACCTCTAGAAGAACTCTTGAAGATGTGCATCAGTTGCTGCACAATATCAAATAGGTAGTTGACTAGATGCTGCTGTCGCAGTGCTCGACAGGCTCGATCCAGCTGCAAACTCCTTTCAGCCCCACCTTGAGAGTCATGAGGTGAGGATGGTGCAGGCAAGTTGCTGCTTGAAGATGCAGATGGATCCTGGATTCCTGCATTAGGCCTTGTCTGCAAGTTCTCAGAACCTGGCTGATGCCAGTTCCGCAAAACCAAAGTGAAGAACATAAACACCAGAATGGCTACTTCTCCAAAATTTGAGCGCACCTTCACATCCAAAGGTGCATTGAGATCTAGTTCTTGCAACATGAGCTTTATAAACAGCTCTAATGTTAAACCCCCAGCATCTGGTGAACCATCAACGAGCGGACCTGAAGCAGCTGAGGCCAGTCTATAGAACAGCTGCATGACTGGAACAGCCTGTGCACCAGAACTTGTACGCATCCAGCCCTTTATGTCTGCAATCAGTTGTTGCAAAAGCAGGGAATTGACAGCACTCTTGGATGCCGACATCTTTATGCTTTTGGCTTCCTCAACCACCACTGTATGCATGACATCCCTGCCTTCAGTAGTGTCCACCAAGGGAGGAGCCCCACTGGCCTGCAGACTCAGCTCTGTTGCCATCTGCAGCAAGCTTTCATCACTCATGTCATCTATGGATGAGTATTGCAACTCACTGCCTTCTCCAAGACCACCCAAGTCCACTTCAACAGGAATGGAAGACATAGGATGGTCCCTGCTGTGAGGTGGGGGGAGCTGGTCTGGATCCAAAACTTCATAGCAACCTTCACAAAGATCAAAATCAGGGCACACATTGCAATGCCATCGTTGTCTCAAGATTGGGACTGTGGAACATCCATCACAGCAATACTGGACAGAGGCGATGCTAGGGTCCTCCTCCATCATGCCTTGTCCCCCACCTTCATTCCCACTCCCAGTTTCTGACAGCATTGATGATCTCAGATTCTCAGCAACATCATCCATAGCTAACATTGTTTGTTTTGGCACTGGTACCTGCAGCAGTCGGGCTGAGATGGCCAAACTACACAATCCACAAGATGAAGTGAGGTACAATACTTCAACTAACGACTCTCAATGGAAGATAAGTTTGTTCACACTACAAATTGAGAACTTAACAAGCGTATTTTGTGTCTATCCCCTATATTGAAGCAAAGGATACCCACAGCTGCAAGTCATGTAGGAAACTTTCAGCCAATTTTTCTGAATAACCTGCTCCTCACATAAAGCCATTGAACACACCATAAAAATAAGAACCCCACAGGCAAATTTTGTCAGTCCCCTGAAGTTTACTGGTGAAGGAAATGGTGAAGGAAATGACTACATTTTGGCAAGAAGTCATATATCTTCATTAGTACTAGAATTCCCCAATATTTTCAATACAAGCCAAATTGAAAAAATTGAGAAATAACACAATGATAAAGATTATAAATTTCAGATCTGGCAACATAAGTGCAAACATGAAAAAGAGGAAACCCAACCCTAAAGAAAAGAGAAAATTATACCAGAAACAAAACTGAGGGGTAGATCAAACATGTGATGGTCATACACATGTTCAGGAACCTTCAACAGCAACATGGTATTGACCACCTACCATCATCCCCACTGACTTCATCAGCTCCCTACAATGGATAGAGAGGTAATCTAAAACAGTTGAGTTTCAGTCACAAGACCAGCAGTGACAGGAAAACTCAGCCACGATGCTAGCTATCTGAATGAAACATACAAGACAAGCAGAAGACCAAAAATAACACTCATGAGGATCAAGAAATCTCCATACTCACAATCAAAAAGTCGGAACAAGTTTAAACTTTCTCCTTTTAAGTCAAAGAAAGACTTCCAAATAAGGACTTACAGAAATGGGCAGAAAGACCAACACAAATGGGACAAAACTAGAAGGAAAAAGAAAAGAAAAGAGAACACTCACACATGCAGTATGAACAACAGTGACAGTCTCTCACTTCTTAAAGGACCATCGACAGTAACACATATTATAGCATTGCATCTACCACAACTTCCATTGACTTTGTCAGCTCCCTACAGCGGGTGTAGGTGAGTGTAACCACTAACCTACATACTGCGTTTCTGTCACAAGTCTGGAAGCAACAGGAAGACTCAGCCATGATACTGGCTAGCAACTAACAACATAGCAAACCAGAAGGGGAAAATACATAGTGAAAAGAAGAAGGACAGAAACCAAAAGACAAGTGGCCAACAGAGTCTTTGTCCAGTTACATAAAACTATAAAAGTCTAGAAAGTCTGGAATAAAAAGATCATGCACAAACCTACAAACAAGGGACAATCTATGAAGAACAGGACAGGTGTTGTTCTTCAAGAGATACTTCAAAAAACCAACTCATGGGAAAAAAGACAGAAATTGGCCAAATAGACAGCACAACTAGTACCCATGGGGATACCAATACATTGTCTATAAGTGCAATGACCAAAGCAGAGAAACAAATTATCCAACAAGAAATTCAACTAAGAGATTTAAGTCTGAAGCCTCCACAATTCTGAAGCTATAAAAGTCTCAAATGAACTTATCTCTTGTTTATTTTTAAGCCATAGATACCTAAAATTCAAAGCGTTCTTTAAACCAACAAAAATTTATCACAATAAAGTTTGAATATCTGCTTAAACACTCTATTAATCAGAACTTTCATACAAGCTTTTAGATTTACCAGGCCAAGAACCAAAAACCCAAGAAAGAAGAATGCAAAAGAGAGGAAGAGAAAAAAAGGGCAAGGAAAAACCCAAACTATAAAGGTGGAAGAGAACAGAGAAATGAAATTGGGACCTTTGAGAGATATTTAGAATACAAATTTGGAAGAAGTGAAATGATAGATAAGAATAGTACCTGCATGATGTTCGCACAGGTTCAGATGGAGCAAAAAGAAGCTTCTGAAGAAGAGCAACTGCTGGGCTAACTGAACTTCCTGCAACTCCTGAGTCACCAGCATGTTGCAACGATAGACACTCGGCATACCCATATATAATGTCCACCATTGGAATAACAAGGCTGTTGATTGTTTGTGCATCAAGTTGTTCCTTTGTCAATATTTCCCACAACACCTTCACCAGTCCATGCACAACTGAAGGACCTGCAAATGACAAAGGCACCAGTAAGAACAACAGCTCAAGCTCCAGCTCAATCAAGAACTATCAATTTGATCCTCTTGCATACTTTAAGGACCAGTTCAGCACAATGAATCCATACACTGCAGTGCCATCCACCAATGACCATTTCCTAGTAAAAAGAAACTGTGAAGATGCAACGCACACAACAGATATAACATGCAGTGGCAAGAAACAAACCATGATGTTCAAGATAGCTGGCAAGATTGGATGGACGATGCAATGCAATTTTGCACACAGCACGCATCTGAGCTGCAAACTCTTGGACTACATAGTGTGTCGCAGGCCCGCCTGCAGCCATTTTTGAGATAAGTATCGGACAAGAGTGGGTAACTCCCACCAATCGCAAGTCATCCTTGGCCTGCAACACAATAGCTGCTTAATGTGTATGCCTGTTGCCAGTCTTTCCCAAACCCTGACATGAGACCATCCAAACTAGAATTCAAGAATTCACCCTAGCATCTTGGTGCTGGCTACAAGCTATCTGAACTCAGCACAACACCTTTCGATGTGAGGAAAACAGTAAACAAAATGGCAAATCACCCCACATGCTGTTACATTGATGATCCCTATTGGGAAAAATGGGATGTCAACCTGATTATATGCATCTTTCACTGGATATAAAGCTCGCAGAACACGTCTGGCAGAAGATTGCAAAAGAAGCTGCCTGTCACTCTCAAACACTATCTCCAGCACAGGTAAACACCTCTTTTTGCTCTCCTCTAACTTGATCTCCATGGAATCTGAAGTTGATTGTGCCCGAGAGACCAAGTAGTAATTAAAGAGAAGATGGAGACTGTCAGAAAGGATTCGCTCTGGGGCAGTGGAATCTGGCATCAGCTTACGCTTAGTCTTGCTTGTGCTGGACACAGAACTGATGGAACTGCCCTGTGCTGGGGATTCCAAGGCCAATACAGCATCAAGCTTCTCCTTCCAACCAAAATCATCCTTAGATCGTCCATAAATTTCAAGGCAATCAACCCTTGGTAATGATGAACCATTGAAAGTAGGACCAATTGTAAGGGTTACCTCCTCATCAGCCAACAAAGCTTCTGCATTGGTGAAGGGAATATCATACCAGCTGCGTACACCTTCCTCTAGCCTTACAGACCTATGAAACACGCGTAACTCTGATGGTATATGGCTTGCTGATGTATTGCCAACATGCAGCCTGCAACCCACCATTACTAGCTCTGGATTGGAGTTGAACACAAGAATCTGCAGAAGCCAAAATGGCAAAGAAGATTAGCCATGACCCCAAAAGGAGGCTATAAACTCTGATGTCCATACAACTGTATATTGCAAACTCTGTCCCTTCAAGGACAAACACAACCTTTCTAAGCAGACCATTTGGGCCACTTGAGTCTATTCTCTGGAAACAGAAGACAAACACCTCTATTTTCCTCACTGCACACTTTGGAAATATCTGATTTGAATCAGATTCTTCATTGGAAACTAGACTCTGAAAGTGGGTGTAATTCCATGGTACCTTAAATCCAGAGGAGCTGGGGCCTTCTAGAAATCCATCATCAGATGCCAGGCTCAATTTAACACCTTCAGAATCACCATTGCGCAGAATGTCACCTCCCAGCTTCACATCAGCTGTGATGCATGTTGTCTTCTCAAAAAAGTCCAGTGGAAATGAAGGGGTGGCACCACCATTGTTTACTCGGTTGCCCAAGAGGACCACCCCAAGCTTCTTCATGCGCTCTGCCTCCAAGCTGGCACTTTGCTTCTGGCGATCAGTCCCAACCAGCTCACTCACAGACTCTGGGAGTGTCGAGGTGTAGGAAAACACTTGCAGGCTTCCATCATCATATAGGACTAAAACACTGTTTCTATCTTTGGTCATTGGAGGGTATGCAGCAACTCCATCAACCCGCAAGGATGATGGGTTCCCAGTCATGCGTAAAGGCTGTGAATGCATCTCAGTTGTCCCCAGTTGCACAGCGACTGGTGAGTTAGACTTTTGACTAGACAGGCATACAAAGAGGCCACTACCTGCAAACATCTCGTTCCAATGGTGCAGCCCCGCAGCCTTTGTTTTGCCATCCTGCTCTTCTACCACAGCAGCCACCTGTGCAAGTCCTGTGCAATCTGCATTTAACCGTGCAATTAAGGCCAAGTTATCATTGTATGCTGAGAAGAGTAGCTTGTACGTTGCAGAGTACTGCAATGACACACCCTTCACTGGCTGGTAACATCCAGGGAGCTGTATGTTCTCTGTCAAAATGCGCATCCCAGACTCCACTCCTGTAATGTATTGACTGTACAGAACCCCAAGCTGTGATAGGACAATTGCCATCAGTTGTCCTTGAGTGGCAGACACAAGGATTGCATCTGCTATAGAATCCTCCAAGACAGTGAAGTAATGGGTTGGACTTATCTTGTCCTTTGAGAGGTCATAGATCTTAACAAACCTGTTTGTCACAACCATCAGCTCTACTTGAGAACCAGGAACCCAAGCTATGCGGCGTATGTAGGCATCTTGCAGTGCAAGCTCCAGAGCCAAACGATCAGTCACCTCTCCACGAGGATTGACAGTAAAAACCTGGCAGTCTTCATAACCTGCAACAGCCAAGTAGCTTTCATTTGCACTGTTGAAAGTCAGTTGTACCAGCTCAAACCGGACAGCATTTTTTGAGAGGGGTTTGACAGTAGTCTTGTCAACAGTGACAGGAGTCGCAGAGGGCTGGCCAATCAGCTGTCCTACATCAAAGATGGTAACCTTGTCTCCCTCTCCTGCTGCAAGTCTGCCCCGACTGCTAATCGTAAGCAGTGACTTCACAAGCAAGCCACTTGCCAAGTGTGACTTGAGCTCACGTGCATAAGGATACTCTGCTTTGATTTTCATGTCAAGGGAACCACCTTTGTAAGCCCTCCTCAGCTGCAGTAGATCACTCTTTGGAACTAGAATTTTGTCTTTGCCCAGCATGACCTCCTTGTCCTTCCTAGCTGCCAGCTTGTGGCCCAGATTTAGATCAGTTAGCAGCCGTTTGCAAAGAGACAGCACTTGGCCTTCAAGATCTAATTCTGAGAATACACCAAGCAAGCATTTTTCTCCTCCTTCTGCAATAAAGACCTTGAAAGGTATGTCAGCATCCAAGTGATCCTCATCCTCTGCATCAGAGTCACTATCAGATGGAGGTAGCTGGCCTCTCTGGGAGCTGAAAGGTAAAACAGTCTCTGCTGCACTTGATCCTGCTGACAGTTTAACAGTTGTTGTAGAGACATACTTTCTGGGCTTCAGGCAGAGGCAACTTGTGCCCCTCACACCTCCTGCCCCACAATCACAAAAAAAGCGACTGAGGCGAGAATAGACAACCTTATGCCCTTGATGGCATACCTTCGCACAAACAGAGCAACATCCCTTGGAGACAGTCAAGTCACATGTATAGCAGAAATACCAGTGCTGTTCCATGAAGTTACTGCCACTAGAAGTGAAGGTGCAGACATGAGATGCAAGAACCCGTTCAGTGGGGCTGACATCATCATCATCCTCACGATCTAAGCTCGTGAATTCCCCATCAGATGTCCCATCATCTTCATCATCATCCACCGACAGTGCATCACAGTCAGCTGCCATAACTCCTGGCTCCAGAGTCATCTGCAGGAGCTGCTCCGAACTTTTCCTCAGTGAAGACTGCTTAATCTTGACCCCTGAAAGACTGGAGTGATTGCTAATGCACTGTCTGCTGTCCCCATGCTGACCAAATGCACCAAGAATTGAACTGAGGAACAATAGCATTGATTTGAGACCTTCCAAATGTGATGCAGCCACCGGCAACTTACCCACAAGGTTTACCACTGATCTCAAGAGCTGCTTGAGCAAGGACTCCCCAACAGCCAGCTGCACCATCAAACTGAAATAGGCTTTTGCTGCAACTATATCATAATCTAGGAAAGCTCGCTCCACATTCATGAGCATTGCATGCAGCAGATGAGTCCGCAACTCTTCTCCTTTGACATCAATGGAATGACTCAACAAAGCCTGAAAGAAACTGGAAGCAAGATCCCTCACAGCAGCAGCTGCCCATCCCTGGAACTTGCTTTCAGGACTTTCTCGGCCCCAACCTAGAAACCTTTGCTCCAACCAAGCAGCAAAGCTTAGGGTGTCCATGTCAAGAAATCTCTGCTGTAAATCTTGCTTGCACCTGAGCTCACACCCTAGTAAGTCAACAAGAAGTTGAAGGGATTTGGTATTTACAACTTCACTCGTACAACCATCCAGGACATCAATAAGCAGGGACACTCTTCCCAACCCAACAAGAGGTCTAAAGGCATTTGATGCCACCAGTTTTGTCAGCTGCTGTACATCATCCAAATGTGGTTGTAGAGAGAAATGGATGTGCAATGCTTCAAGCCTGGTAGGATCATTGCGGATGCTGTTGTAGACATCTAGTGCTTGCAAGATAACAGCCTCCCACACTGACTCAATCACCTCATTTTGCTTGTTGCAAAGCAATCTCAAGAGCTTCTCAGCATGCTGCAGCTCATTTAAATCCATGAACAGGGCCTGCTCTTCCTTTGCTGGAATCAGCGCATTCAGCACAAGGACAGCCTTGCTTTGAACACTCTCAAATGTGCTATCCAGTTTCAGGGTCATAATAGTGGACAGCAAATCCTCCAAAAGGCCTGATTTGCATATCTCCTGGTCCAAACCCCCTTCCAGTTCTTGTGCATGAAGAAGCCCCAAAATAGTGTCCAAGACACTTTCAATGGATAGCAGCAAAGAGACCACAGCTGCACTACCTGGTCTTGAACATGATGGAAATCCATGAAGGAGAGCTGGAATCAAAATGCTACCCAGATCCTTGAACTTGTCTGTCACCTGATCTGGCCCAACAAGAGCAGTGAGAGCTTCAGATGGCCATGGTGTTGCAGAACCCCACCTAAGAAGTGACTGCACCTTTGACAGGCTGACTCCTATTGCTGCCAAAAGCTCCTGCTGCTTGCTTGCTGCCAAACCCCCTTGCAGTAGTAATTCAATGGACAATGCAGCAGATCTGCAGGAGTGCTGCTCCATGAGCACATGAGACACTGCCTCACGAGTCGCTTCCACATACCAAGCCAAAAGGTTGGATAAGCTTTGTAACAACTCCATAACATAACCATCTCGAACAATGACAAGCACTGCTTGCTCTAAAAACTCAAGAGACTTAATTGCTCCTGCAGACTTTCCTGTTTCCGCATCCCCACCACTGTCAGAAGCAGATGCAGTGGCTGCAACTCGACTTCTTTCATTGGTGAAAGACCAAAACCCAGCCTGCAGCAGTGAGAGTAGCATACTTAAGGATGAGCTCTGCCTGAGAAAATCCCAGGAGAGCAACTTTAATCCCCCTTCACAGAGGAGGGTCTGCGCAGCAGACAAGTTGCGCATAACAAATCCAACCCACAGCTGTACATCAATACCACATGCTTGCTGATCCCTGATGCCTGAATGAAGACTTCTGCTAAGGCCCAGCAAAATATCTGATCTAGCATTGGAGCTTTCGAAGTTAACCTCCCAAGGTAAGACAGGCTTCAACAAGGGGCTTATACTGCACACTGTCTTCCAGCTCATCAAAAATATATACCTCTCAACAATCAACTCTTCAGCACTCTTAAAGGCCCTACCCCTCCATATCTCAAGGATCTTAATTAGAACCTGGTTGACCTCCTCCATCAGCACCTGAGAGTTCTGGAGTCCTTGAAGATTCAAGGATCCACTCACATCAAAAAGCTGCTGCATGCAGAGCTCATCCATAGCACGCTCCTCACCAATCCGTTGCTCTTCAGCAATGTTGCATGCTACCAGCCCTGCCCATGACTGCTCAGGACCATCCTCCCCTGCTATGGTACAATGGATGTTTGCTGCTTGGTTCTGCAACTTTTGTTGCAAGTGTACCAACAACCACTGGGGAAAGGTGTTGAAATGAAGGATGAGGTACCGCATGGCCAACAACAACCTTGACACTAGCAGTGACCACATTGCAAAGGGGGTGCCAGGCATCAGGTGCCTCTCATTGTTGCAAATAGATTTGAGAGCTCCCAACAGGTTCTGAAGTATAATAACTCTGCCAGCAACATCTGAAGAATGGAAAGCCATGAAGAGGACCTCCATGTGGAACAAGGAAGGTAGAGCCTTTATCATATGCAAGTCCACCACTTTGATACTCCGAGCCTTGAAAAGGATGAAGTCTGCAAAGTTTTGCCAAATCTCAAATGCCAATGGGTCAGTTGGCAACTCAACCCCTCTCTGAGTGAAGCGATGAATGAGTAATTTTGCAAAGAGCAAGCAACTCTTTGCTGAGAGAAAGCATGAAGCATCACTGTCCTTCAAGAGCTGGATAGCAAGATGCAACTCCAGGGAGTCTGTGAGTGCATGTCGGGCCACAAGGGCATGTAGCAGGTCAAAAGAGCCCTTGTGCAGCTGAACTAGAGGATCCAAGCCCTCGTCACCCTCCAAAGGGTCAAAGCTAAGTGATTGTTGGCTCACAAGGCGGGGTTGTGAGAAGTGGATTTGCAGAAAAACATCCAGGTGCTCCTTTGACAGCATTCTACAGGCAGCATCAAAAGTTGGTTGATGCCAATCAGGAGCAAATATGCAATCTTTCAGAAAACCCAGCACTTGGCATACTGCTTGCAGTGGTGTGTTACATAATGCATCTAGCTTCTTTGCAGATGAACTTGTTGGAGCAAGTCCCTCTGAATTCACAGAATGTCTGCCAGACTCTGAGAAAAGATCTCCAAAAAGGGCATCATCTTCACTTGCAACGGTGACAGAATCCACTGACCCAACCACAGATTCCTCTTCACTGTGTGTAGATGATGCAATATCTGTTACTAATCCTTCTTTGAGTCCTTGGGCATGAAGCAATGCTGTCACTGCTACCAGGTTATCCAGCCATTTTCCCTCACTTGGGAACAATATCTGCATCTGCTCCTGTGGACTAAGCACAGCACATAAATCAAATTTCTTTGACCGGAGCTCACAAGCAAGTAGAGGTTTCAAACCAACCAGCCGGTCCTGATTTCTTGGTTGCCGCAAATAAATCCCAGATGAGCGAGCAGGAACATCCTGAAGAAGACCTAACAGATGGCTTACAACATGTGGTGTGAAAGCCAGTGGTAGCTGATGACCTGGAAGAGAACCTTCTTGCCTGTACTTATCCACTTCTAATCCATCTAGCATGGAAGCAACAACAAATGTCCTGAAGTTCTGAATTGCAACTTGATCAAAGAGAACAGCTTCTGCAAGTCGAAGCAACCCATCTACTAGTGATGGGAGTAAGCATTCTTGATTGTAATCCAGCACAACATCCATCTCCAAGCTGCTCAATTGATAGGTGTGCTGGAAAAAGTTGTGCAATACAGAGGCAAACTCAATTAGCTTTGAAGCTACCTCATCTTCTAAAAAGCCAGAAATGCATGCCCTGGAGAGATTCGACATGAGATTCATCAGACCAGACACAAGAGCAATTCTGCCATGCAGCAACCTGACTTCCTCCTCATTCATCACCTTTTCACAACCAGTCAACAGTGCTTGGCACACAGCTAATAGCCGGGGAATGCATCGGACTTGCACCACAGCGAACTTCTGAGCTGTAGCCACCATAGTATTACTTGTTTTTAACACCACATCAGCATGCTGTGCCTGTGAACCTCTGGTGAACTCATGAGCCAGCAATTGATCACTGGCCAATAGCGATAGTAAGGTTGACCCTGGTGTCATCACATCCCTTGGAGGAGGCTCTAGTATGCACAAGTCACAAAACACAGTACACAAAAATTAAGCCAGTCCTCCAGGAAAAAAACTCTTGCATTTCTTTCAAAAAATTGCTAACCACATGCTTAAGAGCTTAGAATCCTTATTGCCTTTCAGATCTGAAAAGTGAGAGGAACTCAAATCTGTACCATCAGAAGTCAAGCTCACAACATTGCTCAGGGTTTCTCGTGGAGCATTGGTAGAGGGCACATTGAAAAATGGCACCTCAGATGTGACCTCTCCCAAAGATCTCAAAACTGATGCACTACGTTGCCCTGCCTTCCCTTCCACAGTGGCTGCTTCCAGAAGTAACAACAGCCTCTGTTGCATCTGCAACCACAGGTTTAATGGCACCAATAATTAAGAGACTCAATGGTTGAAGCTAGTATCATCAAAAGCAAACTACTATGTCAAGTCTGTCAGACAAGCTGCATTGATGATGCTGATATCCATTTCCTGATCAGTACTGGAGAAGCATCCAGTGGGCCAAGGATTTGGACATACTGGTCCACACACAGGAGTCTCCTTCACAAAAGGTGTTGAGAGAACTTCACAAAAGACTGCAAGCACCATTTAACTCCTCTCTTCCTAATACCAAACTGACAGCTTCATGGTGTACAGCAAAGCTATCATCCCTTCAAATTTGTGAACACAATGGACAACACAGACAGTTAACTTCCTGCCCTCCTTCAGCACAATTAGCATCCTCACAATCACATTCAAGCCACAAAGTCGTCTTCTAATTGTACTTGTCAATGTCTGAAGCAATGACAATTCTGTACCCCGTAACAAAATGAATCAAAAGATGAGCAAACTCACAGAACTGCAAATTACAAGGGATTGATGCATTGAAGAAGAGGAGACAGACCATTATGAGGGCACGAATATTCAGGACAAATTTGATCCATATGTTAGATGGTTTTGAAACATCCTAGAAAATCAAGAAGCAGAATCCATCTAAAGCCACGCACACAAATGAACATTCAAGGAGATAGCCAGAGGGAACTGTTTGGAGGGGTGAACAAACCTCGGAATGGAAAACCCCACTGTTGCTCCTCTTTAACTTTGGAATACGGCACTCTTCAGGCTCCACCAGACCTGTCATACCTCCTGGAAGGTTGAGCACACTAGTCTCCAGGCCTTGCAAGCAAATCTGCACTGTGAGCCTGTAAATTTGCTCAACAACTTCCTTCTCCCCTCCATCTGCATATGATCCCAACTCCACATACATGTGAAATTAACCGCCTTGAAAAAACCCAAGTAGAGCCAAATCAGGTTCCCCCAAAAAACTTATCCATGAGACTCTTAATCATCACTACCCTAACTCTGCTATCGAGGGTCGTTCCACAGATCAGGGTTGCAAATAATTCACAGAAAGAGTGGCCCCAGTTCCGATTGCAACATCAGCATACAACAAAATTCCGAAACCCAGAACCACACAGCGAGACACAAACAAACAAACAAACAAAACAAACCTGAGATCAAGTCACAAGAGGCACACAGCACTGCATCCACCAGCGCCAGCCCGAAGTCCAGCTGCTGCTTCGACCACTGGTACACCCCACCACCATCCCCATCTACACCCAGTTTTAGCATGGCTTCAAGTTGATGCAACCCCACCTGCACCTCCTTGTCAAGCAGCCTCTGCGGCAGCGATCCCCGCTGCTGGAGCGTCTCCACAAGCTTCTGCAGCGTCCCCATCCAGCCTCACATAGCCAGCAAGTTTTCTAGGGTTCACTTTATGGAAGCCACACAACTGAATCGCTTCCCCCTGTTCTTTGTTTTTTTGCTTCCCCTTCAGACTGCTCCTTTGAAGAAGCCTTGGCGATGATGATGTTGTGAGAGAGCATGAACTAACTGCACTTATGTTTGAAAAAAAAGTAGTGTGAATATATAATAAGTAGTGTGCGAAGTGAATTTGTCGGAGACTGTTTGAGTGAGTGGGTCTCAGTAACAACATTAAACTGAATGATGTTTCAGCATCACAACCGCCTATCTGAAACCGTCGTGATGTTCTTCTTGTACCCAATTTCTACTTCATAATTGTTGCCAGGAAACGACCCCAACCCAGCCCCCCCCGAATTCCCGAGCGTTGCTGTGCCCCCCCCCCCCCCCCCCACCCCAGTTCCGGAGCGCGACTCTTTCCTAATGTACCTTCCCACTCCACCGGCCGCCCTACTTCGTCTCTTCGTTCTAAGGCCTTGCCCACATTGTACCTACCTTGTGCCACATCAGCCAGACTAGACCTACCAACCACTTCCCCACCTCCCTACCCACGCCAAAACCAGCCAGCTCGAACACCTAACCCGAGTTACACCCAACCCAAGTCCAGTTTTAAATTGTCTTCTTAATTCTCTCTTGGATCTTTCCCCTGGGTCCTAACCAGTGTTGGTCCCGTGGGCCGGAAGTTAAGCCGGTCGCCGAACACTTTTTTCCAGCTTACAGCAGAGCTCGGCTTCAGTGATCGTGCATTTCATGGGCTTGAATGTTTCAAAGATTTTTTTGGTAGGCCATTTAGTCTAAACTACGAGTAGGCTAGCGCTTTACAGACACCAAATTGGCTAAGAAATATGCAAAATTTGGGTCCTCCCAAACTGAGTAGTGGGATCTTTGAAAAAAATAAAATTTAAAAAAAAATTAATCTATCTATGAAGGAAGGTAGTTTGTTTTGTTTTGTTTTTTTAGTTACGAGATTCATTGAACCGGGATGCTTCAGACCATGTTCTTAGTGTCTTTGGGAAGGTCCCCATGAGGAAGGGGTGCATGGGCTTGGTTCGTTCCATGGCAATTTGGACTTGTGTGATGCAAAAAGTTCTCGGAATTATGAATGACTTTTTCACTGTAAATTAAATTAAAATTAAATAGTGGCTGAAAGTTTCAGAAGACTTGGAATGTGCATCTGGTGGTGTTGTTGGAAAGATCTTGATGAGAAGGCTTTTCATGGAATTTATTTGGTAAGATTTGGATTTAGAACGTGAGGAGATATTGATTTTTTAAAAGTGATTTCTGCCGCAGAAAATTCAAATAAATTCCAAAAAACCAAGTCCACCCTACATTATAACGAGTTCACACTTGGGCCAACGGCACAGGCCACACTAGTTGGTATGAAACATGGATGTGCCTAGTATTGAGATTGGTATGAAAGCAAAACAAGGTTGATATTGTGTTACCTCACACTAGATCAATAAAGTCTTTGCTACCAATTGTGATGGGTGTAGTCACATTAATAGGAATTAAAGCAAATGTAATCAATGTTTTTTTTTTTTTTTTGGTTTTGTTTTGTTTTGTTTTAGTGTCAAAATTTGTAGTAATGATGTAAATCATTCATAAGCACTCATTAAGCATTGTAAGTAATGTTTTGAAACATTTTAAGGATTTTATTTTTTGAGAAAATTATTTAAATGTGATATATTTTGGGGAAAAGTTAAACATGTATTTACATCATAATACACTATAAAGATATTTTGGTTCAATTTTGAGTTTTTTTCAAATGAAATATTCCTAAGATATTTTGAAAATATTTTAGAATAGGTATTCATTTGTACCCTTGGCTATTATTAGCATGTTTGAACATCGATACCAATGTTGGTACTAAGTTCAAACCTATATACCATACCAACATTGGTCCTTATTAATGTCATATGGTTATTTAAAACTATTAAAATTTGATAGTTCAAGTTTTTTTTTTAATTTAGAGTTTAAAATCATTAATGTCCTTTCTTATTGTAAATCAAAACAAAAAATTAATGAACCTATGAAGCACATTAGTACTTATTGAAGGTTTTTTTTAATTTTTCATATAATTGTTAGCATGTCCCTATGTTTATCAAATGGTATGTATGAATGATAAAAAAATTAACACAATAGGTTTATTAATCTCTCTTTTTTTGTTTTCTAAATTTTAAAATGTGATGGTAATGAATTGATATTTGTTTGCGATAATTATTTGGTCAAGCTTTCCATTTAATTGGGTTTGAATGCATTCAAGGATTGTGAAGTTATATGGTGGTGTGCTTGTAAAGTTATCTTCCCTACAAGATCAAAGGAAGGTTAGTAAATCAATGCAAATGAGGCAACATACTTGGATTAAACCCTAATTAATCAAAGGGCCAAATATAGTATGAGAAAGGTTATGGAGCTAGTGGACATGATGGGCATAATTGGAAAAAAATCATAAAGTTTGATTTGTAAGCTTTAAATCCTTAATATTGAATAATAAATATCAGAAATAACTACAAGTTGCTATGGTGCGGTTTGAATTTTGTGTGAACATGTTATGTAATTTACATTAGAATAATGCATTAATCCTTTTGGGTTGTTTGTTTAACTTCATGCTCTTTTACAATTTTGTAGACCATTGGTTATTTAGAAGTTTTGGGTACTATCTTTTGTGATTTTCTTAACACTTATAATGTATGCACATTGTCAAGGTCAATAGTCTCCTAAACCTTTGGGTTTCAATTCAACAACTCAAGTATGTGATTATTGTGGATTTGTTGTTAGAGTTTTTTTTATTGGTGGGTGTTTGCATGGTGGCAAGTATCACCCAAATAAAAATATAGCTAGGCATGATGTTACCAAAAAATTCAAGGAGATTGCATATTGTGTGAAGTTGCATTATGACCATGAAAAATAATTATAATATGATGTTGTTAGGTTTGAGGTTGGGTTGGAGTTAATAAAACTTGGGGATTGAATTTGGAACTAAGGTTAAATCTCCAATAGAAAATGTTGAAATGAGGTATGTAAATTTCCCTTTTCTCACGTCACTTGCATATGTTTAGATTATCTTACCCCTAATTATTTGATTTGACACTAATGCTTGTAGTCATATGAAATTAACTACAAAGTAGTTGATTATCTTGTGTTCCTATCCCATTGTCTTACATTGTGTTCAACTTCCATTTAATGTATAAAGATTTTTACATGACTATGTTTACAAGGACGTTGGAGTTTTAACTTGGGGGTTTGGCTTCATGGTTGCATGTAAATATATTAGTTGGGTGAAACTACAATTGTATTTAGTATCCTTGCAAAAATCATGGCATAACAAAATGCACCGAGATAGTTTGGCCAAGGCATGTGTGACAAAAGTGGATAAAAAATGAAGATTGTGAAAGTTTCACATGTAATTCAAACCCAATATTTGTAGTACATATCATATTTTATCATTGATCAAAACATTACAAACTTATTTCCTTTAAACAACCATCGTAGATTACAATATTATGTAGGTAGCCATATTTGTTAATAATTTTGGCTTCTTTTCATGTGGATTATAGTTATATAAAAATGAACCCAAAAAAGTTAAATGAATAATACAAGTTGTGCATTAATTATTTTGGGTTGTTGGTTTAATTACATGTTGTTTTGCAATTCCACAAGTCTTTTCATGTCTTTAAAAAGCTTAAGATATTATCTTTTATGATGTTTTAATGCTTACAACTATGCACATTGTCAACCAATAGT
>Ga0116226_10000898_pt1 | contig 25936 bp, 25 predicted proteins | sample S1TSphfallax_FD_89692 | JGI IMG/M metagenome (GOLD analysis project Ga0116226, IMG submission 89692) | Host-associated microbial communities from peat moss isolated from Minnesota, USA - S1T2_Fa - Sphagnum fallax MG | ecosystem: Host-associated > Plants > Peat moss > Unclassified | place: USA... | reverse complement strand
TCATCCCGCCGTTCCTTGCCGACCGCCGTACCCTATAGCCGCTTCCGCTCCGCCGCCGCCTGTCATAAGCTCGGCTCCAAGAACGAACCAGCGACGGGGAAACGAGGCAATGCAGCTCAATCGCGAGCAGCTTCTGGCGGCGTATCGGATGATGCGGACGATCCGCGAGTTCGAGGACCGGGTCCATATCGAGTTCTCGGCCGGCGGCATTCCGGGCTTCGTGCATCTGTACGCCGGGGAGGAAGCCTCGGCGGTCGGCATCTGCATGAACCTCGACGAGCGCGACAAGATCGCCAGCACCCATCGCGGCCACGGCCACTGCATCGCCAAGGGCTGCGACGTGGACGGCATGATGGGCGAGATCTTCGGCAAGGCGAACGGGCTGTGCGGCGGCAAGGGCGGCTCCATGCACATCGCCGACCTCAGCAAGGGGATGATGGGCGCCAACGGGATCGTCGGCGGCGGGCCGCCGCTGGTCTGCGGCGCGGCGCTGACCGCCAAGACGCTGAAGACCGGTGGCGTCGCGGTCGCGTTCATGGGCGACGGCGCCTCCAACCAGGGCACGACGATGGAGAGCTACAATCTCGCCAAGGCGTGGAACCTGCCGGTGATCTTCGTCGTCGAGGACAACGGTTACGCCGAGTCGACGGCGTCGAACTGGTCCGTCTCCGGCAGCCAGCTCGGGCGGGCGGCGGGCTTCGGCATTCCGGCGGTGCAGGTCGACGGGCTGGATTTCTTCGCGATCTACGATGCCGCGCACGAGGCGGTGGAGCGGGCGCGCAACGGCGGCGGGCCGAGCCTGATCCACGGCAAGCTCAACCGCTATTACGGGCATTTCGAAGGCGACGCGATGACCTATCGCGGCGTCGGCGAGGTGGAGATGCTGCGGCGCGACCACGACCCGCTGAACTTCTTCCGCAGCCGCGTGACCGAGGCGGGCCTGCTGTCCGGCGAGCAACTGGATGGCATCGACGCGGCGGTGAAGGCCGAGATCGATGCTTCGGTGGTGAAGGCCAAGGCGGCGGGGATGCCGCTGCCGGCGCAGTTGCTGACCGACGTTTACGTGTCCTACTGAGGGCGGAGCGAAACCATGTCCAAGAAAAGTTTTCGCCAGGCGATCAACGAGGCGCTCGCGCAGGAAATGCGGCGCGACCCGCGCGTGGTCGTGATGGGCGAGGATGTCGCCGGCGGCCTCGGCGCGCCGGGCGAGGACGATGCCTGGGGCGGCCCGATGGGCGTGACCAAGGGCCTCGTCGGCGAATTCGGGCGGGAGCGGGTGCTCGACACGCCGATCACCGAAAGCGGCTTCATCGGCGCCGCGATCGGCGCCGCCGCGACCGGGCTGCGGCCGGTCGCCGACCTGATGTTCGTCGACTTCATGGGCGTCTGCTTCGACCAGATCTTCAATCAGGCGGCGAAGTTCCGCTACATGTTCGGCGGCAAGGCGGTGACGCCGGTCGTGATCCGCACGATGTTCGGCGCCGGCTTCCGCGCGGCGAGCCAGCACAGCCAGTGCCTGTACCCGATCTTCACCCACATCCCCGGACTGAAGGTGGTGATCCCGTCCAACGCCTACGAGGCCAAGGGGCTGCTGATCCAGGCCATTCGCGACGACGACCCGGTGATCTTCTTCGAGCACAAGATGCTGTACGACGAGATCGCCGAGGTGCCGGACGAGCCGTACACGATCCCGTTCGGCGAGGCGAACGTGACCCGCGAGGGTGGCGACGTGACCATCGTCGCGATCGGCCGGATGGTGAAATTCGCCAACGAGGCGGCGGATCTGCTGGGCAAGCAGAAGATCGGCTGCACCGTGATCGACCCGCGCACGACCTCGCCGATGGATTTCGACACGATCCTGGAATCGGTCGAGGAAACCGGGCGGCTGGTGGTGGTGGACGAATCGCATCCGCGCTGCTCGATGGCGACCGACATCTCGGCCGTTGTCGCACAGGATGCGTTCAAGTCGCTGAAGGCCGCGATCAAAATGGTGACGCCGCCGCACGTGCCGGTGCCGTTCTCCCCGGCGCTGGAGGACGAGTACATCCCGAACACCGCCCGCATCATGGCGGCGGCGCGGTCGGTGCTGGCCTGATGAGCGACGCGATCAGGCCGATCGGAATGCCGAAATGGGGCCTCGCGATGACCGAGGGCAAGGTCAACGCCTGGCTGGTCGAGGAGGGCACGGAGATCGCCGCCGGCGACGAAATCCTGGAGATCGAGACGAGCAAGATCACCAACGTGTTCGAAAGCCCGGTCGCCGGACTGCTGCGCCGGAAGGTGGCGAGCGAGGGAGAGACGCTGCCAGTCGGCGCCCTGCTCGGCGTGGTCGCAGACACGGACGTGTCGGAGGCGGCGCTCGACGCCTATGTCGAGGAGGCGAAGGCGGCGCAGGCCGAGGCCGCCGCCGCCGCGGTACCGCCGCCCGAGCCGGTGCTGGTGGCGGCGGAAGGCTGGTACGTGCGCGTGCTGAAAATGGGGCCCGAGGCCGGCACGGACACGCCGCCGCTGCTGCTGATCCATGGGTTCGGCGGGGATCTGCAAAACTGGCAGTTCAACCAGCCCGACCTCGCGATCGACCGCGTGGTCTACGCGATCGACCTGCCCGGCCACGGCGGGTCTTCCAAGACGATCAGCGGCGGCGACGTGCCGGCGCTGGCGCGCGCGGTGCGCAGCGGGCTGGCGGCGCTCGGCGTCGAGAGATTCCATGTCGCCGGGCACTCGCTCGGCGGTGCGATCGCGCTGCAACTGGCGCTCGACGAGCCGAAGCGGGTGGCGAGCGTGACGCTGATCTGCTCGGCGGGCCTCGGGCCGGAAATCAATGCCGGTTACATCGACGCGTTCATCCGCGCGGACAAGCGCAAGGAGATGAAGGCGACGGTCGAGGCGCTGTTCGCCGATCCCGCGTTCGTCAGCCGCGACATGGTCGACGATTTGCTCAAATACAAACGGCTCGACGGCGTGCTGCCGGCGCTGCGCGCGATCGCCGGCGGGGTTTTGTCCGACGGGCGGCAGACGACGATCCTGGCCGACCGGCTGGCGACGCTGGAGGTGCCGGTGCAGGCGATCTGGGGCGAGGACGACGCGATCATTCCCGCCGCCCATGCGAACGCAGTGCCCGAGGCGCGGCGCCATGTGCTGCCGGGCGCCGGCCACATGGTCCATATCGAAAAACCCGCCGAGGTGACGCGCCTGATCGGCGAGTTCGTCGCGTTCGCGAGCGGGTGAGCCGGGACGCAACATTGTCATTACGAGAGCGTAATGAAATGGGCGTGCGTCTTCACAGGCTCCGGTCGGGCTTTTTTTGATCGGATGCGGACCCGGGGCGGCGCGAACGGTCGCCGGGCGGCGGGGCGGGCGGGCGGCCACGACGGGCGCTGCCGCTCGGGCGCACTGGGTGCTTTGGGTGTGGCGGATGGCCGCTCCGCCGCCGGCTCGGGGGCGGGCGGGGGCCTGGGCCGCCTGGGCCTCGGCCCGGAGAGCCACGGGGGCTCCGGCTCCCGGATCGGAAGCGGCTTCGGCGGCTTTGGCGGCGGGGTCCAGCCGGAGGTTTCCGGCGCCTCGTCGGGAGGTTCGGGGGCGTATTCGGGTTCCCGGTAGGCCCCGGCCTGGACCGCTTCTGCGATCTTGGCGATCGCTTCCAGGAGCGGGAGGATGAACTGCTCGACCGGATCTTCCGCCGGTTGGGCGGCTCCGCGCCTGAAAAAACGCCCCACCAGCCGCCGCCAGAAGCCCTGGCGGAACAGGCCGATCAGCGCGGTGAGAGCGGGGAGCGGGGTGCGAGGCGGCATGGGGACTATGTAGCGCAACGGGCGTGGCTTGTCAAGTTTAAATAACTATATTTCTAACAGGGGCGCGGGAATCGTCGTGCGGCGGCGGCGGGCTGAAGCCCGCCCTACGGGACTGGTTTCCCTCTCCGCCCCTGGGGGCGGAGAGGGTCAGGGTGAGGTGTAGGAAGCTCCGACGTTGTCGAGCGACGCTGCAAGGTTGCGACAGATAGCGGCCCGACCACCCACCTCACCCAACCCTCTCCCCCCGCAAAGTGCGAGCGGAGAGGGCCCAATGTAGCTTATCGTGGCGCCTATGGGCTGCTGAAGCCCGCCCTGCGGGACTAACACGAACCGTCCGGACCCTTCCGGAATCAGCCAGCCGTTTTCAGCAGGTCTTGCAGCTTCGTTCCCGGATCGGCCAGCCTCGCCGGGTCCGGGGAGAGGCCCTTTTCGATCATCGCCAGCGCGATCCGCACGTCGCGCGCGGCGTTGACGCCGGTGGCGGCGACCAGCCGGCCGGTCGGGCCGAGATGGAACGCCGAAAAGCTGGGGGCGGCATCGTGGCCGCGCAGGACGGTCGTCGCGCTCTCGTGCGGCAGGCCGGCGACCTGGATCGTCACGCCATACTGGTCGGTCCAATACCAGGGAATGTCGCTGTAGTGCTCGGCGACGCCCGCCATCGCGCGGCCGACGGCGACGCCGTGGTTCTGGGCGTGCTTCCAGGATTCAAGTCGCAGCCGGCGGCGCAGCGTCGGGTGCCAGAACGCGGCGACGTCGCCGGCGGCGTAGATGTCCAGCACGCCGGTGCGGCCGAATTCGTCGACGATGATGCCGCCGTCCACCGCGAGACCGGCCGCGCGGGCCAGCTCGGTGTTGCGCAGCACGCCGATGCCGGCGACGACCACGTCGGCGGCGAACACCTGCCCGTCGCCGGTCAGCACCCGCCCCGGTTCGATCGCCGCGACGCTGCTGCGCAGATGCAGCCCGACCCCTTTGGACAGATGCAGCCGCTCGACCCAGCGCGCCATCTCCGGCGTCATTGCCCGGCCCATGACGCCGGCCGCCGCCTCCAGCACCGTCACCTGGCAGCCGCGCTGATGGGCCGAGGCTGCGACCTCGAGCCCGATCACGCCGGCGCCGATGCACACGACTTTCTTGCCGGCGGCGAGGGTGGATCGGAGGCGCCGTGCGTCGTCGAGCGTGCGCAGCAGCAGCGCGTGCTCGGCCCCCGGGACCGAGAGCGGCCGTGCCCGCCCGCCGGTGGCGAGCAGCAGCCGGTCGAATGGCAGCACGTCGCCATCGGCCAGCGTCAGCCGGTGGCCGCCGGTATCGAGCGCCGCCGCCGCCACGCCGAGGCGCAATTCGATATCGAGAGCTGCGAATTTCTCCGGCGGGAAGAACCAGGTCGGCGCCGGCTCGGGGTCCTCGGTCAGGGCGGCTTTCGACAGCGGCGGGCGCTCGTAGGGGGCGTGCGGCTCATCGCCGATCAGGACGATGCGGCCGTCGAAGCCGGCGCCGCGCATCGCCACGGCGGCATTCGCCCCGGTCTGGCCGGCGCCGACGATCACATGAACCCTTGCCGGCATCCGCCCACTCCTTCCCGACGCCGCCCCCGGCGGTCGTCGTGCCCGCAGACATCCGCCTCGGCTTCGGGCATCATCCGTCGATCGGACAACCCCAATTCTTTACGACGACGGGAGAGCAGTGGCTATGGAGAACGCGGCAAAATGGGTGCGAGTGGCGGCTGTGAAGCAAGTGCCGAAGGGCGACATGCTGGCGGCCGACGCCGGCGGGAAGAAAATCGGCCTGTTCCATCTGGAGGACGATAGCTGGCACGCGATCGAGAACGTCTGCACCCATGCCTATGCGCTGCTGACCGACGGGTGGCTGGACGGGGACAGCATCGAATGTCCGCTGCACGCCGGCCGTTTCGATGTGCGCACCGGCAAGGGCCTGTGCGCGCCGATCGACGAGGATGTGGCGAGCTTCCCGGTGCGCATCGAGGGCGCGGACGTGCTCGTCGGCCTGCCGGACTGAGGGGGTGGCGATGACGGCGCCGGCAGAGATCACCCCTGGCTGGGTGCGGATGATGGCTGCCTACAACGCCGAAATGAACCGGCGCGTCTACGCCGCCGCCGGCCGGATCGACGAGGCGGAGCGCAGGCGGGAGCGCGGGGCCTTTTTCGGCTCCATCCACGCCACGCTGAACCATCTGCTCTGGGCCGACCAGATGTGGATGTCGCGCTTCGCCGGCTGGCCGAAGCCGGCGGTGGGGATGCGGGAGGGGCTTGCCCTGCACGATGACTTTTTGGAGATGACGCGCGCGCGCGGAGACAGCGACGCGCGCATCGCGGCGTGGGCCGACGGGCTGGACTCGGCCTGGTTGCGGGGCGAGCAGACCTGGTTCAGTGGCATTGAAAAGCGGGACGTGACGCGACCCAGGGTGGTCGTCGTGACCCACCTGTTCAACCACCAGACGCATCATCGCGGACAGGTTCACGCGATGCTGACAAGCGCCGGCGAGCGAACGGGCGACACCGACCTCTGGCTCCTGGCCGAGTAGCGGCGACCCCGTTCCGGCTGAGGCTTGCGCAACCGCACGCATTCTTTATCACTATATTCCCATGTGTCCCGAGGAACGCCCGCGACTCGCACGCGGCCGGGCACGTTCCTTCAACGTCGCGGCGACCGAAGCGCCGAGCGGAATGAATCGAAAGATGCGCCTCTGGCCGGCGGTGACCGCTGTGATCGTCCTGTTGATGGCAGGGCTGGTCGGCATCAGCATTTTCCTGGTGCAGTCGAGCCGCGCGCAGACGTTGCCGGAGAATGCGAGTTTCGCCTTCTATCAGGTCGAGGCGGACCTGTACCACCTGCGCGCGTCGGTGCTGGATGCGGACGCGGCGCCGGGCTCGGCCGAGGCGGCGGCGGCGATCCAGACGCGCTACCAGGTGGCGATGAGCTGCGTCGGCGTGATCGGAGCCGAGGAGACGATGGCGCCGCTGGTTGCCGCCGGCGTTTCGCGCGTCGCGTTGCAGGACGTGGTGGGCCGGTTCACGGCGCTGGGCCCGCTGATCGACGGCGCCGTGGCCGGACACGGGCGGCCCGCGCTGCTGAGCCGGTTGCACGAACTGGAGCAGCCGGTGCAAAGCCTGCGCGGCGACGCGGCGCGGGCGTTCGGGCAGGCGACGCAGCGCGCGTTCGAGCGGCAGGGCGACCGGCTGCACCAGTTGCACATCATCATCGCGGCGCTGGCGACGTGCTTTGCCACGCTCGCGATCGTTTTGCTGATGCGGATCAGCGCCGAGCGCGAGCAGCGCAGCCGGGCGGAGGCGACGGCGCGGGAGATGCAGGACGCCCGCGAGGCGGCCGAGAAGGCCAACCGCGTGAAAACCGACTTCCTGACGACGATGAGCCACGAAATCCGCACACCGATGAACGCGGTGATCGGCATGTCCGACCTGCTGTTGCAGGCGGATCTGCCGAACGAACAGCGGCAGATGACGATCACGCTGTCCCGCTCGGCGCACAATCTGCTCGCCATCATCGACGACGTGCTGGATCTGTCGCGGCTCGACGCCGGCAAGTTCGTGCTGGTGCCGGCGCCGTTCGATTTCGCCGAGCTGGTCAATTCGGTCGCTGACATGTTCCGCCCGCAGGCCGCTGCGCGCGGGCTGGCGCTTGAGGTGCAACTGCCGCGCGCGCCGCTGCCGATGCTGGAGGGGGACCAGGGCCGCATCCGCCAAGTCCTTCTGAACCTCGTCGGCAACGCGGTGAAATTCACCGACTGTGGGTGGATCGCCATCGAAGTGGCGCTGGAGCCGGCGACCGAACGCGGGGTGCTGGTGCGCTGCGCCGTCCGCGACACCGGCATCGGCATCGCGCCGGCCGACCAGCAGCGGCTGTTCGGGCAGTTCTATCAGGCGGAGGGCGGCAGCCGGCGCCGCTTCGGCGGCAGCGGCCTCGGGCTGTCGATCAGCCGGCGGCTGCTGGACCTGATGGGCGGGGTGATCAAGGTGGAGAGCATTCTCGGCCAGGGCAGCACCTTCACGTTCGTCGTGCCGCTGCGGCTGGCCGCCGTGCCGCCGCCGCAGCCCGCGCTCGCGAGCCCGGCGCCGCCGCCACGGCCCAAGCTGCCGCGGATGCGCGTGCTGGTGGCCGAGGACAACGCGACCAACCAGATGGTGGTGCGCGCGATGCTCGCCCGCCTCGGCCAGACGGTGGAGATCGTTGCCGACGGCGCGCAGGCGGTGGAGGCGGTGCGGACCGGCGACTACGATCTGGTGCTGATGGACGTGCAGATGCCGGAAATGGACGGCTACGAGGCGACGCGCCAGATTCGCGGGCTGAACGGTGTGGCCGCGTCGATTCCGATCGTGGCGCTGACCGCCAACGCCGTCAGCGGCTTCGAGGAACTGAGCATGAAGGCGGGCATGAACGGCCATGTCGCCAAGCCTGTCACGCTGGGGGCGCTGTCGGCGCTGCTGAGCCGCTTCTCGCCGCGCCGCAGCGGCACGCCGCAATACGCCTGAGCCGCTATTCGAGATCCGTGTCGAACCACGGGCGATAATGTGAGCGATAGGCAATCTCGCGCGGCCGTTCGCCGATCTCGCGCGCCGGGTTGCCGGCGACGATCGTCCAGGGCGGAACGTCGCGCGTGACCACCGCGCCGGCGCCGACCACCGCGCCCTCGCCGATCGTGACGCCGGGGCAGACGATCGCCCGCGCGCCGATCCAGACATGATCGCGGATGGCAACCGCGCCGGCAATGACGGGAAATTCCGGGCGGCGCGGGTCGTGCGTGAGGGTCTGCAACAGCGCCTGGTGCGAGATGTTGACGTTGTCGCCGATGGCGAGCGGGGCGCGGCCGTCGAGATAGGTGCCGCGATTGACGACGCTGTTGGCACCGATGCGGACGTTGCTGCCGGTGATGAAGCAGCCGGCGCAGATGCTCGATCCCTCGCCGAGCACGAGGCCGCAATAACGCCGCAAAAACCAATGTCGCGCACCATACGGCGCGAGCGTCATGAACACGTGGTTGGCGAGCCAGAAGCAGAATGCCGGAAGCAGGGTGCCCGGCAGTAGGCCGCCGATCATGCCGCTCCGCGCCCCGCCGCGACCGCCAGCATCAACGCCTCGTGGCGCCGCACCGTCTCGCGCAGGTCATAGCGCCGGCGAAGCTTTTCCGCGCCGCGCGAGCCCGCCGCCGCCCAGTGCGCGCGATTGTCGGCGAAGCGTTCCATTGCCGCCGCGAGGTCGGCCGCGATGCGGAACTCCCGCGTGTCGTAGGCGAGGCGGTCCAGCAGCGCGCTGTCGAGATCGGTGACGGCGCCGTACTCGTTGGGCAGCAGGATGCCGATGTCTTCGTCCTCGATCACCTCGGCGGCGGCGCCGGTGTCGGTCAGCAACAGCGGCTTGCCGGCGGCCATCGCCTCGTTCATCGCGATGCTCCAGCCCTCGATGAAGGACGGCAGCAGGAACGCATCCGCCATTGCCAACATGCCGGCCACGTCCCGCGTGTAGCCCGGCAGCAGCATGTGCCGGTCCAGCCCCTCCCGTGCGAGGCGTGCGAGCAGGGCGGCGAGATGCGCGGGCACGACCTGCTTGCCGATGCAGACGATGCGAATGTCCGTCCGCCGTTGCAGCAGCAGTCGCATCGCGGCGGCCATCACGTGGTGGCCCTTGTGCAGATTGTACGCGGCGACGTTGAGGAACACGTAATCGCCGGGCGCGATGCCGAGGCGCGCGCGATCGGCCGGGCGCGGCTGTCTCGGGATCGCGGCGATGTCGAGGCCATTCGGAATCGTGGTGATCCTCTCGGGCGCGATGCCGAGACGCTCGGTTGCGTAGAGCGTCGCGTTGGCGGAGACGGAGATGTGGTGCGCGACGCTGGAATCCTCCCGTGCGAAGCGGGCGCGGCCGGCGGCGTCGAGAAAAGCGTAGACGTTGTGGATCACGTTGACGATCGGGATGTTGCGGCGGGCAAACAGATCGTAGCCGAACGACGAAAAATGCGCGACCGCGAGCGAGGGCCGCCATTCGTCCAGCACGGCCGCATAGGTTTTCCCGGCATTGCGGCGCGGCAGGCCGACCACACGCAACCCGACCGCCCGCGCCTGCTTCGCCAATTCGCCGAGCGGCCCGACGCTTGCGATCAGCGGCGCGATGCGCGCGCGATCGAACGTTCTCGCGGTATCGAGGACAACCTTTTCCAGGCCGCCCTGGTCAAACGACGAGACTTCGAGCACGACGCGCAGCGCCCCCGGCAGCGGCGGCTGCGGCTGCGGTCGCGCCGGCCAGATCATGGATGGCGGCGCAGATAATCGGCGAAGCGGGTCCGGTTGGCGTCGGCGGTCACGAACGCAAGGAAGCTGTCGCGCCGGTCGAAGCCGGGGAACAGCGTGCAGAAATACAGCACCAGATCGGACAGATTCTTCGCGCGCACGAATTCCATGAACGCGCCGAACCCGTCGCGGCCGTCGGGGAAAAGCCGTGGCCCCGACTGGTACAATGTCGCGGCAATGACCGCGGCGAGTTCCACCCGGACATGCTGCGCGTCCTCACCGATGGTGTTTGCGCCATGCACCCGATACTGCACATGCGTGCGCGTGCGATCCAGCAGCACCCGCCCATTGTCGAACCCGCGCATCAGGAATTCGAGGTCATGGCAGTAGCGCAATGCCGCGAAGCCGCCAAGCCGCTCCCAGAGCGCGCGGGAAAACACGATGTTCGATGTCGTGGCAACAAAGTTCTCGTGCAGCAGCGAAAGTTGCTCGAGCTTTGTTCGATCCGCGAATGCCTCCGCGCGCGCGAGCCATTCCACCGGTGGTCCACGCACCAGCTTTTCGCCGCGCTCGCCGATCAGCCCGATGCGTCCGGCGATCAGCCCGACATCCGGCGTCGCCGCGATGATCTCCTGGCACCAGGCGAGCTTTTCCGGCGCGAACAGATCGTCCGAGTTGAGCACGGCGACGTAGGGCGCCGCCGTCATCGCGACCGCGCGGTTGATGGCGGCGTGCGCGCCTGCGTTTGCCTGTGTCTCGACGCGGCAGTTCGGCACGTCGCGCAGAATCTCACTGGCGCGCGCGAAGCTGGCGTCGCGGGAGCCGTCGTCGATGACAACGATTTCCGCCGGCAGCGCCGTCTGCTCAAGCAGGCTGCGCAGCGTCGCGGCAATGAAGCGTTCGTGTTTGTAGAGGGGAATGACAACGGCAATGTCGGTGCGCGGATGTGACACGCTCAGCGCTCGTCCGCCGGCAGGCCGAGGTCGCGCAGCAGCGCGCCGAGCCGGGCGCTGGCGGCGCCGAGCGAAAACCGCGCCCGCGCCAATGCGACGCCGGAGTCCGACAGTGCGGTCCATAAGCTCTCGGTCTCATGGACTTGCACGACCGCCTCGGCGAACGCTTCCGGTGTGTCCGCGACGCACACATGCACGCGGTCGGTCAGGCCCATCCCTTCGACGGCAATCTTCGTTGCGACGCATGGCACGCCGGCCGCGAGGCTGCTGACGATCTTGCCCTTGATGCCGGCGCCGAAGCGCAGCGGCGCTACCGTCAGCCGGCACTCGGCAAGCGCCGCCTCCAGGTCCGCCACATGGCCGCGCACGATGATGCCATCAGCCTCGTTCGCCAATGCCGCGACCTCCGCCGGTGCGTCCGTGCCGACGATGGTCAGCGTTGTCGCCAGACGCGCGCGCACCAGCGGCCAGATCTCGCGCGCGAAGAACAGCATCGCGTCGGCATTCGGGTGATGGCGGAAGCCGCCGACGAACAGCACGCCGTGCCGGGGCGCGAACGGCGCGCGGCGGCCCGGAATGTCGCGCGCGATCGGGAACAGGCTGGTGCGCGCGCGCGGCAGCAGGTCGGCGATCAGGCGCTGCTCGACCGTCGACAGCAGCAGCGTGCAATCGGCGCGGGTTATTGCCGCCAGCTCGATCTTCTCCGAGCGCAGCGCGTCCCGCAGCGTGGCGGCGGAGCGGGTCAGCACCGCTTCCCGCTCCAGCCGCAGGAAATGCAGGTCGCCCGCATACAGAATCAGCCGCGCGTGCGGCGAATGCGCCGTGACCCGGTCGATCAACGTGCCGCCGGCGACGCTGCCGCGAAACAGCATGATCAGATCGAACGGGTCCGGCTCGTTGGCGAGGAAGTCGGACGCATCCGCGAACATGCCGTTGGCGACGACGCGCACGCCCCGGTCGCGCAACTCGTCCACGTAAGCGTCCGCCCGCCCCAGGTCGCCGACCGGCAGCAGCGTGACCTGGTAGCCGAACGCCAGGAAAATGCGCAGCAGGCTGTGGATGTCGGCCGAGCCGGAATCGCGGTCCGGCGTCGGCACCAGCATATCGACCAGCAGCACGCGCGGCGGCGGGCGCGGCGGCAGCCCGAGGGCGGCAAGGCCGTTCCCGCCGGCGGCACGGCGGCGGAGGCGCCATTGGCCGAATGCCTCGGCCCATGCGTCGGCGGGCGGCCCAGGTGCCGCGAGCAGACGCGCGAAGGGCTGGCACAGCACAAGCAGCCCCGCCCCGCGCAGCCGCGATGCCAGATCGGCAAGCGCCAGTTCGGGCGTCGCGATGCTCTCATCAAGGCCGCCGAAGCGGCGCCATACCTCGGCCCGGAGCATCACCGCGCCCAGCGGCAGCGCCGCGACGTCGGCGACCGAGGCGAACGCCGGATGAAGCGCGGGCTCGCCGGCGCCGAGCGGTACCAGGCTCCCGTCCGGCCGGATCGCGGCGCCGGCGGCCTCGATCCTGCCGTCCTTGCGGAGCAGCGCGGCGCCGGCCATGCCGCAGGTCTCGAACCGGTCCAAAGCTGCCGCGAGGGCGTCGAGCCATCCCGCCAGCGGCGTCGAAACCCCGTCCCAGATCGCGATCTTGTCGGCGGATACGGCGGCGGCCTGTGCGTTGCAGCCGGCAACGCCTTGCAGCGCGCTGATCAGGGCGATGCCGGACGGGGGTGCCAGCGTTCCCGGCTCCATCGGCACCGCCACGGCCGCCCGGCGCCGGGCGCCACGCCGGAACAGGCGGCGCAGCAATTGGGCGACGCGCCAGGAGCGGGACGCGTAAACATCCGCAAGCTCCTGCATGGCGCGGGCATAGTGCCGCTCCATATGTCGCAGCGCCGCCCGCGCGTCCTTCGCCTCGCGCCGCAGCCGGTCGAGGTCTTCGATGCGCGTCGCCGGATCGTCGGGTAAACTGTCGATGCTCGCCTGCCCCGCACGCTGACCGTCACGCCCCTTGATTCCATGGCCGGACACGCCGCCGCAACCGAAACCTCCGACCCCGCGCGCGCTGTTGCGTTGCCACGCCGCGCGGCCGATCCTGGCGCGATCGGCGCGGGGGAGGCGGGCAATGGCGGGCCAGTATTTCGAGGATCTGACCGAGGGCTGGCACGCCGCGCACGCGATCCGGCGCACCGTGACCGAGACCGACAATCTGCTGATCACGACGCTGACCCACAACCCGCAGCCGCTGCACCTGGATGCCGACTATGCGGCCGGGACGGAATTCGGGCGGGTCGTGGTGAACAGCCTGTTCACGCTCGGGCTGATGGTCGGCGTCTCGGTCGGCGACACGACGCTCGGCACCTTGGTCGCCAATCTCGGGTTCGAGTCGGTGCGCTTCCCCAAGCCGGTGTTCATCGGCGACACGCTGCGCACCGAGACGCGGGTGCTCGAGCGGCGGGACAGCAAATCGCGGCCGGATGCCGGCATCGTCGTGTTCGAGCATCGCAGCTTCAACCAGCGCGACGAGGAGGTGGCGATCTGCCGCCGGATCGCGCTGATGCGCAAGCGCCCCGCATGAGCGCGCGGTCCTGGCTGTTCGTTCCCGGCGACTCCGATCGCAAGTTGGCGAAGGGCGCCGGCTCCGTGGCGGACGCACTGATCATCGACCTGGAAGACTCGGTGGCGCCGGCCAACCTGCCGGCGGCGCGGGGCAGGGCCGCCGCGTTCCTGGCGGCCGGGGCGGCGCCGCAGCTCTGGGTGCGGATCAACGCGCTCGGCAGCGGTCTGGTGCTTGCCGATCTGGCCGCGATCGTGCCCGCCGGGCCGGAGGGCATCGTGCTGCCGAAGGCGGAGAGCGCGGCCGACATCGTGACGCTCGGGCATTATCTGAGCGCGCTGGAAGTCGCCGCCGGCCGGGCGGAGGGGGCGACCAGGATCCTGGCGATCGCGACCGAGACGCCGGCGGCGCTGTTCACGCTCGGCGGCTACGCGCCCGCCCATGCCCGGCTCGCCGGGCTGACCTGGGGGGCGGAGGATCTGGCCGCCTCGCTCGGCGCGGCCGGCAACCGCGACGCTTCGGGCGGCTATGCGTTCACGTTCCAACTGGCCCGCTCGCTTTGCCTCGCCGGCGCCGCCTCGGCCGGGGTGGCGCCGGTCGACACCGTGTTCACCGATTTCCGCGACGGTGCCGGGCTGGAGGCGGAGGCGCGCGCCGCCCGCTGCGACGGATTCCTCGGCAAGCTGGCGATCCACCCCGACCAGGCGGCGATCATCAACCGCGCCTTCACCCCCGACGCCGCGGACGTGGCGCACGCCGAGCGCGTGGTCGCCGCTTTCGCCGCCGATCCGGCGGCCGGCGTCGTCGGCATCGACGGCAAGATGATCGACATGCCGCATCTGAAGCAGGCGCGCCGCATCATCGCCGCCGCCGCGCGCGGGAAGGGGCGGACGATATGAGCCGGCCGGTCACGACGGTCGTCTTCGACGTCGGCAAGGTGCTGATCGAATGGGACCCGCGCCATCTGTATCGCAAGCTGTTCGCGGACGAGGCGCGGATGGAATGGTTCCTGCGGGAGGTTTGCCCGCCCGCGTGGAATCTGGAGCAGGATCGCGGCCGGCCCTGGGCGGAGGCGATCGCCGAGGCCACCGCGCGCCACCCGTCCCATGGCCCCGAAATCGCCGCCTATCGCGCCCGCTGGCACGAGATGGTGCCCGGCGCGATCGACGGGACGGTGGCGCTGCTGGAGGCGCTGCGGGCGCGGGGCGTGAAACTGTTCGCGATCACCAATTTCGCGACCGATACCTTCGCCGAGGCACAGGCGCGCTTTCCGTTCCTCGCGCGCTTTGACGGCATCATCGTCTCGGGCGCCGAGGGGCTGATCAAGCCCGACCCGGCGATCTTCCGGCTGCTGGCCGAGCGCCACGGGCTGGCGTTGGAGGAATGCCTGTTCGTTGACGACGTGCCGGCGAATGTCGAGGGCGCGCGGGCCGTGGGGATGCGCGCGCATCATTTCGTCGCACCCGAGGCGCTGCGGGCGGAGCTGGAGGCGCTGGGCCTGTTGCCCCCCGTATGACAGGTGCGCGCGAAGGGGGTTGCGCGGCCCGCCCCAAAATCCTAGGAACCGGGGTGCCGACGCGGCTTGTGGGCGCGTAGCTCAGCGGGAGAGCACCACCTTGACACGGTGGGGGTCACAGGTTCAATCCCTGTCGCGCCCACCATGATTTCGAAGAGTTAGCGGCCAAATAGACGATTTATACGGCAATGAAGGTCATGCTGCGGGAAGCTGCTTGATCGCTGCCAGTTCCTCGCGCGCCAGGATCGCGGCTTTTGACAGATCATGGTCGGTCTGAAGATTGATCCAGAATTGGGCGGTGGTTCCAAACACGCGCGCGAGGCGTAAGGCGGTGTCAGCCGTGATCGGCTGCTGTTCGCGCACAAGACGCTCGATCCGAGTCCGGTCCTTCAGGCCCATCGCTTTGGCGAGGGCTCCCGCCGTCAAACCATACCCGGGCAGGAACTCCTCCCGCAGGTGCTCGCCGGGATGCGGCGTCGGGGAGACGAAATCGGCGAACTCATACGCTCTCATGTCGGTGTCCTCGGCGTGGCAGGAGCCTAACGTCCTCCTAGTGATAATCAACGAACTCCACCTCGTCCGGCCCGTTGTCGGTCCACACGAAGCAGATGCGAAACCGGTCGTTCACGCTGATCGACCACTGGCCGACGCGATCGCCCGCGAGCGTGTGAAGCCGATTGCCAGGCGGCGCTTTCAAATCTTCCAGCACGCGAGCTGCGTTGAGTTGAGCCAGCCGCCGGCGAACGGCCTTCAAAAGATCAGGAGGGAAGCCCTTCGGTGTTCCGCCCTCGAAGACCAGTTTTGCAGTCTTCGTTTTCCAGCCCTGGATCACCGTTAACGACCTTTAACGGCCGTCGGTATGTAGCGCATCGCGCTACGGATGTCAACGCTCTTGTAACATGCTACGCCGCCAACGCCCGCCGCTGTTGCAACAGCGCCCGATAGATCTCGTCGTCGCCGCACAGGCCGGCCAGCCGGCCCAGCTGATCCACGAGGACGATCGGGTTGCCGGAGGCGCGGCGGAGTTCGATCGCCGAGCGCATTTTCAGGTCGATCGGCGCCACGATCACATCCGACTCCTCGGCGGCCTTCGGGGACAGGCCGGTCTCGGCATCCGCGACGACGAGAAGGCCCGCGCGGCCATCCAGGGTGCAGCCGGTCGGCATTCCCTCCGCGCTGAGCTGCACGCGGATGCGCCCGTTGGCGTCCAGATGCACCTCGCCGTCGGAGTGCCGCAGCGACGCGGCCGGGGTCATCATCGCGCCGCCGCGCAGCACGTTCAGCGGGTTCATGTGCTTGACGAACTCGGCAACGTAGTCATCCGCCGGGCGCAGCAGAATGTCCTCGGCCGTGCCGCACTGCACAATGCGCCCGCCTTGCAGGATGGCAATGCGGTTGCCGAGCTTCATCGCCTCGTCCAGATCGTGGCTGACGAAGATGATGGTCTTCTTCAGGTGCTTTTGCAGCAGCAGCAGCTCGTCCTGGAGCTTGTCGCGGATCAGCGGGTCGAGCGCCGAGAACGGCTCGTCCATCAGCAGGATATCGGCGTCCGTCGCGAAGGCGCGCGCGAGGCCGACGCGCTGCTGCATCCCGCCCGAGAGTTCGTGCCCGAACTTGCCGGCCCATTTCGACAGGCCGACCATCTCCAGCTTCTCGCCGACGATGCGGTTCATCTCCGCCTTGCCGACGCCGCGCAGTTCCAGGCCGAAGCCGACATTCTCGGCCACCGTCCGCCACGGCAGCAGCGCGAATTGCTGGAACACCATGGCAATGCGGCTGGTGCGCAGCATCCGCAACTGGTCGGCGCCGCAACTCGCGACGTCGATCGCGCCGTCGCCGTGCGCGACCAGGACCTTTCCGCGCGCGACCTTGTTCAACCCATTCACCGCGCGCAGCACCGTCGACTTGCCGGAGCCGGAGAGGCCCATCAGCACGCAGATCTCGCCCTTGTCGATCGCGAGGTTGATGCCGGCGGCGCCGAGCACCGCGCCGGTCGCGGCGATGATTTCGTCGCGTGTCTTGCCCGCGTCGATCAGCGCCAGCGCCTCGCGCTGCCGCTTGCCGAAGACGATATCGACATTCTCGAACGCGACCGCTGCCATCTACGCGCGCGCCTTGCGGTTCGGGCTGCGGCAGACCCGATCGAGCACGATCGCCAGCAGCACGATCGACATGCCGGCCTCGAACCCCATCGGGATGTTCACCTGGCCGAGGGCGCGCACCACCGGCGTGCCCAGACCCTCGGCGCCGACCAGGGCCGCGATCACGACCATCGACAGGCTCAGCATGATGCACTGCGTGACGCCGGCCATGATCGTCGGCAGCGCGTATGGGATTTCGACTTTCCACAGCAACTGGCTAGGGGTTGCCCCGAACGCCTCGCCCGCTTCCTTCAGCGGCAGCGGGACCGAGGTGATGCCGAGGTGCGTCAGCCTAATCGGCGCCGCGATCGCGAAGATCACCGTCGAGATCAATCCAGGCGCTGCACCGAGGCCGAACAGCACGAGTGTCGGGATCAGATACACGAACGTCGGCAGCGTCTGCATCAGGTCGAGCACCGGCCGCATCGCCGTATAGAGCCACGGGCGATGCGCGGCCGCGATGCCGAGGGGGACGCCGATCGCGACACTGGTAATGGTCGAGAAGCCAACCAGCGAGATCGTCTGCACGGTTGCCGTCCAGTAGCCGAGATTGGTGATCAGCAGAAAGGCGATCACCACGAACAGCGCCAGCTTCCAGGACCGCTGCAACCAGAACGCCAGCGCGGCGACCGCGAGAATCACGATGCTGGCAGGAATATAAAGCAGGATCGCGGTCAGCCCATCCACCATGAAACCGATGCTGTCGGTGATGAGGTCGAAGAACCAGGCCGCGTGGTCTTGCAGCCAGGTGATCACCTGCTTCACGGCCCAGCCGAGCGGCAGCTTGTACGTCGTGACCCAGTCTTCCAAGAACCGCCCTCCTGTTCAGGCGCCGGTCAGGACGGTGTCGCGAGGCTCTTTTTGACCGCCGGCAGCCCCGGCTTGCCGTCGAACGTCGTCACCCCGGCGAGCCATGCATCGAGCGATTTCGGGTTGGCCTTGAGCCAGTCCCGCGCGGCCTTCGGGGCCTCCTCGCTGTCGGTGAGGATCTTGTTCATCACGACGTTCTCGATATCGACCGTGAACTTCAGGTTGGCGACGAACTTCGCCGCGTTCGGGCACTCGGCGGCGAAACCCGCGCGCTCGTTGGTGTAGACGACCGCGCCGCCGAAATTCGGGCCGAAACTGTCATCGCCGCCGGTCAGATACTGGATCTTGAAGTTCACGTTCATCGGGTGCGGCGCCCAGCCGAGGAAGACAACGTCCTCCTTCCGCGCGGTGGCGCGCTGCACTTGCGCGAGCATTCCCTGCTCGGACGATTCGACGAGCTGGAAGGAGCCGAGACCGAATTTGTTGTCCTTGATCAGATCGAGCACGAGCCGGTTGCCGTCGTTGCCGGGTTCGATGCCGTAGAGCTTGTCCTTCAGCGAGGCCTTGAACTTCGCGATGTCGGCGAAATCCTTCAGCCCCTTGTCGTAGGTGTACTGCGGAACCGCCAGCGTGTATTTCGCACCTTCCGGCAGGTTCGCGCCGACGACGACGACCGATTTGTCATCGATATAGGGCTTGCGATCGTTTTCCATGCTCGGCTGCCAGTTGCCGAGGAACACGTCGATGTCCTTGTTCTTCATCGACGCATATGTCACCGGTACCGCGAGCACGCTGATCTTCGGCGTATAGCCGAGACCTTTCAGGATTTCGGTCGCGATCGCCGTCGTTGCTGTGATGTCGGTCCAGCCGACATCGGAGAATTTGATCGTCTTGCAGCTGGCCGGGTCCGCGGCACCCGCGTGTTGCAACGATCCGATAAATACGCCGGCTGCAACGGCCAGCCCGAAAGAGGCGCGCATGAAACTCATCCCCGGTTTGCGCGGCGGCCCGACGGCATCGGCCCGCGCGATTATGCTTATGAGATCAGGCTATGGGCGGGTTCGATCGTCCGTCAACTCATTGTTTCGGGCGAGTGGCGCGCGGTCAGCCCAGCGCGAACGCACATGCGAGCGCCAGCAGCAGCGCGGGCGGCATGGCAAGCGCGCCGATTTTGAGGAACCTCCACGCATCGACACGCTCGCCCTCGCGGCGCAGCGCCGCAAGCCACAACACCGTCGCGAGCGATCCGGTGACGGAAAGGTTCGGGCCGAGATCGACCCCGATCAGCACGCCGGCGCGGACATGCTCCGGCAAGTCGCCCTGGGCGACGACGCGGCCGGCAATCAGACCCGCCGGCAGATTGTTCATCAGATTGCAGACGAGCGCGAGCACGACGCCCGCCGCCCAGGCGGCCCCGTCGGCCGAGCGGTGCGCGAGGGAGTTGAGCGCCGCGGCGAGGCGGTCGGTGGCGCCGGTGCGCTGCAATGCCTCGACCAGCACGAACAGGCCGGCGACCAGCGGCAGCACGCCCCAGGAGATGTGTCGCGCGATCCCGAGCGGATTTTTGCGCGCGCACGCCAGCACGAGGATCGCGGTCGCCATGCCCGCCAGGAACGTCGGCAGGCCGAGTTGCAGGCCGAACGCCGATGCGGCGAGCAACACGCAGGCGGTGGCGACAATGCCCGCCGCCGCCATCACGCCGCCGGCGGCGAGCGGCGGCACCTCGATGTCGGCCGAAAGCTTCTCGCGCAGATGGTCGCGCTGGCTCCAGCGGAGCACGACGTAGGTCGCCAGGATCGCCAGCACCGAGGGTGGCCCGTAGCGCGGCAGCCAGGCGAGCAGCGGCGGCATGTGGCTGCCGTAGATCACCAGGTTCGCCGGGTTGGAGATCGGCAGCACGAAGCTGGCCGCGTTGGCGACAAAGGCGCAGACGAGCAAGTAGGGCAGCCGGTCGGGTGCCCGCGCGGCCTTGGCCGCCGCCGCGACCGCAGGCGTCAGCACCACGGCGGTCGCGTCGTTGGACAGGAAGATCGTGACGACGACGCCGACCGCGTAGATCAGTCCAAACAATCGCGTCGCCGACCCGTGCGCGATGCGTGCCGCGCGGGCGGCCAGCCAGTCGAACAGTGCTTCCTCGCGCGCGAGTTCGGCCAGCAGCATCATGCCAATGAGGAACAGATAGACGTCGGTGCCGCGCGCCACGCCGGCGAGCGCGTCCGCCGGCGGCAGCAATCCCAGCCCCACCAGAAGCGCCGCGCCGGCGATCGCCCAGACGAACTCGGGCCACGCGAACGGGCGCACGATGACGCCGGCCGTCGCCGCCGCCGCGATGCCCCAGATCGGCCATGGCGAGGCCGAGAGGGCGCCCATCAGGCCGTCCGCTCCCGCGTCTCCGGCATCAGGATCGCGAAGAACGCCAGCGCGCCGAGCGCGATCGCGGCGAGATACAGGAAGCCCGCCGGATAGCCGAACCATTGCACGACGAAGCCCGAGGTCGCATTGCTGAGCCCTGCTCCGATGCCGACCGCGAGCGCCGTCAGCCCCTGCGCCAGATTGAACCGCCCGGTGCCGCGCATCAGGTCCGACGCGATCAGCACCGAGATCACGCCGAAGATGCCGGCCGCCACGCCGTCCAGCAACTGTATCGCGACGACGCCGACCGCGCTCGTCGTCATCGAGAACAGCACGCCGCGCACCGGCAGCACCGCGAGTGCCACCAGGAAGATCGTCTTGCGCCCCACCCCGCCCGCAGCGGCCCGGCCGACCGCCCAGGCGACGCCGATCATCACCGCCTGCGCGGCGATGATGCAGGCCGAGAGCGTGACCGTGTCCTCGCCCGGATGTTTCTGCGCGAGCACCTGACCCGCCATCGGCAGCATCGCCGCGTTGCCGAAATGGAACAGGACCACCGACGCCAGGAAGATGACCAGATCGCGCCGCTTCGCCAGATCTCGGAAGCTGATCGGCGGTGCGTCGTCGCCATCCTTCTCGCCGCCGCGTGCGCGCTCGTGGTCGATCTCCCTCGGGTCGATCAGCGTCACGATGGCGGCGCTGGCGGCCGCGAAGGCGCAGACGAGATAGAAAATCCACTGATATCCGAGCGTCTTGCCGAGCAAGCCGGCAAGGGCGGCGGCCACGAAATTGCCGCCATGGTTGAAGCTCTCGTTGCGGCTGATCCGCCCGTCGAACAGCCGCCGCCCGACGATGCCGAGCGACAGCGCCGCGATCGCCGGCGGAATGACGGCGGAGGCGGCACCGAGCATCGCCTGCGCCGCCACCACCGGCGCGAATTGCGGCCACAGCACGATGGCGAGGCAGCCGGCCGCGATCAGCGCGCCGGACCCCGCCACCAGCGCGCGCTTGGCGTGCGTCGCATCCACCAGCAGGCCGGCCGGAATCTGGCACAGTGCCGCAGCGACCGAGGACGCCGCCATCGCCACGCCGATCGCCCCGGCATCCCAGTGCTGCCCGCCCTTGAGGAACACGGACAGATACGGCCCGACCCCGTCGCGCACGTCGGCCATCAGGAAATTGATGCCGTCGAGCCCCGCGCGCGATCGGCGCGACGGCTCGCCCTGTCTGTCCTGCTCCGGCATCTTCTTCACTGATCGCCGCCTGACACTGGGCGCGTTTTGGCCGGCGTGCGCCCGTTCCGCCACCATGCGCAGCTTCAACACCCGGCGATCATCACCGTTCCCCGAAACGCCCGTTCGGGTATGGTGCGGCGCGTGGACCGCCGAGGGGAGCGGGGATGATGCAGTGGCCTGGGCCGTACGACTGGCTGTTTGCCGCGAAGACGTTCGGGGCTGCGATGCTGGCCGTCTATGTCGCGCTCGCGATCGGGCTGGACCGGCCGTACTGGGCGATGGCCACCGTCTACATCGTGTCCCAGCCGCTGGTCGGCGCGGTGCGCTCGAAAGCGCTGTACCGGCTGCTCGGCACGCTGCTCGGCGCCGCCGTGACGATCGTCCTGATCCCCAACCTGGTCGATGCACCCGAGCTGCTCTGCCTCGCGGCGGCGTGTTGGACCGGACTGTGCGTCACGATGGCGCTGCTCGACCGCACGCCGCGCAGCTACACGTTCCTGCTCGCCGGCTACACCGCAGCCCTGATCGGCTTCCCCGCCGTCGAGACGCCGGGGGCGATGTGGGACATCGCGCTGGCGCGCGTGGAGGAGATCGGCCTCGGCATCGTCTGCACGACGATCGTCTCCACGATCGTGTTCCCGCGCCCGCTGGGGCCGATGCTGAGCGCCCGTATCCTGGCCTGGGTCGGCAATGCGAGCACCTGGGCAGAGGAGGTGCTCGGCGCCGGCGAGGACACGCGGGCCGACGCCGCCCGGCTGCGGCTCGCGGCGGACGCGGTGGAATTGCGGATGCTCGCCTCCAACCTCGCCTACGACACGTCGCGGATGCAGCGGGCGACACGCTGGGTGATCGAGCTGGAGCGGCGGATGGTGCTGCTGCTGCCGCTGCTGTCCTCGATCGGCGACCGCATCGCGGCGCTGCGGGCGGCGGGCGGCATCACGCCAGGGCTGGCGGCGCTGCTGGCGACGATGCGCGTCTGGGTGCGCGCCGGCGCGCCGCAGCCGCGCGAGGAGGCCGCCCTGCTGCGCGCCGCCATCGCTGCGCTGGAGGACGAGACCGACCCGCGCCTCGGCTGGAACGAGGTGATGCGCGGCAGCCTGCTGCTGCGGCTGCGCGAACTGGTCGACGTGCGGCAGGACATGCGCGACCTGCGGCGGCATATCGAGCGGGGCGGCGGCGCGCTGCCGTTCACGCTGGCGGTGGCGTCGGGCGGGCCGGAGCGGCGGCATTACGATCCCGGCTTCGCGCTGTTCTCCGGCTTCGGCGCGGCGCTGACGATTCTGGTCCTGTGCGCCGTCTGGATCGAAAGCGGCTGGGAGGCGGGCGGCGGCGCGGTCGAGCTGGCGGCGGCGGGGTGCAGCCTGTTCGCGGCGCTGGACGATCCCACGCCGGCGCTGAAGAACTTTCTCGTCTGCGCCCTCGTGGCGATCCTGTTCGTCGGCATCGGCCTGTTCGGCGTGCTGCCGCTGGCGCATGATTTCGAGACGCTCACGCTCGCGCTCGGCGCGTTCTTCGTTCCGGTGAGCCTGTTGGCGGCGCTGCCGGCGACGCAGCAGCTCGGGACGGTGCTGGGCTTCATCACCGCGACGCTGCTGAGCGTGCAGAGCGTCTATGCCGCCGACTTCGTCGCCTACGCCGACGGCAGCCTCGCGGTCCTGCTCGGGCTTGCCGGGTCCGCCGTGATGATGGCGCTGGTGCGCTCGGTCGGCGCCGAATGGAGCGCGCGGCGGCTGCTGCGCGCCGGCTGGCGGGACCTCGCGGCGATCCCCGGCCACCGGACCCCCGAGGACCGGACGGTGCTGGCTGGCCTGCTGGTGGACCGGCTCGGGCTGCTGGTGCCCCGTTTGGCGGCGGTGGGCAAGGGCAACGATCTCGCGGCGGTGGACGCGCTGGCCGACCTGCGGATCGGCATCAACCTGCTCGACCTGCAACGCGACCGGGATGGCCTGCCGCCCCCGGTGCGCGCGGCGGTGGACGACGTGCTGTTCGGCACCGCCGCGCATTTCGCCGCGCAGGCGGGGACGGGGCACGCGCGGCAGCCCGCGCCCGCACTGTTGCGCGACATCGACCTCGCGCTGGACGCGGCGATCCCGCTGACGGGCGCGCGGGCGCGCGACCTGCTGCTGCAACTGGTCGGCCTGCGGCGCGGCCTGTTCGCGAGCGCGGCGCCGTATCGTCCGCCGCCGCCGCCCCAGGACGCGGCGGCGGCGGCGCTACCTGCGGAAAGCGCGGCGGCATGATCTCGGAGTTCGACGTCTATGGCGTGTTCGTGCCTGCCCTGCTGGTCTGGGGGCTCGCGGCGCTGCTGCTGTCCACGCTGCTGCGCGCGGTGCTCGCCCGGGTCGGGTTCTACCGGATCGTCTGGCACCGGCCGCTGGTCGATCTGTCGCTGTTCGTCATCATCCTGGCGGCGATCGTCGCGCAGGTGCCGCATTGGATCGGGCCATGAAAAACTTTCTGCGCCGCTTCGCCCTCGGCTTCGGCCGCGCCGCCCTGACGCTCGCGATCGTCGCCGTCGCCCTCGTCTGCGGCCGCCAGCTCTGGGCCTACTACCAGGAAGCGCCATGGACCCGCGACGGCCGCGTGCGCGCGGACGTGGTGACGATCGCGCCCGACGTGCCCGGCCTCGTCGCCGAGGTGCTGGTGCGCGACAACCAGCCGGTCAAGCGCGGCGACGTGCTGTTCCGCATCGACCCGGACCGGTTTCAACTGGCGCTGAAGCAGGCGGACGCGGAGATCGCCAACCGAAAGGCCGAAATGGACGAGGCGGCGCGCGAGTCGGCGCGCTCCGAACGGCTGAACGACCTCTCCGTCTCGCGCGAGGCGCAGGAGCAGCGGGTGGCGCGCGCCGAGGCGACGGCGGCGGCCTACCGGCTGGCGCTGGTCGACCGGGAGGTGGCGGCGCTGAACCTGAAGCGCTCGGACGTGATCAGCCCGGTGGACGGCACTGTGACCAATGTCGGGCTGGAACCGGGCGACTACGTGACCACCGGCAAGGGCGTGATGGCGCTGGTCGACAGCGCGACGCTGCGGGTGGAGGGCTATTTCGAGGAGACCAAGCTGCCGAAGATCCAGGTCGGCGACCGCGTTCTGGTGCGGCTGCTGGGTGAGCCGCGGACGCTGACCGGCAGCGTCGAGAGCATCGCCGCCGGCATCGCCGACCGGGAGCGTTCGGACAGCCCGGACCTGCTTGCCAACATCAACCCGACCTTCACCTGGGTCCGCCTCGCCCAGCGCGTGCCGGTGCGGGTGAAGCTGGAAAACGTCCCCGCCGGCGTCAGGCTTGTGATCGGCCGCACGGCGACGGTGGCGGTGGAGCCGGAGACGGGCGGGTGAGGGGACGCGTTGGTCGCGGATCGGGATGACAGTTTGATTTGATGCCGTGATGTGGGAGTTTTACATTGCGATATCGAAATGAAACGGGCGTGCGTCTTCACAGGCTCCGGTTGGGCTTTTTTTTGCGGGATGCGGACCCGGGGCGGCGGGAGCGGTGGCCGGGCGACGGGGCGGGCGGGCGGCCACGACCGGCGCCGCCGGACCGGCCGATTGGCTGCTGGGGGTGCGGAGGATGATTGCTCCGCCGCCGGTTCGGGGGCGGGCGGGGGCCTGGGCCGTCGGGGCCTCGGCGCGGAGAGCCATGGGGGCTCCGGCTCCCGGATCGGGGGCGGCTTCGCCGGCTTTGGCGGAGGGGGCCGGGCGGAAGTTTCCGGCGGCTCGGGAGCGGGTTCGGGGGCGTATTCCGGCTCCCGGTAGGTCCCGTCCTGGACCGCTGCGGCGATCTTTGCGATCGCCTCAAGGAGCGGGAGGATGAACTCCGCGACCGGATCTTCCCCCGGTTGGGCGGCTCCGCGCCTGAAAAAACGCCCCACCAGCCGCCGCCAGAAGCCCTGGCGGAACAGGCCGATCAGTGCGGTGAGGACGGGGAGCGGGGAGGGAGGCGGCATTCGGGCAAGGTAATGCAATCGGCTCGTCGTGTCAAGAGGAAATAACACTTTTTCTAACGCAAGATGGCAAAGCGCCGACCCACGTACCGCTTGCCTTCCCCTCCCCCAAGCCCCTCACAAGGGGAGGGGGAAGAAGGCCAGTTTTCACCACCGCTTGTGGGATCGAGCCGCTTTGCGGCTGAAGGCCGGGGGAGGGGAGGCCGCCGCGCGAGCTGGCTGTTTCGACGGTTGGTATTATACCAACCGGCGTGAGTTCTGACTCTCCGCGCCGCCCCCTGATAGGGGTAGGGAGAGGCATTTCTGCCTCCCCCTCCCTCCGAACCGGACTGGCGGGTCTCCCGCATCCGGCTCTCCAGTCGGTGGTCTTACCTGCGAGAGGACTGGCGGACCGCG
>Ga0116226_10000897_pt1 | contig 25973 bp, 20 predicted proteins | sample S1TSphfallax_FD_89692 | JGI IMG/M metagenome (GOLD analysis project Ga0116226, IMG submission 89692) | Host-associated microbial communities from peat moss isolated from Minnesota, USA - S1T2_Fa - Sphagnum fallax MG | ecosystem: Host-associated > Plants > Peat moss > Unclassified | place: USA... | reverse complement strand
TGGCCTCCGGCATGTTCGTCATGCCAATGACGGCGCAGCCCCAGGACCTGTAGAGTTCACTTTCCGCCTTGGTGGAGAATTGCGGCCCTTCCATGACCAGGTAGCTGCCGCCGCGCGCTACCGGCAGCCCAAGCTCCTCGGCCGCCCCCAGCAGCACATCGCCCATCTGTGCGCAAACCGGATGCGCCATCGACACATGGGCCACACACCCATCGCCAAAAAAGCTCTTTTCGCGCGCAAAACTGCGGTCGATGAACTGGTCGACGATCACGAAATGCCCTGGCGGCAACCCGGCCTGCAGGCTGCCGACGGCTGATAGCGAAACGACATGGGTGACGCCCAGACGTTTCAGCGCGTCGATATTTGCGCGGTAATTCAAATGCGTCGGTGACAGCTTGTGCCCGCGGCCATGGCGCGGCAGGAACACGCAATCGATCCCGTCGAGCGTGCCCGTGAGGAGCTCGTCGGAGGGCGCGCCCCAAGGCGTTTCGACCTTTTGCCAGGCGCGGCCGGTTAGGCCCTCGATGTCGTAGAGCCCGGAACCGCCAATGACGCCAAGTTTTGGCATAGTTTACCTCGAGGGATTTGGGTTACGCTTACTCTTTTCTCCAGGAAAAAGCAGGTTTCTGCCAATCCTCCCGTAGCATTGAGGCCATGTGCTCCGGCGGTTCCGCCACAGCTGCTACTGCTGGCGCAAGACGCAGCGTGATCGATCGCGCCAGCAAATGCAGCTTCCCGCCGCCCGCGCCGTAGATCGCGTCACCCAGTAGCGGGCAGCCCAGCGTCGCGCAATGCACCCGTATCTGGTGCGTCCGCCCGGTGCGCGGTCGCAATTCAAGCCAGCTTCGGCCTGCCGACCGCCCCAGAACGCGCCATTCGGTGACTGCGCGCAGTCCCTCCGGATGCACCGCCATGTGCCACCCGCTGTTCCTGCTGGTCTGTTTGATGAGCCCGGTCTCGACGACGCCAGCATCTGCCTTCGGGCCGCCCTGCACGAGCGCCCAATAGATTTTTTCGGCCCGGCCGGCGGCAAACTCGGCCTGCGCCTCGATCAGGGCCGCGCGGCGCAGGGCCACCACCAGGCATCCCGCGGTATCCGCATCAAGCCGGTGCACCAGCCACGGCCCATCCCGCCTGCGGGTCAACTGCGGAAAACAATCCTCGACCGAGGCACCGCCACGCGGCCCGCCATGCACCGGCAGCCCGGTCGGCTTGTCAATCACCACGAAACGCTCGCTCCGGAACAGAATAGGCAGCATCCGCCAGGCTGATACCGCCGCCCTCCCGGCGGAGCCAGCCCGCCGACCCGAGCGCCGCACAAAAAAGTTGACGCCACGCGATCCTGCGCCGAAGTATCCGGCCCGCGCGCCACTGCATTGGCGCGGCAGGACAGTTGGTTGGCGTGACGCATGAAATGGGACCATTTTCGCACGGGCGCCGAAGCCAGGCTGTTTGTCGCCGATATTGCAAAGCGCATCCGCAGCGGACAGCTCGATCTCGGCCGAAAGCATTATGCGCTATGCCTGTCGATGGGTGTTCTTTCAGCGATTATCTGCGGATTTGAGAAAATCACTGCCGTCGAATTCGGCGTCGCCGGCGGCGCGGGGCTGCTCGATCTATGCAAGGCGGCGGCGTTCTTCCGGTCCGAGCTCGGCATGGATATCGCGGTTTATGGTTTTGATAACGCAACAGGCCTGCCGCCCCCTGCCGACTACCGCGATCTGCCGGAACTTTGGCAGAAGGGTGAATTCCTGCTGCAGGATCCAGCGATCTTGCGCGCGAAACTGCCGCATTTCGCGCAACTCGTGATCGGCGACATTGCCGAAACACGTGCTAAGTTCAGAGATATTCTCGGCGGTGACCGGGTGCTCGGATTCGTCGCCGTAGACGTCGATTTCTACACCTCGGCAAAACCCTGCCTCGATATCCTGCGCCTGCCCGCGGCCTGCTACCTGCCAGCTGTGCCGATGTTTTTCGACGATATCCTCCCCATTCATCTCACCTACAATTCCTGGGTGGGCGAATCGCTCGCGATCGAGGAATTCAATCTTGAAAACGAATTCCGCAAGATCGAAGCGAACCGGAATTTCGACATCATGGTCGGCCGCCGCTGTTTCCATGCCTGCCACGTGCTAGACAGCCCATTCCGTAAAGCGGACCAGCCCGTTCGCAAAGGCTTTAGCCTGAAGCAGCTGACTTTCTACTAAATACAAAGCAAGCAGTTCTTTCTTACAAAAAGAACCCAAAACTTTTGCTTACCGGCCGTGGGCACCCGATATCGCGGCCATGGCCTTAGCATCAGAAGTCTTTTGCTTCCTTTCTTCAGAAAGGAAGTCCTTGGTTTCCTTATTCTTCCGGCTTCTCCGGCCAATCATGCTTTGGATACCGCCCCCGCATATCCTTGCGCACATCCGCCCATGCCCCGCGCCAAAACCCCGCTAGATCACCGGTAATCGCCACCGGCCGACCCGCTGGCGACAGCAGCGCCAGTTGCAGTTTGACCCGCCCATCGGCCAGTTTCGGCGTCTCTCTCGCGCCGTAAAACACCTGGGCGCGTGCGGTAGCGAGCGGCACCGGCTGCGCGTAATCCACCGGCACCCGCCCGCGCGGCAAGGCGAGTTCCATAGGCAACGCGCGATCGAGCCGAGCTGCCGCCTCCCACCCGAGCAGCCCGCGTAGCACCGCCGGAAGATCAAGTGCCGCCGCTACCTCCGACAATCTCGCGATCCCTACCAGACGCGGCGCCAGCCATGCCCGCACTGAACTCGCGAGTGCGCCATCCGAAATATCCGGAAACTCCGGATCGACACCCCGCATCACCGCGGCCCGCGCCTGCAACTGGCGCGCTGCCTCCGTCCAGGGCAGCAGGTCCAGCCGGCCACCGATCACCCCTGCCAGCGTCTCCGCCACCGCCTGTGTATCGGCCGGCACGACGCGATCATCCAGCACGAGCATGCCGAAACGCCGCCGCCGGCGCGAAAACACCGCGCCACTCGTCGCATCGAACCCGCTCTCGACAGTTTCCGTAACGCCCGCCAAAATCGTCGCCGGCAGTTTCTCCGGATCGAGCGCCGCCGCCAGCCTGATCTGGGCAGTTGCTTTTTGCTCCAGCGCCGCCACCGCCAGGAGGGGCGCCGACGCCAGTTTGTCGGCCTGCCCCAACCGCGCGCCGCCGCCCCCCGACAGCCGGAACGAGCCCGGTTCGCCGCGCCGCTGCGCGATCCGGTCCGGAAACGCGGCCGCCAGAAGTGCCCCCGCATCGCCATCCGAAGCCGCCCGCGTACCGAGGCGCCGCTTGTAGTGGGTGGCCGCCTGCCTGATACGCGCCAGCGCGCCACGATCGGCATCCGCCGCCCCATGCGCGATCGCCGCCAGCCGCGAATGGATGTCGGCATCTTCCGTGTGCCTCAGCGGGTCCCGTTCCTCCAGCAGCGCCGCGATTTCGGCCGCCAGTGCCGACGCCGCCTCGGACTTCGCCGACAGCATCATCGCCGCCAGCCTGGGATGCGACCCAAGTTCCGCCATATGCTGTCCCAAGGGCGTAATGCGTCGCCCTCCATCCACGGCCCCAAGCTGTTCCAGCAGCGCGTACCCCGCCGCCAGCGCCCCAGCCGGCGGTGCATCGGGGAAGGGAAGGGCGCCCGGCGCCGTCCCCCAGGCAGCGCAATCCAAGGCAAGCCCCGAAAGCTCCGCCTCGAGAATTTCTGGGCGGTCGTAGGGCGCGAGCCCTCGATGCGCCGTCGCCGTCCATAACCTGATCGCAACCCCAGGCGCCTCCCGCCCGGCGCGACCTGCCCGCTGCTCGGCCGCCGCCCGGCTGATCCGCACCGTCGAAAGCCGGCTTAACCCCGTGGCCGGATCCAGCCGCGGCGTCCGCCGGAACCCGCCATCGACCACGATGCGCACGCCCGGCACGGTCAGCGACGTTTCCGCGATCGAGGTGGAGAGCACCACTCGACGACCATCAGCCGGACGCAACGCTCGATCCTGTCCGGCCGGCGGCAACTCGCCATGCAGAGGCAGCACCAGCGCGCCGCATCCGACCAGCGCCTGCTCGGTGCGGCGGATTTCCCCCATGCCAGGTAGAAACGCCAATATGTCGCCCGCATGGGCCGCCAGCGCACCCATGATCGCCTGAGCCATCGCCTCCGGCAGGTCGCGGGGGCTGGGAACATCTCGCGACGCGTGGCGCACCTCCACCGGAAAAATCCGCCCGGCGCTCTCTACCACCGGGCCATCCAACAGCGCCTGCAGCCGCGCCCCATCCGCCGTCGCCGACATCGCCAGCAGTCGCAATTCAGGCCGCAGCACACGCTGCAAATCGAGGCAGAAGGCCAGCGCCAGATCGGCCTGCAGCCCGCGCTCATGCACCTCGTCAAAGATCACGCAGGCGACGCCCTCCAGCGCGGGATCGCGCTGCAGCCGCCTCACCAGCAGCCCCTCGGTCAGCACCTCAATCCGCGTTACGGCCGAGACGACACTTTCCAGCCGGGTGCGGAACCCAACGCTCTGGCCCACCGCCTCGCCACACAGCATCGCCATGCGCTGCGCCGCCGCCCGTGCCGCCAGCCGCCTTGGCTCCAGCATCACAATGCGTCCGTCGCCCCGCCAACCGGCGCCCAGCAGCGCCAACGGCACCTTTGTCGTCTTGCCCGCCCCGGGCGGCGCCACCAGCACCGCATTCGGCTGGGCCCCCAGGCTCGACAGCAGCGCCGGCAGGCACTCATCGACAGGAAGTGCAGAATTCTCCATGCCGCCCTATGTAGTCGGGCGCAGCACACGCATGCGGACCCAAAGCGATGAAAATCAAAAGTTTTTTTGCTAACGTGTTTTCAAAAAAAGAAAAAAAGGCGTGCGTTATTAAAAATAAGAACCCAAGAACTTTTGGTCTTTGGCTCTCTCTTGGCTTGATTTTCTCCGCGCAAGCCCGCGCGCTGGAGACGCAAGGGGTCACCACCGCGCGCGATACGGCGAGCCTCGTCAGCGAGAGCGATACTTTTCAGGCGGGCAAGCCGGTTAGGGTCGGGCTGCTGCTGAAATTGGCGCCGGGCTGGCATACCTACTGGTCCAATCCCGGCGATGCCGGGGCGCCGCCAACGCTCGACATAACCGGCGCCAAGGCATCGCCCATCGCCTTTCCCGCACCCGAAGTGCTGACCGACGGCCCGTTCACCAGCTATGCCTACACTGGTGACGTCCTGCTACCCGTGACCGTAACCCCCAGCGCCGGCACCAACGCGCTTATTGTCGACGCGGCCGCCTCCTGGCTGGTCTGTGCCAAGATTTGCGTGCCGGAAGACGCCAAATTCCATCTCGAGATCCCCGCCGGCAACGGTGCGCCAGGCCCGCAAGCGCCGCTCTTCGTGGCCGCCGACGCACGCACCCCGCGCCCCTCGCCCTTCGCGGCACATGTCACCGGCGACGGCGTATTGTGGCTCGCCGCCAACCTGCCGGCGCGTGAAGCCAAATTTTTCCCCGCCGAAGCAGGCGTGATCGATCAGGGCACACCCCAGACGCTGCACGTGGGCGACACCACCACAACGCTCACCCTCAAACCCGTCAAACCGCCACTCAACGGACTCTCAGGGGTTCTCTCGGTCACCGACCGGGGCGGCCAGACTGAATTCCTGAACATCGACGCAGACGCACAGCCCTTGCCGTCTGGTGCCACTCGTCCCGCCGCCCCTGGCCTGCTGCGCATCCTCCTGCTGGCTTTCGCCGGCGGCCTGATCCTGAACCTGATGCCCTGTGTGCTGCCTGTGCTGGCGATCAAGGCGCTTTCCTTGGCGCGCCTCTCCGGCAGTGCCCGCGGCCATGTCCGCCGCTCGGCCCTGATGTATACGCTTGGCGTGCTTGTGGCTTTCTGCACGATTGGTGCCGTTACCTTCATTGCGCGGGCGGCGGGCGGCGGGGTGGGGTGGGGCGTTCAGTTCCAGTCGGCCGCCTTCACCACGGCGATGGCCTGGCTACTGCTGGCGATCGGCTTGAATCTATCCGGGGTGTTCGAATTCGGCGCTAGTCTTGCGGGCACCGGGCAGGGCCTGGCGTCGCGCGGCAGTTTTTTCACCGGCCTGCTCGCGGTGGTGGTTGCCACACCCTGCACGGCGCCCTTCATGGGCGCGGCCCTGGCCGCCGCCCTGGTGATGCCGCCGGCGACCGGCATGCTGATTTTTGTTGCCCTCGGCCTCGGCCTCGCCGCGCCCTATGCGGCGCTGGCGCTCAGCCCCGGTGTCGCACGGCTGCTGCCGCGGCCAGGCGCCTGGATGGAGGTGCTCAAGTATCTGCTGGCCTTCCCCATGTATGGTGCCGGCCTCTGGATGGTCTGGATCGCGAGCCAGCAGGTCAGCCCGCAGGGCCTCGCCGCGATCTTCCTCAGTCTGTTGCTGATCGGTTTCGCCGCCTGGGCCTACGGCTACGCCCAGCGCCAGGGGCGCGTGCGTGTGTTGGGCGGCGCCGCGGCCCTGGCCATTTTGGCCAGCATCGCCTGCCTGTTTGGCCTCGGCGTACCCGCCAACACCGCCCATGCTGGCATCGCGTCTGACGGATCGGAACCCTATTCCGCTACCCGGCTCGCCGCCCTGCGTGCCGCCCATCGCCCTGTGCTAGTGGATATGAGCGCCGCCTGGTGCGTTACCTGCCTGGTGAACGAGCGGATCGCGCTAGACCCCGCTGCAGTGCGCGCTGCCTTCGTGCGCCACAACGTCGCCTACCTCAAAGGCGACTGGACTCGGCAGGACGCCGCCATCACCGCGTTCCTGCGCGAGCACGACCGTTCCGGTGTGCCACTCTATGTCTACTACCCCGCCGCCGGCGACCCGCAAATCCTGCCACAGATACTGACACAGCAAGCGATCATACAACTCGTCGAACACGGCTGACCTGCCGTGAATTCTCAGTCGTCCACCTCGCACAATTGTTACCCCTCACCGAATTGAGGTTTCGGCAAGGGTTCGGGTTCACGCACCGCCCAAGACGTCGAGCGTTTCCCAGGTCACGTGAGCCGGCACCACTCGGGCGCATGGCAACGTGGTAAGCCGTCCACTCAGAGTGCGGTATCGAAGTCGGTCAGGCAGCGGCGATCTCGAACTCCCGTTCCCCAATGTCTGCAAATTTGAATTCTCCGGCCTCCAGAAAACGCCGCACGCCACCGCGCGCTGCTGGAATGGATAAGGCATGGCTGCGGCATGAACTTAAGACTATTTCCCATACCGATACCGCCAAACACAGCCGTATCGTTTTTTATTCGATACGACCGGCCGGCGAAGCCGCATCGGCAAATAGGGTCGAAGGTCGCCCGACAGCTCGTCATAAAATTGTTTGACAGCCAGATCGCCGGTCGGTGGCGGCAATGGGTAGGCCGCGCGAAGTGCCGCCAAGCGCTCGCGTAAGGGCGGTCTCGGCGCCTCGATTCTTATCCGACCACATGCAACGCGATATGCGCCCTGCCTACCCCGCCACCAACGCCGCCAGTTTCGCAAACTCCGCCACGCTCAGCGTTTCCGCGCGCCGATCGCCGGCAATACCCGCCCGCTCCAGCAGCGCCTCGCCGCCCAACCCACGCAATGCCCCACGCAGCATTTTGCGACGCTGCCCGAAGGCGGCCGCCGTCACCCGCTCCATCGCCGCGAACAGGGACGCATCCGGCTGAACGGGGCGCGGCACAAAGCCGACGACCGCCGAAAAAACTTTTGGCGGCGGGGTGAATGCCTCGGGCGGAATGCGCATCAACAACCCGACCTCGCAGACGAATTGCGCGAGGACGGCAAGGCGCCCATAGGCCTCGGTGCCAGGTGCGGCGGCGATGCGCTCCGCCACCTCCAACTGGAACATCAGCGTCAGCCGTTCCCAACAGGCCGCTTGGCGCAGCCATCCAATCAGCAAAGGTGTCGCCACGTTGTAGGGGAGATTGGCGACGATTTGGCGCGGAGGCGGAGCTAGGGCCGACAGATCGACCGCCATGGCATCGGCCTCCACCAGATCGAGCCGCCCCGGATGCGCCGCCGTCAGCGCGCGCATCGCCGCCGCAGCGCGGGGATCGACTTCAACCGCGATCACCCGCGCCGCCGCCAAACCGAGCAGCGCGCGCGTGAGACCGCCCGGGCCGGGGCCTACTTCGATGACGTTACGGCCGGCAAGGTCGCCGGCCTGGCGGGCGATCTTGCCCGTCAGGTTCTCGTCGAGCAAAAAATGCTGGCCGAGTTTTTTGCGGGCGTCTAGCTGGTATTCGCGGATGACTTCGCGGAGTGGGGTCATGAAGGAGGCAGTTCTTTTTTTGGAAAAAAAGAACTAAGGAAACTTGTGTTTTCCCGCCTAGGCCGGCCAGTTTGCGCGGGTTGGCAGATGCGATGGTGGACGAAAGCCCACCCTACGGAAATCATAGGATGAAGCGGCTCAAATCTCCGCGCGCGGCCAGGGGAGCTACGCGCTCGCGCACTGTCGCCGCACTCACGACCACCGTCTCGCCGGGCCGGTCGGATGCGGAAAAGCTGATATCCTCCAACAGTTTTTCCAGAACCGTCGCAAGGCGTCGAGCGCCGATATTCTCGACGCGATCGTTGATATCGGCTGCCAGATCGGCCAGCGCATCCACCGCGTCCTCGGCGAATTCCAGATAGACACCTTCGGTCTTCATCAACGCAGAATATTGCGCCAGCAGATTATGCTCCGGCTCCGTCAGGATCCGACGCAGATCGGCGCGCGTGAGTGGCGAGAGCTCCACGCGGATCGGCAAACGCCCTTGCAGCTCCGGCAGCAAATCCGCGGGCTTGGCCAGATGAAACGCGCCGGAGGCGATGAACAAAATATGATCCGTCTTCACCGGCCCGTATTTCGTCGAGACGGTTGTGCCCTCGATCAGCGGCAGAAGATCGCGCTGCACGCCTTCGCGCGACACGTCGCCGCCGCGTACGCCGCCTTCGCTCGAGCGGGCGACCTTATCGATTTCGTCTAGAAACACGATGCCGTTGTTTTCGGCGTGATCTACGGCGTCCTTCGCTAGGCGCTCGGTATCGACGAGCTTGTCGGCCTCCTCGCGCACCAGCAGGGGCCGTGCATCGACCACTTTCATTTTTTTCAGCGTCTGCCGGCCGCCCATCATGCCGCGCATCATCTCACCAAGATTGATCATCTGGCCGGGTGGTACGCCGGGCAGGTCGATCTGGCCGATTGGCGAAGGCCCTGCATCGGCCACGGAAATCTCGATATCCTTGTCCTCCATCTCGCCATTGCGCAGCATGCGGCGAAACTTGTTCTTGGTGTCCGAACTCGCGGTCACGCCGACCAGCGCATCGACAATCCGGTCTTCGGCCGATTGCTCCGCTTTCGCCTGCACGGTTTTGCGGCTGCCCTCGCGCAGCATGTTCAGGCTCACCTCGACCAGATCGCGCACAATGGAATCCACATCGCGCCCAACATAGCCGACTTCGGTGAATTTGGTCGCCTCCACCTTCAGGAAAGGCGCCTGCGCGAGCTTCGCGAGACGCCGCGCGATCTCGGTTTTGCCGCAGCCGGTGGGGCCGATCATCAGGATGTTTTTCGGCACCACCTCGTCGCGCATCGCCTCCGGCAATTGCGCGCGGCGCCACCGGTTGCGCAGCGCAATAGCCACCGCCCGCTTCGCGTCGGTCTGGCCGACGATAAACCGATCCAGCTCGCTCACGATTTCCCGCGGCGAGAACGTGAGGGCCTCCATCACAACGTCTCCAACAGTAGCGAGTGATTGGTGTACACGCAGATATCGGCGGCGATGCCCATTGCCCGGCGCGCGATCTCCTCGCTGCTCAACCCTTCCACCGTCATCAGCGCCCGGGCCGCCGCCAGCGCATAATTGCCGCCGGAGCCGATGGCGATAATGCCATCCTCCGGCTCCAGCACATCGCCATTGCCGGTAAGCGTATAGCTGTGCGTATGGTCGGCCACCGCGAGCATGGCCTCCAGCCGCCGCAAATAGCGATCTGTGCGCCAATCCTTCGCCAGCTCCACGCAGGCTCGCTCGAGCTGGTTGGGGAACCGCTCCAGCTTCGCCTCCAGCCGTTCCAGCAGGGTAAACGCATCCGCGGTGGCGCCGGCGAACCCGGTAAGCACCTCGTTGTTGCCGATCCGGCGGACTTTGCGGGCGTTGCCCTTCACCACCGTCTGCCCCATCGTCACCTGGCCGTCGCCGGCCATGGTCACGTGCCCGCCGTGGCGGACGCAGAGGATCGTAGTTCCGTGCCAGCTTTCTTGCATGACGGCGACAAGTGGGGCGCGTGGCCACAGGCCGCAAGGCGGGTCGATCGGGTGAAACAAGACCTGGCGGCTTCGCCCCAGAGCCCCCTGGCCTTCTTCCACCGGATTGCCTAGCGTCTTCGGATGGCGAGCGCCGCACGGGGCGCCCGGTTTGGCGCCGGGGAAATCGAATGGATGACGCCTCGGCTGAACCGGCCCGACCAGCGCCAAAGCCGATCCTGTTTCTGATCCTATACCTGCCGTTCGGCATCGGCACCGGCTATTTTTCGGTGACGCTCGGCTATCTACTGGCCCATGCAGGCGTCAGCACGGCCGCGATCGCCGTGCTGGTTTCGATCACCACCTGGCTGCAGGTTTTCAAGATCGTTTGGGCGCCGGTGGCCGATACCGTGCTGACCTATCGAGGCCTGTATCGCATCGCCTGCCTGGTGATGGCTGCGAGCCTTGCCGCCACCGGCCTCGTGTCTTCCTCGGAAGCGACCATGCCGCTTCTATGCGCGCTCGCCGTGCTGACTGGCGCTGCGATCGGCCTGATCGGCGTGACGACGAACGGGCTGATGGCCCGCACCTGCCCGCCCGGCCAGCGCGGCCGGGCGGCCGGCTGGAGTGCCGCCGGCAATCTGGGGGGCACCGGCCTCGGCGGCGGCCTCGGGCTTTGGATCGCGACCCATTCGGCTGCCCCGTGGTTGGGCGCTGCCGTGCTGGCCGCGCTGAGTGTTTGCGCGCTGTTCGCTTTGCCGTTCGTGCCCGAACCCGACCACGATCATCGCGGCCCGAGCGTGGTGCAAACGTTGCGCAACCTTGCCGCTGAGGTCTGGCGCATGCTGCGCTCCCGCACCGGCGCGCTGGCGGTGCTGGTGCTGGTGTTGCCGCTCGGCACCGGGGCCGCCGCCAACCTGTTCTCCGCGGTGGCGCAGGATTGGCGCGCTTCCGGCGACATGGTGGCGCTCGTTACCGGCGGGCTCAGCGGCCTGCTCTCGGGCCTTGGATGTCTGCTGGGCGGCCGGCTGTGCGACCTGATCGACCGCAAGGCGGCCTATGTTCTGGCCGGCCTGATGATGGCCGCCTGCACGATCGCCATGGTAGCGCTGCCGAAAACGCCGACGATGTTTGTGGTGACCACCCTGGCTTACGCGCTGATCAATGGCATGGTCTATGCCGGCACCTATGCGGTGATGCTGGAGGCGGCGGCCAGCCGGGCGGCGGCTACCAAATGCGATCTGCTGATCAGTTTGTGCAACATACCGATCGCCTCGATGACGGTGATCGACGGCGCGGTGCAAACGCATTTCGGATCGGGCGGCATGCTGATCGGCGAGTCGGCGATCGGCCTCGTGGCCGCGACGATCTACCTGGGTGTGGCCGCGCTTACCCGGCGCAACGGCGCCGTGCGGCTAGATGGCGCGCCGGCCTGATCCATGCGCGGTCTTCCCATTCTGCCGGTGCTTTTCCTTGCCGCGTGCACCGCGGCGACCCCGCGTTGTGCCCCGGCTGGCAAATGGATTTCGCCCGCCACCCTGCATGCCGTGCCGGACCCGATACCGCGCGCCGCCGACCAGCCCGTGGTGCTTCTCGGCGAGCAGCATGACAGCGAGGCCGATCACCGCTGGGAGCTTGCGACCATCCAGCGCCTGTATGCGCAGAACCCCGCTTTGGTGCTCGGCTTCGAGATGTTCCCGCGCCGCGACCAGCCGGTTCTCGACCAGTTCGTCGCAGGCCGACTCAGCGAGGATGCGTTTCTGGAAAAATCGGATTGGAAGCATGTGTGGGGTTTTCCGCCGCCGCTTTATTTGCCGATTTTTCGTTTTGCGCGCGACCACCATATCCCGATGCTCGCGCTCAACGTGTCGAGCCATGTCGTGCATTTGGCTGCCACCAAAGGTTGGTCCAACGTGGCGGCGGCCGACCGCGAGGGCGTGGGTATACCGGCGCCGCCGAGTAACGCCTATCGCGCCGACCTCGCCGATGCGATGGCGGGCCATGGCGGCCCCAAAATTACGCCCGAGCGACTCGCGCATTTTATCGACGCCCAGCTTGTGTGGGACCGTGCGATGGCCGAAGCGATCGCGGCACGGCACGTGCCTCAGCTTGTCGCGATCATGGGCGCAGGCCATTTGCAGGACCGGAATGGTGTGCCGCACCAGCTGGATGCCTTGGGCGTGCATGGCGTGGTCGTTTTATTGCCGGCGCATGATGTGTGCACGCCGTTCGGGCCGAACTATGCGGATGCGGTGTTTACAGATTGAAGCTTGTTGTTTTTTTGTTTGCCCGGAACAGTATTATTGCTCGTTGCGATAGCGCACTTAAGACTGCCCCCGCGATGTCGCGATGGCAAAGAATATGTTACTCGGTTTTTGCCATGGGTAGCGATGCTTGTAGCGGAATGACCCACGGGCGGGTGCCGCGGGTTGCGCGGTCGGTGAGGGCGGTGGGGCCGCCTTGGGTGAGGTAAACCAGGGTGGCGCCTTCCCGCGCGACGAAAGCGTGGTCGATCACAAGGGCGGTGGGGCAGGGATCGTGCAGCCAAGTGGCCGATATGATCACCGGCAGGCTGCAATCCACGGTGTCGCTGTTGCGGACGAACAAAATGCGGTTCGTGCGGCAGGCAGCAGTGTCGCAGATCAGATCGGGCAGCTGCGTGGTGAAAGGGCGCACCGTGCCGGCCGCCCAGAGGCGGAGTGGCGCCTGGGTTTCGAAGGCGGAGGCTGAAGGCTCGGACTGCAGGAAGATCTGGCCGGCGAGGTTGAGCGCGATCAGCCTCGATCCCGGTGCGATCACAAGGTCGGGCCGCGGCAGCAGGGCGGGGGCGAGAAGCCCGGCCAGGATCGGCAACCCGCCCGCGAGCCGCAAGCGGCCGCGCAACAGGCCGGCCCAGGCGAGGCCGGCGGCGACCAGCACGGGCGACCAGCAGGGCAGCAGCGGCACCGGCAGGTTCGCGTCCGGCCAGGCGGCGACGAAGCGAGCGATCCCGGTGAGGGCGGCGATGCCCCAGCCCATCGGCGGTAGCGCCAGATGCTCGAGCCCGAGTGGCATCAGCGCCAGGGCGGCAAGGCCCCAGGGCATCACCCAGATGGCTGTGAGCGGCACCGCGAGCATATTGGCCGGCACGTAATAGAGGCAGGCGCGGCCGAAATGATAGGCGGCGAAAGGGGCCGAGGCGGTTCCGGCGAGAGCGCTGCTGAGCACCAGGCCAGCGGCGTAGAGGGCCGGGCGGCGCCACCAGCGACCCGCTCCGACATGCAGCAACACCGGCCGTGCCACCTCATAGCCCGCGATCAGGCACAGCACAGCGGAAAAACTCATCTGGAAACTGACGCCCATGATGCTCTCCGGCGAGGCCAGCATCAGCACGGTGGCGGCCAGTGCCAGGCCGCGCAGCGAGATGGCGCGCCGGCCGGTGACCACGCCCAGCGTTACCAGCGCCGCCATGCCGAAACTGCGCAGGATGGGGATGTGGGCGCCGGTGATTTCCAGATAAAGCAAGCCGGCGGCGAGGGCGGCGAAAGCGGCGAGTTGGCGGGTTGGCCAGGCGAGGGCCGCATACTCCCAAGCGGCAAGGCCAAGACGGGCGGCGAAAAAAGTCAGGCCCATGACGATGCCGATATGTAGCCCGGCGACCGCGAGCAGATGGGCGAGGCCCGAGGCCTCGTAGGCGGCACGGTCGGCTTGCGGAATGGCGGTGCCGAGGCCGGTGAGCAGGGTGGCGGCAATGGCGCCCGTGGGGCCGGGAAGGGCGGCCATGATTCGTGCGGCGATGGTTTGGCGCAGGCGCGCCAGGGGATGCGTTGCCGCTCGGTGGATGACGCGAACGGGGCCGATCGCGAAGCCGAACCCGCCCTGGAAATTGAAAAAGGCGTCGCGCTGGGTGTCCCACCCGCCTGGATAGTCGGGCGGCGAGGGGGGCTGCAGCAGTGCACGCAGGGCAATTTCGTCGCCCTGTGCCAGTCGCGTGGTGTCGGACGTGCGCAGCCGGATGCGCACCGCCCGGGGCAATGGAGGGCCGCCATCGATCGTGGGGTGGCGGAGCGTGACGCGCCGGCCTGCGGGCAGGATGTCGATACCGTCGATGGTGCCGGTGAGGGCGGCAGCGTGGCGGGGCAGGGCGATCCAGGCAGGGGCGCGGGCGGCGGCGAGGCAGCCGAGGCAGACCCCGGCAGCCACGCAGGTGGCGCACAATGCGGGCGCGCGGGCCATGGGGCGGCGACTCAGGGCGAGCGAAGCAGCCGCGAAAAGCGCGGTGGCGGAAAGCGGCCAGGCAAGTGGCGGTTCCGTTGCGAGGTTGAAGTAAAAAAGAAGTCCGGCGCCCAGGAAAACGGGCAGGAATAGCGCGAAACGGCCGCGCTGCTCTGTCAGGAAATGGGCAAATATGTTGCGCATCCGGATAGACTAAGCCCACGGCAGCGGGGCGCACATCCTGCTTTCGCGGATCGCCCGTTGCCTCTAGTTTAGCGCATGACCATACGCACACGGTTTGCGCCCAGCCCCACCGGACTGCTGCATATTGGCGGCGCCCGCACCGCCTTATTCAACTACCTGTTCGCCCGCCACCACGGCGGCGAGTTTTTGCTCCGCATCGAGGATACCGACCAGGAGCGCAGCACGCAGCATGCGGTGGAGGTGATCCTGCAGGGCCTCGACTGGCTTGGCCTGCACGCGGATGCGCCACCCGTTTTTCAATCAACCCGTGCGGCGCGTCATGCCGACGTGGCCCACGCGCTCCTGGCGGCCGGGCGGGCCTATCGCTGCTACACGAGCGCCGAGGAACTGCGGGAGATGCGGGAGCGCGCCACCGCGGATGGCCGGCCGCCGCGCTATGATGGGCGCTGGCGCGACCGCGATCCCGCCGAGGCGCCGCCGGGGGTGGCGCCGGTGATCCGGTTAAAGGCGCCACGCAATGGCGAGACGGTGGTGCACGATCTGGTGCAGGGCGAGGTGCGGGTGGCCAATGCGGAGTTGGATGACATGATCATCCTGCGCAGCGATGGATCGCCGACCTACCTGCATGCGGTGGTGGTGGATGACCACGACATGGCGATTTCTCACGTGATCCGCGGCGACGATCATCTGACCAACACGTTCAGGCAGGTGCAGATTTTTGATGCCATGGGCTGGCACTTGCCGTCCTTCGCGCATATTCCGCTAATCCACGGGGCGGACGGCGCGAAACTGTCGAAACGCCATGGCGCGGTGAGCGTGTTGGAGTTCGACGCGCAGGGTTTTTTGCCCGAGGCTCTCTGCAATTATCTCCTGCGGCTTGGCTGGGGGCATGGCGACGCCGAGATTGTATCGCGCGATGAGGCGATCTCGCTGTTCGATCTGGGCGGGGTGGGACGGGCGGCGAGCCGGATGGATTATGCGAAGCTGACCCACCTGAACGGCGTATGGCTGCGCCAGGCGGACGATGCGCGGCTGACCGACGAAGTGATAAAGCGTCTTTCCGGAACGCCGGGCGTAACACTAGATGACACGGCGGCGACGCGCATTCTAGCGCTGATGCCGGGTCTTAAGGAGCGGGCAAAAACGTTGGTGGACCTCGCTGCAAGTGCGGCGTTTCTGGCGCGCGCGGTGCCGCTGCCGTTCGAGGAGAAGGCGCGCGCTTTGCTGACGCCGGAGGCGGTTCAGCTGCTGGCGGGATTACGAAACATTTTGGCTGCGACCGATTTTTCGCAGGCGGGCGTCGATACGGCGTTGCGCTGCTTTGCCGAGGAGACGGGGCGCAAGCTGGGGCAAGTGGCGCAACCGCTGCGCGCGGCCCTCACCGGCAGCACGACGAGCCCCGGGATCGACGCCACGCTTGCGGCGCTTGGCCGGGATGAGACAATGGCGCGGCTGGATTCGGTAATTGCGGCGGTGTGACGACGGGTAGTCTGATCGAGCAGGAGAAGAGCGGGGATACCTGGGGAAGCACGATGCCACGCATCATTCTTCTGCTGTTCGCGGGCGGGCTGATTGTAGGCAGCATCTATTTCTTGCTACTTTGCGTGCAGTATCCGACGATCTACGGGATGTGGCGCGGCGGTGTACCGAGCCTGTTCTGGGTTGGGCTTGGGTGCTTTCTGATCTGGGATGATTTTCTGAGGCCGAGGAAAATGCCGCCGCGTGAAAAAACGTAGGTTTTGCCCCGCTTCGCGGCGCATCTATCCAGTTGTTCGCGAATTTACTGCGAATAAATTGCGTGTGTTGCAACGCGCGTTGGTGGGCCGAGGCCCACCCTACCGATGATTGCTAATCTAGATCGAGGCTGCTGAGGCGTTTTGCCAGGGGCATCTGGAGCAATTCCTCGCGGCCGTGTTCGTGATAGATGGCGTAGGCCTTACCGACAAATTCCTCCAGGTTGAGCGGGCGTGCGCCGGTCTGGCTCTCCGGGTAAAACAGGTAGGGCGTGCGGTAGGGCAGGCAGTGATACTCCGCGATCTCGGGATAAAGCGGCCAGATGGCCGTATCCGCAAGATAGCTGGCGAATAGGTGGGATGGAATCGACTCAGGCTTGCCAAGCTGGGATAATATCTTGCTGGCGAGCACGGAAAATACGATCGGTGTGGGATGATTGATGCTGAGCATGGTCAATTCGCGTGCAGTGAGATCCCTGAATTCACTTGTAATGGTGAAGTGGTTTTCAGTGTCGCGGCGGCGCAGCTCTTCCAGCGATGTCTGGAAAGTAGCAAAATAGCCTAGCTGCTTATAGATTTTTTCACTAAACAGACGCACGCAGTCGCCAACGCAAAGGCCTTTGAGGAAAGCCGCCAGGCACAGCTTGCTGTGGTAGGCGCCCACCGGGCTGCTGATCCGGTTCCCGAATGAGCCGAAATAGGTAAGGTCTGGATGCAGGCCTGAGAAATAGACGTTTGGGATCTGGATGTATGACTCAGCGTAGAGTGCCGCCAAGGTCTTGCTCGAAAGTTGCGATGTTATCTCGGCGATCCTCTGCGACAAAATGATGTCTATGCCGGTCTGATGAGTCAGCCGGTCGATGGTTTTTCTAAGTGAAGCGGGATCGCCTGGTTGAGCGATATCCAATACGGCGGTGACCCTCACGCTTCGGCTTCTGTTCAGGCATGAGCGAAGCACGGCGATCTGACAGTTGCCGACGAGGGCCGCCCTGATCATCCCGCCTGTGCCCCGCTGGGCTCTTCGTCGCGGGCAACAGGCGGTCTCATGGCAGGGCCGTCAGCCCGCGGCATATCGTGAGTTCGCCCGAGCGGGATAAAACGTAGCGGTAGCGCGAGAGTGCGTCAAAAAAAACCTGTTCGCGGCCGGGGCCGTGCAATTCGATCGCGATGTTGCAAACCGTGGGCAGCCAAGTTTGCTCGGCTTCGGCAAAAAGATCCTCTTCGCTGCCTTCGATGTCGATTTTGAGGATGTCGATCCAGGGCAGGCCCAAATGGGGAATATCGATGGCCGCGATTTCGCCGGCCTCGCCAGGGCGGGCGGGGCGGACACGCACGCCCCACTCGCTGCCGCCGCTGTAATCGAGAACGAGCGAGGTGCAGCGGTTCCAGACCGCGGCCTCGATCACGCGGGCGCGGGCGCCATAGGGGGCGAGGTTGCGCCGGCAGAGTTCGGCGTTGGCCGGAAAGGGTTCGATGGCGATCACCTGCGCCTCGGGCAGGCGGCTGAGGAACCACGCACTGGTCAGGCCGATATTCGCGCCGCAATCGACGATGGTGCGGGCGCCTGCATCGAGGATCGGGGCATACTCCTCCTCGGTAATCACCTGGCCGTAGACTTCGGCATCGGTGGAATCGAGCCGAAGGGCGACCGGGTGCATAAGGTTCGGCGGGTGCAGTGCGATTGTCTCGCTGCTGGAGAGGCCGAGGCGCGCCGCGATCATCGCAGCGCGGAAGCGAAGGGCCTGCGTACGGCCGAGCAGGCGCGTGAGTTTGCGCTGGTAGGCAAGCTGCGCGGAAAATTCTAAGGCCAAGTCCACGACAGGATTTTTAGCGGCTGACAAGGGAGGCGGCTAGCCGATTCAGCGGCGGCGGCAAGCCGGCGATGGCGCGCTTGGCCTGTTGCCTAGCCCCCCCGCTGCCCGGGGGAAGCAGCGCGTAGATGGCGCGCACGGCAGCGAAATCGCGTCGGGAAAAAGCGCTGTCCAGCGCGGCACGCCGGCGTTGCGCAGCACTGGCGCGGATTTGGGCGGCAAGCGGGGCGAGGCTCGGGCGGGTGCGCAGCACATAGTCGAGCACGGTCGCATCGCCGAGATTCATCTTCTCCGTGTCGGCGGAAAAATTTTGCGCGTGTTTGCGAATGGCTACGAGCGGGCGGTGAACGACGCCGATGGGCGGGTGTGCGCCCACGCGTAGGGTGGTCGCGAAATCGCAACCCACGAGGCGCGACGTGCCCTCATCCCAGCCACCGGCGCCCAAAAATTTTTCGCGCGCGACCATCATGCAGGAGGGGAAGAAGGGCTGGAAGCCGAGCAGGCGCTCGACGATGGGGGTTTCGAAGACAAAACTTCCCAGGCCCGAGGCACGCTGGCCGAACCAGAAATCCGCGGGCGCCGCATCGAATTTCGTATCGTCCGACAGCGCTCCCTCGCGCAGAAAATGGAAATTCGCGTAGCAGGCGAACAGATCAGGCGTGTGCTGGAATTGTGCCTGCAGGGCGGCGAGGCAATCGGGAAACCAGATGTCGTCGCTGTCGCAGAAGCCCACGAGGTCACCGCGTGCCGCGCGCAGGCCGGTATTGCGTGCGACGAGTTCGCCGCTGTTCTCGATGCGGATGGCGCGGATGGGCGCTTGAAAAGGGGCGAGAATGTCCTGGGTGTCATCGGTCGAGCCGTCATCGACGACGATGATTTCATCGGGAGCTTGGGTTTGAGCGAGAAGCGCGTTGAGGGTTTCGGCGATCAGTCCGGCGCGGTTGTAGGTGGGAACAACGATGCTGCAGACGGCCAAAGCGCACCCCATGAACTAACGACGTAGGCAACACCGTTCTGTTCTGGAGATAAGACCAGAGTTGCCTACTCATTCCGCAAATATCCTGCCGGCCTCACCCGCAGCGCTGCCTCCGTGCCCATATACCCGAATACCAGCATCACCACCACGCACGCCCCCACCGTCGCCGCCAGCCGTCCCGGCAGAAACGCCCACGGCGCCTGCATCACAAACCGCATCACCGCGTAACTCGCCAGCGTGCCGATCCCCGCTGCAATCAGGCCGGCGGCAGCCCCGATCGCGGAGAACTCCACCAACCACGCGCCCCTGATCTGCCCGCGCGTCGCCCCCAGCGTTTTCAGCACCACCGCCTCGCTCATCCGCCGCCGTTGCCCGTCCGCCACTGCTCCGGCCAGCACCAGCGCGCCCGAGGCCAGGGTCACGCCCCCAGCCACCGCCAGCGCAGCCGCCATTTTTCCCACCAGGTCGGCCACGGCGGCTAGCACGTCCGCCACGCGTATCCCCGTCACGTTCGGCATCGCATCTGTCACAGCACGCAGCAAGGGCGCATCTTCCGAGGCGGGCTCACGCACCGTGGCGATATGCATCTGCGGTGCGTGCTCAAGCAGACCGGGTGAGGCCACCAAGGTGAAATTGATCGACAGTGCCCGCCAATCGATCGCCCGCAGATTGGCCACAAGAAAACCGATGTCCCGCCCAAGCACGTTCAGTTTTATCGTATCGCCGATATGCAGCCCCCAGCCTTTCGCCAACCCATCATCCAGCGAAATCAATGGTGGCCCCGCATAATCCGCCGGCCACCAGGCGCCACGCACTACCCGCGACCCATCCGGCACCGCGGCCGCATAGGTCAATCCTCGATCTCCGCGCAGCGCCCAGCGGCTGTCGGGCGCCACATGCGCCTGCTCCGCCGGCACGCCATTCAGCGAAACCACCCGCGCCCGCAAGCTCGGCATGCTGTGCAGATCGCTTACCCCCGACTGTGCACCAACGATCTTTTCAAATCGCGCCATCTGGTCATTCTGGATATCGATGAAGAAAAAGCTCGGCGCATCTTTCGGCACACTGCCCTCGAACTGGCCGACCACATTTCCCTCGATCAGCGTCACCGCCGACAGCGCGGCAAGCCCAAGCCCGAGCGACACCAGTAACAGCGGTGCCGGCGTCGCCGGCCGGAACAGATTTTTCACACCCAATTTCAGCCAGGCCGGCTGGCCAACATTTGCCAATCTCGCCACCCGCATCAACGCCCAGGCGCCGGCCCAGAAAACGCCAACAGTCAGCAGTGCCGCAACGCAAAAACCACAGGCAAATCCCGGATCCGCGGAGGTGAAAACAATCACCGCGCCCAGAACCACCACCAGCCCCGCATTCGCCGTGATCAGCGCCGGCCTGGCCCTGCCTTCCGGCAGGAACGTATCCCGGAACAACGCGGCCCCGGAAATCTGCGCCGCCCGCCCCAACGGCCACAGCGCGAAACTCCCCGCCGTCAGCAGGCCGTAAAACGCCGCCAAGAGCAGCGGCCCCGGATAAACCCCGTTCTCCGCCGGCAGCGGTAGCAACGAGCCAAATATTTCGAGCCCGAAAAATAGCAGCCCGGCCCCGGCCACCACACCGATCAAAATGCCGGCGCCGCACAAAATCATCACCTGGACAAAAAACATCTCGAATACGATGCGCGCCGGCGCCCCCAGGCATCGCAGCGTGGCGATGCTGCGCGCCCGCCCTTCCAACCAGGCGCGCACGCCCGTCGCCACCCCGATCCCGCCAACAAGCAGCGCGCTCAGCCCCACCAGAGTCAGAAACAGCCCGGTCTGCCGCACGGCCTGATCGATCCCGGCTTCCGCCTCCGCTGGATCGCGTAGTTGCCACCCGGTATCCGGAAAAGCCACGCGCAGCGACGCGATCACCGCCTTCGCATTGGTGCGCGGCGGCAATAGAACCCGCCACTCATGCGTCACCAACGATCCGGGCTGGATCAGCGCCGTTGCCGCCAGATTGCGCGCCGAGATCAGCACGCGCGGCCCCAGAATAGCCGCCCCCGCCGCATGATCCGGCTCGAAACGCAGCGCCGCCCGCAGGGGCAGCTTCGCTTCGCCCAGCCGCACCTTGTCGCCAGGGTGCATGCCCAGGCGCTGCAGCACCAGCGGATCGGCCACCACGCCATTAAGCAAGGCCGTCTGCACATCCATCGCTGGCGACAGACCCGCCTGGCCGACCAGCGGATAAGCGCCGTCCACCGCCTTCAACTCCACCAGCATGCGCTCGTTTGAGGGGGCCACCGCGAGCGTCCGCAGCAGTGTCACCGCCGAAATTTTGCCACCGTGCGCCACAATCCAGTCGCGCAGACTGTCCGGCAGCGCCTGTGCCCCGCTCTCGATCGAAATATCGCCGCCCAGCAGCGCCCGTCCGTTCGCGGCCAGCCCGCGCTCTACCGAGGCCCTGAAACTGCCCACGGCGGCGATGGCGGCCACGCCCAGCGCGAGGCAGGCCAGCACTACCACCATGCCGCGCACCCCGCCCCGCAGGTCGCGCAGCGCCAGGCGCCAGGCCAGCCTCATCGGCGCCCCTTCATGACGTGGCGGTCTCCTGGGCAACAATCTGCCCGTCCTTTATCCGCAGCCGGGTATCGCAGCGCGCCGCGATCCCCATGTCGTGGGTGATCAGAAGCAACGTGGTGCCCAGCCGCGCTAGCTGGTCGAACAGCAGGTCCATTACCAGCGTCCCGGTGGCTGCATCCAGATTGCCGGTCGGCTCATCGGCCAGCAGCAGCCGCGGCTCCCCTACAAATGCCCGTGCCACCGCCACGCGCTGCTGCTCGCCGCCCGAAAGCTGGCCGGGCAAGTGGGTCAGCCGGTGGCCGAGCCCCACCGCGCGCAACCCCGCCTCAGCGCGCCCCGCCGCCTCGCTTACCCCTGCCAGTTCCAGCGGCAGGGCCACATTTTCGAGCGCGGTCATGGTCGGGATCAGGTGGAAATTCTGGAATACGATGCCCACGCTTTGCCTGCGGAACCGCGCCAGTGCATCTTCGCCAAGCGCCGTCAGGTCCTGGCCCGCAAAACGCACGATGCCGGATGTCGCGCGTTCCAGCCCCGCCAGCACCATCAATAGACTCGTCTTCCCGGAGCCCGACGGCCCCACCAGCCCTACGGAGGCACCCGCACCAATGTCCAGATCGATGCCAGACAAAATGTGCACGGGCCCTGAGGCGGCGTTCAAGGTCAGCGACAACCCGCGCGCATGCACCAGGGGAGAGGAGGGGGGCGTCGAAGAGAAGAGAGGGGCATCCATGTCAGCCCGATATGGGCTGCTCCGCCGCTGGGCAAAGGCGTGGGCGACACTGCTGATGCTGCTCTGCACCACTGCCACCGCGCAGTCCCGCCCTATCCGTCTGCTCGTCTTCGGCGATTCGCTGGCTGCCGGCTACGGCCTGCCGCACGACCAGGGGTTTCAATCCCAGCTCCAGGCGGCCTTGAAAGCAAAGGGCTACGATGTCGCGATCCTCGATGGCGGTGTCTCCGGTGACACGTCGGCCGGCGGCCGCGCCCGGATCGACTGGTCGCTCGCCGACACCCCCGACGCCGCCATTCTTGAACTCGGTGCCAATGATGGTCTGCGCGGCCTGCCCCCCGCCGACATGCAGGCAAATCTCGCCGCGATCCTAGACACGCTGGCCGCGCGCCATATTCCCGTGTTGCTCACCGGCATGGAGGCGCCCCCCAATCTCGGCGCGGCCTATGGCGCCCAGTTCCGCGCCGTCTTCGCAAGCCTGGCAGAGCGCCCTGGCCTCCTGTTCGACCCATTCTTCCTGCAAAACGTCGCCGCCATCCCGGCGATGAACCAGGCCGATGGCATTCACCCCAATGCGCGAGGCGTGCAGCGTATCGTCGCGCGCATCACAGCTCTGGTAGTCGCGCTGCTTCACAAAGTTGAAACAGAGCCGAACGGCTCCCAGCCATAAAAACTGGAAACGCTATTCGCGCCCACCATCCTCTACCTTAAGGTGGGCTTCGCCTCAACCACCGCGTTGGGCAGCTTCAGCACCACCATGCGCACCGCCGCGTGGATGGAAGCGGCCACAGGATCGGTCCAGGGTCTATCCGCCAGCACGTCCTGTGCCGACCAGCCTGCCTTCGGGGTAAACGACGTTCAGCACCATCGAGGCGCGGTTTTGCTCGAGACCATGTGCCGCCTTCATCCAGGCCAGCCGTTCGCGATGCACGGTTTCCGGGCATGCGCGTGCGATCTCGGCCCAGTCGGCCAAGTCTCGCCCTGTCTCCCGCTCCAGCCCCTCGTTCACCGAGGCAAACCATCGGGCTTGGCGTTCCGTGAGTGATGCGGCGTGTGCTGTGTCCGGTGCGGTGCCAATATAGGCGATGCCGAATACCCTAAACAACCCGGGGCGCGGCCACAAAATGCAAAACGGGCGGCGCTTTCGGCGCCGGCCGTTCACAGACTATCCGCCCGAAGATGCAGACAAACCTAAAGCTCGGAAACGCTGCCGGCTTCCGGACCCTTGGCGCCTTGGCGCACAGAAACCCGCACCACCTGACCCTCATTCAACGTCCGCATCTGACCCAACGCCGACATGTGAACAAAAATGTCCTTGCCTCCATCCTGCGGCGCAATGAAACCAAAGCCCTTGGCCGGGTTGAACCATTTGACGGTGCCCGTGGTCTCGACCGTGGGGCCCGTTGGCGCCGCGCGCTCGGAACGTGGCAAGGCGGGTCCGCGCGGCGCACGTGAGGGGGCAGCCGTGCTGGCATCCACGCTCACCACCTCGGTGACCTGCGTGCCCTTCTGGCCAGGCCCGACGCGAACCTCCATCGTCGTCCCTTCGCTGACCGACTCATGCCCAGCCCGTTGCAGAACAGCGGAGTGTAGGAAGGCGTCACCAGACCCATCGCCCATCGCGACGAATCCAAAACCCTTCTCGGGGTTAAACCATTTTACGGTGGCTGGCAGTGCGGGGCCGAAGGCGGCCGCCGGTGCGCTCGGGCGCCTGGGGCCCGAATTCAAGGCGCCCCAATTGATATCGGGCCCTGAGGGTTGTTCGTCATCGAATCCACGACGGCGTGACTGGAAGGAGCGGCGTGCAGGTTGGGACATTCTCTCATTTCACGAATACTGCGCGGGATAACACATGTGGCCACGCGCGAACGGTTCATCATAACCCATCTGGGGCCGCCGCGATAGTGATACTTCTCGAAGAGCGCGAACATTTTGACATCGAATTGACAAAATTGAACAAAATCTGGATGCAACCGTATGCGGGACCTGTCCGTTCCCATGCCAACCCCCTGAACGGAGCAATGGAACGCCCATGCCTCACCAGCAAAACACGACCCCCATCGCCGGGCAAGTCACTAAACACATTTTCCGGCGCCAGGCCATGCTAGGCACCCTGGTCGCAGGCGCGGCCATCGCAGGCAGTGCCCATGCTCAAGAAATACGCACTGAAGCCCAGCCGCGCAGCCTAAACGGCGCTCCGGTGCCGGAACCCCCGGCCGACAAATCGGCTGGCCCCGTGCGGCCCGGCCGCGGGTCCCAGCTTGCCGGAAAGGTGGCCGTGGTGACCGGCGCTGCCCGCGGCATTGGCCGCGCCATCGCGGTGGAGATGGCCGCCAACGGCGCGGACGTAATCGCCATCGACATCGCGGGCCCGGTCAGCCCCGCTTCCAACGCCATACCCGCGACGCCTGCGGAACTCGCAGAAACCGTGCGCCAGATCGAGTCATTCGGCCGCAAGGGCGAGGCCATCCGCGCCGATATCCGCGATATCGCTGCTCTCCGCCAAGCGGCCGACCACATCGAAACCACCTACGGCAAGATCGACATCGTGGTGGCCGACGCCGCCATCCAACGCTGGGTGCCGCTGCTGGAGATGCAGGACTCCGACTGGCGTGACGTGATCGACAACAATTTGAATGGTACCGCAAACACCATCCGAGCCTTCGCGCCCAAGATGGTGGCCCGCAAAAAGGGGCGCATCATCGTACTCTCCTCCATGCAGGGCAAGCATGGAACCAAGGATGCCGCCAGCTACTCCGCCTCCAAATGGGGGATCATCGGCCTGATGAAGTCCGCAGCACTCGAGCTGGGCCAATACAACATTACGGTGAACGCCTTGATCCCCGGCCTCGTCGATACCGCCCTTACCCTTTACGAAAAGCGCCTAAGCGAAAGCATGGCGGAAACCGGCCGCAAACCCGACCCAGATCCCACCCCCCAGCAGGCCTGGGACGTGCGCGCGCCTACAGTCGCCCTCAAAATCGGCTGGCTGCAGCCCGACGACATCTCCCCCGCCGCCATCTTCCTGGCCTCCGACGCCGCCGCCATGGTCACCGGCGCCGAATATGAAGTGACCGGCGGCGACAGCGCGAAGGATATCTGAATACGAAGCGCTGACCACCCCTCCATCCCTCGGCGTGCGGCGAGGGGTGGAGACGGGCCTTCCGAATCGCGCATCACCTGCTATGAAAGCTGCCCGCCGGAAACAGGACGAAGCTATGGATCAGCACATCCCTCACGCCAGCCTCGATGAGCAGCCGGTGCGCTTCGACCTTCTCACCGAGAACCCGGTTTATAAGCCCTTCCGCTACCCTTGGGCCTACGAAGCTTGGCTCACCCAGCAGCGCGTCCACTGGCTGCCGGAGGAAGTGCCGCTCGCCGACGACGTGAAGGATTGGCATCGCAATCTCACCAGCGCCGAGCGCAACCTAGTCACCCAGATTTACCGCTTCTTCACGCATACCGATGTGGAGGTGAACAACTGCTACACGAAGCATTACAGCCAAGTGTTCACACCCACCGAAGTGCTGATGATGCACTCCGCTTTCTCGAACATCG
>Ga0116226_10000896_pt1 | contig 25977 bp, 5 predicted proteins | sample S1TSphfallax_FD_89692 | JGI IMG/M metagenome (GOLD analysis project Ga0116226, IMG submission 89692) | Host-associated microbial communities from peat moss isolated from Minnesota, USA - S1T2_Fa - Sphagnum fallax MG | ecosystem: Host-associated > Plants > Peat moss > Unclassified | place: USA... | reverse complement strand
TCACGGAAATCGAGCCCAGCGGCAGCGTGACCAGTGCGCCATTCGGCACCGAGCTCGCCGTCACATGCGGTGCCGTCGCCGGCGAAATCTGGTCCACGCTCGTGGTTTGCGCCACCAACAGCCGTCCGTCCGTCGTGGCCACGAGGGCTTCGCCCTGCGTGCCGCCCGCCGCCAGCTTCAATGCTTGACGCGTGGCGAGCGAGACCATCCACACCACGCTCTGATGCGGCGCGGACGCCCCGCCCTGCGGGATGGCTTGCTGGGTGAGTGAACTCGAGGCGAACAGCAGCCCCGCGAGCTTGGTGCCCGACTGCCCGAAGGCGATGTCGTCGATGCTGCCGGCCAGGGTGTATTCGAGCTGCGCCTGTCCCGCATCCGCCCCGCTCATCGGGAAGCTGACGATGCTGCTGGTGGGATTGGGCTCCGCGTTGGAAATCGTGGAACCGGTGCTGAGCACGCCCCACAGGCGTCCGTCGGTTCCGAAGGCGAGACTGGACACCTCGGCATTCGAGAAATGGCTCCAGGTACCGGCACCGGCACCGCTGCCGCCGCCACTGCTGCCACTGCCGCCGGCGGCAGCGCCACTGGCGTTGGGGTTGTACACTTCGATGCCGTTGCCGGACGACACGTAGATCAGCCCGCTGGCGGGGTCGATCGCGAGCGCCTGGGTCAGTGGTTCGCCGCCCGGGCCATTGATGGTTTGCAGGATCGCGCCGCTCGTGGGATCTACTTGCAGCAATTGGTCGCCGGTCGTGACCCAGAGTTGTCCCAGGCCGTCCACGGCCATGGAGAGCACCGGCGCATCCAAGGTGAACAGCGGCGTCGTGCTCTGCCCGCCGGTTTTCGGATACGCGAACACCTGGTTGCGATTGGCTCCGGCACTGACCAGGACGGTCTGATCCGGCAGTTCGACCATGGCCATGGCGCCGATATCGGCGGCGCCTTCGCCGTAGCCGCTGGCGAAGCTTTGCAGCGCCATGGGCGCCAGCACCGATTGCAGATCCGGCGGATCGAGGGTGCTCACGGGTCCCGGCAGGGCCTGCTCGGCCGCGGTGAACAAATCGTTCGACACGTAGGTGCGGTCTTGCGGCGCCGCCGGCGTTTGCGTCGTGGTCGACGACACCGAGGGGGTGACACCGAGGCTCGCGGCCACCTGTTGCGCCGTGCCGTCGCTCGGCAATACCGCATTGGTGATGCGGGCGGCTTCGTTGTTGCCGGCGTTGTCGGTGGCCGCTGCCAGGAATTGATAGGTGTGCCCGGCCTGGCCGGTGAACACCGCCCGGCCGCTGCCGCCGGTCACATGATCCTGCCAGATCAGGTAGTTGCCGCCGTCCTCGGCGACGTACACCGTCACGTACTTGACGCCGCTCAAATCGTCGCTCGCGTTCCAGCTGACGTTGTAGGTGGGGTTACCGTTCACATCCACGCCGCTCGCCGTCGCGGTGAGCGTGGTCTGCGGCGGGTTCGCATCCAGCGTGTAGCTGACCGGCGCGCTGCTGACCGGCGGGTCATTGTCAAAGGCGATGGTGGCGCCGGTGCTGAGGATGGCGCCGCTCTGCGCGGCGGGACTTGCTTGCGCGGTGTAGCTCACGTAGCCGGTTGGTGCGGCGGCGCCGGGATCGGTGGGATCGGCGGCGAGCAGGCCGAGCGTGGAACTGTTAAGAACCGCCCCGGTGTTCGGGTCGAGCGCCTGTAACAGCCAGGTGATGGTGCGCTGGCTGGGATCGACCGCCGCGCTCACCGACAGGATGAAGCCATCGCTCGCGGTGTAGTCGAACGTGCCCTGGAAGTCCGCGCGGCCCGCGGGGATCTGAATATCGAGATCGCCGATCTTGAGGTCGCCTAACTGAACCGAGGCCAGATTGAGATTCGGGTCGAGCTGGGTGACGATGCGAATCTGGCCGGAGGGCTCGTTGACCGGGTTCTGAAACGAAATCGTGTACGGCAACGCCTGCCCGGCCGGCACGTAGGAGACGCCGGTCGAGGTGGGCGTGACGTTCGGGCCCTGCACGGTAATAGGCGCCGAGGTGCCGGTCGCTGCGCTATTGGCCTGCTGGATGTATTGCAGCAAGTTGAGCGCGCCCGGACCGGTGGGCACGAAGCCCACGCCTTCGGGTCCGGTCTTCAAGACGCCGATGCGGCGTAGGTATTCCAACTGCGCGAGGTTACCGGAGAAGATGTTGAGATCGATGAACGAGTTCGGTGCCGTCGCATAGGGATTGGCGAACTCGGCCGCGGTGGGCGCGTCGGCCACCGGACTCGTCACCACATCACCGTCGTCGGTCAGGCGCGTCTCGGTGCTGCTCAAGGGGGCGACCGCGGTGGATGAGGGCACCTGGCCATACCACTGCTGCACTTGGGTGAAGAACCCGAGCACATTGGCCGTGGTGGTGTAGCTCTGTGTGCCCGATTGCAGCAGGATGCCGGTGGCGAGCATCGCGTTCAGGCTCAAGACCTGGGGCTCGCTACTGACCGGCGGCGCCTCGCCGTCCGGCAGCAACACGCCGCCGGCTTCGAGCGCGGCGAGCCAGCCCTGCTCCCACTGGCTCTGATTGGCGGCGAGCACCTGCAAGGAGATCGAAGCCGTAGGATCTTTCAAGATCGCGGTGCGCATTTGATCGGCGTAGGCGGTCTGTTCGGTGACGAATTGCGCCCGCGTCAGCGGCGTCGCGGTGGCGAACACGTTGAACGTGAACGACAGCGCCAGGACTTCGCTCTTCGTGAGATTGGATTGAGTGTCGGGGTCGGTGCCCAGGTATTGCGCCGTGAGTCCTGTTTGAATCTTGTCGAGGTCCTGTGGGCCATCGGCCAGCAGGCCCTCGGCGGCCCAAGTCGGGTGCAGCTCGTACAGCGCGGTGCGCAGCGCCGGGAAATCGCGCGCCACCCAGGCGGCGAGGCCGGGCCGGGTTTGCACGCTGAACGTCTGGTCGATCGTGCCACCGTCGGCGAGATTGAGGGCAAAACCCGGCGTGAGATTGAAGCCGTCGACGTTCTGCAGCGCGGGCAAGCCGGACCACGCGATGTTCGGCAGCGAGGCGCTGTCGGTCGGGCTCGCGCCATATTGCTGATCGTTGCCGCCGGTGGCGGTCGGCGCGCCGGGCGGCTGACCGGCGACGTTCGACGCGAACGTGAGATACGGGATGCCGAGCGCGTTCATCAAGGCGTCGCCCGCAGTGCCATACACCGTATCCGGCACGCCCAAATTGGTGGCGCCGACATTGAATTGCACGTAGGGCGTGTTGATGTTGGACAAGTTTTGCAAGGACACCGTGTACGTGGCGTTAGCGCCGGGTGTCACCTGGGACGGGCCGCCAATGCCGACAGTGACATCGGGTTGTATCGCTTGCGTGACCAGGTATTGGTCGGGCGCCGTGACGGTCGTGCCGTCCGGGTTGATGACCTCGACGTCGTACAGACCGTAGGGCACGTTGGAGAGGTCGAAGATGGCTTGGATATGGGTGGCGTCGAGCACCTGCCAGCTCTGCGGCTGCAACTGGAACACGCCGGGGCGCGATAGCTCCACTTGCGCGCCGGCGGCGAAGGCCGCGCCGTAAATATCCATCGTGACGTACTGATTTGCCGCCGTCGCGGCGCCGCCCGAGCTCGGTGTGATGCTCGTGATCGATAGCGGTAGCACGTTGGCGCTGATCGTGACCGGCGTGTTGGCAGGCGAGCTGTCCGATTTTATCAATACGTAGTAGGTGCCGGCTTGCGTCGAGGGAATGAGAGCCTGCTGGCTCGGCGATAAGGCCTGGGTGTAGGCGGCATCGTAGTTCGACGCGGTGGGGATGGCGCCGTACTTGACGTATACCTCGTTGTTGCCGGTGCTCGCCGTGGATGCGAGCGCGACGCGCAGCGTTTGTCCCGCCGCCACGGTGATCTTGTACACGAGACTCTGGCCGGTGGAGAGCGTGGTGGACAGCGGCGTGCCCAGCGTCAATAACGGTACGGTGACGTTGATCGCATTGCCCGCGGCGGTGGCGAGCGTGGGGTTGTTGTTTTGCCCCACGTTGTCGTAAATGTCGGGGCGCACGATGACGTGCCAGCTGCCTTCGGCCAGCGGGGGTAAGGTCGTCGTCAGGGTCCCGGTGTAGCTCGAGCCGGCGGTGAGCGGTCCGCTTTCCGATACCTTACCGACCAATACGGCGGCGGTGGACCACGTCGTGCTCTGTGACAAATAGACGGCGTCGGTCCAGTTACCCGCCGCGGCGTTGCTCGACGTATTGGTCACGGTGTAGCTCAAGCTCACCGGATCGCCCACCTGCGCGCTGGTCGGCGCGGCCACCGACTGCAAGACCAGATCGGCGGGTGGTGGAGCCTCGATCAACACGGCCGCCGAGGCGGCCAGGTTTTGCACCTGGGTAGCCGGCGTTTCGATAACGGCGGGTGTGGTCACGCCGAGCGCGTTGGCCGGATTCGTCACCACCCACACATAGTAGGTGCCGCTCAAGTTTTGCGGCGCCGTGAAGGTCTTGGTGTTGCTGTAGCTGCCGCCCGCGTCGAGTCCGCCGCCATGCGCCACGTAACCCAAGAAGGTGTCGTGATTCAAGTCGAGGTTGTGCGGATCCTGCGACAGATAGATCAGATCGTTCCAACTCGATTGATCGGCCGGCGTGCTGCCGCCGTCGTTGGCGACCGTGTAGTTGACGGTGAAATCCTGGCCGGCGGTGACGCTGACCGCGGTCGGCGAGGTGCTGGCGGCGGCGCTGTCGCCGGGGATGACCCCGATGGTCGCCACCTTGAGCAGGGGCGGCGTCACGGCGGCAATCGGCAATGCGATGCTCGCGACGTTGGTGCCTTCGTTCTGGAACGCCTGCACCGGGCCCATGCCGGTCGGATCGTACTGGTACAGATCATCGAGGCCCGTGCGGATATCACTGGGCGGCGAGGTGCCGCCGCTGTAGTCACTCAAGGTCAAATCGGTGCTGGCCTTGACGATGATGTGGTAGTTCCCGGAGATCGAGGTCGGCAGCGTGACCACCGCGGAATTGGTGTAGCTCTGGCCCGGCTGCAAATAGGACGGATTGCCCGCGGCGTCGGTAAAGGAGATCGACTGTCCGCCGAACACGAAGCCGTTCGCATCGGGCGTGCGCACCAGCGCATAGTCGGCGAGACTGATCGAGGTGCCATTCGACAAATACACGCCGTCGTGCCAGGAGCTGACGCGGGTGGCGCGGTTGCCGGTGTTGGTGACGGTCCAGGTGACCGTGACCGGTTCGCCGGCGGACGGATTCGGGTCGGAGACGGTGATGTTGCCCACCGTCAGCGCGGCTTCCTTGTAGGTGATGTCGATCGTACCCTGACCCACATTGTTGTTGGTCAGCGTGCCTTCGTAGACCTTGCTCTGGAAGTCCGTGACCGCCTGTGCATTGTTGTTCCCCGTCAGTTCCTGGGACGCGACGCCAACGTCCTGCTGTGGATTGGTGGGATCATTGTTGGTCAGCACATAGAGGTAATACGGACCGCTGCTGCCGGCCGGCGGCGTGATCGCCGCGGTGTTGGTATAGCTCTGCCCTGCCCCGAGGCCGTTCGTGTTGTCGTGCACGACCGAGGCGAGCAGCGTCACTTGGCTCGCGTTGAAGGTCGGTTCGGCGCTGAAGTAAATATTGTCCACCCAACTCTTGGTGCCGCTCCAGACGGCGGCGCCGGCATTGGTCACGGTGTAGGTGACCGTGGTCGGCTCGCCGGAATCGTGCTCGGCGGCGGGGACGCTGACCGAGGTCACTTGCAGATCGGCCGGCGCGGCGGTCACCTGTGACGCGGTCGACAGGGTGTCATTGGTGTAATTCGACTCGGCAAGCGACGACTCGTAGTAATCGCCGACATTCGCATTGGCCACGACGACGAGGTATTGGCCGGTGACCGACGGGGCCAACTGCACGGTGTCCGACACGGTATACGTTTGATTGAGGCCGAGCGTCGGGCTCTCGTTGTACTGGCCGATCAACCACCTCGTCGTCGCCTTGGTCGGATCGGGGTTGTTGGTCAGGTACACATCGTCGGTCCACGCCCCGGACGCGGTATTGCCCTGGTTCTGCACCGTGTAGCTGAAGCTATAGCTGCCACCCGCACTCGCCCGCGGCGGCGCCGTGATCTGGGTCACCGCGAGATCGGGCAGCACGGCGCCGATCACGCTGATCGGCGTCGCCTTGAAGTTGTCGCTGGCGGGCGTGGTGGGCGCGTCGGGGTTCACGTTGCTGGCGAGTTCGGTCTGCGCGATCGTGCCGGTCGGATTGGTCCAGACGGTGAGGTAGTACTGCCCGGACGCCACATTGGACGGCAGCGTCACCTGCAGGCTGCCGTTATAGCCTTGGCCTGGGTTGAGCACGCCGGTATGCGTGGTGGAGCCCAGTAGGATGTCACCGGCTGCCGGTTGCGGTTGGCCTTTACTGGTGGCGAGCCAGACGGTGTCGGTCCAGGATTCATTGGTGCTGCCGTCGGCGGCGCGGGTCGCGGCGGAACCTTGGTTCGTGACCGTGTAGTTCACGTTGATGGTCGAGCCATACGTCGCCTGGCTCGGTGCGACCACGTTGCTCGTGACGAGATCGGCGAAGGGCGCGCCGTCGACTTGCAACGGCTCGATCGCTACGCTGGCATTGTTGGAGCCGATGCCGTTCGGCCATTCGTCGATCGCGCCGTTGGCATTGGCCTCGACGATCACGTAAACAGTGCCGCTATAGCGAAGCGGGACGGTGAAGGACGGCGACTGGCTGGTGTAGCTCTGGCCGGTGGCGAGCGCGGAACCGTTCTGGACGCTGGCGACCAGCACGGAGTTGGCGTCGAGTTGGCCGTTGAGCGATAGATAGACGTTGTCGGTCCACTGTCCGGCGGCCACCGCCGGACCGCTATTGGTGACGGTGTAACTGACCGACATGGCATTCCCGGCCGTCACTTCAGTGGGAACGCTCAGGTCGCCGGCGACCAGCAAAGGACGCGGAGTCGCGGTGATCTCGGTGACCGTGGACGCCTCGGTGACGTCGTTGTTGGCGGCGGCGCCGTACTCGTAGACGGCCTGGTTGCTGTTGGTGGTCACCTGCACCACGTAGCTGCCGGCAATGTGCTTCGGGATCGTGACTTGCTGGCTGCGGGTGTAGGTGACGCCAGGCGCGAGGTCCTGGTTGTAGGTGAACGTGCCGAGCAAAATCGCCGCGCCGCTGCCGGAGGTGGGCACGAGGTCGATGGTGTCGATCCAGGGACCCGTGGCGGTGGCGGCGCCTTGGTTCTTCACGGTCCAACTGAGATTCATCGTGCCGCTCTCGTCCGCACTCGTGGGGGCGACGATCGATTGCACGACGAGGTCCGGCGATGGCGACAAGCTGACGGGAAGCGCGAGGCCGGTGGCGATGGCATCGGTGGTGTGGGTGAACTCGAACGGGGTGCCGGCGGCGGCGGCTTGAACGTTGACGTAGAACGTGCCCTCAATCCCTTGCGGCAGCGTGGTCGTCAAGGCGCCGGTATAGGCATCGCCGACCGCCAGTTGTCCGATGTGGCTGACGCTGCCCAATTGATACACCGTGCCCGTGCCATCGGCATTGGAGCTGAGCCACACCTGGTCGTCCCAGTTGGAGGTGCTGGTGACGCCCTGCCCCCGATTGGCGACCGACCACTCGATGGTGATCGGCCCGCCGCTCACCGCGGGACTCGTGGCCGTGACGGCCGACGTGGCGAGGTCCGCGTACAACTCGGGCAGCACGGTCAACGGCTGGCTCACGACGTTGCCGGCCGTCTGGCCGTCCTGCCACACCGTGTTGCCGGTGTTGGTGACGACGAACAGCGTGCCCGAGGAGCTGAAGCCGAGCGGGAACTGTGCACTGAAGCTGCCGTCGTAGCTGGCGCCGACGGCCAGGCCACCCGTGTGAGTATTGCTGGCGAGGATGAGGTTGTCGCCCGCGCCGAGCACGCCGCTTGCGGAATAGACCAGCTCATCGGTCCAGGAGGTCGTGCTGCCGACCCCGTCGCCGTTGTTGGTGACGGTGTAGCTCACGTCGATGTTGGCCGGGTTTCTGACGATTTGCGTCGGGGCCTGAACATTGCTGACGTTGAGCACTTCGTAGCTGTCCTGGGCGATTTGCACGGGCAGCACGGCGGTATCGTTGGCCACCGAACCGTCTTCGTCGACGGTGTTGGCCGAATTGCTGACCACGATCAGCTGATAGGCGCCCGAATCGGCGACCGGTATTTGAAACGTGAGCTGGCCGGCGACCGAGGCGCCTGCCGCGAGACCCGTGCGGCTCACCTGCCCCAACGCGATGGATTGCGCATCGACTGCGCCGTTTTGCGACAAATACACCGAATCGGTGAAGGCCCCGGCGTCCGCCGCCCCTAAGTTGCGGGTCATCCAATTCAACGTGACCGTGCCACTGCCTTGCAGCGTGCCCGAGGTCACCAACGTATCGACGGCAAGATCGGGGCTGATGACGGCGATCGGTGTACTGCCGGAATCGTTGACGGTGTTCGATTCCGTGATGTAGCCGCCCGCATTGGCCGTGACCCGCAACCCCCAAGCGCCGGTCGGTACGTTCGGCACCGTGACGGTCACCTGGTTGGTGAAAGAGCTGTCGGGTGCGAGTTGGCGCGACGCGGCGGGCTGGCCCAGATTGATGACGTCGGTCGGGTCGGCCGCGTTCACCAACTGCACGCTCTCGGCCATGTAGCCGTCGGCCGCGGCATTGCCGGAGTTGCTGATCGTGTAGCCGATCTGCACGCTGCCGCCAACCGTCCAATGAGTGGGCGCGGTGATATTGCCGACGACCAGGTCAGGCAGCGGTTGCGGCAGCACGGTGGTCTGCGTCGTCGCGGCGACCACGTTGTCGGCCTGATGACCGAGTTCGAACGTGTTGCCGAAGGCGTCGACCTTGACGATGACGTAGTACGCACCCGTCGCCATGTTCGGGACCGTGAAGTTGTTGAGCGCAGCTCCATAGCTGGCGCCAATCGCCACGGTGCCCACGTGCGTGACGGAACCGAGCAGAATGGCGGTGCTGCCCAGGGTCTGCGTGGGCGACAGATAGACTTGATCGACCCAGTTGGAGACATCGGACGGCATCGTGCCATCGTTGGTCACGGTCCAGGCGATGCTGCCGGCGCCGGCGATGTTGAGCTGCGCCGGCACCTGCGTCAGGGTCGGCTCGAGGTCGGTATAGGTCTGCACGACGTTGATCGGGCCGGAGACGCTGGTGCTGTCGGCGCGCGTGTCGGGTTCGGCGACGGTTTGGTTCGCATCGCTGATGAGGGCGATCTTGTAGGCACCCGAGAGGCGGCTCGGGATCTGCACGCTGACCGTCTGGGTATAGCTCGCGCCGCTGGCGAGCGGATTGGCGCGAGTGTAATTGCCGAGGGTGATGTCCCCGCTGCTGCCGGTGGCGCCCACCGGCAGCAACACCAATCGGTCGACCCACGGGCCGGTGGCCGCTGCGGCGCCGGTGTTCGACACGGTCCAGCTGATCGTGGTGGTGTCACCGGAACTCACCGACGACGGTACGAGCAGGTTGACGACTTTGAGATCGGGATAGGCGTGTTCGGTCGAGACGAAGCTGGCGGTCGCCGTGGCCGGCGTCTGCAACGGGTTGCCGGCCGCATCCACCTCGAACACGCTGGTGGCGCCGCTGGTCTGACTGTCGGCGGCCACCGTGATCAAGAACTTGCCGGTGCCGGCGAGACCGGCCGGCAAGGTCAACTGCGCCGAACGCTGGATCGACGCACCTGACCCGAGCGCGCTGCCACTGGTGGCCGCGAACGCCACCGCCGTGTCCAAGACGATGGCACCGGCCGAGCCATCGGCGTTGATCGCACGCACGGTGAGGCGATCCTGGTAACCCGCGGGCACCGCGACGTTGCCCTGATTGACATCGGTCCACACGACCGTGAGCGGCTCGCCGTCCTCCGGATTGCTTTGCAGCAGGCCGACCTGCCGCGCGACGATGCTCGGACCGACGACGAGTTGCTGGCTCTCGGTATCATCGCCGCTGATCGGTCCTTGAGCGTTGTATTCGGCCACTTGATGGGTCGAATCGACCGTCACGATCAACTTGAAGGTGCCGATGCCGTTCAAACCCGCGGGCCAGGTCAAGCTCGCCGCGCGCGCTGCCTGCCCACCGGCGGCAATATTCTGCGCGGTGAAATTCTGGCTCAGGTCGGCGACCACCGCGCCGGTGACGGTGTTGATCAACTGCAGGCGCTCGGTCCAGCTGCCCTGCGCGGGACCGGTCCCGACGTTGACCGCGTTCCAGCTCACCGTCACGGTATCGCCGGCTTGCCAGTTCGCGGCAGGCGACGCGCTGAGCCCCGTGACCTGTAAATCGGGCGACGGGCTCAAGGCACTGGTGAAGGTGGCCGTCGCGATATTATTGTTCAAGGCCGCGCCCGATTCGTGCTGTGCATTGTCAGCATCGGTCTCGACCAGGACTTCGAGATCGCCCGAGCCGGTGCCGTTCGGCAATTGCAAGACGATGCTGCGCGCCGCCGATTGGCCGGCTTGAATCGGTCCGTTGCCGGCCGTCGCCTCGACATACGGAACGTCGGCTTGCAGCACGATGGCGCCGGTGTCGGCGTTGCGCACGATCACGCGCTCGTCGAAATTGCCGTTCGTGGCCTGGGTGCCGATGTTCTGTGTGCTCCAGTTCACCTGGATCGCGGCACCGGATTGGATCGAGGCGCCGGCAACGGCCGGCGCGATCGTGACGTTGCTTACGGTCAGGTCGACCGGGGACACGGCATTGGTCAAATCGATCGTGATCGGAGCTTGCGGCGGGTTGATGTAAGCGGTCAGCGTGTAGGGCAGCGGCTGGTCGCTGGAATTCTCATCAACCAGCGTCAGCGTGTAGTTGCCCGAGGCGGTGGCGACGAACTGCGTGTCGTTCAATTGGTTCAAACTACCGGATGCAACGATCCTGCCACTCGGGTCGGCGATCGCGTACGACGCCGTGTAGTTATAGCCGTAAGTCCCGGTGCTGTAGTTGTATTGATAGGTCTGCGGCGGCACGTTGGGGATGCTGAAGAAGAGGTTACCGCCCGCTTGTGCGGCCACACGGTAGCTCTGCGCCTGGCCGGTCGGCGGCAATTGGCCTTGCACGGCTTGCGCATTGGTCAGGGACGCGAGCGTCGAGGTGTCCTGGATCCTGAAGGAGAACGCAGCGGTGTCGCTGCTGCTGGTGCTCACCGTGACGGTGTACTGACCGGGTTCGAGCGTCACGAATGCCGGGCTGTTGGACGATGACTGGTAGGAGTATTGATACGCGAGGACGCCGCTCGATCCCGGTCCGGTCAGTCGATAGTTGATTGAGCTGCCGTCACTGGGACCGCCGATGAGGGCGTTGAACAACACGTCCGTCGTTTGCGCGACACTGAAGCTGTAGGTCTCGGTGTTGGCTGCCGCGCTCAAGGTGCCGCTGACGGTCTGACCCAGGGCGATCGGGTTGACCGTGGGAGTTCCCTGCGAGATCTCGACCGACACGCTACCGCTCGCGTCCGCCGCGTACGATCCCGAGAACAACAGATACAGCGGGCCGGACGCGGCGACCGTCAGCGGCTGGCCCGCGCTGCCGGCGCTACCGGTCTGCAAGACTTGGCCGTATTGATTGACCAGTTGCCAGGAGCGCTGCGTGTAGTCGCCGGTCCCGCCCGATGGATTGACGGTGACAACGTCGCCCGCGCTCGCATCGATGGCATAGCCCACCGTCGCATAGGCAGGCAGCGCGGCGCTGACCGTTTGGCCGTATTGGATGACCGGCAATCCGCCGCCGTCCAACGGCAGCATCTTAAAGTCGTAGCTGCTGCCCACGTAACTCTGCTGCAGCGTGATGGTGTAGGTGCCCGCCGCGAGATAGGCCGGATGCTCGTATCCGGCCGCCACCGTGACCCCGTTTTGATCGGTGATCGTGGCGGTTTGATAGTAGTAGCCATACACGTCCGGCGGACTATTGCGATCGAGCATCCACAACCCGGGCTGGGTCAGCTGGAACTGGAAGGTTTGCGTGCTGCCGGCGCCGATGGCGCCGGCCGCGCTGAAGGTCGACGCGACCGGTTGAGTCGCTGCGCTGGTCCCGACCGTGGCGGTCAGATCGAAACCGTTGGTCGTGCTGCCCGCGAGCGGATTGCTGGTGACGCGCAGCAGGTAGGTTCCCGCCTGGGTGAGCGTGGCATTGAAAGGTCCCGTCGAGGGATCCCAGGTGGCGATCGTATAACCGCCCGGCGCGAGGATTTGTACCGTGCCGGAGCCGGACCAGGTTTGCGCCGCCAAGTTGAGCGCATCCCCGGCTTGGGCATCGAGGGTCCACAGCGACAGCGCGGCGGCGCTGTCGGGCGACTGCAGCGTCTGCGCAACGCCACCCTGGCGGGCGATCTGCTGGGCCGCGGGGACTTGATCCGCGCTGAACTGCGTGATGCCGCCGTCGGCGCTGTCGGCGTTCGCATCGATGCGGATGAAGTACTGGCCGGCGGCAAGATGCACATCCCAGGTGCCGCCCGGTGCGTTGGCGCCAAACCCGGAGTTGCTCGCGATCACGGTACCGTTCGGCGCGACGATGTCGTATTCCACGCTCGGCGACGGCGCGGTAATGCCTTGCAATTCGAGCCATCCAGCCTGTGCTTGCGTGAAGCCATAGGCGAGCTGATCCTGACGCGTCCCGAGCGTGGCCGAGATCGGGGTGCCGAACGCCAGCGAGCTCGATGCGACCACCGGTTGCTTCAATGTCGCGCTGAACGCGATCGGCGTCGCGGTGGTGTTGTTTTGCCGCACCAGCAGGTACACGGGACCGACGGCCGGCGCGGTAAAGGCCACCGACTGGCCATCGTAGGTGCCGGTGGCACTGGCGAGCGTGCGTCCCGCGACATCGACCAGACTGTAGGTCAGGGAGTCGCCATAGTCCGTCGTGGACGGTACCGTGAAGTCGAGGTTGTACGCGGTGCCGGGCGTCGTTTCGAATTGGTAAACCCCGACCGCACCCTGCGCCGGCGCGGTGCCGGTCGGCGTACCGCCGGCCCCGTCGTCGATGGCGCTGGCCAGCATATCCGCCACGCTGAAAGCATAACTCGGCATGCTCGACCCAGTCGCCGACACGTTGAACGCATACGTGCCCGGATCGAGGCGCAGTACGGAATACTGTCCGGTACTGCCGGAATTGAAACTGAGCAGCGTGCCGCCGGAACCGGTCAGCGTGACGTTCGCGCTGCCGCCCTGCGGCGTTACCAGAACGGTGGTGGCCTGCGTGAGCGTAAACGAATATTGATCCGTGTCGCCGGGTCCCGGGAGCGTCGCGCTGACCTGAGTGCCGAGTTGGATCGGCGTCACGGAATTCGTGACCGGGGTGACGGTCAGCGTGCTGGTGTCGGGCGCCTCATCGCTGCTAGTGCCGACCAGGTAGAGCACATACGTGCCGTCGGCCGGCAAGGTCACATTGCTCGACTCGTCATACGTGTAGATCGCATCGCCCGAGGCGACAGTTTGTCCGGTCGGTCCCAATAAAACCCAGGTTTGAACCGGGGAATTGCCGCTGACCCAGCGCGCATCGACGTGCAGCTCCTGGCCCGCGGTGCCGTTGAACTGAAACGCGCTCGCCTGGTTGCCTTGCGCCAGGCTGACCGCATTCGGTGTCCCCAACGTCAGCGTGGGCAGCGCGGCCACCGGGGAAGTCGCGAGGGTGAAACTGCCGGGAGATGATTGCGTGGGCGAGATTTGCAGCGAGTAGGTTCCCGCCGCCAGTTCGTAGATGCTGGGCGAGAGGGCATAGCCGCTGGCGTTGAAGATCGTGGCGGGTTGATCCGTACGCTGCAAGGTCGCGGCATACTCACCGCCGCCACCGATGTCGAACCAAACGGCAGTGGCTTGCGTGAGCGTGAATTGGTAGTTCGAGCTGTCGACGGTTTGATCGAGGGTCCCGCTCACCGTGCTGCCGAGCGTGTAGGCCACGTTCGTCGATTGGCCTTGCACCAGGTTGAAGGTCGTCGCGCCCGAGCCTAACGGCGAGCCGTACTGCAAAGCGAACAATTGGATGGTGACCGGGCCGCTTTGCGCTGCCGTGAAAGCGATTCCAGACGTCGTGCCATAGTAACCGCTCGAGGCAATGCCTTGCGCAAGCAGGGTTCCGGTCGAGTCGGTTACGCGGTATTGGATGCCGGCACCGTAGCCTAGGGCCGGAACCGGCGTGAGTACATAGGCGACACCGGCCTGCGCTGCCACCTGGATTTGTTGATCCGGCTGGCCATTGGTCCAATTGACCGTCGCGGTTCCGCCCGGCGCCAGCGGCGTGAGGGTCGACAGCGCGGTGGCGGTGAAACTGAACGGGATTTGCGGATTGTAATAAAAATAGTAGTAAGGAGCGCTCACGGTGACCGTGTAGGTGCCGGCCGCCAGCGCATAGCTCTCAGCGCCGCCTGGGTTGCTCAACGCGCTGACGCTGCTGCCGAACGCATCGACGAGCTGATAGGACACATTGCCACTGCCGGTGGCGAGCGTGATCTGTTCCGGTCCCGTGGTCGTGAACGTATAGCTCGCGGTCTCCGCCGAGGGCGATAGCGTGCCCTGCTGCGTCTGGCCGAACTGCAGGGGCACGGGCGCGGTGGAGGTTTGCGACAGATTGAAAGCGAGCGTCGCGCTGCCGGTCGATGCCGCCGCCGGCCGCGACACCACCAACAGATAGGTGCCGCTATACGCGATATTGGGCAGCGGATAAAAGCTGCTTTGCGAGGGGTCACCCGAGGCCACCAGCCTGCCCGAAGGATCGTACAACTGGTAGGTCAAGCCGGGGCTTGCGCCGGACAACCCGGCGAACGAGGTCGTCAGCGACGCATCCAGCGTGACGTTGAAGAGCGCGTATTGCTGGCCGGCACTCAAAGTTTGCGAAACCGCTGTTCCCGGGGTGATCGACGTCGCCTGTGTTTGATCGGCCACCTCGAATTGCACGGGGCCGGTACCGTTGAACATCTTCAGTTGGTAACTGCCGGCCACGAGAAAATGCACCGCCGTGCCGCCCACCGTCCCATTGACGACGCCGTCCGGCCCGGTCAACTGGTAGCTTTGGTAATTGCCCGATTGCCAGTCGATCGCCACCAAACCGTCGCTCGCGACATCGAAGCTGTAGTAAGCGGCCGGCACCGTCCAGTCGACTTCGCTGCCGAGTGGCACCACCGGCAAGGGGGTGGCCGCCTGGCCCGCCGCTGCGGTCAGCGACAAGCTGGCGTCGGCGCCGGTGTCGTCGATGCGTTGCACGAGAACGGTGACCGGTCCCGTGTAAGCCGTCGTGAAACTGCCACCGGTCGAGTTCGGGGCAATGACCAACTGGCCCGCCGCGTCGTAGGCGGATATCTCGTAATCGCTGTTCGTCGCTGTGCTCGAGATCGCGGCGGAGATCGTATCGCCGGCCTGGACGTCGAGGCTGTACCAGCGTTGCTGGCCGACCGACATGGCACTCAAGTCAGGTGCCGGCGCCGTGTCGAGCGAGACGGCCGAGGCCAGCGGCGTGAGCGCCAGGGTGGCTGACCCGAAGATATTGGCCTGGTTGTTCAAGGTCAGCGTGTAATGACCGGCGGCCAGGAAAAAAACCGCATTCTGTCCCATGAGCTGGGAGAGGTTCGAAAAGTTGGCCACGGTGGAGAGCGGGCCGGTCAGCGTGCCGGCGATCTCGGGATCGGCCGATAGGGTTTGGAATGACCAAAGTCCGCTTTGCGTCAGATCGAAGCTCTGGGTGGCGGTCTGGTTGCCGGCCGTGAAGGTGGTGTTGAGCGACGAGACGGCATCGTTCGGCAGCGTGCCTGCGTCGATCGCGAGCGGTGCCGCGGGCGGCACGGCGGGCAGCACGGCGGCAGTAAAGTTGACCGTCGCGGCCGTCGCCGCACTGTTGCTGATCGCGAGAATATACGTGCCGGCGCTCGCGGTGATGAACGCTCCGGCTTGGTTGATGTCACCGTTGAACACGTCGTTGCCGTTGATCGTGTACAACGCATAGCTGCCGCTCGTGGTGGCGGCACCGGGTGTCCACGTCAATTCGTCCCCGGCAGCGAGATTTACGCTGTAGTAGGTCGGCGCAGCATTGGCCGCCACCTCGACCGATTGGCTGGTGTTGGCGGGCAACGCACTAATCGTCGTCGGCGGCACGGCATCGGTGCGCTGCGGCGTCACGGTGATGTCGGCGGTCGCCGTGGCGCTGGGGTTCGTCAGTACGAACGTAACCGGACCGGTCGCGTAATCTTGCGTGTAGGGCGCAGAGGAGCCGAGCGTGTTGCCGTACGGGTCGTAGGCCGTGATCTCGCCGGCGAACGGTGTGCTGCCAAAATCGAGTGTGAACTGGCTCAACGGGTTCGATGCCACTTGGATGGCCACCGATTGGCCGGCGGCGATTTGCCCGAGATCGAGCGGCTCGCCCGCGGTTGCCACGGTCGGCGTGATCGCCGTCAGCGTGAAAGGCTGATCGCCGGATGCAAAATAGGGGTAGAAATCACCGAGCGCGATGTCGTAGGTGCCGGCCGCGAGATACACGGCCTGGGGGAAGGCGTTGTAATTGCCCTGCCCTGCCGTTGTGTTCGAGACGGCATTGATCACCGACCAGGTGGGCGAAGGGTAATAATAAGGCGCATCGTAGCTGCCGCCACCGCTCAGCAACCAAAAACCCGCTTGCGTGATGACGAACTGCGCGCTTTGGGTGGCTCCGGCGGTCGTCGGAATCGTGATCGTGTTGGCTTGGGTCGCAGGGAGCACGGCCGGCGCCGCGGGTGGCGTCAGCGTCGCGGTGAAATTGGCGGTCGTGGCCGTGCTCGCCCCGTCGAAAATTTTGAGGATGTAGGTGCCGGACGCGGCGGCGGTGAAGCTGCCGGCCCCGCCGATGCTACCCTCGTCGACGGGATTGCCATTGGGGTCGTACAGCACATAGGCGCCGCTGCCGTCCGTCGTGCCCGCCGTGCCGGGAGTCCAAGCGAAGGTCTCGCCGGCCGTCAGCGCGACGCTGTAATAGCTGCCCACCCCGTTGGCAGCGAGCGGCACGGATTGGGCGGCATCGACGCCGAGCTCACTCACGGCGGCCGAGTTCGTCAAAAGGATGCTGCCGGCGGCCGCCTGATTCAGCTTCACCACGAAAACATACGTGCCCGGTTGCAAGGCGAAGTCAGATACGCCAGCGCTCGACACCACGTTACCGCTGCTGTCGTAGATCGTCGTCGTGACCCCGGCGCCGCTGGCGGAGTCCATGAAAAACGTGGCCGGCTCACTGACGGTCACGCGGTAGGCGTATTCCTGAGCACCGTTCTGCACGGTCCACGCGCCGGGCGTCAGCGTCGGCAACGTCGGCGGGGAGTCGATGCTGAAGTTGGCGGCAGCCGTCTGCGATGTCGCGTTCGGGTCGCGGTAGACGATCAGGTAGCAGGTTTGGTTTTGCGCAACGGTCCAATACGGGCCGCTCGCGGCCGACGGATCGCCGGCGTCGAGTGGGTGGCCATGGGCATCGTAGATCCCGTAGCCCAAGCCGCTCGCCGTGTTCGCGAGGCCGTCCAGGCGATACAGTTGTCCCGCCTGAGCATTGATCTTGAAGAGCTCCACCGACTGACCCGCAGCCAATGTCGTGTCCACGGTTTGCGCTGGAGTAATCTCGGTACCGCTACTGCCGGTATAAACCGTGAACGGGAAATCAGTCTCTGAATCATAGAACTGCAATTGATAGTGGCCGGCTGGCACCCAGCCGAGCACGGCGGGCGCGGGAACGCCTTGCGGCGAGGACGCCGGTAGCTCGGTGAATTGCGAACCCAGCGGCCCGGACAAGCTGACGTCGTCGTAGCTGGTCGAAGACGACTGTACGAAGACCACGTCGTCCTGCGGTAGATTCAAGGCATACAGGGGTGAGACGGGTCCGGAGGCACCGGGATCGGCGACCAGCTGATTGAGCGTGATCGGCGTGCTGGTCACGGCCGGTGGCTGGGCGGCCAGTGTGCGTGTCACGGTCAACGTGGCGCCGGCGCTCTCGTCCGCGGTTCGCGTGACCAGCAGATAGACCGCACCCCTTGCCTGCGATTGCAGAAATTGCGGGTTGGATGCGCTACCCGAATAGAGTAGTTGGCCGTAGGCGTCGAACGCCGTGACGGCGAATTCCTCGCCTTGCGGCGCGCCGTCGGTATCGGCCAGCGTGGCCGAGAAGGAATCGCCCGGTGTGGCATCCAGACTGTAGAGCACGGAGCTGCCTGCGGCCAAGGCAGGCAGCACGGCGGGCGCAGCGCTGGCGAGGGCCGTCGCCGTGGCGAACGGCGTCGCCTGCAGGTCGAACGCGCCGCTAGCCGCACCGCTGGTGACTTTAAGCTGATAGGCGCCCGCCGTGAGGTAGGCGCCGACGCCGCCTTGCGTCTGCGTGGCCGACAGCGACGTCGAGGTCACCACCGTACCGGTGGGTCCGATCAGCGTCCAGTTCGCTCCGGCCAACGCGCTCGGCACGGTGAAGAGCCAGGTTCCCGACTGCGTGACATTGAAATCCGTGGTCACCGTCTGCCCGGACCCGGTCGCGGTACCGGGCAGGTCGGTGAGCGCGCTGTTCGACAACGCACCGCCCGTGACGACTTGATCGTTCCACGTGCTGACCGCGAGCGCGCCCTGCAACGGCGCGGTGTCCTCGAGGCTGCCGCCGGTCCACAAGAAATAATTCCCGGCTTGCGGCAGGGCCAGAGTGGCGAAAGCTCCATCACCGAGCGTACCGCTGCCGACGACGCGGCCGTTGGCGCTGGTGACCTGCCAGGTCGCGCTGTCTCCCCCGCTGATGCTGGCCGACAGACTCAGATGGGTGGCCGTGGCGACATTGAGCTGATAGACCGCACCGGAGATACTGGAACCAGCCTGCAGTCCAAGGCTCTGGCCGCTTTGAATTTCGGTGGCAGCGGACGAGTTCAGCAATTGGAAATCGAGGCTACCGGTCGACACGCCGGAATTCGCGACCTGCAAGGTGTAGGAACCGCTGGCAACCGCCACCGGGGACACGGTGGCTTGATCGCTCGAGGTATAGCCCGAGGCAACTTGCTGGCCCGCGGCATTGCGCAGAGTCCAGTACGCATTCACGCCCGACGACAAGGCATCGAATTTCAACCAACCCGCAGCGGCGACATTGACGGTGTAGTTGGCCACCGACCCGGGCGTGAAGGCCGCCTGGACCGGCTGCCCGACACCGAGCGCGGTGGTGGTCGGCGTGCTTTGGAACATCGTGAATGCATAAGGATCGTTGCTCGATGCCGTGTCCCCGCTGGCATCGGCTTGGCCTTCGATGCTGAGGTAATAAGTCCCCGTGGCCGCAGCGGTGATCGGCGCGCTGGGATAAGAGGAGTAACCGCTCGATATGGGCTCGGCATTCGGGCCGAACAGGCGCCAAGTCCAGCTCGGCTCGCCGCTAACCGGTTGCAGCAACAGCTGATCGGCCTGGTTCGCCGAGAATGCGTACAACGCGGTCTGCGTCCCGGGCGCGAGCACGCCGCTCGCCACGGTATTGGTCGAGAGCTGCGCGGCGGCGGCGTCGCCGAGGATGCGAAAATCGTAATTGCCCGTCGCGCCCTGGTTGCTGCCGACGTTGAGCTGATAGGTACCGCTATCGAGGTTCACGAACGGATTGCCAACGGCCGTCACGTCCTGACTGGCGAAGACGGTTTGGTTGCCGTCCTCGAGATTCCATTGAATCTGACTGCCCGCGAGCCCGTCGAAGAAGAATTTCGACTGACTGCTGAGCGTGAACTCGTAGCTCGTCTGTTGGCCGGGCTGCAACAGCGTGCCCTGAATTTCGGTGACCCCGGGGAGTGTCTCGTCGGGGTAGCCCTGCACCACCCGCGTGCCGGTGGCGGTTCCGCTGCCGTCGTAGCTGACGAGCGTGCGGCTGTCGTCGATGCTCTGCAAGCCGTTGGTGAGTTGCTCGAGTGTGCCGATCGCCCATACCGCCGGCGCGGCCACTTGGGCATAGATCCGTGTTTCGGTCAGCTCATCGGCGCCGTCGTAGAAATACTGCGTCACGTGGCCGGTGGGGTCCAAGGTGCCGAGCAGATTGCCGTCGCCGTCGTAAAAGTTGCGGGTGACCTGATCCGCCCCGGGACTGGGCGCGAGCAACAGCGCAATCTCGTTCGCGGTCGGAGCGCTGCCCAACGTGCTCGTGTCGATGGGGTTGGCATACGCGATCGTTTCGAGCACATGGCCGGCCGCGTCGTACTCGGTCTGCGTTACAGCGCCCGTCGCGCCGATGCGATAAATCGCCCGTCCGGCGCTGTCGTTGACCTGCCAGGTGATTTGGTCCGCGGCCGCGGCGGCTGGACGAATGGCGGGGAGCCCGACGCCGGTGGGGTTGCCGTGGTCGTCGATCAGCAGCGAGGTATCGACCGGGGTCGAATAGACGATGGTTTCGGTTATGTTGCCCGCGGCATCCCGGACGTATTCGGTGAGTTGGCCGAGAGTGTCGACGCTGCCGATCTTGTCGCCGTCAGCGTCATAGAAGGTCCAGGCCGTTCCGGCCGGACTGGTGACCGATACCAACCGGCCCGCGGCATCGTAGACGCTGGTCGTTGCGGTGCCGCCGCTGGTGACGACGATGGCGTTACCCGCCGCGTCGTATTGGGTCGTCGTGGCGCCGTTTTGGCTGTCGAGCAGCGATGTCACCCGGCCGAGGCCGTCATAGGTATACGACACTTGCTCGCCGCTGGGAGCGAGTTTGCTCAACAGCCGACCGGCCTGGTCATAGACGTAGGTCGTCGTGGCGCTGTCGGCGGTGATGCCGCTCAAGGCCGCATCGTTCGAGACCGCCGTGTAGGTCGTCACGGAGGACACTTGCCCATGCGGGTCGTAGGTGGTGTCGGTGCGTTGCACGTCCGTGCGTGATGCCGCGCCGGAATCGTTGGCGGGCGTGGCCGACACCACCAGCGCGTCAATCTCGGCCGTGGTCTCGTTCCCGGTCAGCGCACCGGCATCCAGAGATTGATCGGTATAGACCAGCGTGCTGATGCGCTGGTCTTGCGCGTTGTACAAATATTCGGTGATATTGCCGTCGGCACTGATCACGTAGCGCAGCAGACCGGGCGCCCCGGGCTGTGACGCCGCGTCGTAGTAATAGCGCGTGATTGCAGGCGGGCTCGCGGCAGCGGCGCCGGCGGCGGGCGTCGCGTAAACGCTGCGGCTGGTCAGCTGATTGTCGGCGTTGTAGGTCGACGTGACGGTGTCGCCCGAGGGATCGATGACCGTCTGCAGATTGCCGGCCGAGTCGTATTGGTACTGGGTGCTCGCGATGCCGCCGCCCGGGGCGGGCTGATCGATTTGGGTCAGACGGCCGGTAGTATCGAGATGCAGCACCGTCGCCGCGCCCGACGGATCCTCGATCGTCGTCTCGAGTGTGCTCGTGTCGTAGGTAAAGCGCGTCGTCTGCTGCAATCCATTGGTCACGGTGGCCACGCGGTACTCGCCGCCCACCTGCACATAGGTAAACTCGAGCGACGTGCCGTCGCTTTGCGTGATCCCGGCGATCCGGTTGCTCGTGCCGTCGTAGCTGTAAGTGGTGGTGTAGACGTTGCCGTCGGCTATGCTGTTATCGGCGGGGCTCAAGTCGACCGTGACCGTGCTCAGGCGGTTCAGACTATCGTAGCCGTAATAGACACAGGTCTCGGTGTGCCAATTGCCCTGGCTGTCCTGGGTCTTGGTGCGAATGTCGGCGAGTTGGCCATTCGAGTAGTCGTAGAAGGTTGCATCGCCGGTGTCGCTGACCGCGGAAGCGAGCGTGCCATCGCTGTTGTAGGAATAGACGATCTGGTGGCCGGGATCGCTCGTCGACACTAATCGACCGCTGCCGGGATCATAGGTTTCGCTCGAGGCCGCGCCGTTGGTCCACACCAATTGCCCGTTGAGCATGCCGATTTGGCCGGCCGTGGTGTCGGCGCTCACGTACGCTTGACTCGCGTCATTCCAGGTGTAGAGCGTCTGAGAGCCATCCTGGTCGCTGCGGGTCACGGTGCTGCCATCGGTGCCGAGGGTGCCGCTGACGGTTACGGTTTTTGCCGCTGCGCCGGTCCTCACGTTCGCGCCGTTGCCGTCGCTCCACTGGCCTTGACTGTTGTAGGTGCGCAGCACCCCGAGATCGAGTCCGTTGTCGAACAGGACCGCATCCTGATTCTGGATCACCAGGTTGCCGTCGGCGCCGTTCACCTCGACGTTCTGGCCGTTCTGTCCAACCTGCGACTGCCCGACCGGGGACTGCCCGAAACCCAACCCTAGGTTTTGACCCGTGACTACTGCGACCATGAAGTGAGATCCTTTAACTTTCTATTGTTCAAATGCCTTGCCGGCGCGCCGCGAGCAGCGCGGCGCGCATGCGCTCGATCTGCGTTTCCAACCGTGCGTCGAGCGCACCGCCATCCGTTTCCAGCACGCATCCGCCGAGTTCGATCGAATCGTCCGCCACCCAGGACACGGCCTTGCCGGGTGGCAGCATTGAGTTCAGGGCGCCGGTATCGCGCAAGGCGGACAAATCTGCGGGGTGCAGCCGCACGACGAGCCGCTCCTTATTCTGTGCATGAGCGGCGGCCTGTCGCACCTGGGCGCGCACGCCCTCCGGCGTCATCGCGGCTTCGCCGAGTACCTTGCAAACCGCTTCGAAAGCAATGGCGACCGCGAGGTCTTCGAGACCGCCAATGCCCGAGACCAGGGCGTCGTTCAACTTGCCCGCAATCGAGCGCACGGTGGCCAGCTCCGCTGCCAGGGCCTCATGCGACTCCTGTCTTCCGGCCGCTCGCCCTTCCTGCAATCCCCGTTGGCGACCGAGCTCGCGCGCTGCGTCCGCGTCGGACTTGATCTGCACGAGAATCGATTGGCGTACTTGGTCCACCAGAGATTGCGTGCGTTGCGCGTCTGCCGTGGTTGCATCGGCGGCCGGTGGCTCCACCGGCGGCGCGGCAGCATGGCTTGCAATTCTGCGTTTACCCGCGAGCATGACCGGCGAGCGGATGATGGCGGCCATCAGTGAAAGCTGCCGAGCAGCGATCGAACGACGAGACTCCAACCGTCGATGAGCACGAACATGAGGATCTTCAGCGGCAGCGAGATGATGGTCGGCGGGACCATCATCATGCCCATCGACATCAGGATCCCCGCCACCACCAGATCGAGCAGCAGAAATGGCAGGAATATCACGAAGCCGACCTGAAACGCCGTTTTCAACTCGCTGAGCAGGAATGCCGGCACGAGATGCACCGTCTGTACCGCCTCGAGGGACTCCGGGACCGGCACGTGCGCCACTTCGAACATCAGCGCAAGATCCTTCTCGCGCGTCTGCCGGATCATGAAGCGGCGCAGCGGTTCGATGCCCTCGTTCACGGCCTGCTCGATCGTCAACTTGTTCGCCATCAAGGGCTGGATGCTCTTGGTATTGATTTCAGTGAGCACGGGCGACATCGTGAACAGGGTCAAGAACAACGCCAGGCTGGTCAGCACCATGTTGGGGGGCGTGTCCTGCATCCCGAACGCGTGCCTGAGCATCGACAGCACGATGATGGTTCGCGTGAACGACGTCATGGCCACGACGATGGCCGGCAACAGCGCCAGCAGGGTGAGCAGCAATACGATTTGCAGCGCCGGCGCCACTGCGGTGCCGTTGCCGTGCAGCGCATCGATGGTGATGCCCAACGTTCCTGGGTTCACTCGCGTAGCTCTCCGCGCAGTGCATGCATCGCCACCCCGGACCGGCTGGTGAGCACGGCAAGACGTTCGTTACCAACCTCGACGATTTGCAGGCTGACTCCCGGCTCGAGTCGTTGGCGGGCAAGGACGGTTACCGCGACGCCGGATGGCGACTGCGGCCGCGGCACGAGACCCAATCCGAGTCCGGGCCCATAGCGGCGCAGCAGGAACGCCATGCCGATCGCGAGCGCTGCCACGCCGATGAAGACGAGAATGATCTGCCCGGCGCCCGGCACCGGCTGCGTGGCCACCCCGAGATGCGCCATGGGCACGGTGCTGGTGTTCAATCCGCTGCCACCTCGGTGATGCGTACCGCGAAACGATCGCCGGCGGCGACCAATTCGCCGCGCGCAATCAATTTCTCTCCGAGCCGCACGTCGACCGGCGCCTCGACGTCGCGATCGAGCGCCACGAGCTCACCGCAAGTCATGGCGAATAACCGGGCAACATCCATTTCCGCGCTGCCGAGCGTGACCGTGAGGCGCACCTTGAGGTGCTCCACCAGATCCATGCGCTCCCCGAGACAATCGCGGTTTGCGGCGGTGTCCGGCGCCAACCGCGATAGCTCTAGTGCCTGTACTACTTTGCTCATCGATGCCATCCTTCGTTTACCGTGAAAACTCCCGCCAGCTTGATCGCCTTGCGCCCCTCGAGCGCGCCGAGCGTGCCCGCGGCGATCGGGCGCGACCGGCTCTGCACCCTGAGCTCTGCCTGGCCGTCGAGCCCGATATCGGTCACCAGCACATCCCCGACGCGCAGCGAATGCAGATCGCGCACCGGAACCTCAACCGATCCCAGCCAGCACTCGACGGCAACGGGTGCAGGCGACAGCGCGGCGCGCCGCGAGACCACGTGCTCTCCCGCCAACTCAGGCCGACGTTCCGCGAGCAGTGTCGCGACGGTCGTCGGCGACAACGTCGCTTGAATGCACAATCCCGGCGCCGGTTCAAAGGCGCAGGTCACGTGCACGCCGCGCTCTGCAAGTGCCCGCAGCGCCTCGTCCGCCGGCTGCTCGTCGAGACATTCGACCGATGAGCCCACCAGCGCCCGCGCTTCACCCTGCCCCTGGGCGATGAGTTGATCCCAGAATCCGCGCACCAGTTCGAGTTCGATCTGGCCGAACGGGGAGCGGTCGTCGAGATCGGCGATCGCCGATAATTCCACTGCGCCGAGTCCGGCGGACCACGCCACCAGGCGATGCGGCACCACGAACTGCGCCAGACAGTCGCCCGACTTGCCGCGGACGACGAAACGCAGCGTATTGCGTTGATCCGACTGCCGCGTTGCGCTCTGTGGAGCAGCCTCCACCGCGACCGACACGGTGACGGTGCCGCTAACCCAGCGCGCCGCCCAGCGTTCGGCCGCCGCGCGAAACCGATGCTCGAGCATGCGTCGCCGCCGCTCGCCCAGCAACAGCCACGGCTCAACCGTGCGCGGAGTCATCGGCCGCGACTCATGTCGATGATCTGCTGCATCATGTCACCCGCGGACGACACCATCTGGGAGCTTGCCTGGTAGCCGCGCTCGATGGTGATGAGGTCCGTGAACTCCGTGGTCAGGTCGACGTTCGACATTTCCACGTTGCCGCCGTGGATGGAACCGAGTCCCTCGGCAAGCGGCGCTCCTAGGCTCGGGCTGGCGCCACCCGCGGCCACGAAGGCGCCGTTGTTGACCTCCTTCAATTGATCCTGCGTCTGGAAGCGGGCGAGCACCAAGGTGCCGATGGTTTTCGTGTCGCCATTGGAATAGGTGATCTGCAGCTGGCCGGCGTTGGTGAAGGCGTATTGGGTCAAGGTTCCGAGTGCCTGACCGTCGACGTGCAGCGCCTGCACCGAGGAGGTGCCGCTGGCGGCCGTGCTGGTCAGGCCGGCGAACGTACCCGCCGCGCCCAAGTTGAATGTTATTTTGAATTTCGGCGCACTGGCCGGCGTGACCGTCGCGGTGATCGAGGTGCTGCCCGCGGTCGGCGTGCCATCCGCGTTGAACGTCAGAGTCTGGGAGCCGATCACCTTGCTGTTCGCGTCTTCCACCTGTGCGGTCCATTGCAGCGGATTCTTCGCGTCTTCAACGAAGTTCACAGTCAAGGTTTCGGCGGTGCCGGAGGAGTCGTATACCGTGATCGCCGGCGTGGCATAGGTGGTCGGTGTCGTCGTGTTTTGCGTCAGGTTCCCGCTCAAGCTGACGGTGGTCGTCGCGATCGGCGGATCGGTTTGCGCGGAGTTCACGTTCAACGGCCCCAAGACCGTGGTGGGCGTGCTGAACATGACCTGCGCCTGGGTCGTGGTGTCAACGACGTTGCCGTTCTTGTCGATCTCGAACTG